>Ga0066388_100002302_pt1 | contig 11567 bp, 9 predicted proteins | sample PanSoiMetaGPlot6_FD_64539 | JGI IMG/M metagenome (GOLD analysis project Ga0066388, IMG submission 64539) | Tropical forest soil microbial communities from Panama analyzed to predict greenhouse gas emissions - Panama Soil - Plot 6 (Hybrid Assembly) | ecosystem: Environmental > Terrestrial > Soil... | reverse complement strand
CAGAAGAGCAGGGCGCCCGCGGCACAGCCGCCGGCGAACAACAGGATGCTCATAGCCATGCGCGAGAGCCGCGCGCGCAGAGTAGGCGCCTGGTCGGGCGCAAGCCGCGCGAGCAGGTCGACCGCATCAAGGGTGGCTTGCGTGGTCGAGCCGGTCATGAGCGTCGTCGGCGGCAGGCTCGCAAGGTGCACGCGTTGCAGTGCGTTCTGCAAAGCCATCGCGGCGATCCCGGCAAAGCCGGTGAGCAGCGCGAGCGGGCTGTCGGCATCCGCGAACGGGCCGAACGCCACCGCCAGCACGAAAAAAGCGGCAAGCAGCGCCACCTCGGTCGTCAGCTGAATGCGCAGGACCGGTAGCCTGCGGGCACGCAGTGCATTGCCGAAAAGCCGCGCCGCGACGATGACGGCGATGAACTCGGGCAGCGCCAGGATCTTGTTGAGAATGCCATGGCTGCCCAGCACCAGCGCCGCGCCGAGCGTGACGAAGTTGCCGGTGACGTGGGCGACGAACAAGCCGCTCAGCCCAAGGAACCCCACGGTGTCGACGAAGCCGCCATTGAACGAGAGTAAGGCAGCGACGGCGAAGGGACTGCGGGGTCGGGACATTAGTACCGGCTCAATGTCATTCCGCGTCGCGGTCGGAAGTCGGCGAACCCGGAATCCAGACCTAAAGATCGCGCTTGCATCCGGATTCCAGATCCAGTGCGAAGATGCGTCGTCCCGGAATGACCTTCATCGTCAAAAATCCGTTCAACAGCGTGATCCGCCCGCTTCACCCCGGCTGCATGCCCTTGGCCTTGATCACCGCCACCGCTTCCGGCGTTTTCAAAAAATCCAGGAAGGCCTTGGCGGCGGCAGTGTCCTTGCTGTCGGTTGCAACCGCACCGGTGAATACCAGATCGTTTTGCAGGTCGCGGGGGAATAAACCGGCCAATTCCACGCCTGGCGCTATCAGCACATTGGTGAGAAACACGCCGAGCTCGGCATCGCCGCTGGCCACGGCCTTGGGAATGTCACCGGGAATTTTCTGCGCTTTGGTCTTCGCCTTCATGGCATCGCCGATGCCGAGGCGATCAAAAACCTTCATCACGTACGAGCCGGCCGCGCTTTCCGGCAGGAATGCGACGGACTGCGCCTTGAGCAACGTTTGTTTAAGGGCCTGAGGCGTACTGACATCAGGCCTGGATGAGCCCGCCTTTATGGCGACGCCGAATCCGACGCGCGCGATATCGATGGTCGGCTCCGGAGCGAACTTGGCGCGGGCTCCGGCGTCTTGCATCACGTTGACCGGAACCACGGCGGCATCGAGCGGATTGCCCGACGTGGCCATCTTGATCAGCTCGGGCGTAGCGGCGAACTGGATGTCGACCTTGTGCCCGCTGGCGCGCTCGAATTGTGGGACGAGTTCTTTCAGCGGGACGGTCATGCCGCCGCCCGCGATGACCTTCAGCTCGGCTGCGCGCACGCTCGCAATCGGGGCGGCCGCGAGCGCTATTCCCAGCAGCGTGGCCGTCATCAAATGCTTGTCCATCGTCGCCTCCCTGTAGCTATTTCTTTTTTTTGAGCAGCTCGTCGCGCAGCTTGGTCAGCCGCTCGAGCTCGTCATTTTGCTCGGCGAGCCGGTCGGCGTTGCGTGCCTCATCACCGGCGCCGGACATGGCCGCTGCCTGCTCGATAAGCTGCCGGATGTTGGCGCGCGCAATGGCGATGCGATCGTTAAGCTCGTCAAGGGACAGGGAGCTGCCGTTTGTCATGACTACTCTCCGGCGACTGGTCTTCCGGTTACAATTCTTCCTCGTGGCCTTGTCATGGCCGGGCTCGTCCCGGATCCACGTCTTGTTCGCTTATAGCGTATAGGATGGGTCGAGCGAAGCGCGACCCATGGGTTCAATGGCCAGAAAAAGCGCAATTCCGCTGGCGGTCCTGCACGTGCTCGTGATGTCCGCGTGCGCCGCGTCCGCGGCAGAGGCCGCGGGTGACACAGCAGCGATGCCGGCTGCGCAGACGGACTCGCTCTACCGGTCGATTGTCGTCGTGACGGGGACGGAGGAACGAAACCGCATTGCCGGCTTTGCGCAGTGTCTCGGCGACGTCCTGGTCAAATTGACGGGCGATCAGACCACTCTCAAAGACCGGCGGTTTCCCGGCATTGCCGCAAAGGCAGGGACGTTCGTGCAGAGCTTCAGCTATCGCGACCGGTTGGAGGGAAAGCCGTATCACGACGAGCAAGGCACACATGACCGGCCGCATGATCTCACGGTCACATTCGACCACGCCAAGATCGACGCGCTGGCGCGCTCGCTCGGTCGCGAGCCGTGGCTCGGCCCACGTCCGCGCGTGGTCGTCTTTCTCGGCGTGGAAAACATGCGCGCGAAGTTCATGCTGGCAAGCGACAGCATTGCCGATCGGTCGGACGACATGCGCGCGGCTTTCACCGCGGCATCGGAAAAGGCGGCTATCCCGCTCGCTTTTCCAATGCTGACGCAGCTTGAAGCCCACGGTTGGACCGCAAAGAGTCTGCCCGGCGCCGCGCTCGCGGACGCGCGCGCGATCGCCCATGATAACGGTGGCGACGTCGCTGTCATCGGCAGCATCGTGTTCAGCGAGCAGGCGCTGGGGTGGGTCGCCCGCTGGCGCATGGAAGACCACGGCAAGGCCTATGTGTGGGGCGCACGCGGCGTCAATTTCGATGCGGCCTTCCGCGACGCCCTGTTCGGCGCAGCGCAGATTTTATCGGGGCACGGGAAGCCGGAGTAGGGCGGCGCCTGAAACATCCCGAATGCTTTTTCCGCTCATTCCGCGCGCAAGTGGGAATCCAGCTGGGTCCCCACCTTCGCGGGCACGAGCGGATGGGTAGGATTTACAACCCCTTATTGCTCTCCTTCACCGCGTTCGCGTCGACGTAAACCTCGCTGCCCATCTGCCGGAATTTCTCCGACATCTGCGCCATGCCCTGTTCCTTGTCATTGAGCGTGGCTGCATAATCCCGCACGTCCTGCGTGATCTTCATCGAGCAGAACTTCGGGCCGCACATGGAGCAGAAATGCGCCACCTTGTGCGCTTCCTTGGGCAGCGTCTCGTCGTGATATTCGCGCGCGGTGTCCGGATCGAGCGAGAGATTGAACTGGTCGACCCAGCGGAATTCAAAGCGCGCGCGTGAGAGCGCGTCGTCGCGCAGCTGCGCCGCCGGATGGCCTTTCGCCAGATCGGCCGCATGCGCGGCAATCTTGTAGGCGATCACGCCTTCCTTGACGTCGTCGCGGTCAGGCAGGCCGAGATGCTCCTTCGGCGTCACGTAGCAGAGCATGGCGGTGCCGAACCAGCCGATCATGGCGGCGCCGATCGCGCTGGTGATGTGGTCATAGCCGGGCGCGATGTCGGTGGTGAGCGGGCCAAGCGTATAGAACGGCGCCTCGCCGCATTCTTTCAGCTGCTTCTCAACGTTGATCTTGATCTTGTGCATCGGCACGTGGCCGGGGCCCTCAATCATCACCTGACAGCCCTTGGCCCAGGCGATCTTGGTGAGTTCGCCCAGGGTCTCCAGTTCGGCGAACTGCGCGCGGTCGTTGGCATCGGCGATCGAGCCGGGACGCAGGCCGTCTCCGAGCGAGAACGACACGTCGTATTTGCGCATCAGATCACAGATCTCGTCGAAGCGCTCGTAGAGGAAGCTCTCCTTGTGATGCGCGAGGCACCACTTGGCCATGATGGAGCCGCCGCGCGAGACAATGCCGGTGACGCGGTTGGCGGTTAAGTGGATATAGGGCAGGCGCACGCCGGCATGGATGGTGAAATAGTCGACGCCCTGTTCGCACTGCTCGATCAGCGTGTCCTTGTAGACATCCCAGTCGAGCTTGACGGGATCGCCGTTGACCTTCTCCAGCGCCTGGTAGATCGGCACGGTGCCGATCGGGATCGGCGCGTTGCGGATGATCCACTCGCGCGTGGTGTGAATGTTGCGGCCGGTCGAAAGGTCCATCACCGTGTCGGCGCCCCATCGGATCGCCCACACCATCTTCTCGACTTCCTCCTCCACCGAGGACGTGACAGCGCTGTTGCCGATATTGGCATTGATCTTGGTGAGGAAGTTGCGGCCGATGATCATCGGCTCGAGCTCGGCGTGATTGATGTTCGACGGGATGATGGCGCGGCCGCGCGCAACCTCGCTGCGCACGAATTCTGGCGTTATGAAAGCCGGCACCGATGCGCCGAAGCTTTCACCGTCGGCGAGCGCCGCCTCCGCGCGCGCGAGCTGCTGCTTGCGGCCGAGGTTCTCGCGCTCGGCGATGTAGATCATTTCCTTGGTGATGACGCCGGCGCGCGCCCATTCGAGCTGGGTGAGCGGGTGCTTCTTACCCTCCCCTGGAGGGGGAGGGTCGGCGCGAAGCGCCGGGGTGGGGTGATCTTCGGCCCATCCCCTCCCGCCAGCCTTCGCTTCGCTCGTCTGGCGACCTCCCCCCTCCAGGGGGAGGTGAAGAGATGAAATCGCCCGCCACGGTTTCGGCGTGTTCGGGAAGCTTCGCGCCAGATGCTTGCCGCTGACATTGCCGTTGTCGACTGGCTTGATCTCGCGCCCCTGATATTCCTCGATGCCGCCGCGCTCTTTCACCCATTCAATGCGCGTGCGCGGCAAGCCCTTCTCGACCTCGATCGATGCCGCTGGATCGGCGTAAGGGCCGGTGGTGTCATAGACCGGCAGCGGCGGTTCGCCGGAGGATGCATCGAGTGCAATCTCGCGCAGCGGTACGCGCAGGTCGGGCGCGGCTTCGGGCCGGGAGTAAACTTTGCGCGACGCGGGCAGCGGGCCCGTGGTGACCTTCGGGATGACCAGATCGGCACCGATGACAGGTTTGTTCATGACATTACTCCCGAGCGAAAACCGAAGTAGCAGAGCACGGCGCCGATCACGACCCAGATCACGGCGGCCACCATTACGTGCTGTTTGCTGTTGATAGCCTTTTTCCCGAATTTTGTGATGCGGTCCGGCGCGAACACGCGGACGGCGCCGCTGATAACGGCGATCCAGCCGAGCAGAGTGATGATCACGCGCCAGTCCAGCACCCAGACGTTATGATTGAGCACGACCGCGAGCCCGGCCGGCATCAGGATCATGCCGGAAAAAAACATGAGCGCGGGGCTGCGCAGAAATTCCTGCGCCATCTTGCGGAAAGCGATCTCGTTGGCGAGCAGGCTCACGCCCACCAGCGCCATCACCGGTCCGATCAGCCTCGCAACAAACACGGAGGTCTGCATGGTTGCGCTCACGCTCCGTAGCCTCTGAATGTGATAAAGCCGCCGGCCGCCAGCAGGACAATGCCGAGGCCGGTAAAGAACCCGGTGTTGGCGATGATCGCGGTCGCGATGAAGTTGGCGAACTGTGGCGCGATAATGCGGAACGCGCCGACGCAGGTGAGAACCCAGCCGATCGCCGTGACCGCGCTGCGCCAGTCGGGTGTCCAGGTATTGTGCACGTTGAGGATATAGAGGCCGCTGGTCAGTGCCAGAACACCGGAAAAATAGATGAAGGGCAGGCCGCCGAGGAACTGAGTTGCCATCTCGCGGTAGGTGGCCTGGTTGGCCAGCATCCCGATGCCAATCGCACACAGCACCGGGCCGGCAAGCCTCGCGATGGTCTGCGACTTCTGCATCGAATGTCCTGTCCCTTCGCCGGCATGACCCGGATCAGGTTCAAAGGGTTTTTCTCAGCCCGGACGGGCACCCCTCGGAACAATATTTAATGTATGCGCGGCGCCAGGGGTGTCAATGCGGCCGGGGTTGTTGTGCAGCGGGGCCCTTGCACCGGTTTTTCTATCCACTCGTCCCCGCGCGAGCCGGGATCCAGCGCTGAGTTTCTACGGGTCCAAGACTGGATGCCCGCTTTCGCGGGCATGAGCGGAGTTTGTTGCAGGCAGCGACAGGCCTCTCACTCGTCATGCGTGGGCTTGACCCGCGCACATACCCTCCCCCTCCAGGGGAGGGCCTCGGCAGCTGCGTCACCGCCACCTGCACAATCCGCTCATCCCCGCGCAAGCAGGGATCCACCGCTGAATATCGGCGCACGTAGAAAGTGGATGCCCGCTTTCGCGGGCATGAGCGGATAAGAGCGCACCCGTCAGATGTGGATAGCCGGGACATGGTACTGACTTCGGCGAATGTCCTGTTTCAGTGATGCGACTGCGCGCGATGTCAGGAACGGGGCCGCGAAATCGGATCATGTCTTGCAGAATCGCAAGCACGCATCGCAAAGTTTGCAAGTCGCAACTTGCGATTGATGAAGAGTCGTTGTCAGCCACAAAATTTTCGCGCCTGCCCAAGCATACCACTCGCCGTTGCCCATAGGCTGCCGCCCGGCTGGGGAGCCTCATTTCAAACGGGAGAATGCGTCATGGAATGGCTACTCAGGTCGTCTGAGCAATACCGGTCGCAACTTCGTCAAGGACCCTTCTTCAAGAGTCTGGGAGCTGCCGAGCGCCCGAATGATCTGCAATGGGTCCACCAGCTCATTCATCAGTCGCGCGAATTCACGCAGGCGCTTTGCCTGCGTTACTCACTCTGTCACGACCATCGCTACCAGCCCGTCTTCGCCGAGCACGCGTTCGAAGAGGCGGACCATCCGGATCAGCTGATCGCATGGATGAGGGAACATGATTTCCTGAATGACGTGCAGCCCGGCGGGGTGCCGGCAACGCAGGAAACGATGAACTGCACGGCGTTCTCCTGGCGCAGCGCGCTGCGCGAACCGCACGACGTCCAGGTCGTCGGGCTCAACCTGCTCAGCGAAGGTGTTGCCTTCGATTTCTATTCAGCCGTCATCCCGGTTCTCGAAAGGTTGGGGATCCTCAGCGGACGGTATTGGAAAGTGCACACCGACGTTGACCAGCATCATCTGACGATGGGCCTCGATCTGTGCGAGCAGGTCGAGCCCGATTCACCGAAGGGCAGGCTCTATCAACGAGTACTGTGGCACTCGGCTTCGCTCTACCATCAGATGCTGAGCTCCTGGGCGGGAGAACACGTCGAGCCGCTGCCGCGGCTGCACTAAGTTTGCGAATGCCGCAAGCAATTCATGCATACGGTGCCACGACAACCTGCGCGCAAGGGCAATCGAAGCAAAGCCGCAGCGCGCGGGCTTGACCCGCGCACATACCCTCCAGGGGAGGGTGAAGGATCACATCCTCGGCAGCTGTGTCACCGCCACCTGCACAATCCGCTCATCCCCGCGCAAGCGGGGATCCAGGGCCGAGTTGCAAAGGACACGACTGATCTTCCGCTCATCCCCGCGCAAGCGGGGATCCAGCGCCGAGATTCCAAAATTCCAAAAACTGGATGCCCGCTTTCGCGGGCATGAGCGGATAGAGGGCGCGTCTGCCATAGACTCGATGCCTGCTTTCGCGGGCGTGAGCGGATAGAGGACGCGTCTGCCATCCTCCACCAATCAGATGATGCACATCCTCCGTTAGTCGTCGTCACCGAGGCGCAACACCGTCGGCAGAAAACGCGCGGGCGCGTACAAAATCCTGCGTGTTGTCGCACTTGGCAAAGTCTATGACGTGCCTACCCAAGCGTTTCCGGCCGCAATCTTTAATTTGAAACCAAGAGCCATGTCAGTCGCGATGCGAATCGCGGCGCGTTCGGCCTTTCGATCGCGGCCGAGGCGAGGGGCAACTCATGAAAATCATGTTGCGCACAAGCGTCGTGCTCGCCGCAGTCGCAGCTGCGAGCTCGGCCCAAGCGGCCGACATGAGTGCCGCGCCGATCTACAAAGCGCCGCCTGTCATCGCCGCCTCATCCTGGACCGGCTTCTACGCCGGGCTCGGCCTCGGTTTTCGGACGGCGCGCACCGATGTGACGACGACATCGGTGTCGGTCAACGGCGTTTTTGTGAATCTGACCGGGCTCCCCACCAGCCAGCCATTTGATGGGGCGGCCTTTCGGGCGAGCCCCTATGTCGGCTTCAACTGGCAATTCGCGCCGCAATGGATTGCAGGCATTGAAGGCGATGCGGGATTCGCCAGTCTCAACGCAATCCGCGGGGGATTTGCGAGCGAACCGACCGATTTTTCTGGTTCGACAGGCGACGCCTTGGCGGTGAAGTCCACATGGGACGCAAGTCTGCGTGGCCGGCTCGGATTTTTGCTTACGCCCGCGACACTGGCCTACGCGACAAGCGGAGTGGCATGGCAGCACTACGATATAACGTCGACTTGCGCGAGCATTTCCTGCGTAGCCGCCGCGTTTACCCCTGCCGTGGTTGCGAACTCGGCGACGAAAGCGGGCTGGACGATCGGGGGCGGACTCGAAACCGCGTTCTGGGGCCGGTGGCTGGCGCGTGCCGACTATCGCTATGCGGACTTTGGCTCGGCGCCGTTCACGATAGCCCGGACAGACATTAGCAATCCACGCGGTGGGCCGATTACTGTTCTAGGTGTTCACAATCTTGATGTCGCAATGCGCACGCACACGGTGACCTTCGGCCTCGCCTACAAGTTTGGCAATTCGATTTCCGCAGAAACCTTGGGCGGAGCGTCTGATGTGTTTGCCATGGCGCCATCGTCGGTAATGTCATGGGGCGGATTTTACGCGGGCCTCGGTGCTGGCGTCCGCGCATCGCGTGCGGATCTGACGACGACGTCCGTCTTTTTTGGTGGCGTTGCCGGTGACCTCAGCGGCTTCGCTGCCAGCCAGCCGTTCGACGGGACCGCTTTCCGGGCAAGTCCATACGTGGGCTACAATTGGCAATTCGCCCGGCGCTGGGTCGCCGGCCTTGAGGCTGACGCCGGCTTCGCTGACCAGACGACAACACTTGCAGGATTACAGTCCTCGCCGGCTCAGTTAGGGGTCGGTGATGCCGTTGATAGTTTGAAACTGAAAACGACATGGGACGCTAGCCTGCGCGGCCGCCTCGGGTTTCTACTCACGCCGGCGACACTCGCGTATGCAACCGGTGGCGTAGCGTGGCAGCATTATCAGGTGACGTCGACATGCGTCAGCGCTGAATGCGTTTTGAACCGCGACACTCCTGCGATCGTTACCAACTCGACCACCAAGCCTGGTTGGACGGCTGGCGGCGGCATCGAAACTGCGGTCTGGGGCCACTGGCTGGCGCGCGGCGAATATCGCTATACGGATTTCGGCACGGCGCCGTTCATCATTTCTCGTACGATAAATGGCCTCCCGTTCCTCGACAACTTCGACGTCAAATTGCGCACGCATACGGTGACCTTCGGCCTCGCGTACAAGTTCAATTGAGGCCTACAAACTATTGTCATCCGCGGGCTTGACCCGCGCACATACCCTCCCCCTCCAGGGGAGGGTGAAGGATCACATCCTTGGCAGTTGAGTCACCGGCGGCTTCACCTGGGATTTTTGAAACCTGGATTGCCTCTTATCCGTCATGCCCGCGCTTGTCGCGGGCATCCACGTCTTTACAACATTGCAACGTTGAAGACGTGGATGGCCGGAACAAGTCCGGCCATGACGATTGACTGTCTGTGAACTCACTTCACCTCTCCCAGTCGAAGTCGGATGTTTCCGACTTCGAGCACGGGTTAACTGCCGAACTCGGGTAAATCCGAGTTCGGTGGGAGAGGTCGCCCGCCGAAGCATTTTGCGAGGGCGGGCGGGTGAGGGGTTTCAAACTATCGAGTTTCAAACTATCGAGTCAGTATCCCCCTCACCCCGACCCTCCCCACAGGGGAGAGGGAGCAGCCCTGCGTTTTCAGCAACTGCGTCACCGCCACCCGCACAATCCGCTCATCCCCGCGCAGGCGGGGATCCACCGCTGAGTTTCCTGCGCAAGACTGGATGCCCGCTTTCGCGGGCACGAGCGGAAGAAAGCTTTACATCTTCGGTAATTGTGTCACCGCCACACGCACGTTGCCGTTGGCCTCTGCGATCACCCGCAGCATGCGCGCGTCGAATTCGATGCCGGTCATTCGCAGGCCGGTCACGTTGGTATCGACTCGCACGCCATCGCCGGCCTGCTGAAATTCCTTGAGCGCTTCGGCAATCTTCGCTTTCGCATCATTGGCGAATGGCTTCAAATCGAGCTGGGCCTTGTCGGCGAGCGCTTTCTGGATGTAGGGCATGGCCGCGCGCGCGGCGGCGCCGAGCAGGCCGAAAGCGGCTTCCGATTCGACGGCGAGCGACATATCGGTGAGGCGCAAGATCTGATTCTGCTGGTCAAGTTGCGGCTTGCCCCAGATATGCACGGTTGCCTCCGTGCCGAACCCGAACCAGCTCTCCTTCTCGCGCGCCTTCACGCGCAGCGAGATCAACAGGCGCTCGCCCGATGCGGCGAGGCTTGCGTGCAGCACTTCGACGTCGACCGGCCCGCTGCCATCGTCGGGAAAATGGCGGCCTTTGAGCTGCGACTCGAGCAGCTTGTTGAGCTCGGTAAACGGCAGGTCGATCGGCACCCCGACGGCGAGCACACCCTCCTGCATCGGCGGCACCAGTTCGAGCTGCGCCGGGAACGGACAATTCGGCCTGGTCTCGTTCGGCACGATCCGGGTTTCCGCCTGCACGCCGATGGTGAGGGTAAGATTTTGGGCGTCGACCTGCGGCTGCGCTGCGGCAGCGCGGATCGGCCGCATCTCGAGCCAGAGCGGCGGCAGTCCGGTCTTTTCGCCGCCGAGCGGAATTGAGCGGCACATCTTGACCCATTGCTCGCGCGCCGTGCGTTCGATCGTTGGATCGTTGCGCAGGCGCGTTTGCAGCGCGCTGACCTGATTGTTGATGGCCGGGTCGAGCAGCGACTTGATCTCGCTCCCGAGATTCATCCTGATGCCGGCGATATTGGTGCCGGCGTCGCGGAAGTCGAGCCGACCCGCAAGATTGGGCTCGAGCCTCCACGCTGACGTAATCTGCGGCCGCGAGGTCACCACTACATTTCCGTGAAAATCGGTCTTTTGGTCGAGCGCCTTGCCGGCAATGTCCCCGATCTGCCTGCCAAGCCCGCTGCCGCCCAGCAGGCCGCCGATGGTGCCGCCGAGGCCGCCCACCGCCTGGCCGGCGGTCGTGCCAATCTGACCAGTGATGCGGATGCTGCCATTGAGCGGCGTATTGACGGTAAGCATGCCGGGCTGTCCACTGGCGGACATGGTGCCGCGCGTGACCGTGACTCCGATCTCGGTCTGGCTGAGCATTTGCGTGACCGGGTTGCTGCTTTTGCCGGAGAAGTCTCGCGGGGTTGTGGCGTCCAGCGAATGACCGATAGCGGTCAGCGCAACCGCGACAGGTGCGATCACGTGGGAAGCGCGCGTGACCGGCTGCAACGGCTGCGGCGGTTGCATAATCGCCAGCGCCTCCGGCAGGCCGCTGTCGGCAGGCGGTGCGAAGCGGTTGAGCGCCCAAAGGGTGGCGAAGAAAAACGCCCCGACAACGACCAGAGCGCCCACGCCCAAGCGAACGCCTCGCGAGCGTCCGAATGCCCGGAGCGGCGCCGCTGCATAGTCCATGACTGTGTCGAGCCGCATTCACGCCCCGCTCGATTCGCCGCCGATCTTAGGCGGCGCCGGGGACCTCCGCCAGCGGCGATATTTTATACCCCTCATGTCCGCGAAAGCG
>Ga0066388_100002301_pt1 | contig 11567 bp, 12 predicted proteins | sample PanSoiMetaGPlot6_FD_64539 | JGI IMG/M metagenome (GOLD analysis project Ga0066388, IMG submission 64539) | Tropical forest soil microbial communities from Panama analyzed to predict greenhouse gas emissions - Panama Soil - Plot 6 (Hybrid Assembly) | ecosystem: Environmental > Terrestrial >... | reverse complement strand
GTTCTCGGGATCGAGCGGGTTGGCGACCGACTCGGGGTCGAAGCCTTCGCCCTGGTCGCGGACGCGAATGGCGAGTTCGGGAACCGACGCGCGCGTCGCCGTCTCGAACTCGACGAAGACGTGCTTCGCGGCGTCGCTCTTGTTGCCGTGCTTGATGGCGTTGATGACCGATTCGCGGATGGCCACGCTCACCCAGTGGAGCGAGTCGTCGTCGAGGCCGACGCTGCGGGCCAGATGATCGCTCACGACCTGCACGAAATCCAGCATCTCGAACGCGCTGCTGAATTCCAGGCGGATGATGTGGTGTCCGTTGGCCGTCATCTCGTCATGGCGCAATTAACGTCATCTATCGGCCGAAGTCAAGGCGCCCTTCGCAGGCGGCGCCGCGAAGTAGAATCGCTGACAACCCATGCCCCCAGTCACCGCCACCGTCACTCCCGCGCGCCGGCTGAGCGGGCGGCTTCGCGTCCCGGGCGACAAATCAATCGCGCACCGCTATGCGCTGCTGGGGGCACTCGCCGACGGTCGCACCACGCTCGATCATTTTGCCCCAGGAGCCGACTGCCAGTCGACGCTCGCCTGTCTCGGCCGGCTTGGCGTCACGATCGAAGACACGTCGCCCGGACGCGTCAGCTTACTGGGACGAGGATTCGGGCAACTCAGTTCGCCCGCCGCGGCGCTCGACGCCGGCAACTCCGGCACGACGATGCGGTTGCTGGCCGGCGTGCTGGCGGGCCACCCGTTCACGAGCACGATGATCGGCGACGCGTCGCTGTCGCGCCGGCCGATGCGGCGGGTGATCGCGCCGCTCGAACGGATGGGCGCGCGCGTCGACGCAGTGGACGGCCATGCGCCGCTCACGATTCGCGGCGCGCGCCTGCGCGCGATTGCACATGAGCCGGAGACACCAAGCGCCCAGGTGAAGAGCGCGGTGCTTCTGGCGGGCCTGCACGCCGACGGGCTCACGACCGTACGCGAGACGGCGGCGACCCGCGATCACACCGAGCGCGCCGTCACCGCGTTCGGCGGCTCGATCTCGATCGACGGGCTCACGGTGGGCGTCCGCGGCGGTCAGCGCCTCAGCGGGCGATCGCTCACGGTGCCGGGCGATTTCTCATCGGCCGCATTCTGGCTGGTCGCCGCCGCCGCACAGCCCGGCTCCCGCATCGAGATCGACGACGTCGGCCTGAATCCGACGCGGACCGCCCTGCTCGATGTTCTCCGCCGCTTTGGCGCGCGGGTCGAGGTCGCGGTGTCGACGACCGACGCCGGCGAGCCGCGCGGTTCGATCGTCGTCGAAGGCGACCGGACCGGCTCGGTCGAGATCGCCTCGGCGGAAGTCCCAGGCCTCATCGACGAGCTGCCGGCGATCGCCGCGTTGGCGGCGCACGGCGGGCACGTCGACGTCCGCGGCGCGAGCGAGCTGCGAGTGAAGGAAAGCGATCGGATTGCGGCGCTGGTCGCGGGATTCCGCGCGATCGGCCTCGACGCCGATGAGCGTCCCGACGGCTTCACGATCGCCGGTCCGACCAGGGGCGGCGTGCGACCATCCGGCGGCGTGGCCGACGCACGCAGCGATCACCGGATGGCGATGGCGTTCGCGATCGCGGCGCTGGCGGCCGACGGCCCGTCGCGGATCGAGGGAGCCGACGCGGTCGCCATCTCCTATCCCGGCTTCTTCGCGACGCTGGAGCAGCTGATCTCTTGAGGGCGGACAAGGTCTACCTGGTCGGCTTCATGGCGGCAGGCAAGACCACGCTGGCAAAGGCGCTGGCGAAGCGTCTGGACTGGCGTGCGGTGGACGTCGACGAGCTGATCGAGGCGCGCGAGCGGCAGACGGTCGCCGATGTGTTTGCCAGGCGTGGCGAGCCGTATTTCCGGAGCGTCGAGCGCGAGGTCCTGTTCGACCAGATCGGCGCGCGCCACGTGGTGGTCGCGACCGGGGGTGGCACGTTTACCGATGCCCAGAACCGCGCCGCGATCAACGCCGACGGCGTCTCGGTCTGGCTCGATGTCCCGCTCGAGCGGCTGATCGGCCGCGTTCCGGCCGACGGCCGGCGGCCGCTCGCGGCTGATCGTCCAGGATTCGAACGCCTGTATCATCAACGGCGCGCGGCTTACGAACAGGCGCACCTCCGGCTCGATGCCGGCCGCGCCAGCGTCGACGCGCTGGTCGAGCAGCTCGTTGACTGGCTGGAGCACTGATGCGCTACCTCGTCCTGACCGACATCCACGCAAATCTGGAGGCGCTCGAGACGTGCCTCGCCGACGCCGCCGACCGCGCCTACCACGAGACGCTCGTGCTCGGCGATCTCGTGGGCTACGGCGCCGATCCCAACGCGGTGATCACGCGCGTGCAGGAGTTGAAGCCGCTCGCGATCGTCCGCGGCAATCACGACAAGGTCGCGTGCGGCCTCGAACAGGCGGACGGGTTCAACGCGGTAGCCCGGAGCGCCGCGCGCTGGACGCTCGACGTGCTGCTGCCGGAGCACCGCGACTGGCTCGCCGCGCTCCCCGAAGGACCGATCGCCGTCGACGACATCGTCGAGATCTGTCACGGCTCGCCGTTCGACGAGGATGCCTACATCTTCGACGAGCTGGACGCCGTCCGCGCGCTGAAGGTCTCGACCCGGATGCTCTGTCTGTTCGGCCACACGCACTTCCCCGTCACCTTCGAGCTGTCGGCCGAGTCGTTCGACAGCGTTGGATCGACGTCCGCGGCGGAGACGCAGGTGCAGCTGCGCGACGGCTGCAAGTACCTGATCAACCCGGGATCGGTCGGCCAGCCGCGCGACGGCGATCCGCGCGCGGCCTACGCGATCGTCGACACGACGGAGCGCCGCGTCGAATTGTTTCGATCGCGGTATCACGTGGATGAAGCACAAGCGAAGATCGTGGATGCCGGACTGCCGGAGGTTCTGGCCCAGAGACTCGCGGTGGGACGGTGACTACGCGGTCAAACTTGGAAGGTAGAAGTCAGGAACTTCTGACTTTCTGTTTCTGAGCCCGTTCCTCCCGCCGGCGCAGCTCGGCGGCGAAGGCGTCGCGGGCGGCGCGCGAGCCGAGAATCCAGCCGATCACCACGCCGACCAGCAGCACCGACGGGATGAAGATGAAATGCCCTGCGGTCATCGCTGCGGCGTTTTCTGTGCGAGCGAACGCATCTCGGCTTCCACTTTGTTCAGGCGGCGCCAGATCGTCCAGACGTAGAACGCGACCGCCACCCAGATGAACGAATAGCCGGCGACGAGCAGCGTCGCCGCCGGGATCTGCTCGCTCGGCGGCAGATTCTTCATCGGGACGAACTCGCTCTGTCCGGTCGGCGGCTGCTGCGCGAGCGCCGGCGCCGCCGTGAGTACCGCCGAGCACAGCGCGATCAGGAGACCTCGCATCATCATCAGTCCTCGAGCGCGAGATACAGCTCGTCGAGCGCATTCTGCTGCCGTTCGAGATGAATCCGCGCCGTCAGCAGCACCAGGTAGAGCAGGAACAGCGTCAGCGCGCAGAACCAGAACGGCCCGCGCATCCCTGGCGGCAACGTCGGCACGACCGTCGTTTTCGGGTGGAGCGTCCGCCAGATGTTCACCGACAGATAGATGAACGGCACGTTCGCGGTGCCGAACACGGCGAGCGCCGCGCCGAGCTTGTCCGAGCCTGGCCCGGCGTACTTCCGGACGAAGAGATACGACACCGCAATCAGCCATCCGACGACAGTCATCGTGAGCCGCGGCTCCCAGTCCCACCAGATGCCCCACGCCTTCTTCGCCCACAGCGGGCCGGTACCGATCACCAGCACGCCGAAGAGGACGGTCAACTCGGCCGACGCCATGGCCAGGCGATCCATCGCCGGGTTCTTCCTCCAGAGGTAGAGCGCGCTGGCGACGCCGCAGACGATCGCCGAGACGAGCATGACCATCCCCGACGGCGCGTGGAAGTACATGATCTTCGAGACCAGCCCCATCGACTGCTCGAACGCCCCCTGGGCGATCATCACCGGCGCGTAGGCCAGCAGCACGGCGACCACGATCAGCAGCGGCATGAACGCTTTTCTCATGGCCTCTGTTCCCTTCCGCCTTCCAGCCTGTCTCTGCGTCCCCTGCTTCCTTGGCGCACTCGTTGGTGTTGTTCTCTCATTCTGTCATGACCGGCTCGAAGGTCCATAGCGACAGCGTGACGAACACGACGTCGAAGGCCGCGAGGATCGCGATCCACATCGTCACCGTTGCAGCGTCGGGCGGATCCTGCAGCAGCGCGGCCGTGCCGCGGACGCCGGCAATCATGACCGGAATGGTAATCGGGTAGAGGAGAATCGGCAGCATGACGTCGCGCGATCGTGCCCGCACCAGCATCGCCGCGAACAGCGCGCCGACCGCGCCGAACCCGACCGTTCCGGTCGCCAGCAGCCCGACGAGCAGCAGCGGCGCCGAAAATAACGGCGCGTGAAACAGCAGCGCCACCAGCGGTACCAGCAGCACCTCGACGACCGCCAGCAGCGCCAGGATGCCGAGCACCTTCCCAACGTAGATCGCGGCGCGGGACGACGGGGCGAGCAGCAGGGCCCGCAGCGTTTCCGCGTAGCGCTCGCGCTCGAACGTACGGCCGAGCGCCAGCGTGCCGGCGAACTCGATCGCGATCCAGAGAATGCCGGCGGCAGCGTCTTCGAGCGGCTCGCCCTGCTTGACGAAGGCAATCGAGAAAATGAGCACGCACGACAGCGCGAACAGCAGCGTCGTGTAGAGAATCTCGCGGCTCTTGAGCTCGATCGCGACGTCCTTACGCAGCACCAGGAGTGCGGTTCGCACGAACACGTCACGCGCTCCCGACGACGGCGCGATAGCGGGCGCGGAGGCCGGCGACCGCCGGTTCATCGGCCACCAGCCGCCCGCCCTTGATCATCGCCGCTCGCGTGACCAGCCCATCGGCGACGTCGAGATCGTGCGTCGCGAGTACGACGATGGCGCCGGCGTCCGCAATCTCGCGCAGCCGATCCGCCACCAGGCTGACGGCGCGATCGTCGAGGCCGGTGAAGGGCTCGTCGAACAGCACCAGACGTGGCTGATGCAGCAAGGCGCGCTCGAGCGCCAGTCGCTGCCGCATGCCTCGCGAAAAACCACTCACGTCGTCATCTGCGCGCTCGGCCAGCCCGGCGCGTTCGAGCGCGGCCGGAACGAGCGCGGCGGCGTCGAGGCCGTAGAGCTGCGCGAAGAACGCGAGATTCTGGCGTGCCGTCAGTTCCGGATAGAGAAACAGCTCGTGCGCGAGCAGACCGATCCTGGCCCGGAGCGGCGCGCCGATCGCTGTCGCGGTGCGTCCGCCGTAGCGCACTTCTCCACTGGTCGGTGCGGCGAGCGTGGCGAGGACGCCGATGAGCGTGGACTTTCCTGCTCCGTTCGGACCCAGCAAGCCCACGATGTCGCCCGACGCGGCCGTGAGCGACACCTTGGCGAGGGCGCGGCGGCGACCGAAGTGGCGGGAGACGTCGACGAGTTGGACGTTGGTGAAGTCGACGGTCACGTCAGGCGGCGAGACCTGCACGGTCGGCGGGCCCGGGGCCGGCGTCGTGGGAGTCGAGCGCGCTGTAGACCTGCTCGAGCGCGGTCATCAGCTCCTCGCGTCGCGTCCCGTAGCGGCGTTCGTCGGCGCGTCCGTTCCGGCGATCGTTCTCCAGCCGGACGAGGTCGGCGAAGAGCTTCTCGCGGCGCGCGATGAGACGCTTGCGCTCCGCCGCGGCGGCGCCCGTGTCCGCCGGCGGACGAGACGCAGCCCAGACACCGACGAGGGCGATGAGAACGGCGAGCGTCAGCGCGACGAACCGCGGCGTCGAGCTCTGGTGCGGAAAGCCGCTGATCGTCAGCTGCAGCGGCTGGCTCGCGCGCAGCTCGCCGCCTTGCGCCGCGATATAGCTTTCATTCTCAGCGGCCATCTCGCGCTGGTTGCTCAACTGCGAAGATCGCAGCGTGGTGTCGCCGACTTTCTTTACGATGACGGTCAGCTGCTCGAGTGTCGCCGGGAACTTCTGCGCGATGTCGACGGTGCCGCCGCCGCCGGACAGCACGTACGCGGCCTGGACGAACGTGTGGCCCGGGGCAAACGGACCCTCGACCGTGATGGCAGTGCCCTTCGCCTTCGTCTGCGGCGACGAGCCTTCCATGATTGTCATCCCGGCGGCGCCTTTCGGCAGCTCGATGACGAACGGCGTCGTCGGGTTCACCGGGTTGGTCGACGTGTTGGAGACGTCGAGCAGGTAGTAGAACTCGATGTTCTCGTCGTTCGGCTGAACGACGATTCGCGACTGGCTGCCGATCGTGACGGAGCCGCTGACGGCCGGTGCTTCGGTCGCAGCCGGCTTCGACTTGTCAGTGGCGACGAGCATCAGCCGGATGCCGCCGCGCGTCGGCGCGGGAAACTCGCGCGATTCGAGGTGCTCACCGTCGACGTCCGCGACGGCTTTCACCGTCGATCCCGGCGGCACGTCATTGAACTGGGCGCGTCCGGCGTCGTCGGTCTTGACCGTCAGCTCCTTGCCGTCGGCAACCAGCTTCACCGGGTGATCGACGATATTGTTGGACAGCGCGCCACGAATGAGACGGACCGAGATCGCGCCGTTCGGCAGGTCGTCAACCGGTCGCGGGATGCCCGACATCTGCTTTGGATCGGGCATCGCGAACCCGCCCTGGGCGCTCGCTGCGCGTGCGCCGCCGAGGACGCAAAGAAGGCAGAGTCCGCAAAGGGTAAGAACGATTCGCGGGTCGTCCGACCCGCCAGACCAGCCTGACCTCACGTTCACAGCTTCGCTCCGCAGCCTTTACAGAATCTCGCGTCGGGATCGTTCGTCGTCTCGCAGGCGGCGCAGACGCGCTCGGCAAAGGCGCGCGCGCTGCGCTCCTCTTCGGCAACCTCTTCGTGCCGCGACGGCTTCAGCCGAGCGTCCGAATCCGATCCGAGACGCTTCGCGAGATCCTTCTCGATCTGATCCCGATAGCCGGCGCCGGCGTCCAGCTGTGTGATCAAACCCGCGGCGCGCGCGCGCAGGCGGCCGGCCATCTCGTGGAAGTCCGACTCCGACAATCGCCCCATCGCGCGATCGAACTCGAGCTCTTTGATCGATCGCAGCGTCAGCAGCTTTTCGCGCTCGAGCGCGGCGCGGGTCCGTTCGCCGATCATCACCGTGCGATCTTCTTCCGGCGCGACCAGCGGGCGCACCATCCGCAACCCGGCGTAGCCGATGAACCCCGCGGTTCCCATCAGGACACTGAGCAGAATGATCGCCGTCGGCCCCTGCCCGCGAGCCACGAACGTGACCGCGGTCGCACAGCCGAGCGCGGCGAGCACGAAGAATTGCCAGGGTTGAAGGCCGCTGTCCGACCCTTCGGGTTCCTCCGGTGCGGGTCTGGATCCACGGTCCGCCGGGAGGCGGACACTTCGCGCGGCCTTGTCAGTCGAGGTCGCGGAGCTCATCGTCGATGCGTTCATCGAGCGCCGCGTCGATCGGCGCCGCGTTCGCCGTTTCCGGCTCCATTTTCCGCGTCCACTTCACGGCGACGAAGCCGACGACGACGGCGCTGGCAGCGCCGATCAGATAGGGAAACAGCCACGCCAGCCGGTTGAATCCCTTGTCCACCGGCGCGCCCAGCATCTCCTCGCCGCCGTACTTCGCCATGAACGCCTGAATGATCTCGTCGTGGTTCTTGCCCTGATCGATCATCGCCGCGAGCTCGCCGCGCATCTGATGCGACGTGCTGCAGTTGTCCTTCCGGCACTCGGCGAGCGTCTGGTGGCCGCAGGCGCCGCAGGTGCAGACGATCTCGTGCTGCATCTGTTTTTCGAACGGCGTGCGCGCGTAGTAGGACGACCGCGTGTCTTCGGCGCCGCCCATCCCGGGCTGCGCCGACACGGGCGCAGCGCCGGACACCAGCAGGATGAGCAGCAGCGCGACCGTCGTCGACGCCGCGGCCGCTTCGGCCGGCAGCTTCGAGACCGCGAAGGCGAACGATCGCTCCGGCAGGAGCGCGATCCCGGTGCCGAGCGCCATCACGCCGAACCCGATCCAGATCCAGTTGACGAGGGGATTGACCACGAGCTGCAGGGTCGCAGACTGATCGGCGAGATCGAACCCGCCGAGCACCGCGTACAAATCCTCGGCGGGCGTCCGCCGGATGGCCACCTCGGTCGTTGGTTCCTGCTCGTGACGACGGTAGGCCCACCGCGCCGGGTACAGGTGATCGATTTCCTTGCCGTCCACCGAGACGGTGAGGTACGCGGTCGTCATCTGCTTCTGACCGTCGTCGCCCACCTTGATGCCGTTGTTCTTGATCGTGTAGCGCCCGATCTTCGCGTCCTGGCCGACTTTCAACAGCACTTGTTCGTCGAGCTTGCGCGCGTTGCCGGCAAAGCCGAAGAAGATCAGCACGATCCCGACGTGGACGATGTAGCCGCCGTAGCGCCGTTTGTTGCGGCCGACCAGGCCAACCAGGGCGGTGAGGAAATCCGTGCCGGTGTTCTTCCGGCGGACGCGCGTGCCCCGCCAGAACTCCTGTGTGATCGTCCCGACCACGAAGCCGCACAGCGCGAAGCAGAGACCGGCGGACCAGAGCGGAATCCGGAACAGCATCGCGAGCGTGCCGGCCGCGAGACCGGCGACCACCGGCCACAGGAACTGATCGGCCAGGTTCTTCAGCGTCGATCGCCGCCAGGCGAGCAACGGGCCCACGCCGGTGAGCAGCAGCAGCACAAGTCCGACCGGCGCCATCCACTTGTTGAAGAAGGCGCCGGCGACGGTCAGGCGTTCGCCGGTGATCGCTTCGCTGAGCGTCGGGAACATCGTGCCGAACAGGACGAACAGCGCGGCGAACAGCAGGATCCAGTTGTTCAACAGGAACGCGGCTTCGCGCGAGAGCCACGAGTCGAGCTCGTTGCGCGCCTTCAACAGCGGCAGCCGCCAGATCACCAGCGAGAAGCTGAAGACCAGGATCGCGACCATGAAGCCCGTGAACAGCTTCGCCAGGATCGGATCGTCACCGAACGCGTGCACCGACTGCACGACGCCCGACCGCGTCATGAACGTGCCGAAAATCGTGAGGAAGAACGTGACGATGACGAGCGTGACGTTCCAGACGCGCAGCATGCTGCGCCGCTCCTGAACCATCACCGAATGCAGGAATGCGGTCGCGGTGAACCACGGCAGCAGGCCGGCGTTCTCGACCGGATCCCACGCCCAGTAGCCGCCCCAGCCGAGCTCTTCGTACGCCCAGATCATCCCCAGCGTCAGCCCGAATGACAGGAACAGCCAGCTGAACATCGTCCAGCGGCGGACGGCGCGCAGCCACGAGTCGTCCAGGTGGCCGGTGATCAGCGCCGCGATGCCGAACGCAAACGGAATCGTCATCCCGACGAAGCCCGTGTAGAGCGACGGCGGGTGAATCGCCATGTAGACGTTCTGCAGCAGCGGGTTCAGTCCCTGCCCATCTGCCGGCGCGTTGGTCAGGTAGGTCGTGAACGGATTCTTGTGCACGACCATCAGGTAGAGAAAGAACATCTGCACGACGGAGATCGTCGCGATGACGTACGGAATCAGCTCGCGGTGCCGCTCGCGGTTCACGTACACCGCCAGCGATCCGAACACCGACAGCAGGAACACCCAGAACATGATCGAGCCGTCGAGCCCGCCCCAGTACGACGTGATCTTGTAGAAGAGCGGCTGGACGCTGTCGGAATTGTGGACGACGTACTTGATCGAGAAGTCGCCGGTGAGGAAGGCGTTGATCATCACCGCCGACGCGGCCACCATCAGCGCGGTGATCAAATGGAACGCGCCAATCCCGCTCTCGATCAGCCGGCGCGAACGCTGCCGCGCGCCGACCACCGAGACCACCGCCGCGTAGCTGCACACGACGAACGTCGCGAGAAGAAGCGCCGAGCCGAGTGAGGCCATAAGCTCCCTACGATCCGGCCGAAGCCGATTTTTCCTGTGCTTCGTATTTCGACGGGCACTTCGCCATCACGCCGTTCGGATCGGTGTGAAACCCTTCGGGCGAGAGCTTGCCCTTCAAGACCACCTCGGCTTCGTCCTTGAACGTGTCGGGAACGATTCCCTTGTAGGTCACGTCGACGACGTTGCCGGCTTCCGGAGAACGCGCGGGGTTGTTCTGCACCTTGAACCGGTACTCGAGCGTCTCTTTCTTGACGAAGATCGAATTCGGCACGACGTAACCGTGCAGTTGCAGTTGCTTCCCCTGCCACGGCGCGGTGTTCGCCATCACCTCATCGATGTTCTTGTAGTACTCGGTGCCCTCGCGCAGCGTGCTCCAGAGCATGCCGGCAAATGCAAGGACCAGAACGGCCGCGGTCAGACCTACCTTGATATATCGATGTGTCATAAGGACTTCCGCGAGAAGGGGCGCTAGTCAGAATAACGTGCCCGGCTGCGAGATGCAAGGAGGCGGGCACGGCGGACGGCCCGTTCCGTGCGGGAGCCTCGATGAGCTCAGTGCGGGCGCGTCGCCGGCTTCACGATTTCGGCCAGCACAGCCGCAACGACGCGGTCGCACCGCGGCGCGTGGAACTGGAAGGCTTGCGGCGCGGACGCGCCGAGCCGATCACTCAAGGTCTGACGGACCATCGCCCGTGCGCGGTGCAGCCTCGTTTTCACGGCTTCCTCCCCGACGCCGAGGCCCTCGGCAGTCTCGAGCGTGCTCAGCCCCTCCACCTCGCGCAGCATGAACACGGCGCGGTAAGACTCCGGCAGGGCATCGACGGCATCCTCGATCAGCCGACCGAGCTCGCCCGCGTAGGCCTGGCGCTCGGGGCTGGCCTCCGTTGACGTGACTGGCGCGGCGCCGTCGTGCCCGTCGTCTTCGCTGACGCTCAACGGTTCCTCCGGACGCTGCTTGCGCCGGCGCGCAAGCGCCTCGTAGATCGTGATGCGGGTGAGCCACGTCGAAAACCTCGCCCGCGACTCGAACTGCGCGAGGTGCACGAAGGCGTTGATGTACGCCTGCTGCATCACGTCCTCGGCCTCGGCCTCGTCTTTGACGATGGCTCGGGCGGCGCGATAGACGCGCTGGTTGTGGCGGCGCATCAGGATCTCGAACAGCGCGGTCTCGCCCTTGCGCACGCGTTCGACGACGTCGGCGTCGCTGAGCGCGGTCGGCGGTGTTTCGACTGACATCAGGGCATTAGAGTCGGGCCGCGAGCCCGACGTTGCAAGCCCATCCACTGTCACCTTTTTCCACCCGTTGACTCTGATCGAGAGAGGGCCGCCGCCGCGCGCCGCCACTGCTGCCAGCGGCTGTGCATGGACACCGCGCAGCGGCGTCGGATGCGAGTCGCAGTGACGTGCGACGCGGTCCTCGACCGGCGAGCGACGCGAGACCTGTCGGAAGGAGAAGAGAGGGACATGGGCAGACCGTTGGGGGGAGTCCTCGTCGTCGCCGTCTGCATGGCGACGGTCTGGACCGCGGGTTTTGTCGCGCCGCGCGCGCAGACCGCTGCGCGGCAGAACGACGACCGGGACGATCGGACATTCGACAATGCCATCGCCGCGAACGCTCTCAACCTGTTTGGGCGCG
>Ga0066388_100002300_pt1 | contig 11571 bp, 9 predicted proteins | sample PanSoiMetaGPlot6_FD_64539 | JGI IMG/M metagenome (GOLD analysis project Ga0066388, IMG submission 64539) | Tropical forest soil microbial communities from Panama analyzed to predict greenhouse gas emissions - Panama Soil - Plot 6 (Hybrid Assembly) | ecosystem: Environmental > Terrestrial > Soil... | reverse complement strand
GCGCCTGCCGGACACCGAGCATGTCGCGGCATTCATGCCTTGCACGCCCAACCCGACCACCGGCTTCTTCTTCTACGTGCCGCGCCGCGACCTGATCGAGCTCGACATCTCCGTCGAGGCGGCGATGACGCTATTGATGTCGGCCGGCATGGTGCAGCCGGGCGGTGGCGCCGATCAGCAGAAGCGGCTCGCTGCCATGGCGGAGACGGCGCGTCTGGCCGCGCGGGCCCGCACGGCCGCGTCGGTGAAGTAGCGTCGCCGCACGCCATTTGATCCAGATCATGGTGAGCTGGGTCGCGGCGGCCCAGGAAAGGGCATGTTCCCATAATCCGGGGTGCTGCCATGACCAGATCGATAACAGGCAAGGCCGAAGTGGTGCTCGAATATCCCGATAAGCTTTTCATCGGGACATTCGACCGCAACGACCATTTTGAAGCGCGGTTCGAGGCGAACGGGATCTTGCTTACGCTGCAACGCGGGGATGGCACCGAGGCGTGCCGCGCCGCGCGTCTGCACCTTGCGCCGCAGGTCCTTGCCCGTGTGCTGTTCGAACTGGCTGATTCCGTATCGGAGACAGCGCCCGCTGCAGCGAACCGCGTGGCGCTGCGCGCGGCGGCCAGGACACTCGAAGACGCGCTGGCGTCAGCCGAGGCTGAGAAGGAAGGCGCGGAGCTTACGCCGGAGGAGGAGGTCCTGCTGCTGCATGTCATGGAATGACGGTCGCCACGGCGACCTTCACCCCGCCCGGATCAGCCGGATCGCCTCGTCGCGTCCGAAGAAATAGAGCAAGCTGCGCAGCGCCTCCCCGCGCGGGGACGCGAGTGTCGGGTCGCGCGCGAGCACAAGCTTGGCGTCGTCGCGCGCTGCTTCAATGAGCTTGCCATGCAGCTCGACCCGCGCCACCCTGAAGCCCGGCATCCCCGACTGGCGCGTGCCCAAGACGTCGCCTTCGCCGCGTAGCCGTAAATCTTCCTCGGCGATGCGGAAACCGTCTTGAGTCTCGCGCATGATCGACAGCCGCGCCTTCGCGGTCTCGCCCAATGGCTCCTTGTAAAGTAGGAGGCAGGTCGAGCGGCCGGGGCCGCGGCCGATCCGCCCGCGCAGCTGGTGCAGCTGGGCGAGGCCGAAGCGCTCGGAATGCTCAATCACCATGACGGTTGCCTCCGGCACGTCGACGCCGACCTCGATCACGGTAGTGGCGACCAGAAGCCGCGTCTCTCCGGCCGCGAAGAGCTCCATGGCGCGATCCTTGTCGGCGCCTTTCATCCTGCCGTGCACGAGATCAACGGCATCGCCGAAGCGGCGCTCGAGATACTCGAAACGTTCGGTCGCGGCCGCGAGGTCGACATTCTCGGAATCCTCGACCAGCGGGCACACCCAATAGGCGCGCCGGCCCTCCGCAAGCGCACGGCCGATGGCGTCGACGACCTCGTCGAGGCGGGCGAGCGGCAGCGTGCGGGTGTCGATCGGCTGGCGCCCCGCAGGCTTCTCGCGCAGCTCGGAAATATCCATATCGCCGAAATAGGTGAGCACCAGCGTGCGCGGGATCGGCGTCGCGGTCATCACCAGGATGTCGACCGCTTCGCCCTTTTGTGCGAGCGCGAGGCGCTGATGCACGCCGAAGCGGTGCTGCTCGTCGACCACCGCGAGCGCGAGGTCGTGGAAGGCGACCTCCTCCTGGAACAGCGCATGGGTGCCGACCAGGAGATGGATGTCGCCGCGCTCGAGGCGCTCGAGCGTGTCGCTGCGCTCACGACCGCGCTCGCGTCCGGTCAGGATCGCGATCTCGATGCCGGTCGCGGCAGCGAGCGGCGCGATGGTCGCGTGGTGCTGGCGGGCAAGAAGCTCGGTCGGCGCCATCAGGGCGGCCTGGCGACCGGCTTCGATGGTGGCAGCCGCTGCGAGCAGCGCCACCACCGTCTTGCCCGAACCGACGTCGCCTTGCAGCAGCCGCAGCATGCGGTCGGGCTTGGCAAGGTCCTCTGCGATCTCAGCGACCGCGCGGCTCTGCGAGGCGGTGAGCGCATAGGGCAGGGCCGCGATCAACCGTTGGCGCAGGCGCCCGTCGCCAGCCGTCGGGCGGCCCGCGGGCCGCCGCAGATGCGCGCGCACGAGCGCGAGCGCAAGCTGGCCGGCGAGCAGCTCGTCATACGCGAGCCGCGTCCAGGCGATGCCCGCAGGATCGACATCGGAAGGCTCGCGCGGCCGGTGCAGCTCGTGCAACGCAGTTGCGAAGGCAGGAAAGCCCTGGCGCACGATCCATTCCGGCTCCTGCCACTCGGGCAGATCGGGCAGGTTGGCAAGCGCCGCATCGACCGCCTTGCGCACCTGATTGAGGCTCAAGCCCTCAGTGAGTGGATAGACCGGCTCGACCAGCGGCAGGCTCGCGAAGCCGGCCTCATCGACCACGCGATCGGGATGCACCATCTGCAAGGTGCCGTCGTAGAACGCCGCGGTGCCGGACACATAGCGCTTGGCGCCGACCGGCAGCAGCTTCTCCAGGTAATCCTTGTGCGGGTTGAAATAGGTGAGCACGAGATCGCCGGTCTCGTCACTGGTGTAGATCTGATAGGGCGCGCGCGAGCGGTGCGGCGGGGGCGCCCGATGCCGGTCCACCGTGACCTCGACAGTCACGACCGTATCGGGACTGACGTCACGCAGCTTCGGCCTGGCGCGCCGGTCGATCACGCCGGTCGGCAGATGCATGATCAGGTCGATGACGCGCGGGACATCGTCGCGGCCGAGGAGGCGCCGATAAAGCTTCTCCAGCCGGGGGCCGATGCCCGGCACGCTCGTGATCGCTGCAAAGAGCGGATTGAGAACGTCTGGCCGCATGCGCGCTCCTGAATCGCAATGCTCGCCTGTGACTGGCGCGATGGCAACTGCTGACAATCGCGATGGTGATCGCTATATGACGTCCACCCGGCTCGTCCGGGCTTTTGGCGTTGGAGGATGGGATGACGGAACGCACCAGCGACGGCCTGGATCCGCGCCGTCGCAAGCTCCTGTTCCGCTCCTGGCATCGGGGTATGCGCGAGATGGATTTGATCATGGGCCGCTTTGCCGATTTTGCGCTGGCGGAGCTGAGCGAAACCGACCTCGCTGATTTCGAGCGCCTGATCGAGCTTCCCGACCGTGATCTGCTCGCTTGGGTCACAGGCGAGGCGGCCGTGCCGCAGGACGTGGACAGCGTGGTGTTTCGCCGGATGTGTGACTTCCATCTCAGCAGCAAGGGTTGATCGGCATGGCGCGGTGGAAAGAGCTGCTAGGCATGGCGCGTTCCCCTTCGGACTTCCTCAAAGCGGGGCGGCCATTGACGCTGGCCGGCGTTGCCGATGGCGCCGAAGGCCTCGTCTGCGCCGATCTGGCGCGCGCGGTTGCGGCGCGCCGCGATGCACCAGCAACGAGCCTCCTCATTATCTGCCGCGATGGCGCGCGCATGGCCGCGCTTTCCCGTGCGCTTACCTTCTTCGCGCCTGACCTCGCGGTGCTCGAATTTCCGGCCTGGGACTGCCTTCCTTACGACCGGGTATCGCCGCACGCCGGCGTAGTCGCCCAGCGCATGACCGCGCTGTCGCGCCTTGCGCATCTCAAGGGGCACGAGCGCGCGTCCGTGCTGCTCACCACCATCAACGCCGTGCTCCAGCGCGTGCCGGCGAAGTCGCTGGTGGCGACGCTCTCGCTCTCGGCCGTGCCCGGTCAGATCATCGACATGGCCGGCATCACGGGCTGGCTCGAGCTCAATGGGTTTTCGCGCGCGTCGACGGTGCGCGAGCCGGGCGACTATGCGGTGCGTGGCGGCATCATCGATCTCTATGCGCCCGGCATGGCTGAGCCGGTGCGGCTCGATTTCTTCGGCGACACGCTCGAGACGATCCGCACCTTCGACCCGGAGACGCAGCGCACGACTGACCAGTTGCGCGCACTCGATCTCGTGCCGGTGTCCGAGTTCCAGCTCACCACCGACACGATCAAGCGTTTCCGCCGCGGCTACATCGAAGTGTTCGGCGCGCCCACCACCGACGACATGCTCTATGCCGCGGTGAGCGAAGGCCGCCGCCATCCCGGCATGGAGCACTGGCTGCCGCTGTTGCATGAGCGCATGGAGACGATCTTCGATTACGTGCCGGCTTCACCGGTCGTGCTCGAGCCGCAGGACGAAGATGCTGCCCGCGAGCGGCTCGATCAGATCAAGGACTATTACGACGCGCGGGTGCAGGCGCAGAGCCAGCCCGGCTCGGGCGCGCTCTATCGGCCGCTGCCGCCCGACCGGCTTTATCTCACCGATGAGGAGTGGCGCAAGCATACCGAGGTTGTCGCGGTCGCGCGGCTTTCGCCATTTGTGGTGCCCGAGCAGCAGGGGCCATCCGTCGATATCGGCGCCAAGCAAGGGCGCAATTTCGCCGCCGAGCGCACCGAGCCAGGCCGCAATGTGTTCGAGGCGGTGACCGAGCATGTGCTGGCGCTGCAGGCTGCGAAAAAGCGCGTCATCGTCGCGCTCTGGAGCGACGGCTCGCGCGACCGCATGCAGCACGTGCTGGCCGACCACCGGCTCGCGAACCTCACGCCGGTTGCGTCTTGGCCGCAAGCGATGGCGTTGCCAAAGCCTCAGGTTGCGCTCGCGGTGCTCGGCCTCGAGACCGGTTTCGAGACTGCCGACGTGGCGGTGATCAGCGAGCAGGACATCCTGGGCGATCGCCTGGTGCGGCCGCGCCGCGCTGCGCGGCGGCCGGAGAATTTCATCGCCGAGGTGACGAGCCTTGCGGCCGAGGACCTCGTGGTGCACGTCGATCACGGCATCGGCCGTTTCGTGGGCTTGCGCGCGATCGAGGCGGCGGGCGCGCCGCACGACTGCCTGGAGATCCACTACGCCGGCGGCGACCGTCTGTTCCTGCCGGTCGAGAACATCGAGCTCCTCTCGCGCTACGGCTCGGAGGACGCCGGCGTCGAGCTCGATCGGCTGGGCAGCGGTGGATGGCAGGCGCGCAAGGCGCGCATGAAGAGCCGCATCCGCGAGATCGCCAATGAGCTGATCAAGGTCGCGGCCGAGCGGCTGCTGCGCGAGGCGCCCAAGTTCGCCGTCGAGCATGGCCCCTATGACGAGTTCTGCGCCGGCTTTCCTTACGAGGAGACCGATGACCAGCAGGCCACGATCGATACGGTGCTGCACGACCTCGACGAAGGGCGTCCGATGGATCGCCTGGTCTGCGGCGATGTCGGCTTCGGCAAGACCGAAGTAGCGCTGCGTGCCGCCTTCGCCACTGCGATGAGCGGCAAGCAGGTTGCCGTCATCGCGCCCACGACGCTCCTCTCACGCCAGCACACCAAGACCTTTGGCGAGCGCTTCCGTGGCTTTCCGGTGCAGATCGGGCAGGCGTCGCGAATGGTCACCGGCAAGGAGCTGGCGCAGGTTAAGAAGGGCATTGCCGAGGGTCAGACCGACATCGTGATCGGCACTCATGCGCTCCTTGGCAAGGCCATCAAGTTCAAGGACTTGGGGCTCATCATCGTGGATGAGGAGCAGCACTTCGGCGTCGCTCACAAGGAGCGGCTGAAGCAGCTTCGCTCCGAGGTCCACGTGCTCACGCTCACAGCCACACCGATCCCGCGCACTTTGCAACTCGCGCTCACCGGCGTACGCGATCTCTCGATCATCGCCACGCCGCCAGTTGATCGGCTCGCGGTGCGCACCTTCGTGGCGCCGTTCGACCCGCTGATCGTGCGCGAGGCGCTGTTGCGCGAGCGCTATCGCGGCGGGCAGGCCTTTTACGTGTGTCCGCGCATCGAGGACCTCGCCGGCGCCAAGGATTTTCTAGACAAGCAGGTGCCGGAGATGCGGGTCGTGGTCGCTCATGGACAGATGCCGTCGACCGTACTCGAGGACGTCATGTCGGCGTTCTACGACGGCAAATACGATGTCCTTCTCTCGACCGCCATCGTCGAATCCGGCCTCGACATCCCGACCGCCAACACACTGATCGTGCATCGCGCCGATCGGTTCGGGCTGTCGCAGCTCTACCAGCTGCGCGGCCGCGTCGGCCGCTCCAAGGTGCGCGCCTATGCGCTGTTCACGCTGCCTGAGCACAAGATCACTCCGCAGGCGGAGCGGCGGCTGAAAGTGCTGCAGTCGCTGGACACGCTGGGTGCCGGTTTCCAGCTCGCCTCCCACGACCTCGATATCCGCGGCGCCGGCAATCTCCTCGGCGAGGAGCAATCCGGCCACATCAAAGAGGTCGGCTTTGAGCTCTACCAACAAATGCTTGAAGAGGCGGTGGCGAGCCTCAAGGCCGGCGTCACCGCGCCGGTCGCCGACCGCTGGTCGCCGCAGATCACCATCGGCACGCCCGTGATGATCCCCGAGGACTATGTTGCCGACCTGCCGGTGCGGCTTGCGCTTTATCGGCGGCTCGCCGAGATCGAGGACGAGCGCGAGATCGAGGCGTTCGGCGCCGAGCTGGCCGACCGCTTCGGCAAGCTGCCGGTGGAGGTCGAGCATCTCCTCCAGATCGTCGCCATCAAGTCGCTGTGCCGGCGCGCCAATGTGGAGCGGATCGAGGCGGGCCCCAAGGGCGCGGTGGTCGCCTTCCGCGACAATACGTTCGCCAATCCCGACCGGCTGGTCGCCTATATCCGCGAGCAGGGCCCGCAAGCGCGCGTGCGACCCGACATGAAGGTCGTGTTCTTCCACGACTGGCCGACCCCGGAGAAGCGGCTCAAGGGCACCACCGCGATTCTGCGCAGCCTTGCTAGTCTTGCCAAGCCCGCCAAGGCGGCGTGACAGCGGACAGACTTTTCACTGCGGCGAGCCACGAACTCCGGCCATTCCCGCGCATGCGGGATCCAGACCATGGTCGCAGTCGCGAACATCCAAATCTCGATCATCGGCTCAAAACGATGCTTCGACGTTTCAATTCAACAAGAAAGGTTGAACATTAACTTCCCATGAGCGTTTGATAGGTGTTCAATAAGACAACTTTGACGGAGGCCAAGATGCTTCGTCTCATCGGTTGGCTTTTGATTGTATCGCCGGTGATTTTGTTGCCGGTCGCAAACGCGGGGCAGTTCTACTCGTATTCTCAGTGGGAGAAGCTCGATGGAACGCTTCGGGCGGTATACATCGCCGGGGTGTTCGACAGCATCCTTGGCATTGTAAAGGATCGACGCGACCTCCCTGTCACAAAGCACTATGATGACTGCATCACCCGAGCAAACATGAGTAACGGCGAGCTGGCAGACAACGTCATAGCTTTTGTGAAGACGAGATCCGAGTTGCGAGAAAGGAGCGTTCCCGGGGCACTCATCAACTATTTGGTCGCCTTTTGTGGCGCGCCGCCAGACCATTGAGTTGAACAAACCAATTCTTCATCTGCTGATCTCGAAATCCTTCGCGGAGTCCTTGCGAGCGGTGCCTTTGTCAGGGCGTCAACGTGGCTTCAGTCGCTTGGCGTGAACGACAACCAAATATCTGCTCCAAGGCCGCAGGATACCGCGGGGAGCGAGGGCAGAATCGATAAAGGTCGCAAGCGTAAGTTTCAGTAGCTCAAGGTTGTAAAAGTTCTCCACAGGTACCTACCTGCCGCTCGGTCGTCCGTACCCGCGATAGCTTTCAGACAAGTGGCGGCTATCCCCGGAACTTTCCCGTAGCCGCCAAGGCCCCGGTGCTACCGTCCCGCGGTGTCGGGGCCTTTCCGATTCAAGAAATTCCCCTTGTCGCCCGAAACGCTGCGCGCTAGCAGCGGAGCGTCGATGCAACGAAACGATTTTCGTTGCATCGATAAGCGGCACGTTGCAAGTGGCTGAAACATCAGTCCACGACCGCGAACATCTGGATCTCGATCACAAGCTCGAAATTGTTTCGAACGATCAGCAAATTGTCGAAGGCCGATTTTCTTGGGACAACGCCGGGGACAACATCGGGCGGCGCTAACGCTCTGGCGCCGACTTGCGCCTGATCTCGTCCAGGATTTTCTGACCATGGCGACGGCTGCCTGGTGGTTTCCGTCGCTCTTGGCGGACGGCGTCCGTCCAGGTGTCCAATTCTTCCTGGCTGTCTGTCACAACACAGATGGCTTGCCAGAAGGCCAAGTCACATCTGATGCAGATGCCTTTCGGGAAGTTGAGACCTCCTGACGCCGTGCAGCCTTTTGGCTCGGGGCCAGTCTTTACAAAGTGCGCAGTCGCGTTGGCGGGCGTAGGATCGAAATAGCTCTATGCGTTCTGCTCTGGTGATCATCTGGTGCCCCACCTCGTGCCCCACAGCTTCCAGATCAATACAAGGACCAACACTACTGCCAATGGGAACAGGCCCCATGAGCCGACATCTAGAAGGCTCTCCAAGTCCATTGGTCAATCCACATCTACAGCGGACGAAGATCGGCAGATGGCGACGATGGTGGAGATTTTCAATCGGTGGCGACTAGCAAGCCTCGGCTGCCGCGCACCCGATCTTCAGTGTTGGGCGCGCTATCTTGATGATCTCGGCTGTGGGAACGATGATTGATCCTTTATCGTACAGGATCGTATGATGGGATGTGATCATCACTAGGCCCACGTTCTCCAACTTCTCGTTCTTCAGGACCACGTCCCGCCAGAAGTTATTGCCGTCGTGCGTCATATGAGCAAACGTCACCCCGAGGAGCATCGTTGTAAGCACGACGAAGATGGTGTTTTGCACTAGTTGGTTGATGCCGACGTTGGGGAGTTTCATCACGATCATCGTGATCTGAACACCAGCAAAGATGAGTGCGCTGGTCGACCAGTAGCCCAACCCAACCCAGGCCCACCGTGACGACGAAAGCACCACCCCGACACTCAACGAGACAGCCCCTAATGTAACAAAGGTGATGCTCATTCGTAGCGCCCACTTGCACACTGCAACAATGTCACGGTCTGACCTAAGCCCAAGCCAGACCAAGCCCCAAATGCCCGCGTAGGCCATTAGAATAAAGATCGTCAATAACCCGAGTGCTGCGAAACTCGCTTTGAAGATGTCGCTGTACTCGATGATCAAGATCAGGCGCCAGTCAAAGAACGAGAGATAGCCGAACAAGAAGGCTGTTGCACACAACGACAAAGGCGACAACCGCGAATGCGGACACTACTACGAAGTGCTTTGTTAGAAACTCCAGAGCCTGCGTAGCTCGGCTTTCCTCAATGCGAGCTTCGTATTCATCGTAGTCGATAGCCTTGGCCAAGAATGCCCCCACCGTGATTGCCGATGGGCGGCCACATAGGAGTGGCGAAGCCGGAAACAAGTGCCGAGCTACCGTTGTCCACTGCGTAATTTGAGGCTGTCAGGCTTTGGCCTTGGCGGCCTTCTTCGCCTCAGCGATCTTCACAGCCACCACCCGAAATTGCTGCGTTGCCGGAATTGACAGACCCATGGACGCCGAACAGTGCCGGCGCATGGCTGAACACTATCTGACATGTGCCAGACAGATGAGTGACCCAGGCGATAGGGCAGTACTCCTGAAAATAGCGGAGTACTGGCAGCGGCTGGCCGGGCAACTTGAGGAGGATGAGAAGCCGCAGAAGTAGGTCGGTCCTTCAGAGCGCGTTCTCATCGGCCGAAGATTGGGCTCGGCGGGCCAGGTCCTCGTAACTATCGGCGAGCCGCAACATCGTTTGCCTACTGTCACGATCACTCATCGCTTCGGCATGTGTTCGCGCCTCCTCAGCCAAATTTCGGAGCCGCGTTATGCGATTGCTGGAGTTCGGTTCATCCATCGAAATTCCCCCCATTTGTTAGGGGCGATAATACACCGGTGAACCCTTGAAACGACGGTATGTTCCCGCTGTCCCTGTGAACTCTCAACGTATTCACCACCATAGGTAAGTGAGGGATCACACTAGAACTATAAGTACCGCCATCCCCCTAATATATAAGAGTTGGTGTTGCTGAGCTTTTCTTCGCTCTTGGGTTGGTCAGACATATTGATAACTCTTAAGTCAGGCTCAATTCTTCCCCTATACGTCGGGTAGCCGACATTTGCTACGAGACTTGCCGTTGTAGTCAGGGGTCGTTCTGCAATGTCACCGTTGACGCCGGCCCTGGACATTAGCGTACGGGCCGATCTTCGCAGATCGTGGGTTGTCCAGTGGGGCAGGGGCTCTCCGTCGTTTGTCTCTGTTACTCTGTCATCGAACGCCTTCTTGGATTTTGAAAAATTGCCGATCGGGGCCTTGCTGTTGTTGGTGAACACCCAGCCTGATTTCGGCAATAGAGAGAGCAGGGCTTGGGCTTTCGTAGATAATGGGACTACCTGATCGAGCTTAGTCTTATAACGATCACCGGGTATCACCCAATCTATCCCGTTGACTTCCTCGGCTTGCATGTAATTTGCATCGCTCAAACGGGTAGCAGTCAGTAGGATAAATTGAAGCATGTAGTCGTAAGGGCAGGTGTGTTGGTCTGCGACTTCCCAGACAAGGCGGATTTCATCGTCTGCTAGAACACGCTTCCTGGCGCGTTCCTTCGCTTGGTCCGCATCATTCCTCTAACGATTGGGGACCGGAATTCCTCGTCCCTGCAGGCGTGCCAATTCATCATCCGTTGCAAGGTGGCAAGGGGACTGTCCGCTTGGACTATGCCGTGGTTGTCCTCGATCTTGTCTAGGAGGGAGATGATTTCGCTCCTCCGGATTTCGCTAATGGGCCGATCACCGAGGATAGGGAATATGAGCCGGTTAAAAATGATCCTCTCGCTGATCCACCGTACGGAGCTTCTTGCCTTCGCGGGCAAGGTAGTTCTTGGCGACGGCCCGGAGCGTGTTGACTGCGGCTTCTTCTGCAAAAGTTCTGGCGTCGATACCGTCAGATATGGCTTCGAGCCATGCGGTAGCCTTCTCCCTTGCCTTAGCGAGGCTGATAGCGCCTACGGTGCCGATAGCCCGTGGGGTAGGGTGCTTGTCTCCAGGGTAGCGAGTGACAAGGACGAAGGACTTGGTGCCAGTGTCAGTGACACGAACAGCGAAGCCTTGGACCGTGGCGTCCCATATCAGCACTCGCTTGCCTTTAGGTGCGGTTTCGAGCGCATCGAGCGATCGCGGCGTCAGTGGTTTTTCGCTTTCATGCGTGGCTCCAAATTGTTGTCCCGCGTTCGGTGGGACAACAATCGGACAACAATTTGACGGCGCACGAATGCGACGAGGTGCGACAAAAACATTTTCATCGCACCGATAAAACGTCGATGACACAAGAGTTATTTCGATTTCAACGCAATAGCCTGCGTCGAGATGAAATTCCCTGCAACATCAGTCCACGACCGCGAACATCTGTATCTCGATCAGCTGCTCCGGCTCGCCGAGCTCAAGCACCGCGACATTGGTCGAGGTCGGCTTGTGATTGAACGGCGCGAAATACGAGTTGATCACCGCGCTCGCCTTGCCGATATCGCCCATGCGCGGCCGCGCGCGGAAGACGAAGTAGTGCACCACATCCTTGAACGAGGCACCGGACGCATCGAGCGTGAGCTTGATGCCGTCCATGGCGGCGCGTGTCTGCGCTTCGAGATCGTTCGGCATGTGCTGCAGGATCTGCTCGCGCTTGTGCGGGTGATCGTGATAGACCGGC
>Ga0066388_100002298_pt1 | contig 11571 bp, 8 predicted proteins | sample PanSoiMetaGPlot6_FD_64539 | JGI IMG/M metagenome (GOLD analysis project Ga0066388, IMG submission 64539) | Tropical forest soil microbial communities from Panama analyzed to predict greenhouse gas emissions - Panama Soil - Plot 6 (Hybrid Assembly) | ecosystem: Environmental > Terrestrial > Soil... | reverse complement strand
GATTCCGCCGCGCAGGCGCTCGCCTGCTTCACCGATATTTTCTGGATCGCCGGCGGCAAGGCCAAGACGGGCGGGCTCAGTACGCTCACCGGCTTCTTTCCGCGCATGCGCAAGGCCTATCTGATCGGCGAAGCGGCGGCGGGTTTCGCATCCGAGCTCGACGGCCGTGTGCCAAATGTCGTCGCCGGCACGCTCGAGCGCGCGGTCGAGCTTGCCGCGCGCGACGCGGAAGCCGGCGATCTCGCCGAGCCGGTGGTGCTGCTCTCACCCGCCTGCGCGTCGTTCGATCAGTTCCGCAATTTCGAGGCACGCGGTGATGCGTTTCGGGAGCTGGTGTTGGCGCTGCCGGGGCTGGTGGCGAAGGGGTGAGCCGCACACGGCGAACTGCGGCGCAGGTATTGTCGATTCTCAGGCACAGTCTAGCGCGGAGTGTTTTCGTGCGCCGACCCAACACAGAACCCTTTCAATGCCCACGCCTGCAACCACGATTCCGGCGCTCGTAACCCACAACCAATAGCCGACACCGTAGGCCGTTATCGGGACCCACGCAGTCTTCACGCCAAATGGTACTTTGTCGAGCGACAAAAAGCCCACCATGAATCCAAGCGCCATTGCCGCGCAGAACAGCGCGCCGCGGCGCATGCTGAGGAGCAGGAGAAGCCAGGCAGCCGCAAGAAGCGGGTTTGCCAGCCAAGCGGCGAGGGCGAGAGTGTGATTGATCCACATCGAGCCAACGGCAACCAAGGCTGCCATAGCAGCGGCGATATCCCACTTCTTGGCGAAGAGAACAAATGCAACAACTATTGGCACAATTGGAAACGCGTAAGGCATAAAGAGTGACATGACAGCGGCGGGAAGGCCCAGCCATCCGAAGCACAATTGCGACCACGCGCTGTTCTCCATTGAGTCCAAGGGAAGTTCGTAGCCATGGTCAAAATAGGCCCTGGACTGACAAACGCAGTTTGGGTGAGGCAGACGCCGAAGACGACCGCGCTCACCAGTACGAAGGCAGATCGCCACAAATAGGAAATCCAATTGTTTCTGATCATGCGCGGTGTCATCGCATCATTGATGCTGCGGCATTGAGCCTGATATCGTTTGCGGCACCTCAATCGGTTCGCTGGTCGACGCTGCCCATGTAGCCGGCCCGCTGATCGCTTCGCCGTCGTCTCAACGGGCAAACCACGCAGCGTCGCCGGCGGTCAGGGTCTCTGGTCCCAGATTTGAGGGTTGCTCGAGGTTCAACACGCTTTCCAGGTCCGGAGCAACCTCATCGCGCTTGGTCAGCGGAGCTCCGAGCGAGAACCGCTTCCGCAGCGTGGCGATGACCGAGGTGTGATCAAATGGGTACTGCGCTTCCGGCGGCGGACGCAGGATTGTGCGCGGCCGGATAAAGGGCGAGACGATGACCGCCGGAACCCGCACGCCATAGCGATCGAAGTTGAAAGGGCTTGTGCTGATGGAGTCGGGAGGCACCGCCGCGGGCGGAGGGACATGGTCATACGTTCCACCATGTTCATCGTAGATGATGATCAACATGGTCGAAAGCCATTGCGCTTGCGGACCCGTCCTCAGTGCGTTGTAGACAGTAGCAATCAGCTCCTCGCCGGCCGCAATATTCTTCGGCGGATGCTGGTCATTTCTGGGCCCAAGGAAATAGGACGGCTCGATGACCGCATAATATGGGAGTGCTCCGTCCTTGCAGTCCGTCAGGAATTCATCGAAGTGGAGGACGCGCTTGGACACCCAGAAATGAGACTCGCGGGCCATCTGCGAGACCACGTCACGCATGGTCGAGGCATGCAGGAAATCGGAGTAGTACAGCTTCCATGGATTCTTGAGATTGGCCCGATCCAATCGCGAAAAGATCGTAGGCGACGCAAAGGCCAGTGTTTCGGGCTCAAAGTATGGGATGACCACGCCGAGCCATGATGTGAACCACGACCACCAGCTGCCAGATGCAAACAGCGGTGCAGCGCTGTATTCGTACCGGTTGTCCTCATAACCGGGAGCCGAGGGATTGGCGGAGTCCTTGGCCGTGCCGGTGTGCAGGAAATATCTGTTGGGCCATGTCTCGGATGGGACGGACGCAAACCAGCGATCGCAGACGGCGAACTCCAGTGCAAGCCGGCTCAGCACGGGCACCTGCTGCGGCGTGTAATAATGCATCGCATGGGAGGGATCGCGAGGGTTCAGGGCGTTGCTCTTCCTCATGTAGCTCTTCACGAACCCGTCCATCGTGGGCCGCGTGGTCGGCGGCTCAGGCGTGCGGACCCCGAACAGCTGCTCGTTGATATCCAACCACGCCTCTTCGGGATTGGAGCTTGGGATCGCGAGGTCGTCCGTCGTACCGCGCACATTGGTGACCGGGATCGGCCGGCCGTCCGCATCGGGGTTGTTCTCCGAGCCCACCAGACCGTCGAACAGCTCGGGTCTTTCATAGTGCCGCCCCAACATCCCGAGCATGCTGTCGAATGAGCGGTTTTCCAACATCAGGACGACGAAATGGTCGATCTTGCCGAGCCGGGACGCGGCGGCAGGTTGAGCAAGCAAAGTCGCCGGTGCGGCAACAGTGCCCGCGGCGCCGCCGACAAGCTTCAAGAAATCACGACGCCGCATGGCAGCCCCTCAAGGGTGTCGAGAGAAAGAGATTTCGCTATTTCTTGCTCAGGGACCACGTCCCTTGGCGGCTGGTAACAAGGGATCGCCAGGATCCCTCCAGCGTGCCGTCCGGCTTGAGAAGGAATCGCACAACACCGCGATCGGTGGCACTTCCCTCCGTTGCCTCATAGGCTCCCGCAAAAACGACGCCATCAAATTTTCCTGCAATCTTGCCTTTCTTCGCAGTCGGGCTGGGGCCGGAGAAGGTCATCTCGACGGCTTCGTCGGAATGCTTGACGTCGAATTGCTCTCCGCTCGGGCTGACCCAGACGCCGGCGAGCTTGGCGCTCGCCTGGACGCGCACAACATTCGTTGTTGGTTCAGGTTGCCGTACCAGCCCCGTAAGAGCACCGGCCCCGCTCGACGTGACGAGTTGTGTCAGCGCGAGCGCGCATGCTGCGATCATCAAGCGGCGAACGAGGTTCGATGATGTCAGACGGGACCACATGTTGGGATGTCCTTCGCCTGTTGGGTGCTCATCATCGTTTGCGCGTGCCCCGCAATCAAGGGGCAGCTGATCATCTTGATTTACCGCCGAACAAGCTGCGTCAGGACAACGGATTATCCCGCCTTGCTCGGTTGTTTCCGGGCCGCCTTTCTCGCAAGTCCGCCGCTCACATCCACGCCGCATCGCCGCCCAGCTGCGGCGTGGGACGTTCCCAATGCAACGGTGTCTCCGAGAGCGTCACGGCCGGGCCGAGGTGGCGCAGCGGTCCGTTCTTCGGCCGGTGACGGTCTGCGCCACCTGCTCCCAGCCGGCCCGGTGACTGAACGGACGTTGGGCTGATTGCGCCGAGCAAGCCCTTTCACCTCAGGCCGCGACTGAGGTAGCATAATCAGTGGAGCTGCCAAACGGGTCAGGCCCGAAATCCTCAGTTTCAGCGGCAGCAAGCGCGCCTCGGCGGGTCTAACCCCGCATCGCTCATTGCTCTGTTCATTGTGTGCGTTCCACGGGGACTACAGATGACGAAGATTCTGCGTCGTATTGTGCCACTGATCGCAATCTTGTTGGCGACCGCTTGCTTCAATGTCCTGCTAGCTCAGCAAAATCCAGCGGCAAACACGTATGACCTCGTGCTGCGTAACGCTCGAATTGTGGATGGGACCGGCAGCCCTTGGTATCGGGCCGATCTGGCTATCCGCGGCGATACAATCGTGCGCATTGCACCCTCGATCCGCGAGCCAGCAGGCCGGGCGATCGATGTCGGCGATCTCGTCGTCGCGCCAGGCTTCATCGATATTCACACACATGCGTCCCGTGCCATTTTCGAGCTTCCCACAGCTGACAATTACATCCGCCAGGGTGTCACCACAATTATGGAGGGGGCGGATGGGGGCGGTTCAGGTCTTGCTGGGGGTTTGGGAGCACCGATTAAGCCGTTTTTGGATCGACTGGAGACAATCGCGAAGTCCATCAATGTAGCGACCTTCGTTGGACAGGGAGCAGTACGCGAAAGAGTAATCGGTTTGGCCAACCGGGCACCAAGTGCGGACGAACTCGAACGTATGCGCGAGGTGGTGCGTCAAGCGATGAGGGATGGCGCGTTTGGAATGAGTACCGGCTTGTTCTATGTGCCAGGTGCATTCACTCCGCTGGAGGAAGTCGTTGAACTCCAAAAAGTTGTATCTCCATTCCGCGGAGTTCACACATCGCATATGCGCGACGAGGCTTCCCGCGTCGTCGAAAGTGTCAAGGAAACAATCGCGATCGGCGAGCTTGGAGGTGTACCTACCCACGTCTCGCATCACAAAGTTATCGGTAAAGCTTATTGGGGCAAGAGCGTTGACACTCTGAAGGTTATTGATGCTGCGCGTGCGCGGGGCGTTGATGTGACCATGGATCAATACCCCTACACGGCGTCGAGCACGACCATTCAAGCCGCGTTGATTCCACAATGGGCGATGGAAGGAGGAATTGAAGGCGCTAAAGGGCGGCTAAAAGATTCGGCAATGCGTGCCCGGATCAAGGCCGAAACGATGAACATTCTGCTCACGGAACGAGGCGGTGGAGATCCCAAGAACGTCGTCATCGTTACCTGCGATTGGAACCCGCCGCTCGCGGGTAAGCATCTGGGAGAAATCACGCAAGCACGAGGGTTCGAGCCCACCATCGAAAACGCTGCCGAGACAGCTCTTTGGTTGGTTGAGAGCGGCGGCTGCCGCGGCATATTTCACGCTATGGGCGAGGAGGATCTGGAGCGTATTCTAGCGCATCCTGCAACCATGATTGCCTCCGATGGCGAGATCACGATCTTCGGGCGAGCGTCACCGCACCCGCGGAGTTACGGCACATTTGCACGCATTCTCTCTCGCTATGTGCGTGATAAAGGCGTCATCAGCCTGGAAGATGCAGTCCGCAAAATGAGTTCATTTCCGGCGGCACGTGTCGGATTTATCGACCGCGGTGTGCTGCGGCCTGGCATGAAAGCCGACATCGCGGTGTTCGACCCGGCACGCGTGCGTGACATGGCGACGTTTGAAAAGCCGCACCAATACGCAGAGGGCTTTTCCTACGTCATCGTCAATGGCCAGATCGTGTATGAGAACGGCGCGATGACGCCTGCCCGTTCCGGCCGGGTGATCTATGGGCCGGGGAAAAATCAGGCAGTCCAGCAATAACGGTCTCACACCCACGCCGCCGCGTCGCCACCAAGCTGCGGCGTCGGACGCTCCCAGTGCGGTGGCGTCTCCGAGAGCGTCACGGCCGGGCCGAGATGGCGCAGCGGTCCGCTCTTCGGGTGGCTTTCGATGCGCATGCGATCGAGCTCCTCCGGCGACAGGTCGAGATCGGCCGCAACGTCATTCAGCTTGCCCTGGCGGTAGATCATCATGCCTGACTGGCAGAGCGAGACGCGCACATGATAGCTGCCGCCCTCGCGCGCGCGACGGGCGAGCGCCAACAGGGTGCCGTAGGCGGCGAGATAGCCGGTGGTGTAATCGCAGGCGGCGCCCGGTAAGAGAGCGGGGCGGTCCGGCTTGCCTTCATGCAGGATGCCGGTGACGGTCTGCGCGATCTGCTCCCACCCGGCGCGGTGACTGAACGGACCATCGGCGCCGAAGCAGCTGATGGAGACATAAATGAGGCCCGGGCGCAGCGCCGCAAGCTCCTCAGGCCCGAAACCGAGCTTCGCGAGTGCGCCCGGCCGATAGCCTTGCGAGAACACATGCGCCTCCTTGATGAGCGCCTTCAGGCGCGCGGCGTCCTCGGCGTGCGCCAGATCGAGAAAGGTGCTGCGCTTGCCGTGATTGGTGTCGATGATGTGCTCGGGGATTTGCGGCAGGTGCTTCGCCGTAATCATCAGCACGTCGCCGCCATGCTCGGCGAGCGTGCGCGCAGCCATCGGCCCGGCCAGGATACGAGTGAGGTCGAGCACGCGGATGCCGCTCAACGGGCGAGGGCCTGCGGGAAGCGGCTCCGGATCGCTGTCGCCAAGCTTGAAGATCTCGACCACCGGCTTCTTGGCAAGCGTCTGGCCGTGCGTGTGAGCGAGCCACTCGGTGTTGCTGCGCACCATGGCGCCGCAGGCGCGGGCTTCGTCGATCGCGGCTTCGAGCTCGAGCGCATCGCGGCCGGCGACGGCCTTGGCGACGGAAGCCGGATTGGGCTCGCAGCCAAGCACCTTCAGGACCTTGGCCTTGAGATTGGACAATCCAAAATGCGGCAGGAACCAGCGGCCGTCGCGGGTCGGCCACGGCTGGGTCATCCGCCGCATCGCCTCGTGCTCCTCGTTGACGACGTTCTTGAATACGCCGTCCGGCTCCGGCCGCTGGATATAAGCGGAGCTGCGCAGGCCGGCCGCGGCATGGCGCACATCGACGGACACCTTTTGCCGCCGGCCGGTCTTGCGCTCCCAAACATCGTTGACCGCGACGCCGACTGCGGCGAGCGCGGCGGCGCAGGTCTCGCCGATCTTGAAGCGGGTCGCGAGCACCGGATCGGCACCGACAAACGTGACCTCTCCGGGCTCCGGCAGGCCCCGGCCGCGCACCGCCATGATCTCTTCGAATGCAGTCGCCATCATCTCTCCCCTCCGGTCTCGCCGAGTATGAAGGGGCGAGCCGGGCTGATCTATGTCGCCGGCCGGGCCGGCATGCAACACTACGGTTTCGGAGGCGGCAGCGTCTTGCCGGTGGGCGGGCCCATGCCCTTGTAGACGAAGCGCTGGAAGCGCCGGCCGTCGAAATTCTCGCCGACGTAGACGTTGCCCTTGCTGTCGACCGCAAGCGCATGCGGCACATTCAGCGACCCGCCGAAGATCCCCTGCTGTCCGAAGTGATCGACCACCTCGAGTGTCTCACGCAGCAGGATCCAGACGTGGTGGTTGGCGCCGTCGATCACATAAAGGAAGCGCTGGTCCGGCGAGAACGCGAGGCCAGAGGCGGAGCCTGCAAGCAGCGTTCTGCGCGCAACAAATCCTTCCCGCACATATGTGCCGTCGGTCTTGAACACCTGGATGCGGTCATTGACGCGGTCGGCCACATAGACAAGGCCGTCCTTCGACAGCGCGACGTTGTGCGGCAGACGAAATTGCTGCGCGACCGGCGCATCGGGGTTGTACGGACCGAGATTAGTGTCGTCCGGCTTGTTGCCGTAGGCACCCCACATGCGCTTGAAGGCGAGCGTCTCGGTGTCGATCACGATGACGCGGCGGTTGCGGTAGCCGTCGGCGACGTAGAGCTCGTTGTTGGCGGAATCGACCGTCAGGTTGGCAGGGCCGCCGAGGTTCGTCGTGTCGGAAGAGCCGCCACTTTTGCCCTGCCGGCCGAACTGCGCCAGGAACTTGCCCTGTGTCGTGAACTTGAGGACCACGTCGTCCTTCTCGCCGCTGCCCGCGAGCCACACATTGTCCTCCGCATCGACAAAGATGCCGTGCTCGATCGACGGCCATTCATAACCCTGGCCGGGGCCGCCCCATGACGCGATGAGCTTGCCATCCTGATCGAACGCGAGCACCGGCGGCGCCGGGATGCAGCAATCTGCTTTTGGCGGCGTCATGCCGGCGCCCGCGAAACGCTCGTTCTTCTGCAGCGGGCCTGGCCGGTGCAGCACCCAGATGCGATCCTGGCCGTCAACGGCCATGCCGCCGATCGCGCCGATCGCCCACTTTTCGGGAAGCGATTGCGGGAAGCTCGGATCGTATTGAAACTTCGGGACCTGAATGCTCGACTGCGACTGGACCGCGCTGCTGGTCAGCCACATGGCACCGAGAGCCACGCTGATAGCGATCGCCGCAAGAGAAAGCTTCGGATTCATGACGCACCCTCCCTGTCAGGCGCGCATGGTCACGTCGGCTCGCTTCGATTGGCGTCCCGGATCTTGAGCCCAGATGCAACCAATCCCGACGAGTCATGAGCACCCGCGAGCACCCGCGTGCCATTATAGGCTAGTCAGGGACCGGCGCTAGGAATGAGGCGGATACGCCAGCGCGCTTTGACGCAATCGCTCCATGTGCAGGAGCCAATCGACCGTGCGGAGGAGCTGCACCCGGGAGCGCCAGGTCGCTTTCGACCACCTCTGTGTCAGCAGCGTCTGTGCTTTGTCGACGAAGTTTTCTGGCGCCAGGCTGCCGCGGCGCAGAGACTCGATTTCGCTCAATCTGCTCTCGCGCTGGGATGCGATCGAGCTCACGCGGGCTACGTAGCTGCACTTAGGCTCAACGGTGCGCGGACGCCGGAGTGCCCCTGCGGTATTCTTGGAAACCAGCAGTCTCGGCTTGCCAAGATTGTCGTGCATCACGCGGCCCGTTCCTGTTGTTTCGGCAAGCGATGCAGTGGACGGCGACACGTCTGGTTTGCCGCAGCCACGTCGGCAAGATTATTTAAATTAAATAATTACGTCAACTGCTTATCGCTAAGATTACGACTTTAGGCCTAAGACCAGTTGCGCACAGACAGAGCAAGATTTTGCCACGTAGCGTCGGGCCACGGGCGCGGCGCGTGCATTTCAAAAAACGCGGACCCCGCCCTCATGAAATTCAAGAGGGAAAACGCCCATGGCAACAATGGCAACAGCTTCACCCGGGGCCGAAGCAGTCCCGCGAGATTTCCGACGCGTGATCATCGCCGCGGCGGTAGGAAACGTCATCGAATGGTATGACTTCTATATTTTCGGAAGCTTGGCCACCGTGCTGGCGGCCAAGTTCTTCGAGAAGAGCCATCCGGTTGCGGCACTGCTGAGCACGATTGCGCTCTTTACGGCCGGATTCCTGATCCGTCCATTGGGAGCATTTCTGTTCGGGTGGCTGGGCGACCGGGTCGGGCGCAAATACACATTCCTGATCACATTGAGCGGCATGGGCATCGGCACTGGGGTGATCGGGTTGATTCCGACCTACGAGGCGATCGGCCTGACTGCGGCGATCATCCTGTTCGGGCTGCGGATGATCCAGGGGCTCTGCCTGGGTGGCGAGTATGGCGGTGCCATCACCTATGTCGCCGAGCATGTCTCTGACAAACGCCGCGGCTACTATACGGGCTGGCTGCAAACCTCCCCGACGCTGGGCATCGTGGTGGCGTTGGCGGTGGTGCTTGGGACCCGCGGCCTTTTCGGCGAAGAGCTGTTCAATGCGCCTTGGGGAGCCTGGCGTATCCCGTTCCTAGTCTCGTTCCTCTTGGTGGGGATCGCGATCTACATCCGTCTGCAACTCGGAGAGACGCCGATCTTCCAGGAGATCAAGGCCAAGGGGCAGATGACCAGGAATCCATGGAGTGAGGCCTTTCTCAGCTCCAACATGAAATACGTCGTGGTCGCGAGCATCATCGTGATCGGCGAGGGCGTGGTCTGGTACAGCGGCCAGTTCTGGGCCCTGTACTACCTGCAGCAGGTCTCGAAGCTTGACCTGTTCACCGCGGGCTACATCGTGATGACCGCGCTGATTTTTGGCTCTCTCACCTTGATCTTCTGGGGCTGGGTGTCCGACTACATCGGCCGCAAGGTGGTGATCCTGGGTGGCTTCCTGCTGGCGGCGGTCACCTACTATCCACTGTATCAGTGGCTTGGAACGGTGACGCAGCCGGGTAATGTCGACTTCTGGACCGCGGTCCTCATCATCGCGATCCTGGTGAACTATGTGGGAATGGTCTACGGGCCGATCGGTGCCTTCCTCGCGGAATACTTCCCCGGCCGCATCCGCTACACCTCAGTGTCGGTGCCCTATCACATCGGCAATGGCTGGGGCGGCGGACTGGTGCCGTTCGTCACGTCGGCGGCGTTTGCGGCGACGGGCAGCGTTTTTGCCGCGTTGATCTATCCGATCGTCGTTCCCATCGTGTGCCTCGTGCTGGGCTTCCTGCTGATGCCCGAGACCCGCCGCAACAGCATCTGGCAGCCGGCCGAAGCCGGCTATCCCGCAATGAGCCCGATGGCCAACGTCATTGGGAACACGGCCACGTTTGTCATTCTGTTCGTGCTCTTCATGGCGTTGACATACGCGCCGTTCTATCCACTGCCGCAAGCATGGGATCCGAATTCAGCGGTTGTGGGCTATCTCGTCATCGCGGTTCAGATATCGGCCTGGGCCTTGCTGATCGGCATAACCTTCACGCACGGAATCCTCGTCGAGCGCGGCTGGATAGTGACCCTTCCAATCCTGGGAATGGTCGCCAATCTTCTGCTCCCGATCCCGGCGACGTTCTTTGGTCTCGTGCCAGAGACCCACACGTTATCTTGGTGGGCGATCGCCACGGCTCTAAACCTCCTGTGCCTTGCCCTCGTCCTTACCGGCGATCGCCCGCGACGAGCAGCACCAGCCCCCGCGGAATAAGGCAGGCCTCGGCACCAAAAAAATCCCCTCCTCGCGCAAGCGAGGAGGGGAATGCTTTTAGTCTTTCGCTCGCTCAGTTCGTGACCGAGCCCCAGCTCGACGCCAGTTGCTCGGCGCCGCGCAACGAGACCGCCAGGATCGTGTAGGTCGGGTTCGAGGCGCCTTCGCTCGGGAAGATGCTCGGTCCGGCGACCCAGAGATTGGGGATCTCATGGGTCTGGCCGTAGCTGTTCACGACCGAATTCGACGCGCCGGTGCCCATGATGGTTCCACCATGGAGGTGGGTCGTGGGGATGACGTTGCCGACCCAAGCCTCCTTGGCGCCGGCCGCCTTCACCGCGCGCTGACCCTCCTCGAGATTAGCCCGCCACAGCGCCACTGCATCGTCATCGAAGCTGTGCACCAGGCGACCGAGCGGCATGCCATGGGCGTCCTTGTCGCTGATCAGCTCGATGCGATTTTCAAGACTCGGCAATTCCTCGCCGAACAGCGTCACGCGGGTGAAGCCGCGCGCCGCCTGCTTCATAAAGTCATGCAGCTTGGCGCCGATCAGGTCAGGACGGGAATTGGCGAAGTCGTGCGTCTTCTGCGCGGCTCCGGCCACGATGTAGGTGCTGCCGAAACCCGATTTGTAGCTCGTCTTCGGATAACGATCGTACGACATGTACTGGGCGCCGATCGTGCCCAGGTGGTTCTCCATGTCCTCGTCGAACATCGCCGAGACGCCGGCGACGGAGTGCGTCATCATGTATTTGCCGACGAGGCCATTGGCGTTGGCCAGTCCCTTGGCGTGCTTGTCGGTCGCTGAATTGAGCAGGATGCGCGAGTTCTGCCCGGACCATGCGGCGACCACCACGACGCTCGCCTCCTGCGCCTGCTTCTGCTTCTTGTCGTCGTAATACTCGACGCCGGTGACGCGAGTGCCCTGTTGGTTGGTCAGCAAGCGCGTAACCGTGCAGAGCGCGCGCACTTCGGCGTTCGCCTTGCGGGCTTCGCCCAGATAAGTCACCACCGGATTGGCGAGCGCGCCGGTCGGACAACCGACATGGCACCAGCCGTCATAGATGCAGGCCGGCCGGCCCTTGAACTCGGTCGAGTTCATCGCCACGGGTGCCGGCGCCATGCGGATGCCGATCGCTTCGAAGCC
>Ga0066388_100002296_pt1 | contig 11575 bp, 8 predicted proteins | sample PanSoiMetaGPlot6_FD_64539 | JGI IMG/M metagenome (GOLD analysis project Ga0066388, IMG submission 64539) | Tropical forest soil microbial communities from Panama analyzed to predict greenhouse gas emissions - Panama Soil - Plot 6 (Hybrid Assembly) | ecosystem: Environmental > Terrestrial > Soil... | reverse complement strand
TGAACATGACCGTTAGCCTCCTGGGGATTTGCCTCCACAGCAGAGCGGCTGGCTGCCAGGGCAGCATCGAGATCCCCTGCCTGCATCAGAGCCTGAACCCTGCCCTGAACAAGCGGATTGTCGGCCTGGCGAATCTCCGGCATCGGCACCCTCGGCTCTCGCCTTTTCCCGACCACGAAGTTTAGCGTGCGCCGAGCAGCGCTGTTGCCTGGATCCAGCGCAAGCGCCTTGAGAGCGGCATCCTCAGCACCGGGCAGATCGTTACTGAGGGTGAGGACAGCGCTTAGCTCCACGTATGCCGCCACATACTGGGAATCCAGCTCGATCACCCGGCGCTCCGTCTCAGCAGCCTTTCCCAGGTCGCCGGTGTGCGCGTAAGAGACGCCAAGGTCAAAGACAGCGGTGACATTCCGGGGCTCCAGCTCGGTCGCCTTCACAAACTCTTGCTGAGCGTCCTGCCATCTTCCCTGGCGCGCCGCTTGTTCGCCTCTGCGAATATGCGAGTCTGCGTTCTCCTCAGCCACAACGGCCGGGTTGGCCACATTCTCCGCTATCGCCCAGCCGGGAGCAGAGATGATCAAACCAGCCGCAATCAAGGCCCGGGTGACGGAAGCTTTCAGCATGTGACCCCCTAAGCGATTACCCCACCGGCTTGATTATCCCCTACTGACAACCGACCTCAGCCGCCACCGGTCCGCACCGCTGTTTTCAAGAGTGGTTGAGGAACTAACCGGCAGTCCGGGCGAGCGCCGGATTGATACCACAAGTGGTGCCAGCTCCTGACCACAGCCACGGCTCGGAGACCGGTTGTGGGCTGCCGCCTGCTCTCTGCCCGGTCGCTGCCAGTCCACCGGTGGGCAAACCTCCGCTTGCCGGATTCAGGATATTTAGAAGTTTTTAGGCTGTACAATTCTGGCTCTTGCTGCTTATCCTTGGAAATGGCTGGCCCGCCAGATCCACCTGAGGTCGACACCCTGCTCCCAGCAAAAGAGTTTCAACAGAGCACAACGTTTAGCCTGGCGCCGCTTCCTGCGGTGTTGCTTTCTTTAGTTTTGGTCGGATCGTGCTCAGCCGAAGCTGGTTCAGACTGCCCTCAGCCAAGAACGCTCGGCATGCCCGCCAGCGGTAGCTCAATCGCAAGCACCATCGCCGACACAGTAGCCACACCTGCGGATCAATCAAAAGCCGCGCCTGCCGGCGCCCTTTCGGCGCCAGGCCAGCTCACGCGTCCACCCATACCACCACCGCCACAGGTCTTGATTTTGCCAGCGCGCGGCAGCGGCAGCGGGCGCCCGCCGCTTGCTTGGCGCGCCAAAGCTTACAGTCTGTTTAAAGATCAGCCGGCCGGCTCGCTTCCTTACCTGAAGGCCAGCCGTACCTTTGCCGCAGCTTATGACGATACGCTGGCCGCAGTAATTAGCGCTTGCCGAATCAATCGACTCGCGCTCGAGGCGGTAAACAGCGCCGCTGGTCACCTTTTGGTGAGGCCGCTAGAGAGTGAAGTTGCTCGGCCCCGCCTTATTCTTTCCCTGAAAGAGGCAGCAGCGGGGCAGACCACGGTACGGATTGCGCTGGATCAGCCGGGACCGGTCGCAGACCAGCACCTGGTCGATAGCCTGCTTCTCACGACCGCCTCAGTCCTGACCAGCAAAGGGTCCTTGTGAAATGACCAGGGTAATTGGTATCACGGGCGCTATCGGCTCCGGCAAGTCGACCGTCGGAAACATTCTTGACTCAATGGGCATCCCGGTTGTGGACACCGACCAGATTGTCCACGAGCTTCTGTCCAAGCCTGGCCCGATCAGACGCGCTGTCATCGAACGGTTCGGGCCGGATATGGTCGCGGAGAAAGGCGATGGTGCTGTCGACCGGGTCAAGCTGGCGGCCATCGTCTTTGCCGATTCAGGCTCACGCCGTGATCTGGAGGCGATCATCCACCCGGCTGTCATTCTGGAGTGCCGGCGCCGCACCAGGGAATTCTCGGAGCGGCCGGTAGTGGCCATTCTTGTGCCTCTGCTCTTTGAGGCAGGGATCGCGGCTGAATTTGACGAGGTCTGGGCTGTTGTAACCGCTGAGCCGATCCTCAGGGAACGCCTGAGGGAACGGGGAGCGATGAGCGATGAGGAGATAGACAGCCGTCTGGCTGCCCAGCTTTCCCAGGCGGAAAAGGCTACCCGGGCCCAGAAGACAATCGACAACTCCGGCTCCCTGGAGGAAACGTACCGGCAGGTTGCCGTGCTGATCAAAGCGCTCGTTTAAGCCGGTCCCGACTCCAGAAATTTCAGGAACTTGACCAGCCAGCCGTGTTGGGTGGGAGCCGGTCGCCGCCCTGGCATCGGCAGGCCACCCGGGCTCAAGGGAAAATCTTGAGCGGCGGCTGGTGGCAGGTGATTAGGCGCCAGACGCATGCCGCATTCGCCACAAAACTTAGCTGTCGGCTCCAGCGGTGAGGCGCACAAAGGGCAAGCCGGGATGCGTGTGCCCAGATGAAACCCACACTCGCCGCAGAAGCGGGCATTGGCCTCCAGCCGGGAAAAGCAGTGCGGGCACTGTGGCTGCAAGCTGCCGGCGGCCTGACCCGGTGCTGCTACCTCGGCAAAGTTTGCTGGCGGCAATTGCGGCGGCAAATCTAGATCAAAGTACTGAACCGGACCCGGTTGTGCTCTGGCCATGCCAGGCTCGGGCGCTGGCGGGGCCAGGCTCTGCGCCTGTGCCGGTGGGCCGGCTTCGGCAGGCTTTACCTCTGGCGAGGGGGGAGCTGCCTGGGCCATAGGGCTGGAATCATGGTTCACCGGAAATCCAGCGGCAAGCCGGTCGCTGGTGCTTTCAGGCGGTTGTGCCAGCTCCTGGATTCGACTTACCTGCTCGGGCAAAGGCCTGGCATCGGCTCTCGGGGCTGGCACTGCCAACGGTACCATAGCCGCCGGCGCGACTTGGGCCGGCGGGATTGCTGGTGGGCGCTCAGGCGCAGTACCGCGCTCTGGCGGCAGCGGCCCTGGTGGTGGCTGGGTCGGTACCGGCCTGGGCGCTGGAGCGGCAGTCACCGGCGGCCGGGCCGGCATCGCTGGTGGTGGCGGCAGCCGCCCGCCCGGCGGGCTGGGCTGAACGTAGGAGACCGGCGGGGCAGCCGCCGGCACACCGTGAGCTGCCATTGCCGGTGGTACTGACTGGGCGGGCACGGCCTGAGAAGCAGGCTGTAGCGGTTGGGAGATCACTGGCGGCGCTGGAGCGGCCATTAGCCGTGCGTCGACCAGGAATGATGACGGTTGCAGCACGGCATCATTGAACATCCCCGGGAACGACAGGTAGAGCAGGTCGCGAGCTCTCGTGAAACCCAGGTAGCAGAGCCGCCGCTCCTCCTCAATGTCGCCGGCGCTCTCGCTGGGGAAGAGGCCCTCGGCTAGCCCAACCATGAAGACCACCGGGAATTCCAGACCTTTGGCCTCATGCAGGGTGAGCACATTCACGCCCGGATCTGCTCCGCCGGCGCCCGACCCCAACTGCTGTTTCTGCTGCGTGTGGTGCTTGAGGAACTCCTTGACGGTTTGAAATTTGCGCGCCTGCTCCTCCAACTGGGTCAGCTTCCTGAGCGGCTCGTAGTTGACCCCGGAAGGCACGCTGACCGAGCCATAGTACTCATTCAGGCGTTGAGTGCGCCGGAGAAAGGATATCGTCTCCGCCGGTGGCAGGTTTTCCTGGTGCGTGGTGCGGATGATGCGCACCAGCTGCTCAAGCTCCTTGCAGGACTGGTCAGCGGTTGCCTCCGAGTAAATCTCCAGCGCTTTCAAGAAAGAAAGATTGTTGGCCTCAGCAAAGCTGGCGATCGTTGAGGAGAGCTTGGGATCAACTTCCCGCGAGCGGAGCTGGCAGACCCGCTCGAACGCCTCTTTGGCTTTTGGTCCGTCCGGGTCGGCCACAAGTTTGAGGAACGCCAGCATGTCCTCAACCTCATCGGGAACCAGTCCTGCCTCCGGATGTGAGGCCAGGCAGCGCACCCCGCGCCGAGACAAAGCCTCTTCAAGGATTGATGCATAGCGGTGATAGCGATAAAGAACTGCCATGTCGCGCAGCGGTCTGCCACTATCGACCAGGATCTGAATCTCATCGGCCACCCACTCGGCCTCCGCCTTTTCACTGGCAAGCTGTTGAGGCCCGATTATGGCGCTGGCCGCCGGCGCCGGCGCATAAGCTGAGACCAGCTCTTTGTGTATGCGCCTTGAGGTCAGTCCGCTAATAAGCTGGCGGGCATGATCAACTATTGCCGGGTGCGAACGCCAGTTGTGCTCGAGCACATAACATCGAGCCTGGGGCATGCGCAAGGAGATATCGCTGAGCAGTCTCGCTGATGCTCCTTTGCTCTCGTAGATCGCCTCATCCTCGTCACCGACCAGGAATAGATTGTCCTGGGGGGCCGCGATCAAACGCACCAGCATGTCCTGGGCAACCGTGGCATCCTGAAACTCGTCGACCAGGATGAACTCATACTGAGACTGGTAACGAGCCCGCAGCTCCGGCTTATCCAGCAAGCTTTGAACAGCAAGGCTGACCATGTCATCACGATCAATGCGGTTGGCGCGCTGCAGTTGATCTTCATAGCCCTGGTAGACTTTGGCGATCAGCTCCTCAATCTCATCTTTAGCCTGGTCTTTGACCTGCTTTGGCGAAATCAGGTTGGCCTTGTAGATCGAGATGACGGCGGCAATTGTGAACTCATCGAGATCTGCGGAAAGCTCCAGGGTGAGCGGGTTCAACTCCTTCTTGAACTTGGCCAGGATCCGCTGCATCAGCTTCTGCGGATTGGGCTCAATCTTGAGCGGTGGCTTACGCTTGATCGCCGGAAGGTTCTCCTTGAGGATACGCAGCCCCAGGTCAGACCAGGCGTAGAGCTGGAGGCGCTGATTGGCCGGCTTCTCGAGGACGGCCTCCAGTCCGGCTCGAACAGGCTTCAGCGTTTCCGCACTGTGGGACAGGACAAGAATGCTCTCCGGGCTCAGGCCTTGAGAGATCAGATAGGAGACTCGCTGGATAATTGCCGTCGTCTTTCCCGTGCCGGCACCACCCACGACACCAGCGGGTCCGCCCCCATGTATGATCGCCGCATGCTGAAGGTCGTCATCTCCGGGAAGATCAGGGAGTGGATTGATCGTCTGCCCGGTCAACAGCCTTCCCATTACCTGCTTTTTCCGCCCGGAGCGCCAGACCTCCTCGACCACGTCGGCACAGCCGCCTGGATTGTTCAAAATCTCGCCGGTCGTGAAGCGGAGAATCTGCCAGCCATCGGTAAGCAGGAGCAGGTTGCGTTTCGCTTCCTCGGCCTGGCGCTCATAGCCACCGAGCGCGGCCAGACCGTCACACTCGATGTTCAATCGCTGCTCTTTTTCGACAATGGCCAGATCGAGCATGTAATCGCCGAGCACGTGCTGCGGGATTGGCGGCAAGCCCCTGTCCTTCAAAGCAGTCCAGAGGAGATACTCGGCCTTTAACATTGGCGGCAGACCCTCCTCGCGCATCTGTCGGAAGAGCTCAAGGCTGACCATGGTTGCTTCAGTCAGCCACTCAAGCTTCTCCCAGGTGATCGAGCGACCGCCGAACTCCCCATCCGGGCACGCAGAGCCGTAGCGAACAAATTCGTCGTAGCTTATCGGCGTGGTAATCAGTGTCGCTTTGCCGCTCAGCGCACGCGGGTAGATGATCTGGCTCCAGAAGTACCAGAGCTGCTTGAAGTTCTCAGGGGCAAGGATGTCCTGGATAATCACCAGATCAGAGCCGGACAGGTCGAGCTCCAGTTTGCTGGCCACCGGCCGCCCGAAGCTGGTCTTGGCGCTCGCTTGATCCCAGAGATATTCTGCCTGCTTGGTCAACATCTCACCGGTCACCACGAGCGGGGCAAATCCGCGCGAGCGCAGGTTAATGATTGAGGCCTCCAGGCTGGCCTGATGCTCTTCGGTTACATCAGAGAGGAACAATCCGCGAACGGAGCCGACATACAGCCCAAAATTGCTGACAAACCACTGTATGGCCTCGCGGCAATCAGCCGGCAGCGGCGGCATTTTGCCAGGTGCATGAGCAGTCTTGTGACCTTTGGCCAACGCAGTCGATTCCCACCAACCCTGTCTAGTAAATTCTTTGCGGCCGCGGTCGGGTCGCTTAAAAATTCTACTTGAAAACCCAGACTTGGGCTACTACCGCTCCATTTAGATCTTAACGGAGCGATGCCAGCGCTCCTTGCCAATTGCCGTCGGACAAGGCTGCTTATTTACAATGCTTTCTTGACAAGACCAGACCCGAATTGCAGGTAGTACAATAGCTTTGAGTTCTTCGGGACCTCTGTCTAGCCGATCAGGGCTAAAAAGACTGGGTGAGGTCCAAAGAGAGGAGAGGACGTTTCATGAAAAAGGCACTTCTTGTCCTGGCAGCGCTGTCGACCGCGTCGCTACCTGCGTTTGCGCAGGCCTGCGGCGACGAGGGACGTTATTTCCACCTGACTCCCCCTTCTTACTCTATCCCCAGCGCCAGAAGGCACGCTATTCACCGCTATGCCAAGGCAATCCGCTGGTACAAAGAGCACCTCGGCGACAAGCCGCTTTGCAGCAAGTAGCTGCAGGCTTGCGCTCCTCCTGAGGACTGCCTTGTCCTGTGGCGCTAAGCCCTCTCCTTGCTAGTCCACTGACTTGGTCCAGTTGGCAGCGTTAAACAACGGGTTGTCCCAGGGCAACCCTGTTTTGTTTTGGTGGCCCATTTCCACATTCTTAATAGCCTGGCGGTGTGCGATTAGAAGCTCCGGGTGCACCAGGAAGGCCCAGGGCACGGTTTCGGAAAGCGTCTGCTGTATCTCCTGGTAGACCACCCGGCGCCGGTCGGGCTCCGTTTGACGGCGACCCTGTTCGAGAAGCTGATCCACACGAGCGCTTGAGTATCTCGAGAAGTTGAGCGGTCCCCGGCTGTGCCAGGAGAGTAGACAGTCCGGGTCAGGACCTGTAGACCGGCTCCAGATTACGGTTTGAAATTGACCCGCTTGCAGGTGGCGCTGGCGAAGGGTGGAGAACTCGGCGAGCTGCACCTCCGTCGGGATACCGACAGCTTTGAGGTCAGCGGCCACCGCCTCGGCCACCTCCCGATAGTCCTTGACGGTAAGAATGGAAAAGGCTAGCGGGGCTGGCGTCGAGCCAGATCTGGCCAATCGGCCGCCGGCCCCGGCTTGATACCAGCGCCGCCCGAGCCAGCGGAATCCGGCCTGGGCAAGCGTTTTCCGGCAGGCTGCTCGGTCATAGGGCCAGAGCCTGGCTTTGCTGCTGAAGGTCCAGCCGGCCGTGGCAAAATCTGAGCGTGCCGGGGTAGCAAAACCATCATAAAGCTCTTCAGCAATTGCTTTTCGGTTAATCGCCAGGCTTATCGCCTGGCGCACAAGCTGATTGTCAAACGGCGGCCATCTCAAGTTGAAGCCGAGATAAACGGTCCTGGCTCCCGGAAAGCGCTCCAGGACAAGCTGCTGTTTCAACTTGCGGGAAGGCAGGCCCTTCCAGGCGGCCGCCTCTATCTGCGCCACATCAAGCTCGCCGTTGGCCAGGGCCAGGGCGATCAGGGTTCGCTCCGGGACCACCCGCCAGATCAGCTGCCGGCATGCGGGTGGCCGTGCCCAGTAGTGGGGGTTGGCCTCGAAGACCAGCTCCGAGCCGGCCTGCCAGCTCCGCAAGCGGAAAGGCCCGGTACCGACTGGCTGACGGCTCAGCAGCTTACGACCATGATCGGGCAGCAAGAGAAACCTAGCTGGCAAGATGCGGAGCTCCACCAGCCGGCTCAACAGTGGGGCGCACACCCTCGACAACCGGAGGACCACGGTTCGCTCACCGGCAACCTGGATTCCGGCAATGTCTTCGTAGTCGGCACGATAGGGCGAGCCCGGCCCTGCCGCTTGCTCGATGGAGGCGACCACGTCGTTGACCGTCACCGCTTCACCGGATGAGAACTTGATCCCTGGGCGAAGGTGAAAGCGGTACTGCAGCCGATCCGGGGAGATCTGGAAGGAGTCAGCCAGGCAGGGCACTACATTCAAGCTGGCGTCATACCTGATCAGCGCTTCGTAGACTAGGGTGTGGGCGTAGTAGGAGGCTGAGTCGAGGGCCCGCAGCGGGAAGAAGCTCACCGGCTCCCAGCTCATGCCAAAGACAATCTGCTGCTTTTGCCGCAACGCCGCATTCGCAGGCTGTCCTGGCTGACTGATGAGAGCACAACCACCTTCCACCAGGAGCGACAAGATTAGGGGAAGGATGCACCATGAGCGATGCCCGGGAGCGCCCTTGCCAACTGCAGTTACAATCTGCCGCCCATATTGAAGAAATAAAAGCAAGACAAGATCACCAGCATGGCGCTCGTTACACCAAGCCAGAAAGCCGCGCTCAGGATCTGCCAGACAATCAAGGCCTGCCTCTGCGACAGACTGAGGACAATACCCAGCCGGTTGATGATGTAAAAGACTATGGCACCGACCGTAAAGATGAGCGGCAGAAGCCTGAACTGAAGAGACACCGGCAGCGCTACTGCGCCCACGAGGCTGAAGATGCAGATGATCACCAGACCGATGCTTACATAGTCTGAAAAACGTTGCCTGACCGCGTCTGCCACTGACGCTTCGTTAATGTGCCTGAGAGCCAGAAAGAAATTCCTGATGCCGGCTCGTCTGGGCGGGCCTGTCCCCGCCTCGCCACTAGCCGGGGCACCGCTCCCGGTATCCGGTTTGTGAATATCAGACTCGGTCATATGCCAACCTCTGCTCAGACCTTTTAATATTATCAAGCCTCCCGGTCGAACGGCAGGCCTCAAAAGGAAATCAAGTGACACTTCGCAAGAATGAGGGAGCGGATTTGCCCGGCGATGAGCCTGAGAGCATGAGGCCACCGCCGCCGGACCGCATATCAGCTAAGCGAGAGCCTGAAGCGGACAGCTCTCCGCTTGGCCAGCCTGGCGCCGAAGGCAAGCCAGATCAAGGTCAATCCCCACTAGTCTGGATCCTGGTATTGCACTGGCAAGCCAGTCATTACACTAGAGCCTGTCTTGCCTCTCTGCGTGCGCTTACCTACCCAAACTACCGCATCCTGCTTCTGGATAACGGCTCACCGGATCAGTCGGGTGGCTCAATCGCCAGGCACTTTCCAGAGGCTTGCCTGTTCCGCCTGGAGGAAAACCTGGGCTTTGCCGGCGGTTGCAATGCGGGAATCCAGTACTGCCTGGAGCGTGGGGCCGAATGGATCTGGATCCTCAACAACGACACAAAGGTCGGCCTGGATAGCCTCGACCGGCTGATCAGCGCTGCCCAGGGCAACCCCAGGGCAGCGGCCCTGGGGGCGATGGTAATGACCGGGGCAGGCGAGCAGTTTGTGGCCTCCGGACCGGGCGAAATAGACTTCCGGCGAGCCAAAACTTACCTTCGCAAGGAGGTTCCAGGCAACCTGCCGATTGTGGACTGCCAGTGGCTATCCGGTAGCAACCTGCTCTTGAGGGCAGAAGCAATCCGCCAGGTGGGGGGCTTTGACGAGGCTTATTTCCTTTACTTTGAGGACACCGATCTCTGCTGGCGGCTTGGCCAGTCCGGCTGGCGCTGCTTGCTGGTGCCGGCAGCAAGGGTAGAGCATGTTGGCGGCGGCTCTACAGAGGGCAAACGCACCTACTGGCGAGCCTACTACTACACGCGCAACCGACTAATCTTCTTCTTGCGCTACCTGAAAGGGCTGGGCCGGTTGCCTGCCCTCTTCTTTATCGCCGGACATCTGGTCAGGCATACGCTGGTTCTGCCGTTCCGTGGGCAGTCGGGGCGCTACCAACTGAAAGCAGAGCTATTGGGGCTCAGCGATTACCTCGGCAAGCGCCTGGGCAAAGCCAGCTGCCTCGACTGGTGCGAGCCGGACTGAAAACGCCCTACTCCGGGAGGTTGCCCTCCGGCTCGCTTTGAGGCATGCCGCTGTAGCTGATGACAATATGCCGTTCGGCCCCTTCCCCGTTGCTCTCGGAGGAGAGGTCAGGGAAGTTCTCGTGCAGGTAGTTGTGAACCAGCCGGCGCTCGAAGGCCGTCATCGGGGGTAAGGCATACTCCTCATACTCTCCGTTCAGGACAGCCACGGCGGCCTTCTTGGCCCGGTCAATGATCGCCTCCTTGCGCCGCTCGCGGTAGTCGCAGATGTCGACGATGAAGTGTTCCTCCTCGCCGTGAGTCCCTTTGCACATCTGCCGCAGCAAAAATTGCAGAGCCTCCAAAGTCTGCCCTTTGCGCCCGATCAGCAGTTTGGCGTCGGTGTCGTTGCAATCAATCCGATAGCAGATTGTAGACTCGTCCAGGTTGAGTTCGGAGACGGTGGCTTGGACCTCCAGAACAGCGAGAATCTTCTCGAGATACGCTTTGGCATTTTCGGCTGTGTTTATGTCTGTCATGTTTGTCACTTCTTCTTCTTGGACTTCTTCTTTCCCGGGGGCTTCTTTGTCGAACCGTTGGCCGGTGCGCCTTCGCCAGTCTTGCCATTGCCGGCCGGCGGCCGGGCCTCGGCCGCCCGCTTCTGGCCGGCCGGCGGCTCGGGGTGGCTGTCGGCCAGCACATCAACCAGAGCCTGTCCTGGCTTGCGCATAATCAGCCAGGTCTGCAGCGACTGAATGACATTGGAGACCACCATGTACAGGTAGACTCCCGATGGCAGCGGTATGAAGAAAAACATGGCGGTGACGGCGAACGGCATCGTGCGTTGTGTCTGCTGTTGAATCATCTGCTGCTCTGGATCGGCGTTGGCAGGCGGCGGTTGGACCATCAGTTTTTGAGAAAGGAACATGGTCACCCCGAACAAGAGGATAAGGGCCAGGTTATCCCAGTTCTCCGGTTTCAGTAAGTCGAGGCCGGAGACCACCTTGCCGATGCTGTTGATGAAACCAAACGACTCGCCCTTGGCCACGCCCGGGATTAGCGCTTCCACAACCACCTCTCCCACCTGGGGGAAGACGGCGTGTCCGGTGGCGTCAATGGTGGCACCGTGAGCATCGCCGTGAATCTTCCAGGTCGGCTTGAACTCGGGCGGCAGCCTGCCGTCTACCGCTCTAACACCGAAGTCGATTGAGTCACCGGCAATAATGGTTGACTCACCGGGAAATGCCACGACCTTGGCCAGCTTTCCGTCGCGTGTGACATAAGGGCTGTTGGCGCTGGAAGTCTGCGCTTTGGTCGCGTGGGCTGCCTCGCTGGCGCTCACCACTTTCACTTTCACCGGTACGGCCTTATCTCCAAACGGAGGGCCGGTGAAGGTGGCAAAGAGGGCAAACAAGATCGGCAGCTGTACGAGCGTAGGCAGACAGCCGCCCATCGGGTTAATCTTGTTCTTCTGGTAGAACTCCATGGCCTTGCGCTGGAACATCTCCGGATCGTCTTTGTAGCGCTCCTGGATGATCTTTAGCTGCGGCTGCATTTGCGACATACGCTGCATCGACCGGGTCGAGCTGGCGACAAGCGGGTAAACCAGAATGCGCACCAGGATCGTCAAAAGCACGATTGCCAAGCCGTAGCTGTGGCAAGCCTTCTGGATTGCCTCCAGGATTGGGATCA
>Ga0066388_100002295_pt1 | contig 11578 bp, 8 predicted proteins | sample PanSoiMetaGPlot6_FD_64539 | JGI IMG/M metagenome (GOLD analysis project Ga0066388, IMG submission 64539) | Tropical forest soil microbial communities from Panama analyzed to predict greenhouse gas emissions - Panama Soil - Plot 6 (Hybrid Assembly) | ecosystem: Environmental > Terrestrial > Soil... | reverse complement strand
TTATATTCCTGCACGATTCCATAGTACGCGCAAGCCAAGACGGTGCCCTGGTGGTAGAGCAAGGGGTCGCACAAAAGTCTGTCTGAGCAAGAACCGTCCCCCAACCAGAGTTTAGACCCTCTAGACCAGACAAATCGGGCCGATTTTAGCCTGGTTTTATAAAGTGAGGGGGGTACTTTAGTAGCCTAACCGCGTGTGGTGGTTAGCGTGCCGACCGGAGGGTATCTAAAGTTTCTCGTGGTCTTTGTGGTGAATATTCAGTACTATACGCATTCGCCGACTAACCTGCGTGGCCGTATTCGCTTGCAGTCCCTAACCCATCGAGCCCGGTTTCTGTTGAGACTAAGGGCGCCTGTCAGCCCCGATGAGATCCGTCGCATAGAGCGCTGGCTGGCTACGGCGCGCGTGTTCTTAGCCACTTCCGCGCTGGTAGCGATCTGGCTGGATCCCACCGAAGTAACCGCTGGCTCCGGCATGCCATACTGGCTGCTGAGGATCTTCATCGCACACAGCATGGTGGTCATGCTGCTGCTGCGCTGGCGGCGGGAGTCTACTGCTTCCTTCCGGCTAGTCGTGCACACGGTGGACATTGTTTGGCCCGCGGTTATTTCGCTATATGCCGCCGGCCAGCCGAATCCTTTTTTCCTCTTTTTTGTTTTTGTCATGCTGGCTGCTGCGTACCGCTGGGGACTCTGGGAAACCTTGGGGACAGCAGTCGGGGCCGTGGCCCTGTTATGGGCTGAATGGTTCTTCTTGCATGAAGGATTTCAGCCGCCGCAAGTGGCGATCAACGATTTCGAACCTAAACGGTTGTTTATGCGTTCGATTTGGCTCGTGATTACCGGACTCTTTTTGGGTTATCTGGCCGAACAGCAGAAGCAGTTGCGGGCGGAAAAGACGGTGATTGCGCGGATCTTGGGGCGAGCCCGAGTCGACCTAGGGTTGTCGGGAACGTTACAGGGAATTCTTGACGAGATGCTGGCGACCTTCGAAGCCAGTTGTGCATTGGTCGCCAGTCGGGAGGCGAATAGCCTGCGCGTCTTTGTCGGGAAGCTGAATGCAGATAGCGGTCCCGATGCTCGTCTGGCCTGGCCCGAGCCTACTCCGGAAGACCGGGACCTGTATTTGGGCGAATGGCCTAGTGGCGCCTTCTTCCTGGAAAAGAAGCCCGGTCGTGCCAGTTATGAATTGGTTGCTGTCAGCGAGGCCGACAAGGTGCAGAGAAGCAATGGCTCGGATCTGGCGCAGCGGCTCGCGGCGCGGCATCCGTTCGAAACAGCCGCGTCGGTCTCGTTCACCTTTGAGCGCGAGTGGTGGGGGCGGGTTTTCCTTTTTGATCCCAGGCTAACCGGCGATCGCGTCGACCAACTGCGGTTTCTGCGAGAACTGGTGCGGCAAGTAGGACCAGCAGTCTACAACGTGTTTCTGTTGCGGCGGTTGCGATTGCGCGCCGGAGCGGTGGAACGAGCGCGGGTGGCGCGCGAACTGCACGATGGCGCCGTGCAATCACTGATTGGGATGGAGATGCAAGTTGACGTTCTGCGGCGGAAGTCGGACGGCCTGCCACCCCTGATTTCAACCGAACTCAGCCGTATTCAGGGTCTGCTCCGCGAAGAGGTTTTAAAACTCCGGGAACTGATGCAGGAGATGAAAGCCATGGAGGTGGACGCGCACAAGTTGCCCACCTTCCTGGGCGACACGGTGGAACGGTTCCAGCGGGAGACTGGCATTGCCGCGAGTTTCGACTTCGACCACGAACCTAGAGGAATGGAACAGCGCGTTTGCCGCGAAATTACGCGGATCGTACAGGAAGCGCTGGTCAATGTGCGCAAGCATAGCAGGGCGCGACATGTTCAGGTTCAGCTGAATGCGAACGGAAGCGCGTGGCAACTCATTATTGCAGATGACGGCCGCGGCTTTGGCTTCTCAGGACGATTTTCGCAGGCCGAGCTGGACGACTCGCGCAAAGGTCCGGTAGTGATTAAGGAGCGGGTACGTTTGATTAGCGGACAACTCACGATAGAATCCAATCCCGGACGTGGTTCACGCCTGGAAATCGTTGTTCCGCTGCAGCGGGAGGCTGCCCATGGATAGAAAGGGCCCCATTCGCCTCGTCCTTGCCGATGATCATCCGATTTTTCGCGATGGCCTGCGCCGACTGCTGGAAGCCGAACCAGACATGAAGGTGATCGGCGAGGCTAAAGATGGAGCAGAGGCTGTCAAACTAGTGCGCCAGCTCAAGCCCGATATCATGTTGCTGGATCTGGCCATGCCGAAGCATCCCGGTCTGGACGCCCTACGTGAGCTTAGTGTGGGCGGCGCAAACGCCGTGCGTGTGATTCTGCTCACCGCGGCGGCGGACAAAAATCAGATCGTCGAGGCTCTGCAACTTGGGGCTCGCGGTATGGTTCTGAAGGACTCCGCCACACAGTTGCTGCTCAAGGCCATCCATACGGTGATGGCGGGTGAGTATTGGGTGGGGCGCGATGCAGTCTCTAACCTGGTTCAGTACCTGCGCAACCTGGTGGAAGCGTCCAGCGAGACGGCAAGGCGGAAGAAATTTGGATTGACACCGAGAGAGCTCGAGATCATCTCCGCCGTGGTCGCGGGTTTCGCCAACAAAGAGATCGCGGAATACTTCAAAATCAGCGAGGATACGGTCAAGCATCATCTCAGCAACATCTTTGACAAGCTAGGCGTGTCCACGCGGTTGGAATTGGCGCTCTTTGCGGTTAATCAGGCTCTTCCCTTGGTAACGATTACCTGAATGGTTAGAGCGTCGCCCCTTGCGACCGGCGCATAAACTCCCAGCACGCGCGAGTCGAGTGAGAAGCTTCTTTCCTCCCGGGGCTCGCTTCATTTCCCGCTCAGGTCGTGGCCTACGCCGCTTGAATCATGTATACCCGGCTTTCCCAGTTCGAATTTCGGTGTGGGCACGCTGACCGTAGTCACGGGATCGCGCGGCCGAGCTAGCCAGGCCTGTGGAGGGGTGGCGAAAAAATGTCTGTAACCGGAGGCAGTGAAGATGACCAATCGCGCCCTATGGCACTTTCGTGCCATGGGGCGGCACTTCTGGGCCATTGGGGAACGGATGTGCAGAGTCTAGGCTGGTTGTGGATTAAGGTGTATGGCCCGGGTATCCCTATTCACCCACTGGCCCGTAGCCGAAGGAGATTCACGGTGGCCAAGCTGTTGCGGAAATTGTGGAATGATGACCAAGGGCAAGATATTGCCGAATATGCGGTCATGCTGGCGGTAATTTTGGTGATCGTAATTGGCACTGTCCGTCTCATTGGTAGCAATGCTAACACGGTCTTTTCTCAGGTCGGCAGCTCGATACAGTAGTAGAGTCGCAGTGTCGCGTTTCCATCTGGGGCGATTCCGCAAGTGACCGCGGGTTCCCGATCACATCAATTCAATCGATCGGGATCCGACATTCCATTCGTACGATCCAGCTTAAACAACTGCAATATGGTCGTGTCCACAGTCGACGGCCGTACCGTTGCCGGAAGACTCAACAACGCACGAGCTTAGTACTGCGAATGCCGCGAGTCGCGTTGCGCGTGTCTACGACGAGTTCGGATTCGCGCACGATGCGCGCGTAATCGTAGTCGGAGTGGTCGGTTAGGATGAGCACGCAGTCGTACTGGCCTAAGTTATCCAGTTCGACGCGTTTCATTTGCAGATCGTACTTGCGACCCCGACCGATGAAAGGGAAGTAAGGGTCGTGATAGGAAACCGTGGCGCCTTGCTTTTGCAGCAGCTCGATGATCGTCAGCGCCGGCGATTCTCGCAGGTCATCAATATCTTTCTTGTAGGCGACTCCCAGAACCAGCACGTGCGCCCCATTTAGGGCCTTCTTCTGCCGGTTGAGCGCGTCAATCACGGCCGCCAGAACGTGGTAGGGCATGGCGGTGTTCACCTCGCCGGCGAGCTCGATGAACTTGGTGTGGAAATCAAACTCCTTGGCCTTCCAGGAAAGATAAAAGGGATCGACCGGGATGCAGTGGCCACCGAGTCCGGGACCGGGAAAAAAGGGATGAAAACCAAACGGCTTGGTAGACGCGGCATCGATGATCTCCCAGATATCCAAGTTCATGCGCAGACACAGCAGCTTCAACTCGTTGACCAGAGCAATGTTAACGCAGCGATAAATATTCTCGAGCAGCTTGGTCATCTCGGCTGCAGCCGGAGAGGACACGCGTACCACACGATTGAAAATGGATCCGTAGAGAGCGGCGGCCAGATCGGCTGCCTGGGCATCGAGCCCGCCCACGACCTTGGGAATGTCGCGCCGCGCCACGCTGGTATTACCAGGATCTTCGCGCTCGGGGGAGAAGGCTACGAAGAACTCATGTCCGTAGCTCTCGCCGCCGCGCGATACTTTCAGGCCAGAGCGGTTGTTCTTTTCCAGAATCGGAATCAGAACTTCCTCCGTGGTGCCCGGATAAGTCGTGCTCTCGAGAATCACCAGCTGCCCGGCGCGCAAATTGGGGGCAATTGCTCCGGCTGTGGCGGTGATGTAACTCAAGTCTGGTTCGTGGTACTCATTGAGCGGCGTAGGCACGCAAATGATGACCGCATCCATTTCGGTCAGGCGGGAATAGTCGGCCGTGGCAGAGAAACCGCGAGCAAGCGCATCCTTAATTTCCGGCGCTTCGATGCGGAAAATGTACGAACCGCCCTGGTTCAGGGTGTCGACCTTGCGGCGGTCGATATCGAAACCGGTGACCGGAAATTTCTGCCCGATGTAGAGAAGGGCTAGCGGAAGGCCAACATAGCCCAGGCCAATCACTGCCACCTTGGCTTGACGCGCTTCGATTTTTTCTTTCAATTCATGAGAGAGCATCGGCGGCGTGGGTCTGGTAGTCATAGGGAGCGTCGCTCGAAGACAGCAATTCTAGCATGGGCCGTAGGACACGCCCGGCCATGTGCCCTCAGCGCTAGAGAGGTGCTGAGGGCAGTTCGGAGAACGGATCAGTATTTCTAAGTTGCTGATACCCTATGGGCTAGAACCCGTATGACAATCCTGCGCGGGCATCGGTGAAGCATGTTGCACTCCAGCAACCGTATTCTTCTTCCATCTTCGGCGAGCCGCCTGGGTTGAGTCCCCAATGACCAAAGTCCGATTGATCCTCATCTTGCTTGTGGCGGTAGCGTTTTTCGTCTTTGCAGCGGGGCGTCTTTTGGTCGTCAACCACCCTGAGCATGCTGACGTGATCCTAGTGCTGGCTGGAGAAACACAGGTGCGCCCGCAGCGGGGCGTCGAGTTGTTGCAGGCTGGATATGCGCCCAGGCTCATCCTAGATGTGTCAAGACGGGAAATGGTTTTCAACTTGACGCTTCCGGACTTGGCGCAGCACTGGGTGAACTCGCTTCCTGAGAGCCAACAAATGTCCGTTTGTGCGATATCGGGCTTTTCTACAAAAGAAGAGACCCACGAGGCGGACCAGTGCATCCGCCGCCTCAATGCGCACAATGTTTTGCTCGTTACCTCTGATTTTCACACCCGCCGGGCCAGCAGCATTTTTGAACACGAGCTACCCCAATACCATTTCAGCGTCACTGCGGCATACAACCCGCCAACCTTCGGTACTGCGTGGTGGAGAAACCGGGAATGGGCAAAGACGACTTTCTATGAATGGGTTCGCTTATTCTGGTGGGAGGCTGTCGACCGCTGGCGGAGTTAACTCCAGAGTGCTGATCATCGTGCCATCACCCGCCATAGCTTCGGAAACGAAAGCGAACCCTACAGATGGCCCGCTGGCGGGCGGGGCAATGCCAGTAGCTGACGTGGCCGCCGCCTGTGCGGCGACTGATCATTTTTTGGCCATCTGATTCACTGCCGCCTCCCTTCTAGCGAGAATTCGCCCCAGCTAGTAAGACTTTTGGCAACTTGGCCGAGCGTTTGGGCTTCTTCGGGCGATAAGGCCCAAGGGCCCGCTTTGCTCGCAAACCAAGCCTTTTCTCCGACAGTCGATCTTACTAATTCTGTCGAAATGTTGTTTTATTGTGGACAAACGAAAGCGAAAGATATAAAAAGAAGCGCCAAAGGCTTAGTGGCGAGGGTTTACGCCTTCGCAGCGGTTAGCCATCCGAGTTCCAACTAGCGCACATGGCTCGATTTGATGTTGAGACAATTGGAGGAATCGAGCACTTGTCGTCCCTAGGCGCCAAGAACGCTCTCCTGCCAGAGTCTGCAACCTGCGAGAAGCGGACAGACTTTCAGCGGTCACTGTCGACAACCGGCCCCATACGTTTTCGCCCCCGATCAGCTCACTCAGGTCGTTGTGGAAATACATGTTATCCGGTAAATACGTCTGATCCGTGAAGGAGAATCACTCGTGAAAAAGACGATCTTGTTTGTCGCTTTCTTTTTGCTGATCAGCGCGGCGACTGCTGCACTGGCGCAGGTTGACACTGCCTCAGTAGTGGGGACTGTGCGAGACGCCAGTGGAGCCGTTGTCTCTGGCGCCACGGCCACAGCAACTAACGTTGACACTGGCGTTAGCTCGGCCGTTAAGAGTGCCGTTGATGGGAACTACGTAATCACGCCACTCAAGATTGGGAGATACTCGGTTTCTGTCGAGGCACCTGGGTTCCGCAAGGAAGTCCGCGAGAACATCGTTCTGAATGTGCAGCAGAGTATTCGCCTTGACTTCAGTCTCCAGGTCGGATCGGTTACGGAGACGACCAGCGTGACGGGCGAACCGCCGCTGCTGGAAACCGAGAGCGCCTCCCTCGGCGATGTCGTGACAAGCCAAACCGTGGAACTGCTACCCCTGAACGGGCGACGTTACACCGATCTTGCGGAGCTTACATCCGGGGTGTCGAAAGTCATCGAGGGACCGGTCAACGGTGGCAGCTCGCCAACCAACGGCAACGCCGGCGGGAGTTTTGCCGTCAACGGAATGCGCGGCGACCAGAACAACTTCATGCTCGACGGCATTGACAACAATTCCAATGACAATGGAGACGTGGCCATCTTGAGCAGCGTCGATGCCATCGCCGAATTTAAGATCCAGACCTCGAACTACTCGCCGGAATTTGGACGCAGTGGCGGCGCGGTCATCAACGCCACCACCAAGTCAGGAACAAATCAATTTCACGGGAGCGCGTGGGAGTTCCTGCGCAATGACACCTTTGATTCCGCGCAATACGGGTTTGGCACTTCTCTGCCCAAAGCGCCTTACAAGCAGAATCAGTTTGGTGCCACTATTGGCGGGCCTATCGTCAAAGACAAAGTATTCTTCTTTGGCGATTACGAAGGCTTGCGGATTCACTCCGCACAGACAGACATCGTGACCGTTCCGAGCGCACGCGAGACCACCGGAGACTTCAGCGATATACTCGACACCACGGCATCCGGCACAGATGCACTGGGTAGACCAATCTACCCGAACGAGATTTACGACCCATCTACCACCCGCACCGTCGCCGGCTCTACGGTGCGCGACGGCTTCGGATTCGATCCGACGACTGGTCTCCCCATTGCCGGAAAGGCAAACGTCATTCCGAGCGGACGGCTAAATCAATTAGGCTTGAACTTTGCAGCTCTCTATCCGGTGGTCGCGACGCCCGGGGGCGGCAATTACTCCGTGAATGCCCCGGGAGACGACCGTTTGGACCAGACAGATGTTCGTGTGGACGAGAGCGTTTCATCTAAGATCCAGCTCTTCGAAAGGTTCTCCCTGAGCCAGGATCATCGCTTTCAAGCCCCCGTATTTTCCGGCCTTGCGGACGGCGGAAGTTATAACACGGGCAATCGGCCTTTGACTACTCGCGGGCTTGTGCTCGGCTACACTCACACGATCACCCCGAACCTGGTGAACTCGGCGCGCATCGGGTTCAATCGTGTCCATTACGTTTCTAATATCCCTTCGTATGGCCAGAATTATCCGCCGACAGGACTGCAATTTCCCGGTGTTCCCAACAATCCACTTGTTAACGGGCTAACCTTGATGCAACCCAGTGGCTATCGGAGGCTCGGCGAACCCGGGTACACGCCGACCAGGAGCACCACGCAGGACATTCAGCTCAATGACACACTCAGCTTTGTCCATGGCAAGCATTGGCTCAAGATGGGACCGCAGTTCCGCTTTGACCAGTTCAATTTGCTGCAGATAGGCCAGCCCCGGGGTCGCGTTTCATTCAGCGGTCAGTTCACGGCCATAGATCCCGGCAACCAGCAGGGCACCGGTAACTCAATGGCCGACATGCTCCTGGGCGATCCCGTTTTTGCCCAGATCTCAACCGTTACATATTTCGGCAACCGCCAACATTCTTACGGTGCCTTTGTCGAGGACACGTACAAGGCTGCACCGAACTTAACCCTGGATCTCGGGTTGCGTTACGATTACGCCACTCCATTCTATGAGGCCCATAATCGGCAAAGCAATTTCGACTACACCACCGGACAAATCATCCCTGCTGGAACACGGGGCTACCCCCAGCATCTTGCGAATGCCGACAGGGCTGACTTCGCGCCACGCGTCGGGCTTTCTTACAGCCCGTTCCCATCCCGCCCCCTAGTTGTGCGTGCCGGATATGGGCGTTTCTTTATCTTTAACGAGATCCGCACCGGCGATCCCCTGCAGACTGATTACAATTGGCCGTTCTTTTTCGAGCCGAGCTTCACGGGCGATGGCTTTACGCAGGCGCTACAGATGACACCCGGAAACGGGTTCCCGCCGCTGGATCCAAACAAACTGGGCAACCTGACTCTTGGCGTCACCAGCCAGGATTGGCGCCTGCATACCGGTGTATATGACGAGTGGAATTTCGACCTTGAGTACCAGCTGCCGGGCAATATCCTGATAACTCCCGCATATGTGGGCAGCAAGGGAACCCATCTGCAGTCGCTCATCGACAGGAACCAGATTCCCACGCCAAGCGCGACCTTTAATCAAAGCGCACGGCCCTATCCGCAATACGCCGGGTTCACTTCTATTGTGAATCGCGGAAACTCTTCCTATCATGCGTTTCAGCTCAAGGCCGAGAAGAAGACGTCTCACGGCCTCTATTTCCTTAGTGCCTACACCTTCAGCAAGAGCATCAACGACCAGCCGGAAATCTGCTGCAACGCGCCCTGGCCTCAGAACAGCTACAACCTTGCCGCGGAAAAGGGACTTTCGGATTTCGATAACCGCCAGCGCTGGGTCAGCAGCGTGGATTACGCTCTTCCGGTTGGGAAAGGTCAGAAGTACTTGAACCGGGGAGGAGTTGCGGATGCGGTCTTGGGTGGATGGCACCTCGGGGGCATCATCACCTTCCGTTCAGGCTTCCCGTTTTCGCCGGTAATCAGCTACGACCCGACCAACACAGGTTCTCAGGGACTGATGCGCGCCCAACAAATCGGCAGTGGCCATGTCGCCAATCCGAACATCAATATGTGGTTTAACATTAACGACTTTCAGGATCCTGCGTGCAACTGCTTCGGCAATGCGGGAAAAAACATTCTGGAGGGTCCGGGGGAGAAGGGCGCAGACCTGTCCGCCCGCAAGTTCTTCAACATTAACGAGCGGACCCGCCTAGAGTTTCGCGCAGAGTTCTTCAATGCCTTCAACCATCCTGTCTTTTCTCAGCCAGACAACAACATAGACGATGGCCCGGGCGCTGCCGGCGTGATCACCTCAACCGTGATACCGCAGCGTCAGATTCAGTTCGCTCTTAAGTTGAACTTCTGAAGGCCGGTCTCGCCCAGGGCTTGTCACAAAACAATCCCTGGGCAGTCAGCGAACGATGTCGAAACCGGTAATGGCGCACCTGACGCGGAGCAGGAAGGCTGGCGTGTTTTCAATGCACGTGCACCTTGGCTCGCAGTGCGATGTTACTGAGAACTGGACATGGGAAGGAAAGGAGAAAACAACAGCAATGCAGCGGAGAGACTTCCTAAAGAGTGGTCTGGCATTGGCAGTGACTGCAGAACTGGGAAAGAGCCAAGCGCATGGATTTGTTTCCGCTCACAATTGGGAGAAATACGACTTTGGTTCCGGTCCGCCTGTGCCCAATCGCCTCAACCAGGGGCCATTCCCACAGTACCCGCCCGATGCTGTTATTCCAACTGACGAAGTAGTCATGACCACCACTCCTTCGGAAGATGTCGTACCCAACTATGGAAAGGGCCTGATTACCTACATTACCGGCGACATGGGCACTGACGAAATCAAATCGGACAATATTCCGCAAGCGATTGAGGAATTGGTGCGCTTCCCTTTGGGACAGCAGCTCTATATCCGTCCGACCTGGCGGGAAGTGCAACCGCGACCAGGACGGCTGGAGCTTCCGGACTACCTGAAACTTGTTTTTGATTTGGCGAAGAAGAACGACAAGCGCATCGGCCTGCGAATTCAGATGAGCGCACCGGACTACACCCACTCGGCTGCGCTGCCGGACTTTGTTCTCGACAAAGTCCCTAAAGTCGATTTGGTGCTCAGCCCGAACGAAAATAGCAAGGCTGCACAACGGTACTTGAAGAATCCGCACGCGCGCTACCAGCCGCGCTTCGATGATCCATTTTTCCAGCAGTCATTCAAAGAATTAGTCGGACTTCTGGCGGCGGAATTCAACGGCAATCCTCTCATCGAGTTTGTCGACACATTCATGTATGGGTTCTGGGGCGAAGGCCACACCTGGCCGTTCGCCAACAATCCTTTTCCTGATTACCAGACTGCCGAGCGGACCTGGATCAGCATGCTCGAAGTTCAGATCGAGCAGTTTACGAAAACCCCTCTGCTGACCAACACACAACCCGACTACAGCCGGGTTGGCAATTCCGAACTCGTGGACCGTACGGTTCGCAGCAACAACTGGCTTCGAAGCGACACCATCTTTATCGAGAACGAACAGATCGAATCGCTGAGTAATCGCCCGCCGTGGGTAGGTGCGGTGCTCGAGCAACCGCTTCCTGGCAAACTTCCTGACCCGCAAGCGGGACAGGAAGGCATCTCGCCGGCCGAGAACATGATCTCGCACGTGATGGACGTAGGCCCGAATTATTGGTGCCTTTGGAACTTTCACCAGATCAATCCCAAAACTCTGATGGCCTACTACCAGGCGTCGCCCAAATGGTTTGACCAGATCAATCGCCGAATTGGATATCGCGTGCGGCCGACGATGATCTGGAGCTACGAGGATACGGGGTACTTAGGGATGATCGTTGGCTTTGCAAATGATGGTATTGCCGGGGTCCCGGGGGTCCTACGGGTCACTGTAGAGAGCGAGGAGGGAAAGCCACTGAAGAGTGGGTGTCTCGATGCCGGGTATCCTCTGCCGGGGAAAATTCGGCAAGCGCAGTTCGTGTTGCCCAAGGGAACTGACTGGAAGGGACTGAAACTCCGGGCCGAAATTGAGGTGAAGGGCGTACGTTACCCGGTGCGGTGGGCGTGTCACCAAAAACTGAACGCTGATGGATCGCTTACTCTGCGTCCGAACCTCCGCCAGCAGGTCTGACGGATTAGCTGGTCCAAACATCGGCTTTGTTCACTTTCAACGCGAAGGGCGCGAGGAGGGCACCAAAATGCGCAGGCGAGATTTTCTCAAGGCCGGAGCAGTTCTCGCAGGAACAAGTAGTCTTATT
>Ga0066388_100002294_pt1 | contig 11580 bp, 7 predicted proteins | sample PanSoiMetaGPlot6_FD_64539 | JGI IMG/M metagenome (GOLD analysis project Ga0066388, IMG submission 64539) | Tropical forest soil microbial communities from Panama analyzed to predict greenhouse gas emissions - Panama Soil - Plot 6 (Hybrid Assembly) | ecosystem: Environmental > Terrestrial > Soil... | reverse complement strand
TCCTTCATGCGAAGTTTGGGCGGGAAGGTGGGATCGCCGCCATTTTCCTGAAGCAGGCCAGGTAGCCTTCCGCGGCACGCTTCGAGGTGGCTGTCCCACCGCTGCCGGTAGCGGACCCGGTTGTAAAGTCTGCCCAATTGCATCGCGTTGCCTAGGCCTAATCGTTTCATCCCAGCGTCCGTGGCCAGATAGGCGCCCATGCGACGCACACAGCGATCCGCGCTTTTTGCCAACGTGCCTCCTTTGGCATCGTTCATGATAATTGTAATGTTACAATTCGTGCTTTTTTAGAGCAAGAAATTACCAAGTTGCGTCGCAGCCCCCGCGAATTGCAGGCAGGTAACCGCTCGTGCTTCGGATTTAGATGACATGACGGCGTTGTTATAACCGCAACTGTCAGTTCGCGACCTAATTGTCCGAATTCTAGCAGGAAATCGTCGAAAACCGCACAATTAGGTCGGAAGCATACAGCATGATTGAAGGCGATGGCGGGAAGCGCGCCAGTTTAGGGGGGATTGGCGGGATTGCGCGGGCGGTAGTAAATGTCGCAGCGTCCAGTATAAGCCTCGGTCAATTTCACGTAACCTGACGAAGCGGGATCGGCCTGAAAGGCTTCGAAGAAATCCCGGTTCTTAGTCCAGAAATCTGACGTCCGCATTGCATCATCCACAATCAATACGTCGTAGCTCCCTTTCCGAATGCCCTCCGCACTCAGGCCTTGCCAGGGATTTACTGAGACCGCGCGACCGCGAAAGGCGTAGGCCTGATATGGGCGGGTGTACATCCCTGCAATTACCGGAGTTTCCGGTAGCCTCGGGGCGATTTGCCGCAGTGCATTGACCTCGAAATTTTCGTTGGGCCCTAGGCCAACAAAAAGCGGACGGCAGAATAGGATAAGTGCTTGGGTCCATAACAGCCATGGCCGTTTTCTCAGGAATTCCAGCCGCAATAGGGAATCGAAGCACGCGGCGACAATTAAGTAAACCAGTGGTACACACGAGATCCAATATCGCGGCGCCGCGATGAGAAGTATAATCGCGACGGAAGACGCAGTGGCGAAGATCGCGACCAGCATGACTCGCCATAGCAGCTCACCGTGCTCGTGCTTAAAACGGCTTACAGTTTCCTTCCAGGAGGTTCGTTTCGAGCCGCGCCCCACCACGAAAATTCGCCCCATTAGGAGGGCGCCGCCGGTCAAGAGCCCCGTTTTCAAAAAGAATCCGGGGACCCGGTCGATCAAGTCACTCTTAGGGCCCTCTTTCTGCCGCGTGATCAGCATCGCGCGTGGGATTACCCTCAGATTCTGTAAGGTGTTGAGCGCGAAATAGCGGAAAGCCTCACGCGGATTATTCCGGATCGCCCCCAAAAATGTGGTGGGACGTCCGAACTTCTCATCGAACAGTTCCCTATATTCTGTCCATGGATCTAACGCCGCCTCTGGGTGCTCATTCTTGTAAAATGCCGCATAACACTGCCCGAACCCCAAAAGAAGATAACTGTCCACACTTTGTTTGTGTGAGGTCCCTGAACTTGGCGGCTGAAAAATCGGTAAGATGGCTATTACCACCAGAACCAGCCCTGCAGCGAGAGCACTCCAAAACAGGCTTGGACGGGTCTTGAAAGTCTGCCGAAGAAGCCACACTCCGCTCACTGCGCCAATCAGCAGCTCTGGCGCTAAATACTCCCACCGAAGAAGCGCCGCGCAGCTGACGGCCACCGCAAATCCGATGAATCCCCTCCACGAACGTCTCCGAAGCAGCCAGCCCAATCCTACGGCCGCAATGCCAAACGCGAACGGGCTCAAATTCTCGTACTGCACCAGCGGTGCATTGAGCTGCGAAGCCAACCACACCGCACAGGCCGTTAGCACAGCAGCGCGATGGAGATGCGGGCGAAACGACGACAGGACGTAAAAAAGAGCGAGTGTGGTGAAGAGCGAAACCGCCGAACGCATGACAATCGCAGCACTGATCGGATCAGGTGACACCCACCGTAACAGGAGCGTATAGCATAGGAGGTAAAGATTGCGCGGATACTCCCGCGTTTCGGCGGCGTGAAGTCCCCGGAGCACTGTGCCTGTGTCATCACCAAGCCCAACTCGGGCGTTCCAGATCCCCCATGAAAAGGAGACAAACGCGACGATCAGCAGCATGACGTCGGCCATCGGGCGGAGTCTGGTCGCGCCGTTCCGGACGGACGCCGGTGTGGCATCGGGAATCGAAGTCTCCATTTCGAAAAACGTGTGCCATGGATTGTTCTCACCCATGACTGGCAAATCGTATCACATTCCAAACACAGGTTATGAGCCTGACGAGCTACCAGGCTGCTCGCGCCCCGCGTCTCGGTTAACAGCCGACCGCTCTACCACTGAACTACGCTAGATTGTTTGCGGCGTTATATCTTGCTCAGCCAGTAGGGGACGGCAAGCGGCAGTTTCACAATCGCGTTGGCCAAAATTTCAGGGATTCCGCCACAAATATAAAGCTGAATCATAAAGCTGAAGGTCGGATCGCGAGAATCTCCGATACATTTTCCAACCCTTTTCCTCCTCCGGGCTAAAAGGGAGATCTAAAACAAGCAGGCCTGCTGACTGGCCATCTTGCAACAGACCGGCAGGAACCGGCGCTTCTGTCATGCGAGGTCGGGGCAACACATGCAGCTTCTTGATTTGGAAGAAAGGAAGAACCCATGCTTTGGTGCTGGCGTCTAAAAACAGGACGGCCATCTGCTCTTCAGCGACAGCGTTACGAACCGCTTGAACCACTGGTTGCACGCCTGGCCTCTCCTTAAAAGTGGCGTCGTCTCGGTGAAAGATCGATGCCCATAAATCACGCGGCGCTTTATTGAATGAACCGATCGGATAGAGAAAAACGCCGTGCAAGATTACGAGCAAGGCGAGCCATCGCAGCCAGGGTTTCCTCTGAAAGTAGGCGCTGACGCTCAACAAGAACGCTAACAAGAACAACAGAAATGGGAGCATAAGAAATCGAAAATTCCACGGCTGCCAGGCGATGATCGCGCAAAGTGTTCCAAAACAAACAAATCCGCTCGCCGCGAGGCGCCACTCCATTGTGCGCCATCCGCCTCGCAGAACTATCCATACGCTGCCGACAAATGACAGGAATCCCACAACACCAAAATCACTGCCGGCCTCCATTCCTGTCTTTAGCAATGTAAAATTCGAATCGTTGTAGCGACTCGGCATGCCCTTATATCCGACATCATGCAAGCCGGTGATTCTTAGTGCGCGCAAACAAGCTCTTCTCAAGAATCCGGATCCTCTCTGGTCGACCCCGAAGTTCACCGCTCCGAAGGCATACCGGATCCCGTTTGCCAACGCCCCGCGAACGCCGTCGTGATTGGTATGTCTCTCAACCACAGTTGGTCCAAATGGACGGCCGTAAACAAGGGCAGTGTTGATGTAGGTCTCAACACTTCCCCACAGGACCAGTGCTACAATCAAACCAACCGAGAACTGCAAAGCATCGCGGCGATTTCTCTTAAGGATCCATATCGTGGCGGGAGCCGCGAGGATCAGGAAAAGCATACCCGTCGTTTTTGCCCCAGCGGAGAAGGCTAACGAGCAGGCCATGCCTAATGGCAGCCATTTCTTTGGCGTCTGGCGTTGTAACCACAGGCAATAGAACCAACACGCGAGGCCGAATACAACGGCCCAATCATTCTTTGTGCTCGTCGCTTGGTAGATAAACGTAGGCATCGAGAACATGGCCAGGGCACACAACGTGGCGGTGTCTGGTCCTCGATGGGCATTAACGATTCTCCACACAATCGCAAGAGTTCCGATAAAGCACAGATAGCTTGGGATTGACGCCCCCCAACCAAGCCAGAAAAAAGGCAGATGTAGCGCATCGAAACCCCAAGGCCACGAAATCTGGGCCCAGTTGTTCCAGCCTTGATTTCCAAACAAGCCGCCCTCCAATGCGATGGGAATTCTCCCGATATTGTAGACGTGAGAGTCCCAAACCGTGACCGGTGCAACCAACGCGAAAGCTGCCCAGTAAAGGATCAGGAACGCGAGAAGGGCCCTTGAAATAAGGGCCAAGCTCACTTTTTGAGCGTCAGCCATAATCTGGAAAACAGCGAGAGAAACAGCAACACTCCGAGAATCCAAAACACGATTCGTCGGGCTATTGCGCCGAACCAATGATCAAAGGCGCAAATAAAATTGTTAGACTTCATCCGATTGTATCAACGATTCTCGTTGCTCAATAGAAGACGACTCACAAGATTTGGTGTTCCGAGCTATTCAAGCACCATCTTGCGCAGCGCCGAGTCCTTTTCCTTAATTGGATAAGCAAATGGCTGCATGAACGTTTGTGAGAAGTCGCAGCGGCACGCGGAAGTATAGGCGTACATCATCTGCAACCGCGGCTTGTACGATCTCCGGCTGCCGTAATGGAAACAGCGGCTCGAGTCGATGAAAAGCACCGTGCCTTTAGGATAAGCGAACACGATTGCTTCCTTCGGGTCGATGACACGATACATCTCTTCGTCGGTGACGCGATAATGATGCCCACGTTTCTGGTTGCCCAGAGCCTTTGCTGCGCGGGCAGACACAGACGCGGGAAGAAATGTCCATGGTCCACATTCCGTCGTCACGTCTCTGATCAGCACGATGATGTAAACCAGTGGCGTATCATGCAGATCAAGGTGGTACAACTGGCTGTCGGCGAATGGGCCTGGCGGATTGGGATCAAGACGCTGGTTCGATTCCATGAAACGCACGCCGGGAGGACGTGTCTTCGAAAGGACGGGAATAGTCTTGAGGTAATGTGTAACCGCCTCGAGGATTTCTGACGATGTGATGAAGTCGAGCCAGGAAGGATATTTTTTGATGTCGTCAGGGAAAATCAGGCTGCGAAAGTAGGGCCGCTGGATGTCGCTGTGGATCCTCCCTGCCCGCTCCCGAGCGACCTGGCCCGCTTCATCCAGTAAACGATCCAGGCCTGGCAGTGATTGCGAGGTGTCGAGCGCCCAACCATCATTCAGTTCGATCTTCCGGTGCTGGCGAAAGCCGGGACCAGCGTTTTCGATCAAGAGCTTGTCAAGGTGAGTTTTGTATGCGTTATCGTGACGTTTTGCGCGGTTATGATATCGCCAGCGATTATAGAGCTTTGCCGCGCGCATGATGGTGCGGATGCCGTAGCGCTCCATGTTCTCTTCATTGCGGAAGGTCTGCGCCGGCTTCCTGAGAAGACGATCCGTCCAATACCCCAGTTTAGTCATAGTTGGCTGTTAGGTCACAAGAGAGGACAAGCGCCAATCTGGTCGAGGGTCAGAACGGGATGCGTGCCGTTACTCAACTTTTCGGCTGCGAGCAGGTTCGTGTTGTCCGTTAGGATCAGACTCGGTTGCAAATGTTCCACCACTCGCGACAAAAGCAGAACAATGAGCGAACGTAAAGATCGAACCAAGCTCGGTCTAAGTAAGTATGCGGCGGATGCTGCTGAGCCTCCGCCACTCATCGTGACGGCGGAACTTTAGCCGGTTGTAGGAATAGGCCAGGCGCATCGTATTAGCGATGCCCAGAAGTGACTTGTGGTTTGCTTGGAGCCGTTGCGCGAGCGGACAAAAAAGCCTGGCGTGAAGCCGTCTCGCAATCGGACGAACAAAGGAGTCGAGTGTAGAGTTGTTCATAAAGCTTTACGCCAAATATATCGACTGCATGCGAGTGAAGAATTCGCGGTTGGCAGGGCCATGTTCCGCGGGGCCAATTCCGGAAGCTTTCCAGCCGCCGAATGGCAAATCCACGTCTGAATTGGCCGTGGAACAGTTTACTTTCAGAACCCCAGCACGCACTCGCCGGAGAAAATCTGCGATCCGCTGTTTTGATTTGGTGAAAACCGCGGCCGTCAGGCCCTGCTTCACACCGTTGCAAAGCGAAATCGCTTCGTCCCAGTTTCCCGCTTTCTGTATGACAAGCACCGGCCCGAACGTTTCTTCCTGAACAATTTCCGCATCCGGAATGTCACAGCAGACGATTGTAGGTTCCAACCACGCACCGCCGCAGTGGCCGCCGAATTTTTCAAAAGGCGTAATCACTCGCAGTGAATGTGCTCGGGCCCGATCAATTACCGCCTTCACACGATTACAGGATGCAAGGGAAATGAGTGGACCAATCTGCGTTTTTTCGTCTAGAGGGTCGCCGCAAATCAAGCGACGAGACGCCATGATCAGTTGATCGAGAAAAACATCGTAAACACTCGCATCGACGATAGCCCGGCGATTTGCGGTGCAACGCTGACCCGCAAACGCGAACGCGCCCTCTACGATGTTTGTGGCGGCGACGGCAAGGTCTGCATCTCGCCACACGATGCTGGCATTATTTCCGCCCAGCTCGGCTTGCAATGGAATATGACGCGCAGCACACATTTCCTGCGCGGATCGTCCCGCTTTCAGCGAACCGGAAATGGTCACCGCGTCGGAGGCAGCCATTAACTGGCGAGCTGTTTGATTGCTACCGCACAAGACCTGTAGCACTTTCGGCTGGCCAGTTGCCGTCGTGAAGAGCTCCGCTGTCTTCCTTGCAATTCGCGATCCCGGAATAGCTGATTTCCAAATGACAACGTTTCCGTAAAGGAGAGCAGGGACAATTTTACCGACTGGAATTGCAAGCGGATTGTTGAAAGGACCGATCAGCGCGACCACTCCAAGCGGCTCTCGTCGAAAACCGGTTTTTTCTAGCAATTGATCCCGTTGTGGGTCGACCTGCTTGGCTGCCGCGTCTATGAGAGCAAGGGCGCGTGATACTTCTTTGCGCGCATAACGAACGGGTTTGCCGATGTCCTCCACGAGGAGATCGACAAGATGGCCCTCGTGCTGTTCCAGCTCACGGCCAAACTTTTGCAATAGCCCTAGCCGCTCATCGACCCGAACTCGCCGCCACTGCTGGAAAGCTTTTTTGGCTGTAACGATCGCAGCGTCGATATCTGATTTCCTCGATGCCCTCAGCTGCCAGGTTCGCTCGAAGTTCTGCGGTGAGGTATGAGTTACCGCCTCTGTCTCTTTATCGACCAATAATTCGCTCACGTTTGCGGAACTGGCGCTAATCGCCGCCAAAATCTCGCCCGAACTTCGAAAGACGACTGACCGTTCCTGCAGATAGCGTTTTGTAATTGCAGCATGAAGCGGATCATTACTGGCGGTGGCGTCCTCGACAATGAGCACCTGGTAACCCTTTGCGTAAGCTTCAAGGGCAGTCGCGCGCACACACGCGTGCAAGTGCACGCCGGCGATGATCAGCGTATCCGCATTGAGGTTGTGCAAAACCGAATCAAGCTGTCCTGTGGAAAAGGCACTGAAAAATATTTTATGGATGATCGTTTCTTTCTTGTGCGGACGAAGCACATCGGGACAAGCGTGGCCCGCAGAACCCTCAAGGCACATCCAGTCGCCGTTCTTTTTTCGATGCGGCATGCGGTTATCGCCGGACTTATTGACCGTGCTCCAAACATGGACGACTGGGACTGCGCCCGTGCGGCATGTATTCAGCAGATCGGCTGCGGCAGCGGCAATGCTGGCGGGGTGCGGCTCTAAATCGCCAGTGCGCAGGAAATCATTCTGCAGATCAACTAGCAGCAGAATAGGCTTCATACTGGCGGACTCCAGCGCTCTGGATTTCGTGTGCCACCAACTCCGCGAATTGCCGCGTGCCCGCGACTTTACAGCCGGGTCCCCTCAAGTCCGCGGTTCTCCAGCCGGCACGCCAAAGCCCTCGCACCGAATCCTCAATCAAGCGCGCAGTCCTCTGCAGGCCAAACGATTCTCGCAGCATCATCGCCATAGAAAAAATCTGGCCGACCGGATTAGCCGTATCTGTTCCCGCCCGATCATGAGCGGCTCCATGATTGGTCTGGTAAACCGCGGCGCCGTCCGCAGCGTAGCTGGCCCCAAAAGTCAGGCCGCGCGATCCGGCCAGAACGCCGCCGAGGTCAGAAAGAATATCGCCAAAACAATTTGGCGCGACGATGACATCGAAGGTTTCAGGTTCCTGCAGCAATTTATAGGCGGCATAGTCGATGTCGAACAACGAGACTTGCACGCCGAAGGTTCCAGCGATTTCAAGTGCGCATGCGCGCCAAAGTGAATGAATAGCAGGTAAGCCCGAACTCTTGCTGATCACCGCGAGGATGTTTCTCCTCCGCTGCGCCGTAGCCGCCGCAACCTGCATTACTGCTCGAACCTGTTTCTCACTATGGACAAAGCTGTGCTGAATTTCCCGACCGTTTTCGGAAGATGTTTCCACTCCGTCGCCCTGATAGAGGTCCTGCAAATTTTCCCGAACTACCAAGATGTCGAGCGGCTCCACGGGCAGTTTTATTTGGCACACGTCGCGTAATTCGGGATACGAGCGCAACGGATTGAGTTTATAGTAGAGTTTGAACCGACGGCGCATGTCGTAAACGAATCGGCCTCCTGCCGCACCGGCCATAATTGCGCCGCCTGCGGCAAAGATTTTGCGACAAAACTCAGCTACTTCATCGGTAAGAGACTCACCCGTGCGTTCAGCCGATAGAAAACCAATGTCACCTCCGGGTTTGATACAGAAGTTCAGACAGCAGCTTTCCGCCACAGCATCCAGCACGTTGCAAGCAGCATCGATCAACTCCGGTCCACTACCTTCCCCCCTCAAAATTCCGACAACGAAAGGCCGCGCGTCTGATCTGAAGCCAGTGCGTTGGCTGGTCACGGACGCGGAGGATATCACAAAGGCCTGTTAGGAACAAGGCTGGCCGTCTCGAATTAAAGAAGCATCTCAGCTGTGGATTCTGCCGGGCGAACGATCTTTGTTGCTGACGCGCATCGCGACAATGGAAAGCGTTTCGTTGTGCACGCGGAGGAATTGTTGACGGCAGGGCTAGCGGTCCTGAAACAGCTATGTGCGCGCGCGAGGGACAGAACAGCATTGAACGGGACAAACTAGTTCCCAAAGGCGTACAAACGGCTTCACAAGATCGGTTCCTTGCGTCGGCTACGCGCAAGTCGGCAAGCCCCAAAGCACGGCAAGCGTTATTCCAGCAGCCAATCGCTTTTTCTTCATCATTTGAACTTAGAGCGCAATGCAAGCATTGTGTCTGCGAGTTCCTTTTGCAATACAATTGCGCAGAATCGTTCAATCCAACTTCAATAAGCGAGGTTACTCATGCGGCTGATGCTCTGCATCGTATCGTTGTTGTTATCCGTTCAGGCGAGTTGTGCCCACTCCGTCCGAACAACGTTCGTGAGCCTGGGCTCTGCCAACGCGATTCTTATGGAGCCAGCGGCGACGGACGTCAAGAGCCGCATTGCGCTGGTGTATACACATCCGCTTGCCAGGCTAAGCCTATCATCGCCCCCGAGTAACAATTTCAATCACCCGTCCGGACCGCAACTGGCAAGTCGTGGTTACAGAGTCCTGCTCCTCAATAATTACAACGAGCGCGTTGGATACGAGTCGTACGTCCCGGACATTAGTCGCGCCATTAAGTATCTTCGCAGTTTGCCGGGAGTGGAAAAGGTCTTGCTTTTGGGTCACAGCGCAGGCGGCCCCCTCGTTGCGTTCTATCAGAACGTTGCGGAAAACGGGTCGGCGGCCTGCCAGGGACCGGAAAAGATCTATCCGTGCCGGGGTGAATTGGACGGCCTGCCGAAGGCGGACGGAGTCGTGTTGATGGATTCACATCTCGGAGAGGGATTCAGGGCATTGACGTATGTGGATCCGGCAATAACGGAAGGGCACCCACGGCAAAGAAGCGCTGCACTGGACCCGTTCGACCCTGCCAACGGCTACAACGCCGCGGCGAATGCCGCAAACTATAGCGACGCCTTCATCAGGAAATTCTTCGCCGCTCAGGCAGCACGAAACGAAAAGCTGGTTGCTGCAGCTCAGGCGCGACTGTCGGTCATTGAGAAAGGCCAGGGCAAATACAAAGGCGACGAACCATTCGAGGTGCCCGAAATATGCTGCGCGCGCCTTCTTCAGGGCGACACAAAGTTGGTTTCACACACGAAAGCAACCCATCCATTACTTAAGACCGACGGCACGACCTCGACGCAGATCATCAAATCGGTTCGGCCCGCAATGGGGAAGGGTGACGGCATAGGATCTTACGAACAGTACTCAGTGCGCGGATTCCTCGCGTGTCAGGCACTGCGAACGACGTCGGAATACATGATGACTGAGGATTCGATTACAGGCGTCGACTGGGCTTCTTCGAGTACGAGCGCGCCCACAAACATCGAAGGCATCCGGGTGCCGCTGCTGATCATGAGCATGACGTGCCATTACTTCGTCGTTCCCGATGAGATCATCTTTGACCACGCTGCCAGCAAAGATAAACAAATCGCTTATGTCGAAGGCGCCTCCCACGGGTTCACTCCATGCTGGCCCGAGTATGGCGACACCATGAAACGCACGTTTGATTACGTGGATAGCTGGCTGAGCGATGCCAAAAGATTCGGAAGTCGCTAGCGCTGTGCCATAGCGATCAATGCCTGCCGGGCCTCGTTCATTGTGTGAATGGGAGTCTCAAACGTAAAGCGGACTTTCCTGCCGGACTTGAGCACATCAAACCCGTCGGAAATGTTTGGAAAACGGAAGAACATGCACTGGATATTGAATTAAAGAAACAGGCCGCACGGAGAAACCCAGCGCGTCAGAAATCAGATCGACCCCACGATGATCTTTACGCGGGCGAACTTCGTAAGCGTGCATCACTCGAACCGTAGAAAAGTCGTTTTTTAATCGCAAGCGCATTCCGGCTATTGGAGGTCCCCCAAGCCGAATTACACGATTCTGGCGTCCTATGGCTCGTCCGCAGGTCTGGTCTGGTCTCAATCCGTTGGCTGTTCACGGGCGCCGAGATTAACAGAAAAGTCTCTTGCCAACAAGACGCGCTGGCCATTACACGATCTGGCCAAATCGCGAAGAGGAGCAAGAGGGGCGGCTCCGGCCGTGACTTTGGGTCTTGCTTAATCCCGAATCGTCTTCATCCCCAGCCGAACGATCCGGTCGATTAATTGCGGATACTTGAGATCCGCCTTTTCTGCCGATTGCGCGAAATCTTCATCGGCGGCTAGATGAGGATTCGGGTTCGCCTCGATGAAATAAACTTCGTTGGTCGGCGCGAGCCTAAGATCGATGCGTGCATATCCGCTAATCGTCAGCAGGCGATAAATCCGTTTGCACGTCTCCTCGATTTCGCCAACGAGCGCCGGGTCAAGTCCCTCAGCGAAGTCATTTCGCAAACCTTTGCGCTTGCGATACTCCTCATCCCATTTTGCGCTGTAGGTTGCGATCTTCGGCTCGTTCGGCGGAACCTCGCCGAAAAGCATCTCGCGAATTGGAAACACTGTCAGCCGCACGTTGCCCATAAGGCTCACGTAGAGTTCGCGGCCATCAATGTATTGCTCGGCGATCGCGTCCGTGTTGCGTTTCTCGTGGACAAAGGCGACGCGCTCCCGGAACTGCTCATCGGTCTCGACGAACGACGCCTGAGAAATGCCGTAAGACGCTTCCTCTTTCACCGGTTTCACCAAGATCGGGAACTGGAGCTGTTTGGGTCGCGCGATGCGCTGACC
>Ga0066388_100002293_pt1 | contig 11583 bp, 8 predicted proteins | sample PanSoiMetaGPlot6_FD_64539 | JGI IMG/M metagenome (GOLD analysis project Ga0066388, IMG submission 64539) | Tropical forest soil microbial communities from Panama analyzed to predict greenhouse gas emissions - Panama Soil - Plot 6 (Hybrid Assembly) | ecosystem: Environmental > Terrestrial > Soil... | reverse complement strand
TCGAACCGGCAGGCGGCGGAACCAGTAGGCGATGGCTCGCTCGAGGTACTTCGGATCCATCGCCATACCTATAAGAAACAGAAGTTCGTGGCACGGCTAGTCTGGACGGTTGTCTCCAACCTCCTCCTGTTGAGCGCTGCATTTCGGGCGATGCTGCAGGCGGATGCGGTTCTCTTTACCGGCAGCCCGCCGCTGATGCTGCATTTCATCGCGCCGCTCAATCTCCTGCTCCGGAAGCATCTCATCTACCGCATTACGGACTTTCATCCGGAGTGCTTGATCGCCGAGCGCTGCGGGAGTGGGCTCATTCTTTCCATGCTGCTGCGTCTCACGCAGTTTTGGCGACGTCGTATTAATGCCTTCGAAGTGCTGGGTCTCGATCAGGCAAGACGACTTGCGGAGAGCGGAATTGCAGAAGCACGCATCCGCCTCAAGCGTGACCCTTCCCCGGTCGCATTCGGACCTGGGGTTGTGCCTCTACCGCTGCCTGATGACCTGCGGGGCGGAGCTGGGGTTATCCTTTACTCGGGAAATTGGGGCGTCGCTCATGAAGAGAACTCATTCATCGATGCCTACACGCAGTACGTTCGTCAATCGAAGCGCGGTCTTCGATTCTGGTTGAATGCAACCGGCGCGAAGGCCGATCGTGTCGAACGCGAGCTCCGAGCGCGTGGCGTGCCCATTTACCGATCGAGCCTAGTCCCGCTCGAGGAGCTTCCTCGGCTTCTCATTGCGGCAGATGTGCACCTGATCACGCTGCGCGACGCATTCGTCGGCTATGTGCTGCCTTCGAAAATTCATGCCTGCATCGAATCGGGAAAAAGAATTCTGTTTGTCGGCAGTGATGGCTCCGATGTTCATCTCCTAGCGCGTGCCGCGTTGCCACCAGACAGGTATTGCAGGATGAATGTGGGCGATGTTAACGGACTCGTCTACGCGCTGCACCAGTTGGAACGGGCGCTACTGAACGAACGAGGCATTGCCTCCATGGTAAGGCGGCATAAGAGTGCAACACATTGACATTCCCGCTGAACACGCGCCTACCCTGCAGATGTCGGCGAATCTACCGTGTTCCCTGATTGGGTGGAAGTTAGAACTCGCTGTTCCCGACCATTTGCCGTGATATTGCGGACGAACGATATCTGAGTGGTCTGGAAGCTCCATTGATGTGTGGCATCGCCGGCATCTACGCCTATCATTACGCTGCCAACTCGGTTGATCACGCTGAGCTCCGGCGGATTCGTGATCATATGACTGCGCGTGGCCCCGATGGCTTTGGCGAATGGCATTCGCAGGACGAGCGTGTGGGATTAGCACATCGCCGGCTAACGATCATCGATCTTTCCGAGCGTGGTGCCCAGCCAATGGCGAGCGTCGATGGCAAGCTCGTCGTGACCTTTAATGGGGAGATCTACAATTACCGGCAATTGCGTATGGTACTCGAATCGAAGGGCTACGCCTTTCGCACTCAAACTGACACGGAGGTCCTGCTGCACCTTTACGCCGAAAAAGGCGAGGCAATGGTAAATGATCTTCGCGGGATGTTCGCATTCGGGCTCTGGGACGCGGAAAAGAAAGCCCTTTTGCTGGCGCGCGATCCCTACGGCATCAAGCCACTCTATTACGCCGACGATGGGTGGACGCTGCGCTTTGCGTCCCAGGTCAAGGCGTTGCTGGCTGGTGGGAAGGTTTGCGAGAATCCAGACCCAGCCGGTTGGGTTGGATTCTGTCTGTTCGGCAGCGTTCCTGAACCGTTTACCACTTACCGGGAAATCCGGGCTTTGCCTGCGGGCTCGACACTCTGGGTGGATCGCATCGGCATACGGGAAGCAAAGCAATACTTCTCCATCGCTGAGGCGTACTGCCGGGCGGAAGCCGCACGTTCGTCCCGAAACGATGAAGGCCTACGGCGCGGTATCCGAGAAGCGCTCCTCGACAGCGTGCGCCATCATCTCGTGGCTGATGTCCCGGTTGGAGCATTCCTATCCAGTGGAATCGATTCTGGCGCGCTCGTTGGTCTGATGCGCGATGCCGGGCAGCAGGATATCCAAACGGTGACCTTGGCCTTCGAAGAATTTCGCGGCAGGAATGAGGACGAGGCGCCGCTCGCGGCTGAGATCGCAGCACAATATGGCACGCGACATACGACTCGATTCGTAACGGAGCAGGAGTTTAGCCACGATCTGCCCAAAATCCTCGATGCAATGGATCAGCCAACGATCGACGGCCTCAACACTTGGTTCGTCAGCAAAGCCGCGCATGAACTGGGGCTCAAAGTAGCGATTTCCGGCCTTGGCGGAGACGAGCTTTTCGGTGGATATCCATCATTTCGCGACGTACCTCTCTGTGTGCGCGGGCTGGCCATTCCAGCGCGAATACCCGCGTTGGGCGATCTTGCGCGCTGCTCACTAAGAAGTGTTTGTCAATTTCTGCCATCCGTAAATCCCAAAGCCGCAGGTTTGCTGAAATACGGAGGGACCTTCGCTGGCGCATATTTATTGCGCCGCGGACTGTTCATGCCGTGGGAACTTGCAGACGTTTTGGGACCAGAGGTCGCCCGCTTGGGGTTACGGCGCTTAGCGCCGCTTCGGCACATCGAAAACCTATTGACACCCAGGCCGAGGACCGGTTTTGGCAAGGTCGCCGTGCTGGAGTCGTCGCTATATATGCGGAATCAGCTCCTACGTGACACTGATTGGGCCAGCATGGCCCATTCTCTTGAAGTCCGAGTTCCGCTGGTCGATGTTGAATTGCTGAGCCATGTGGCCTTGGTTACCACGAGAAGCCCATCGCGAGCTAAGCGAATGCTCGGGAGCAGTCCACGCTTGCCGCTTCCATCTAAAGTAATCGAGCGTCCCAAGACCGGGTTCGGAACCCCGATCCAAGCATGGTTGCAGCGCGACAGTCGGCTGCAGCAGTGGCGGCGAGTTCCTGCCCTTGCGGTGAACAAGTGTCCGTGGGCGCGGCGCTGGGCTTTTGACGTGGCAGCCGCATAGCGCTGATGGACGAACGTTCGCTACGAGTTCTTGCGCTGGTGACGGATGCATTCGGCGGATATGGCGGAATCGCGCAATACAACCGCGATTTCTTGTCTGCGCTCGCCGTATGTGAAGGGGTCGGCGAGGTGATTGTCTTACCGTGCGCAGGCGCGAGGCCCAAAAGCGCCTTGCCTCCCGGGGTGCAGCAGCTTTATCCGGTGAAAAGCAAAGTTGGATACTCGATTGCCGCCCTTGGAATAGCGCAACGATATCGTCCCATCGACATCGTCTTCTGCGGCCATTTGTTCATGGCCCCGCTGGCGGCGATAATCGCCAAGCTGCTAGGTGCGTCTCTTTGGGTCCAAGTCCACGGGAACGACGCCTGGGAGGAATTATCCGGGCTGTATCGTAAATCCGCGGAAATGGCGGCTCTCATTACCTCGGTGAGCCGCTATACGCGACGGCGGATGCTTGAATGGGTTAGGATTGAACCGGCTCGGGTGAAGATCCTCCCAAATACCGTAGAACCGCGATTTCAGCCCGGGCCCAAGCCTGATTACCTGCTTGATCGTCATGCCCTGCATGGCAAAAAGGTGCTCCTGACAGTGTCCCGTCTGGCCGCGGCCGAGCGTTATAAGGGGCATGATCGTGTCATTCGCGTCCTACCGCGAGTCTTGGCGGAGCACCCGGAAACGATGTACCTTATCGCGGGTGACGGAGATGATCGCCCGCGCCTCAAAGTGCTTGCCGAAGAGGTGCGGGTGGCGCAAAATGTTCGATTTTTAGGTTTGGTGTCTGATGAAGAGCTGGCCGATCATTTCCGGATTGCCGATGTGTTTGTCATGCCGAGCACGGGCGAGGGGTTTGGCATCGTCTTTCTTGAGGCGATGGCCTCGGGCATCCGCGTGATCGGCGGAAATAAGGACGGTAGCCTCGATGCTCTTGGTGATGGAGTGTTCGGCACGGCAATCAATCCAGAAAATGGGGATGAGCTGGCATCAGCGATCTGCACCGCTCTGAACAGCGCTCCAGCGAATACCGGTGGCGCGATCAGGTTCAAAGCCTCAGCCTTTACCGAACATCTTGAAGCACTGGTTTGGTCGAATTTTATCGCAGGTCATTAAAATGCGCGCTGTAGAATGGACGATTGTCTCTTCAGCATTCCCGCCATGCAGCGGATCGAATGCGGCGAGCGCGAAGGCCGATCTCGTCAAACGAGGGGCTTCGCGCGTGGCGTATCAATTTACCGATCGAGGCGATCGCGAGCAGACGCAAGTCCGGTGTCCCACAGATAGATCAGTGCCTTAGTGTTGATCGCATCACAGCCCCGGGCCTCTTTGGAACCGAGCACGGCCGGTTCTAATTGCCTCACACCTATGCCGACAGTCCATACCGATCTTGTCGAAGCGGCGAATGTCATCCCTATGCGCGACGAGAACCAAGTCTTGCGCGAAGACGTTTTCGGCCATGACTACGAACTGATCATCGAGCCCGGTCGGGCTGAGCGGCATTATTGGCGTGACTTGTGGCAGTACCGCGAGCTTTTTCAGGTCCTGGCGTCGCGCGACATCTCCGTACGTTACAAGCAGACGGTCATTGGGGCGGCCTGGGCACTTATCCGTCCGTTCCTGACGATGGTGGTGTTCACGGTTGTTTTCGGCAAACTGGCCAATCTACCCTCCGACGGTACGGCGCCCTATGCCTTGATGGTTTTTGCCGGGATGCTGCCTTGGAGTTTCTTCGCCGCCGCGGTGGCCGACGCCTCGAATAGCCTCATCGGTAATGCCAATCTGATCAGCAAGGTGTACTTCCCTCGGTTGATCGTGCCGATCGCAGCGGTGATGGTTGCCTTCGTAGATTTTCTCATCAGCTTTGGGATCCTTGTGGCGCTGATGATCTGGTACCGATTCATGCCGGGCTGGCAGATTCTCCTGTTGCCGGTGTTCGCGGGCATTGCGTTCATGGCCAGTCTTGGTGTCGGCGTGTGGATCACGGCACTCAACGTCAAGTATCGCGATTTCCGTTACGTTATTCCGTTCATCGTGCAGTTGGGACTTTATGTTTCTCCGGTTGGATTCAGCTCCAGCATCGTGCCGGATCAGTGGCGCCTTGTTTACTCTCTCAATCCGATGGTCGGCGTCATCGATGGATTTCGCTGGTGCCTGCTAGGCGGTGAAAGCCAGTTTTATTTGCCCGGGTTCTGCCTCAGCCTTGCCGTCACCGGGTTTTTCCTGTGGCTGGGCATCCGCCAATTCAGAAAAATGGAAAGGAGTTTCGCCGATCTGATCTGATCGACGCGCTCGACCCAGCCCATGTCCGACATCGTCATCGCCGCCGAGAATCTTTCAAAGAGCTATTTAGTCGGCCATCAGTTCGCACGACGCGAGAGGTACACCGCCCTGCGCGACGTCATCGCACGCGAGATCCGCACCGTCGCACGCAAGACGGTCGACGTGATTCGTGGCAGGCAGATCGTGCAAGGCGACGAGGCCGAGGAATTCTGGGCGCTCAAGGATGTTAGCTTCGAGGTTCAACGCGGCGAGGCCGTAGGCATCATTGGTCGCAATGGCGCTGGCAAAAGTACGCTTTTGAAGATCCTCTCTCGAATCACCGAGCCAACTGAGGGGCGTGTAAGAATCCGAGGTCGCGCCGCCAGCCTGCTTGAAGTCGGTACCGGCTTTCATCCCGAGCTCACCGGGCGGGAAAATATTTATCTGAATGGCGCAATCCTCGGCATGAAGCGCGCCGAAATCATTCGAAAATTCGACGAGATCGTTGCTTTTGCCGAAGTAGAGCGCTTCCTCGATACACCAGTTAAGCGTTACTCAAGTGGGATGTATGTGCGGCTAGCGTTCGCTGTTGCAGCGCATCTTGAACCAGAGATCTTGGTAGTGGATGAGGTGTTAGCTGTTGGCGATGCGGAGTTTCAAAAAAAATGTCTCGGGAAAATGTCGGAGGTCATAGGGGGAGGACGTACGATACTATTTGTGAGCCACAACATGGCCGCTATTGAAGCGCTGTGCCCGCGCTGTTTGTACCTAGCTTCTGGCGCTCTATTGGAAGACTCTAGCTCGGAGGCAGCTATAGCAGCCTATTTGAGGCTAAATCGCGATTCGCTCCGAGGAGTGCAATCGCGACCGAGAGTTATTCAGGATGGTCTTCTCCTCAAATGTACACGTCTTTCGACGACTGCGCTCCACAGTGGTGAACCCTTGGACGTCGAGTTCGAGTTCCGCGCGGATGAGCCAGGTCAGCTACGCGAGTGTGCTGTCCTTGTATATTCAGCCAAGGGAATGCGGCTTGCGATTGTTGACCTCCGTGAATGTGGAGTCATGCCGTTGCGTTACGGGATTGGCGAATTTGTGATAAGAATGCAAATTACGTCGTTGCCGCTGGTAGAAGGAGATTTGATGTTAGGACTCTATTTGGTAACGAATCAATTTGTCGGAAATCTCCTCGACGTAGCCGAATTGACCATTGTTCCCTCGCAGTCCACGGCAAGATTCATCCCGTATCCAGCAGATGCTCGAGGGTTGCTGGTTCTGAACGCGACGACATCAGTAGTGATCGGCGAACCGTTGGCTCCCGCGTGATGAGAGTCCGTGGTCTCGCCAAGAGGTTGCTGTTTGGAGCAACACCATTTTTTCGAGGACGCTTCAGATATTATGGCCAGGTTGTCTATTTTCCGTTGGGATCGAGCAGTTTTGAGTGCGCATGCGAGGAAGGCATCTACGAACGTGACGCGACGAATCTCATTTTGGCGCTTGCCAAGCCGGGAACGACATATTTTGATGTAGGTGCTAATATTGGACTGCTTTCAGTGCCTGTCCTTAGTGTTTGTCCAACGGTAAAGGTGGTGTCGATTGAGGCGTCGCCCGATACCCTGCCATTCCTTCGCAAAACACAGCTTAGGGCTCAGCGCTCAAGCAACTGGGTTGTCATCGGTGCAGCCGTCGCAGCGAAAGCGGGGGAGGCCGAGTTCTGGTCGGGCGGGGGAGCAATGGACGCATTTGGCGGCTTGAGAGACACCGGTCGAGGCGGCCCGAAGCGCGTGGTGCGTGTTCCGGTCCGAACGCTAGACGACATATGGCGCGAGCAGGGTTGCCCGCCCGTTTCGATAGTAAAAATCGATATCGAGGGAGGCGAGTATCAGGCGCTGCGGGGCGCGAAAGAGCTAATCTCACACGCAAGTCCTACCTTTATCATTGAATGGAACGATCAAAATTTCACCGCGTACGGGGTCAAGGCCGACGAGCTGATGAGCTTGTGTGAAGACATGAGCTACACGCTTTATGCGTGTCCGAGCCTGATTTCCGTTGGCACACAGGCGCTCTTGAAGATGGCAATGACACAAACGGAAACGTTTATTCTGGTTCCCCGCGAATCAAGAGGGATGGCCTCTCATCCCGTTCTGGCCTCTCGTGCCTTTTGATGGCAAGGCAACCAAAAGTAATGCGACCATCCATTCGGGTAATCCGTTTTAGTGGGCTAATTGGATCGAAATCGTTAAGCATTTCTCTTGCGTCAGGGTAGGCGCATTCATGGTGTCGATAATAACATGAGGGCGAGTTTTATTTCGGAGCTAGTTGGCGGTGCATCAGGTGCGTTTCGCGCGCCGCATTATAGTCAGTGATAGAATGAGGCAATGCGAAAATTCATTCTAGTAACTGGTTCAAGTGGGTTGATAGGGTCGGAAGTGGTTTGCTTTTTTGCCGACGCAGGGTGGCACGTCCACGGCATTGACAACAATATGAGGGCCAGCTTCTTCGGGCCAACCGGTGATACTCGGTGGAATCAAACGCGCCTGTTGCGGGAATGGCCGAACTTTACCCATCACGAATTGGACGTGCGAGATCGTGGACGCATCGATCAGGTGATTAATCAGGTGCAACCCTCCGCCATTGTGCACTGCGCGGCCCAACCCAGCCACGATCTGGCAGCATCACGGCCCTTCGACGATTTCGACGTCAATGCAACAGGAACTCTTAATCTTTTGGAGGCTGCCCGTCGACACTGTCCAGAATCACCATTCGTCTATTTGAGTACGAACAAAGTCTATGGTGATGCCCCAAACGAGATCGAGTTGATCGAATTGGAGAGTCGATGGGAGTATGCGGACCCGAATTTCACGAACGGGATCCCCGAGGATTTTCGTATAGACCAGAGCAAGCACTCGCTATTCGGCGCGTCCAAGGTAGCTGCGGACATCATGGTGCAAGAATATGGACGGTACTTCGGAATGCCGACATGCTGCTTGCGCGGCGGATGTTTAACCGGGCCGAATCACAGTGGGGTAGAGCTCCACGGATTCCTAAGTTATTTGGTACTGTGCAACCTTGAAGGGCGAACCTACCGTATTTATGGTTACAAGGGAAAGCAAGTTCGCGATAACATTCATAGCGTCGATGTTGCTCGGTTCATCGAGTGCTTCGTCGCGGCTCCAGGCTGCGCGGAAGTTTACAACATCGGCGGCGGGCGACAGAACTCCATTTCTATCCTGGAAGCTTTCGATGCCATAAGCGCAATCTCGGGTAAACCGATGAGATACGAATATGTCGATACGCCGCGAAGCGGCGATCACATCTGTTACATTTCCGATTTGACCAAGATAATGTCTCACTATCCACAGTGGCGTATCACGAAGGACCTCCCGACGACGTTGACTGAGATTCGTGACGCGTGGGTTGGACGTTCTGCCAGAGCTCGTGAGATTGCTGATGCATGAACTCTGCAAACACCGCAGCACGATTTCTGTCCTTCCCAGGCTATGCTATCTGGGCGAAGTGCCGGTTGAATGTTCCTACCACGGCTCTGCACTGCTGTGGCGACTGTTACAGAACTATCCGCCTAAAGATCTGCTGATCGTCGAGGGAATTCACCGTTCTTCCCTCGAACGTCGGTTGCCTCATGTGCGCTATATCCACCCGCTTAGTCCTGGCGTTAGACGCATGCTCAGAACAAGATATGCCGTCCATGTGTCCGAGGTTCTATATAGAGCTATACCCATTTTTATTGCCAGTGTTCTTCCAAGTATAGCATCCCGAAGGCCGGAAGCTATCATTACCGTTTGCCACGGATTGTTTTGGCTTGTCGCCGCCAAGGTGGCGGAGGTCCTCAAGGTGCCGCTCCATCTCATTGTGCATGATCATGTTCCAGATACAGTCTGTGGTTCTGAGCGGCTGAAGGGCCACATTAGCCGTGACTTTGGTCGGATTTACTCGAGCGCGGCTACCAGGTTTTGTGTTTCCGAAGAAATGGTAATGGAATATGAGCGGATGTTTGGCGTAGGCGGACAGGTGCTCTATCCGTCCCGCGCTCGGTCATCCCTCGAACCGTCATCGCAACCGGTACGCTATTCTGTCGCTTCGACATCATTGACCGGGGTCTTCGCCGGGACAGTGACTGGCCGACCATGTTCTGATGCGCTAGCAGCATTGGCACAGCAACTCGCTCGCATCGGCGGAAGACTGCTGATCTATGGTCTGTTCACCCCGGCACAGGCGGCATCCTGCGGTCTGGATTTGCCTAATGTTGAATGTAAGGGACTCGTTCCCGCGAATGTGCTCAGGGAACAGTGCCAGAAGGAGGCAGATTTCCTTTATGTGCCCATGAAATTCGGCGAGGAGGACAGCGTCAACGCGAGGATTAGCTTTCCGAGCAAGCTTGCTGATTACACTGAAATGGGGCTTCCGCTGTTGATCCGCGGTCCCGACTATTGCTCTGCTATACAGTGGGCCCGGAAGCATCCTGGAGTAGCAGAAGTCGTGACAACGCAAGATGAATCGGCCTTGTTTGAAGCCGTCAAAGGACTTTCCAATCCGCAGACTCGCCGCGCCCTGGGCGAGGAGTCATTGCGTATCGGCGAGCTTTATTTTTCGCACTCGCGAGCCGAGTCGATGCTGTTCGGTGCGCTGGCCGGAACCGCGATTGCCAGGGTCATGGGCTGAGCGCAGCGCTTCACTGTGACGTCCGCTGCCTGACATGCTGGCACGTAGGATAGGAACGAGCAGTTGCTGAACGAATCGGACCAAGAATGCGCCGGGAGGCTCGTGCGAATTGCCGTGCTAAATTCCCATCCCATTCAATATTTTGCGCCCCTTTATGCGTATCTCAACGCCGCGCCCGACCTCGATATTACAGCGCTTTATCTCTCCGACATCTCAATTCGCGGTGGGAAAGATTTCGATTTCGGTCTCGACGTGAAATGGGATTTGGACTTGCTCGCCGGGTATCGGTCCGTGTTCCTCGGCGAGGCTGCGCGTAAACGCGAGCCGCGCGGCTTCTGGTCGCTTGTCGCCCCGCGGGTCTGGAACGAGCTCCTCTCGGGCCGCTACGATGTTCTCTGGCTGCACGGGCATAATTACGCTGCCAATCTCATCGCCCTAGCGGCTGCCAAGACGGCCAGGATCCCCGTGATGATGCGCGGCGACACGCATCTCGCACTGCCACGCCACGGCATCAAAGCGATTCTGCACCAGCCATTGATGAGCGCTCTCTACGGCTGTTGCGATCGGTTACTGGCAATTGGTTCCGCAAATGCAGCATTCTATCGGGCGATGGGGGTGCCCGATCACAAGATATTTCTGGTACCTTATTCCGTGGACACCGAGCGTTTTGTGCGGGCCGCAAACCTTACTCACGACCAGAAAGCAAGTGTTCGCAGGCGATATGGGATTCCGCTGGGGCGACCGGCGGTGCTGTACGCGGCGAAATTTACGCGGCGCAAGCGCCCGGGCGACCTGCTCGAAGCGGCACGGCGGCTGAATTCGCAGGCGCATTGCCCATTTGGTGTCATCATGACCGGTTCGGGAGAGCTCGAAGACGAGCTGCGCACGTTCTGCGCAGAGCATGCGCTCGACAATGTAGTGTTTACGGGTTTCATCAACCAATCCGAATTACCCGCTCTTTATGGCGCATCAGACGTATTCGTGTTGCCCTCGGAACACGAACCTTGGGGGCTCGCTGTGAACGAAGCAATGTGCGCTGGCCTTCCGGTCGTGGTTGCACGCGAGGCAGGCTGTGTGCCCGATCTCGTTCACGAGGGGGTCAACGGCTACACGCCGGGGGCTGGGGATATCGCGGGATTGGCGGACGCTCTCCAGCGCTTAATAGAGGACGAGGGTCTGCGGAAACGTCAGGGACAGGCGAGTCTGCGGTGCATCCTAGGATGGGGTCATCGGCAATGCCTGGAGGGCATTCGCTCTGCACTGGCGGGTCTCTCCTATCGCGGCGCCGAGCCCAGTTCGGTATTGCAGACGCGCTGAAATCGGCCGAATAATGTGCGGAATTGCCGGCGTTTACGCCTATCACTACGCTGCCAACCCGGAGTCTCTTCTCTTGCAGATGCAGGGCTCGCCGGCGTCTTTTCGTCCGATTACGCGAGCGAATACAGCATAGCGAAAACACTTATGCTCACCGGTTGGCGAGCATGTTGGATGAGATAATGAAGCAGGACCTATTGCACACCGGCTGACACGGTGCCTAGTCTTCCATCTGTGCCGCTGCCGTTAGTGAGGCAACTATAAGCAATCCCCCCTAATGCACCGCATATTGTACATCCAATTTACAGACCCCGCCGGGTATCCTCCACTCGAACATTCGTCAG
>Ga0066388_100002292_pt1 | contig 11584 bp, 8 predicted proteins | sample PanSoiMetaGPlot6_FD_64539 | JGI IMG/M metagenome (GOLD analysis project Ga0066388, IMG submission 64539) | Tropical forest soil microbial communities from Panama analyzed to predict greenhouse gas emissions - Panama Soil - Plot 6 (Hybrid Assembly) | ecosystem: Environmental > Terrestrial > Soil... | reverse complement strand
ACCTCTACAGCAGCCAGGCGGAGCTCTGGAGCAGTCAGCTCGGCCCGGCGCTCGCCGAGGAGAAGATCGTCATCTCGGACGTCGACGAGCTCAATCCCGAGGAGCGCACCGAGCTCGACGGCCGGTTCCAGCACGAGATCTTCCCGGTGCTGACGCCGCTCGCCGTCGGGCCGGGACAGCCCTTCCCCTACATCTCGGCGCTCTCGATCAGTCTCGGCCTCTTCGTCGCCGATCCCGACACCGGCGAGGCGCGCTTCGCCCGGGTCAAGGTGCCGGAAGGCCTGCCGCGCTTCTTTCCGGTCGGGCGCCGTGGTCGTTTCGTGCCGCTCGAGCGCGTCCTGGCGCACTATCTGCCCGACCTGTTCCCGGGGATGGAGATCCTCGAGCGGTCGCTCTTCCGCGTGACGCGCGACGGCGACCTCGAGGTCTCGGACGAGGCCGACGACCTGCTCGAGGCGGTCGAGCTCGAGCTGCGCCGCGCACGCTTCGGCGAGGTCACGCGACTCGAGGTCTCTGCGTCGATGTCGCACGCGATGAGAGAGCGACTCCAGCAGGGGTTGCGCGTCGCAGACGAGCTCGTCTATCCGCTGGAGGGATTGCTCGACCTCGCCGACCTCGGCGAGCTCTCGAAGCTCGATCGGCCCGACCTGAAGAACGAGCCGTGGGTGCCGGTCGCGAGGCCGCCCTGGAACTCCATCGACTCGGCCCCCGAGCAGTTCGCGGCCATCCGGGCGGGCGACCTCGTCGTCCACCATCCCTACGACTCGTTCGCGAGCAGCTTCGAGTCGTACGTCGACCGCGCAGCGGCCGACCCCGAGGTGATCGCGATCAAGTCGACCGTGTACCGGACGAGCGACGACACGCCGCTCGTGCCCGCCCTGATCGACGCCTCCGAGCGCGGCAAGCAGACCGTCTGCCTCGTCGAGATCAAGGCACGCGGCGACGAGCGCCGGAACATCGAATGGTCGCGAGCGCTGGAGCAGGCCGGCGTCCACATCGTCTACGGCCTACCCGGCCTCAAGATCCACGCCAAGATGACGCTCGTCGTCCGGCGGGAGGCCGGAAGGCTCCGACGCTACGTCCACCTCGGCACCGGCAACTACAACGCGGTCACCGCCCGCAGCTACGAGGACTTCGGGCTGTTCACGGCCGACGAGGAGATCGCGGACGACATCGCCGATCTCTTCAACAACCTGACCGGGTTCGCCCGACCCGCCAGCTTCCGCAAGCTGCTCGTGGCGCCGTACACGCTCCACGACCGCCTCGTGGAGGAGATCCGTGCCGTCGCCGACGCGGCCGCGGCGGGGAAGAAGGCGCGAATCCGGATCAAGGTGAACGGGTTGACGCACCCGCAGGTGATCGAAGAGCTGTACGCGGCCTCGGAGGCGGGAGCCCGGGTCGACCTGCTCGTTCGCGGAGTCTGCTCCCTTCGGCCGGGAGTCCCCGGCATGAGCGACCACATCAAGGTGCGCAGCGTGCTCGGGCGCTTCCTCGAACACAGCCGGCTGTTCGTCTTCGATGCGGCCGACCGCACCGTCTGCTTCATGGGCAGCGCCGACCTCATGCCGCGCAACCTCGACCATCGCGTCGAGGTCGTGGCGCCGGTCGAGGACGTCGCGCTCCAGGCCGAGATCGTCGCCACACTCGAAGCGCTCTGGCGCGACACGGCGACCTCCTTCGAGCTCGACGGGAGCGGCCAGTGGAGCCGCGTCCAGCCGAAGAAGGACGAGCGGCCCCGCTCGGGGCAGCAGGTGCTGATGCGAAGAGCCAGGCGCAGGCTCTCGCTGGCCCGCACTCACTGAACCGTCTCCGCTCCGTAACTGGATCGTCACCCCAGTGTGTATCTGTCCTCCGATGAGGGACCTACGATGCGTGGGGATGCGCATCGGGGTCATCGACGTAGGCTCGAACACGACCCGGCTCCTGGTCGCCGAAGCCGGCGCCGACGGTCTGGTGCCGCTCGACAAGGCCAAGATCCGGCTCGGGCTCGGCGAGGAGATCGAGCGCTTCGGCGCCGTTTCCGCCGTCCACCTCGCGGCCGCCGCGAAGGCGGTGCGCGGCATGGCGCTCACGGCGCTCCGCCGGCGTGTCATCTCACTCGACGTCTTCCTCACGGCTCCCGGCCGCCAGGCCGGCAACGCAGACGAGCTCGTCGCGGCACTGACACGCGCGGCGGGCGTTCAGGCGAGAGTGCTGACGAAGGAAGAGGAAGGCACGCTCGCGTACCGCGGCGCCGTGCTCACCGCCGGCTCCCAGCTCCCCTCGCGCATCGCGGTTTGCGACATCGGCGGCGCCTCCACGGAGATCGCCGTCGGCGACCCGGCTTCCGAGCCGGAGTGGGTCGAGTCGGTCGATCTCGGGTCCGTCCGCCTCACCACCCGCGTCGGCGACATGGCGACCGAGGCCGGAGACGCGTTCGCACGCATCGAGCCTCCGCCGGTCGAAGCGGCTCTCGCCGTCGGCGGCAGTGCGCGCGCCGCCCGGCGGCTCGTCGGTGAAGAGCTTGGCGGGGCCGAGCTGGCCGAGGCGCTGCGGCTCGTGGAGACGAGCCCGCCACGCGAAATCGCCGACCTCTTCGGCGTCGACCGCGCCCGCGCCGAGATCCTTCCCGCCGGTGTGATCCTGCTCGCCGAGGTGCAGAGGAAGCTTGGAGTCCCGCTGCGCGTCTGCGCGGGTGGCATCCGCGAGGGCGCGGTGCTCGCCTCGCGCGAGGCGCTCGCCGCATAGGCGTTACGGCGCCGGGATCTCCTGCACGACCTCGGCGTCGCGCAGCACAACCGCAGCCCCTTTCTTGAGTCCGCGGCCGATCAGCGCCTCGACGACATCGCCGTGCGTACAGCAGAGGACGCCCTCCTCGCGCAACAGCCCGCGCGCGCTGCCGCCCTCGCCCTCCGCGAGGCGATCGTCCTGCTCGACCGGCACGCCCAGCGCGGCGGCGAGCGGCTCTACCGTCTCGACGCACCGGACGTAAGGACTGGAGACGACCCGTCGCACTCCGAGCGGGACGAGAAGCTCGACGAGCTCGTCGGCCTGGCCGCGGCCCCGTTCGTCGAGCGGGCGCGAATGGTCGTGGCCGTCCCAGCGGGTGCGGTGCCCGGCGGAGGCGTGCCGGAGGAGGACGCTCGTCACAGCTCCTCCAGCAACGGCAGGTCGCGCTCCCAGCTGAGCAGCCGTGCGGCGCCGTCCGGGGCCTCCCAGCGGATCGCGTCCACCTCGTCGTGGGGCTCGAACTCGCCGCCGAGCGCGCTCATTCGCCAGTAGCGGACGACCTTCGGCCGGCCTTTCGCGTCGCGGTAGCTGGTCCCCCCGATCTCCTCGAGGAGCTCGCAGCGGAGCCCCGTCTCCTCCTCGACCTCGCGCAGCGCGCAATCCTCGTCCGACTCGCCCGGATCGCACTTGCCTTTCGGGAACGTCCAATCGTCGTACTTCGGCCGGTGCACCAGCAGCACCTTGCCGTCGCGCACGACGAGGCCGCCGGCGGCGCGGACGGTCACAGCGTCTTCTGGAGCTTCTTCCACGCCTTCGGCCAGGCCGCCCGTGCCTCGGCGCGGTGCGTCTCCTCCACCTCGACAAGGCGCCCGGCCGCAAGCGCCTCCTCCGGACGCGCCTCGACGGCGAGCCCCCGCAGCCGCTCGGCCGCCACCACCGCATCCTGGTGCTCGCCGAGGACGTCCTGCAGCTTCTTGGCCCGCTTCACCGGCTTCTTCTGCCCCGCGAGCTCCCCTGCGTACCTGGCGCGCTTGCCCTTCTTGCGCACCGCGTGGAGCTCCTCGTCGGCCGGCTCGCCGGGCAGCTTGCGAACGGCCTTGTCGACCTTGCCGAACGCCTTTTCTGCCAGCTCGTCGAGCGAGGCTCCCGATTCACTCGGCTCGAGCTCCTCGATCGTCCGCGCCGTGTCGTCGAGCAGCGCCAGGTAGTTCACGGAGCGGAGGAACGTCATCAGTCTGCGCCGACAGCGCTTGCGCTCGGTGCGGAGCGCGTCGAGCAGGGACTTTGCATGCTTCGCGTCGTCCCCGCCGAGCTCGGCCGCCTCGCCCTCGAGGCGCTCGAGGAGGACGTCCAGGTCGCGCACGTCTCCGAGCACGCGGCCCAGTGCCTTCAGCCGATCGTCGAGCTCCGTGATGTCGGTTGCGACGAGCTTCTTGCCGGTCCGCAGCAACGCCCGCAGGCGCCGGACTCCGACGCGCATGTCGTGGAGGCTCTCGGGGTCTCGCCCGAGACGCGTGCCCGGGTCGTGGCGCTCGATCTCGCCCAGCTGGTTGCGCAATCGGGCCCGCAGCGCTTCGAACGGCGTCCCGGGAGGGGAGGTCCTCTCCTGGCCGCCGTCGAGCGCCCGGAACAGTTTCGGCGTGCCGGCGCCCGGCTCGGCGCCCGCTTCGGCCAGCTCGTCGGCGAGGACGTCGAGCTGCGCCGGGCTGCCCTTGCGGAGCTCCACCTCGACCTCGACGAACCGATCCTGGACCCGGCGCGCGTCCATCACCGCCACCTCGTCGACCGTAACCTCGGCTGTCGTGCCGTTGCGCGCCACGAGCTCGCCACGCCGGCGGGTTCGCAGCTCGGCGACGCGCTCGAGCGGCCCGTGCCGCAGATGCGCGCGCAGGAGGTCGAGCACCTCCTGCGGCGGCTTCCTCGCACCCCCGTCGACCTCGAGCTCGAGGCGCGAGTCGTCGGACGGGAGCTTCAGCTGCCAGACGCTGCGGCCGTGCTCGGTACGACGGCGCAGGGTGATGCCCGCGGCGGCGAGCGCCCCACCCGGCACGTCGTAGTAGACGGAAGTGAAGACGCGCGGCTCGAGCGGGCTGCCGCCGAGCGGCGGCAGCCGGAACCCGAGCGGAGCGTCGAGCTTGCGCTCGTACTCGCTCGTGGCCCGCATGTCGGGCCACGTTACCGCCCCGGAGGCCCTACTGGAGCAGGTCCGCGAGCTGCTGCCGCGTTTCCTCGGCCTCCCGCTCGAGGCCCGGCGCATACGCGCCCGAGGCCTCGAGCAAGAGCCGCCTGCGGCGTTGGTCGTCGATCCGCCGGAGCAGCTCGTCGACCTCGTAGCGGCGAGGAGCCGTGTCGTCGCGGCCGGTCACGCCGCCTCCTGCAGCTCAGGCGCCTCGACCTCGGGCGCCGTCTCTCTCACGGGCCGGAGAAGGACGCCTGCGATCACGATCCCGGCGATGAGCAGGCCGCCGAGGACCTCGAGCGACGTCTGGAAGCCGTGCACGGTCGCAGCCGGGGTCACGGCTCCGAGCCCGTGAGCGCGAACGTAGCCCGACGTGACGCTCGCCGCGATCGTGCTGACCACCGCGAGACCGATCGCACCGCCGATCTGACGGCTCGTGTTCACGAGGCCGGATGCGACGCCGGCGTCGGCGCGTTCGACGCCCGCGAGGCTGGCGATGGTGACGGGCACGAAGGAGAAGCCCATCCCCGCACCCCCCAAAACGAAGGCGGGGAAGATGTCCCAGAAGTAATGGCCGTCCACCGGCAGGCGCGTCAGGAGCGCGACCGAGACCGTCGAGAGCGTCAGCCCCGCGAGCAGCGTGGGCTGGACGCCCACGCGACCCACGACCGCCTGCGCGAAGTTCGAGGTGATCGCGACCGTCAGTGCGAAGGCGATGAAGGCGACTCCGGTCTGCACGGCCGAGTAGTGGAGGACGTCCTGCGCGTACAGGGTGAGGAGGAAGAACTCCGAGAATGCGACGGCTCCGACGATCGCCATCGCCGCGTTCGCCCCTACGAGGGCCCGGCGGCGGAAGATGCGCAGCGGCAGGAGCGGCGACCTCGAGCGGGACTCGATCCAGACGAATGTCGCCACGAGCGCTGCGGCGGCGCCGATCAGGCCGAGCGTCACGGGTGAGGTCCAGCCGTCCGTCGTCGCGCGCGTCAGGCCGTAGACGAGCAGCATCAGCCCGCTCGTGACTGAGGCTGCGCCGGCGAGATCGAAGTGCCGGTGCGCCAGATCCGCGCGGCTCTCGCGCAGGAGGGCCGGAGCGAGCGCGATCGCAGCGAGGCCGACGGGAACATTGATGAAGAAGATCCACGACCAGCCGAAGTACGAAGTGATGACACCCCCGAGCAGGACGCCCGCGGCCGCGCCGCTACCGGAGGCGGCGCCATAGATGCCGAGCGCCAGGTTGCGCTCTCGGCCCTCGGCGAACGTCGTCATCAGGAGCGAGAGCGCAGCCGGCGCGAGCAGCGCGCCGCCGAGCCCCTGCACCGACCGGAACGCCACGAGCGACCCGGACGACCAGGCGAGGCCACACAGGAGGGAGCTCGTCGCGAAGAGGGCCAGGCCGGCGACGAACATGCGCCGGCGGCCGAGAAGGTCGGCGAGACGGCCGCCGAGCAGCAGCGTGCCGCCGAAGAGGATGGCGTAGGCGGTGATCACCCACTGGAGACCGGTCTGGGAGAAGCCGAGATCGGACTTGATCGAGGGCAACGCAACGTTCACGATCGCCACGTCGAGGATGACCATGAACTGAGCGGTGACGATGAGGGCCAGGGCGCTCCAGCGCCGCCGCGAGGAAACCGGGTGAAGCGTGGGAATCAAGCAGTTCCTCCAATCGTTGACATTGCCAATGATACACGAAAGGAACGCTTGGTCGCGCTACCATATTCCAGGAGATGGGAACTTCTATGAAGACTGAGACAAAGACGCAGGGCCGCCTCCCCGCGGAGCTGCGCGCGTCGAGCCTGGTCCTGCTCAAGCGGCTTGGCTTCAACGCGAAGCAGCACTCCTTCGAGGAGTACGAAAAGGCAGGTCTGAGTCCGTACCACCACGCGATTCTCGCGCTGCTGGACGAGGGCGTGCCCGAGACCCAGGCCGCGATCGCGGACTCGCTCGGCTACGACCGCGGAACGCTGGTCGGTCTCCTCGACGAGCTCGAGGAGAAGGGGCTGGTCGAGCGCAAGCGAGATCCGGACGACCGGCGCCGACACGTCGTGCGACTCACAGCCGAAGGCAAGCGCAGGCTCACACGGCTTCGCACGCTCGCCGAGCGGCTGGAGGACGAGTTCCTCGCTCCGCTCGACGCGGAGCAGCGGGACTCGCTGCACGCGCTCCTGCAGGAGCTCGCGGCGTGGCACGAGCCTCGCTGCGCTCCGCCCGCCTAGGTCAGCGCAACGCGCGGAGCCGGGTGGCGGCGGTCGCCTCGAGGCTCGTCAGCGGCTCACAGATGACGCAGTTGTAGACGCGGGCTGTCCCGTCGTCGCTGCCCGTCAGGATCCAGTTGCCGCGGGGGTTGAAGCTCGCACCGGTCAGCGTCCGCGGGTGGCGGCCGAGATAGAAGACGAGCTGGCCCGTCGCCGCGTCCCAGAGGCCCGCGGTGAACTGGCTCGCCGTGACGATCCAGCGGCCGTCGGGGCTGTAGCTCCCCGTTCGCACGGGGAAGAAGTGGCCGACCAGGACGTGCAACACGCGGCCGGTGGAGACGCTCCAGATCCGTCCGGTGTGGTCGTCGCTGACGGTGACGAGCTCGCGGCTGTCGGGCGAGAACTCGGCGTCTGTGACGAGCGAGTGGTGGCCGGTGAGGGTGTGCAGGAGCTTGCCCGTGGACGCATCCCAGAGCTGAGCGTCCTTGCCCTTCGTCGTCGCGACGGTCTCGCCGTCGGGTGAGAGCACGGCGTTCTGGGCCGCCGCGTGGATCGTGCTCAGGTCGGAGCCGCCGTTGCGATAGACGGCGAGCGAGCCGGGTAGACGGACGAGGAACCGTCCCTTGCCCGTCGAGAGGCCGAGTACGCGACCGTCGGTGCGCAGGAGGACGGGGTGCCCATCGGCAAAGGCCACTGTGTCGCCGCGTCCCAGCAGCAGGCGCCCGTTGTCCTCGAACGCGAGTGCCGTTGCGCCCACGCCGCGCGTCCGGATCACGACGCCGCGCCGGTCGACGAGCAGATTGCCGGCACGGTCAGAGAGGGCGATCGTCCCGCCGGCCGCAGCCGAGGCCACGATCGGCGCAGGGGTCGTCAACCGCCTCACGACCCGACCCGAGGTGGTGAGGATGCGCGCCTGCCGTCCCGCGAGCGTGACGGCGTGGTCGCCGTCCCAGAACGCATTCACGGATGAGGGGCGGGTGTCGATCGTCCGCAGGGTCCCCGCGGGGAGCGCGGCCCAGAGCCGAGCGGTGCCGTCATTGCTGCCTGTGACGATCGTACGTCCGCTCGGGTCGAAACCGACGCTCGTGACCGAGTCGCCGTGGCCGGCGAGCGGCGCGAGCAGCCGGCCGTTCGAGCTGTAGTAGATCCGCGCAACGCGGTCGGTCGAGCCGGTGACGAGCTCGCCGCCGTCCGGACTGAAGGCCGCGTCGTTGATGCCGCCGTTCGACTCGACGAGAAGAAGCTCGCGCTGCCCCGACGCGACGTCCCAGACGTACGCGGCGCCGTCCGCGCTCGACGTCACGAGAGAGCCGCCGTCGGGAGAGAACTCCTCGGCGAGCACGTAGCCGTGATGCTGGAGGACGTGTCGGAGCTTCCCGGTGGGCGCGTCCCAGATGCGCGCCGTGGAGTCGCGGCTGCCGGTGGCGAGCAGCCGCCCGTCCGGGCTGAAGGCAAAGGAGCGAATCCCGTCCTCGCGCAGGCGCGCGACGGTGCGGCCCGTATGCGTGCTGACGAGGAGCGTGGTCGTTCCCTTGCCGGCCCGCGTCGCGACTGCGAAGACCTGCCCCGTCGGGTCGAGGAGGGCCGCCACGACACCGCCGTGGAAGTCGACCGTCCTCGTCCGGCCGCTCGCGAGATCGAGGAGGCGGACGTGTGTGCCGCTCCCGACGAGCAGCGTCTTCCGGCCGAGCGAGAGCGCTGTCACCGGCGACGGCGTTGCGATCGTGCGGAGCGGCGTGTCGCGGCCGACCTGCCAGACGGCCGCTTCCCCGCCGGCCGAGCCGCTGGCGAAGAGCCGGCCGTCGGGCGACCAGGTCGCGGCCGTGAGCGAGGATCGGCGCGGCAGGCGCGAAAGCGGGCGGCCGTAGCGGTCGTAGACTCCGAGCCGTCCGTTGCTGCTCGCGACGAGCAGCCGCTCGCCGTGCGGTGCGAATGAGGCGGAGACGATGTTGCCGCCGAGGCGCAGAATCCGCGTCTCGCGCATCGCCGTGAGGCTCGAGCGAAGCACGTTGGCGGTCTGCACCCCCGGCGCCAGCCGGGCCGCTTGGAGTGCCAGCCGGACGCTCAGTTGCGGGTTGGTCGGGATCTCGGCAACGGCCTGAGCGGCAAGCGCGCGTCCGCGGGCATGCCGGGTCTGCGTCCGCGCATCACTCCGCTGCACGAGCGCGTACGCAGCAATTGCAGCGACGACGGCGAGCGCCACGAGGCTGGCGCCAGCGACGAACAGCAGCCGGCGGCGCTGTTGTCTTGCCCGCTCGCGCTCCCGCCTCAGCTGGTGCTCGGCCTGCCAGGCGAGGATCGGCGGCCCCAGGACGTCGTGGAAGATCTCGTAGCGGGTCGGCGATCCGGTGCCGTTGACGCCGCGGACGATGCGCTCGCGCGAGAGCGTCTCGAGCAGGCTCCGAAGCTGCGCGTCGTCCACGTGCGCGTACTCGGCGAGGTCCGCGGGCTCGTGCGACACCTTGCGCCCCGACGGTGTGACGAGCTGCCGGACGACGCGCGCGGCCGCCTCCTGTTCCGCCAGCGTCAGGCTGTCGAGGGCTCCCTGCACGTGCTCGCGGACGACCGCGCGGGCGCCGCCGATCTCACGCAGGGTCGAGAGCCGGAGCGTGCGCGATCCTTCTCCCCGTTCGCGTTCCCACAGCCGCTCCAGCACGAGCTGGAGATAGGGAGCCTCGACTCCCTCCGGGGTCGACGCCTCGTCCAGCACTCGCTCGACGAGTGCGTCCTCGGCGGTGAACTGCTCCCGACTCAACTCGCCGTAGCGCTCGAGCGGGCCGAGGACCGCCGCACGGCCGGCCTCCCGGTCGAGCCGGTCGAGGCGAAGCAGGTTCCCGAACAGCTCCGGGATTCGCCCGCTGAAGTCGTCGAGCTCCGCGAGAGCGTCGTCGCGGAGCGCGAGCAGGACGTTGACGCGCAACCCCGGACGGCGCAGCAGCTCGGGCAGCGCCTCGCTCAACGGCCCATCCAGGCCGTGGTAGAGCATGTAGTCCTCGAACTGGTCGAGCAGGAGGTGCAGCTCCCCTCCCTGCTGCGCCGCGGCCGCGATCGTGTCCACGAGCCCCGCCGTCGTGCCGAGCTCGCCGCACTCGGCACGAACGGAGGCGACCAACCCGGCCGCCGGGTCCTCGGCCCACGAGTCGTGGACGACGACCGGCGCCCCGCTGAGCTCACGCAGCCGCCGTGCGACGCCGGCGCGCAGGAGCGAGCTCTTGCCGACGCCGCTCGGGCCGTAGAGCACGGTCAACCGGCTGGCGAGCACGTTCGCCGCAACGGCCGAGATCTCCCGAGCGCGCCCGAAGAAGAGCAGCGCGTCGAGCTCGGAGTCCTCGAACGCGGCGAGGCCCTTGTACGGGCTCTCGGGGACGGTCGTCATCGCACGGCCGCCTTCTGCAGTGCGCGTTCGAGCTCGGCGACGTAGGCGGCCGGAGCCATGTCGATCACCTCTACGTCGCGCCGCCGCCAGAACTCGCGCTCGAGCGGCTGCGGCCCCGCGTGCACCGACCACGAGCGGTACGGCAGCGGCTCACTGCCCCAGAGCCGCTCGAGCACGACCCGCAGCGTCCAGGTCGAGAGCGTGTAGCCGAGGAGCAGCAGGTGCGTCCGGCGCAGCCGCGCCGCGAGCGCCACGGGCAGCCGCCGGACGACGTTGCCGTAGTTGATGAAGTCGTCCTCGGTGACGGCGAAGCTCTCCCAGGCGCGCTCCGGCGACTGGTCGATCCGGCCCTGCAGATGGAGGAGGACGGTTCGCTCGTCGAGGTCGAGCCCGGCCGTGTAGCCGTTCGGGCGCTCGATCACGGTCGCGGCTCCCGCGGCAGAGATGTGGCAGAAGCTGCCGCGCATCTCTCCGGAGGCGAGGTAGCAGACCGTCTCGTACGACTCGGCGGCCTCCTCGAGCGCGCGCTCGAGCGCAAGCTCGTAACCTGTCGTGACGAGGAGCGGCTGGCCCGTCTCTCGCTCCCGAAGCAGTGCCGGCAGGCGAGCGAGGAAGCGGTGCACGGGCGTCGGCTGCCCGTCTCCCTCGACCAGCGCGTGGAGCGTGTCGTAGAGAGGGCCGGCGCCGTTGAGGACGGCGACGGCCTGCGAGACGCGGGCGAGCTCCGGCGTCGACCCCTCCAGGCCGAAGCGCCGCGCGAGCTCGGACGCCAGCGGCTCCGAGTCCGAGCCGACCACGACCGTGACCTTGCCTGCGAGGATCGCGGCGGCAACCTCCTCGAAATGCTCCACCTCGGGGATGGCGCCACGGCCGAGTGCGAACGTCTCCTGGCGCAGGATCGAGGCGTGGACGCCGCGCAGGAGCGGGCTCGGCTCAAGGCCGAGCTCCTGGACGAGGAGCTCGCGTCCCTCGCGGTACGCCTCCAGCGCCTGCGCCTGCCGGCCGGAGCGGTAGAGGGCGAGCATCAGCTGCGCCCGCAGCCGCTCGCGGAGCGGATGGCGGCGGACGAGCGCTTCGAGCTCGGTCACGAGATCCGCGTGGGCGCCGATCGCAAGCTTCGCCTCGGCC
>Ga0066388_100002291_pt1 | contig 11584 bp, 9 predicted proteins | sample PanSoiMetaGPlot6_FD_64539 | JGI IMG/M metagenome (GOLD analysis project Ga0066388, IMG submission 64539) | Tropical forest soil microbial communities from Panama analyzed to predict greenhouse gas emissions - Panama Soil - Plot 6 (Hybrid Assembly) | ecosystem: Environmental > Terrestrial > Soil... | reverse complement strand
TGCCGGTCGATCGTGGCGTTGCTGGAAGCGCCCTCTTCGAAGACCACCGCATCCTTTGTCTGATAGTCAGGAGGGGTGTTGGTGTATTGGGAAGGCTCTTGTTGGGTCCCTGGGGCGGCGTTCGGATCTCCACCGAAAGGCATGCCTTCCTGGGGAGGAGGGGCGCCCACTTGTTGAAGATACTGAAGGACCTGGGAGTCGTACTGACGAAGTTGGTTGATTTGGTTGGGGTCGGTGGCCGAATACAGCATCTGCTGATACATGGTGTGGTAGTAATAGAGCTGCTGGACATAGGCCTGCATCTCCGGTGCTTGGAAAGCCTCCCCTCCGCCCGCGGCATAAGGGTCTTGGGCACCGCTCGCTCCACCGGTGCCATAGCCGTAAGGATCAGTCCCGTATTGATGTTTGCCGATAGTGCTTGGGGGGGCGCCGATTTCAGACATGATTTTCCTCCAGAGGATTAAACCGAGAATGTTTCGTATTATAAAGTCTATCTCTTTCAAGACCTTGGTGCAATGAGAGCATCAGATAGTCCTTATAACAGAATTATCGAGAGAAGGGCTCCATAAAGTTGTGTGATTCTCTCATGTTGTCTGTTAAAAACGCGTTTTTTTCCTTGAGAAGAGGGTGCTTCAAAATGATGTTTCATTAACCCCTGGACGCCAAAAATAAAAAGCCCGCCTCATTGAGGCGGGCTTTTTTAGAAATATTCATCGGCCGCAACTTTACTCTAAGCTAATTTCATTGTGGCCGTCCTGCCAAGACCAGCCCCAAGTATGGGCAGTGCCGTCGATGGAGAATCCCAGATTGGCTCCGGAATTCTCTCCTGCATTGACAATCGAGTTTGGATAAACAACCTGCAGCAGCGCAACGATCCTCGCATTGGAACCACTCTCGGTGCTCTCCTGCGCACTAGCATCGATCGTCTGATGGCTGAGGAGGCTACCTAAGGTCGGATCTAGGATACGGAAGAAGTTCAGCAGCTTGGCATCGACGGGATTCGGCGGAAACTGACCGCTGGCGATGGCCGTGCGAAATTCTTCAATGGAGGTGTAGCTATATCCCGCTGAATTCAAGGCAGTGAGAAGTTGACCCTCACTCCTTGTCGTCGCGCCAAGGAGGCCGCTCACCATTGCATCCGCATCGACGGTGGTTCCTTGTGCCTCACCGCCGACTTGGACTTTCGCCTTATCCTCGGCCGAGAGCGCGGAGAGATCCACCTGAGCCGGATCAACGTCGGCGATGTTGATTTGATCGACCTGATCGGCCTTCACTTTGTAGGTGATCGTTTTCTCATTGCCGTTTTGATCTTTGCCTGTAACGGTGATCACGTACCAATCACCGTCCTTCTTGACTTCGAATTCATCGCTTTGCTTATCGGGGTGGAAAGTGACGGTCCCGGACGCAGTGATTTCATAGTTCGTGACCGTACCGTCGAAGTAGTTCGTAAGCTCGACATTCGCATCGTCTTCGTAGATGGCCGTGTCACCGTCCACTCGCGAGGGGGCCGAATCGGCCGGCGAATCCGGATTGATCGGCTGGCCTTCCTCCCAACCTCCGGCGGCGCCGCCCAGGGCGAGCTTATCCGCTGCGTCGTTATTGGGATTGATCGAGTGGCCGTCCGGATCCGCAGGATCGGCCAGATCGTCTTTGAACTCGATTCGGCTCGGGTCGCAGGCGAAGTTGATCTTGTCGACCAAGTCGCCGTCGATGTGGATCGTCTCTTTGACATTGCCGGCTTCTTTATCCTCTAGGCTGTTGTATACGGTGACCGTGTATTCGGGGGGCGGGCCATCGGTGTGGGACACCTCATAGTATTCGTTGTTCGAATTCGGCGTGATGGTCACATTTCCATTGGCCAAGACCTTGGTCTCTTCGTCCTTGCCGGTCGGCACGGGGGAGATCTCGAAGGACTGACCATCGTAGATGCGGGTATCGCCGTCCATATCGGTCGGCGGATCGCCTTTGAGCTCCTGGGGCCCGGCCGATTGACCCCATTGAATCTTGTTTTGCAGATCCTCGGGGATGCCGCTCAGGTCCACCTGCTCTTCGCTCGGGGTGTTGAGGGCGAGCTGAAAGCCTTCGCGATTGACACCGTGATATTTCACGACGCGGGTCTCGGTGGAGCCGTCGGGATTCTTGAAGCTGATCTCGACGACCGCCATTTGATCGCCCGTGATGCCGTCGTCGGGCTGAAGTGTCACTTTCACATTGGCCGCGTTCGAAGGAATGTTGCAGACATTCGACGGCTGGTAATAATTGGCCTCGCGCTTATCGGGATCCTGCCGGTCGATCGTGGCGTTGCTGGAAGCGCCCTCTTCGAAGACCACCGCATCCTTTGTCTGATAGTCAGGAGGGGTGTTGGTGTATTGGGAAGGCTGTTGCCCGGGTCCTAAGGCCTCGGGACCCATTCCGCCGAAAGGCTGGCCTTCCTGGGGAGGGGGGGCGCCCACTTGCTGGAGATATTGAAGGACCTGGGCATCGTACTGGCGAAGTTGGCTGATTTGGTTGGGATCGGTGGCCGAGTACAGCATCTGGTTGTACATCTGGTGGTAGTAGTAGAGCTGCTGGACATAGGCCTGCATCTCGGGGGTCTGGATGGCTTCGCCCCCGCCAGGGCCGCCGGCACCCAATCCGTAGGCCGCCCATGGGTCTTGGGCCCCGCCTGCTTGACCGGTTCCGTATCCGTAAGGATCGGCTCCGTATTGATGTTTACCGATAGTATTCGGTGGGGCTCCAATGTCAGACATGATCTTCCTCCAAGGGGTTAAACCGGGGATGTTTTGTAGTAAAAGTCTATCTCTTTCAAAGCCTTGGTGCAATGATAGCATCAAGGTTTGCCCTTCGTAACAAAATTATCGAGGATCAGGCTCCGTAAAGTTGTGTGACGGATCATTTTTACCGGCGGTCAAAGTCCCATAACCCACCCCTTATTAAGGAGGAAAGAAAGAAGAAACGAATGGTCGATTTGACGGGCCACGTATTCCGTGCTAGCCCCATAACCGTCGGAGAAGATTCAGATTATGGTCGATTACATCCGTAAAGAAGTCTTGGAGATCGCCGGCTACCACCTGGCCTCCCATCCGGAGGCCCTAAAACTGAACCAAAATGAGGTGTCCGCCGATATCCCGGGAGAGATCAAGGCCCAGGTCTTAGAAAAGATCGTTCGGGTGCCTTGGAACCGCTATCCCCAGTCCCAACCCTTCTCCCTTCGGGACAAGCTTTCTCAAAAACTCAACTGGCCCTCGGAAGGGATCCTCATCGCCAACGGCTCCAACGTCCTCATCCAGGCGATCCTCATGGCTACGGCGATTAACTCCCGGGTCATGGCGGTGGATCCCACCTTCGGCCTCTATGAAATCGAAGGAAAGGCCTTGGGCAACGAGATGGTCTGCGTGCGTTTGGGCGAGAATTTCTCGTTTCCCTTGGAGGCCTTCCTTAAATCCATGGCGGAAAATCCCCCGGCGATCGTCTTTCTCGCCAACCCCAACGCCCCCACGGGAAACCTTTTCCCCCGCGAGGCCATGGTCGAGGTGATCAAGAATGCGCCGTGCTTGGTTGTGGTGGATGAGGCCTACTTCCAGTTTGCCGATTACCATCTTTTCGAGGAGCTGCAAAATTATAAGAACTTGATCCTCCTGCGCACCTTCAGCAAGGCCTTCGGCTTGGGAGCCATTCGAATCGGCTACGCCTTGGCGGATCCCGCCGTGGCCAAAGAGATTTCCAAGGTGCTCCTTCCGTACTGCGTCAGCGTCTTGAACGAAGCGGTGGCGGAGGCCCTGCTCGATCATCCCGAGATCGTCGACCTCCGGGTGACCGACATCAAGATCGGACGGGCCTGGCTCTACCAAACCCTGGCCAGTTTGGAAGGGGCCAAGTCCTATGCCTCTCAGACCAATTTCGTGTTGTTCCAGGTGGAGGACGCGGTCCGCGTCTTCGAGGGGCTTCTGGCCGAGGGTGTCTTGATTCGCAACGTCTCCAATCCCCGCTCCCTTCCGAATGCCCTGAGGGTGACGGTGGGGACGACCCAAGAGAACGAACGCTTCGTGAAGGCCTTGGAGAAGGTCTTGAAATCCCTCAAAGCTGAATCTTGACGGCCTCTCCCCCCGCCTGAACCGATTGAAGCTCGGTAAGCAGGGCCTGAGCCGTCTTTAAGAAGAGCTGGGATTGGGGGGATTCGGGGGCGCCCTCCACGATGGGAAGGCCCGCATCGCTTCCCTCGCGGGTCTTAGGATCTAAGGGGATCTCGCCCAGAAAAGGAACCTTGAGCTCCTCGGCTTTTTTACGGCCGCCGCCGTGGGAGAAGATCTCGCTCTTCTCCCCGCAGTGGGGGCAGGCAAAGTAGCTCATGTTTTCGACGACGCCCAAGAGGGGCACGCCCACCTTTTGAAACATGGCCACCCCCCGCACCACGTCGGCCAAGGCCAGGTCTTGAGGGGTGGTGATGATGGCCGCACCCGAGAGGGGGATCAACTGGGAGAGGGAAAGCTGTGTGTCTCCGGTGCCGGGCGGCAGATCGATGAGCAAGGTGTCGAGCTCGCCCCAGTCCACATCCTTGATGAACTGCTCCAGCATCTTGTGGACCATGGGCCCCCGCCAGATGACCGCGTCCATCTCCCGCATGAGGAAGCCGATGGACATGACCTTGAGGCCGAATTTTTCCAAGGGGAGGAGCTTCCGCTTTTCCGGGTCCACCGCGGGCTGCTTGTCTTTCAGCCCGAAGAGGGTCGGCAGACTGGGACCGTAGATATCGGCGTCCAAAAGGCCGACTTTTTGGCCAAGACGCTTGAGTGAAAGGGCCAGGTTGGCGGCGACAGTGGATTTGCCGACGCCGCCCTTGCCGCTGGCGACGGCGATGACGTTTTGTATTCCGGGAAGTCGTGGGCCTGCGCTCATGGCCCATGGGTAGACCGCGGGCGCGGAAGACGTCAATCTATATATCTGTCCTGACTCCTCCCGAGGTGGGAGGGATTTTGTGGTGGAAAAAGGTATCTTATTATCACGAAATCCCCCTGGATCCCCCTTTTCCAAAGGGGGAGATACTCTTGTCGTAAGAGGGAGGCCGTGTATGATGGTTTTAAGATGAAGCTTCCCATTTACATGGACCACCATTCGACCACTCCCTTGGACCCCCGCGTCCTCGAGGCGATGATGCCTTACCTCACCGAAAAATTCGGAAACGCCTCGAGCAAGAGCCACGTCTTCGGCTGGCAGGCGGAAGCGGCGGTTACGAAGGCGAGAGGGCAGGTGGCCTCGATCATCGGCGCGTCGCCTCAAGAGATCATTTTCACCAGCGGGGCCACCGAGTCGGATAATTTGGCCCTCTTCGGCATCGCCCGTGCGTATCGGGAGAAAGGCGACCATCTGATCACGGGCGCCACGGAGCACCACGCCGTGTTGGATGCCGCCCGAAGCCTCGAGAAAGAGGGTTTCCGCGTCACCTATCTTCCCGCCGACCGTTATGGGCGCGTTTCTCCGGACCAGGTGCAGAAGGCGCTGACCGACCGGACGATCTTGGTCTCGCTCATGGCGGCGAACAACGAGATCGGGACCCTGCATCCGCTCGAAGAGATCGGGCGGGTCGTCCGGGAAAAAGGCGTCTTGTTCCACACGGACGCCGCCCAGGCCTTGGGCCGGATTCCCCTGGACGTGAACTCCTTGAATCTAGACCTACTCTCCCTTTCGGGTCATAAAATCTACGGACCCAAGGGCATCGGGGCCCTCTATTTAAGGAAAAAACCCCAACGGATCCGCCTCGACCCCATTTTTCAGGGAGGGGGACACGAGGAGGGGCTGCGCTCCGGGACCTTGAACGTCCCCGGCATCGTGGGCTTAGGGATGGCCTGTACACTCGCAGGCGAGGTGATGGCGGCCGAGAATGAGCGGCTTCGGGGCCTTCGGGATAAGCTCTTCCGGCATTTGAGCGAAGGGCTGAAGGGCGTCCACCTCAACGGCCACCCCACGGAGCGACTTTCCAATAATTTAAACTTAAGTTTCGAGGGGATTCAGAGCGACGGCCTGATGATGGAGATGAAGGACGTGGCCCTCTCCTCCGGTTCCGCCTGCACCTCCGCCCGGCCGGAGCCTTCTTACGTGCTCAAGGCCATCGGGGTGGGGGAGGATCTGGCCCGGGGATCCCTCCGTTTCGGCCTGGGCCGGTCGACCACCGAGGAGGAAATCGACTATGTTGCTAAGCGATGCCTTTCTGCGGTAAATAAATTGAGGGAGGGGACAGGGGTCAGAGGCGAGTTGAATTATTAACAGCGGAGCGAACAATGATTACGTTGACGGAAAATGCGGTCAAACAGGTGAAGAATCTTATGGAACAGCCCGGCAAACAGGGCCACGGACTTCGTGTGGGGGTGACGGGGGGTGGCTGTGCGGGGCTTTCCTACAAATTTTCTTTGGATGAGAAGCCGGGAGAGAAAGACAAGATCATCGAACAAGACGGCATCAAGGTCTTTATCGATTCGAAGAGCTATCTTTTCATCAACGGTCTGACCATCGACTATCACGCCGACATGATGAGCTCGGGTTTCACCTTCAACAACCCGAACGCCAAATCGAGCTGCGGTTGCGGGACCTCCTTTTCGGTTTAATCCACAACCGAGATCGTAGGGGCGGCCCTGCGTGGCCGCCCGCAATTGTGTCCATGGATGGGCGGCCACACAGGGCCGCCCCTACATCGGAACTTGCGCGGATTGGTAAAGAAATGAATAGACTTTTCCCTCCGCCTCTTCTAGTACCTCTCCATGCGCATCCTTTCCCTGGTCGTTCTGACCTCTTTCCTTCTTGCGTCCTGCGGTTTTAAACATCCCGTTCAGACGGCGATGAGGGCGAAGCCGACCGCCACCCCCTCCGAGTTTTACGGTCAGGCCCGTCCCGCAAGTTTCTCTCCTTCGTCGTCCTCGCCTTTTCCCGGCCAGCAAAAGGCCGAGAGCGGCGACAGCACCTTCCCCGAAACCAAGAGCGAAAAGACCCACGTCGCCGTCATCGGCGTGCTCGCGGGGCTTCTCGTGGTTGCGGGCACCGTGGTTCCGATCGTGTTGACGCGGTGATTTTACCGTAGGGGTTGTGATCGACGTCCAGAGCGGGCGATGAGTATCGCCCCGACATCTTACGCGGTTTTTCCCAGAAAATACCTTCCCTCCGATAGAGCGAGTTTTCCTTGACTCACCAAGCGGTCGAGATGTTTCTGCACCATCTGCTGCTCGAAGCAGCGCTTCAGGGGATCGTTTAAGTGGGAAGACTTATAAATGATTCCGATCTGAGAAAGCTCGTCGGAGGTCTTGGGACCTTGGCCCAAGGTTTCCAGAATGCGCTCGTCCCGCTTTTGAAAGGCCGTTTCGAAGCGCCCGAGTTTTTCCAAAAACCGCTCGGGCTCGTAGATCCGCTCCCCATGGGAGGTGATGTAATAATCCGCAGGGATGCCTTGGATGCGCCGGATGGAGGCCAGATACTGATCGATGTCGGAGGCCACATTGGCGTACCAGGGGCCCACGGGGGTCAGGTCGATATCCGAGATATAAAGGGTCTTGAGCTCTTCGAAGTGGAGCCCGATGTGGCCGGGTGTGTGGCCCGGGATATGAAGTACCTGGATCTTCATTCCCTTCACGGGAAGCAGATCGCCGTCTTGAAGGGTCTGGTGGATGGCGGCGGTCTGGATCTCCAAGCTGGAGAAGATGCCTTTGAGCCACATGGCGTAGGAGGAGTCGGGGTTTCCATCAGCGAGCTTCAAGTAATTGTCGAAGGAGAGGATCGCGGCCTTATCCAGTTCGTGGCAGAGAAAGCGCGCGTTTCGGAAGAGGTGGTTCAGCGAGCGATGATCGATGTGGTAGTGGGTATTTAAGACGTTTTGAACCTTGTTCTGAGAGGCGATCTTTTCGAAGTAGCTGAAATTGGCCGAGGGATCCACCACGAGGGCATCGCTGGTGTGGATGACGATCGAGTTGGAAAAAAAGAATTCCTTCGCGTTGCGGGCCCAAATGAACTCCACATCGCCGATCAAAACGCCGTTTTCAGTTTGCTGAGTGGGTTGAGGCATCGAGTCGTCCGCTTCTCAATTCGATAAAATTCTCAAAATGAAAGCCTTCTTGACCCCCGTCTTGGGTGTATCATTAAAAAATTAAACAGTTTCATATAGTTATAATTAATTCCTTCTACTGATTTGGCATAATATCTGCACATACTGAAGATAAAGGGAAAAATATGAAGAATTCAAGTGCAGAAGGCCCCGGTTCTCAAGGGCCTTTCAAGGAGCGGCTTTCTTCGGAGCCGGGCCTCCCTTCGGCGCAGCCTCTTTCGCGAAGCCCCCAAGAGGTCTTGGCCGAGCTTTCAAGTCCGCGTTTGTTTTTCCGCGGGGACCGCTTTACATGCACCTTTCTCTTAGATCGGGAAGTCACGTCCATTCATTTCGATGGGACCCGGAGCGAGATTTTTTTGAACGGTCACGGTCTTCGAAACATGAACCTAGATGAAAATCATCGTGTGGAGCTCAAGGCGGTCGTGCAACGCTTGAAAGAGGCCGGGGCCGATCAAGAACTCATCCGCCGATACGAGGCCAGCCTTCTGAAATTTTTTTAAAAATTATTAACATCGGCGACCCCCTTACGCCGACCGTCTCCATTCTTGTTTTCTCCGAGACCCTCTGTTAAGAATTAAATCATGGTCGATATCAAGAATATACGGCTTCCGCCGGTCATTCCGGAGATCGGCCTTCCCGAACGTTTCGTCGAAGAGCGTCCGGCGGAGGGTTGGGAGTTCAAGCAAGGGAACACGACGTTTAATTTTTTGAACGGCCGAATCCTGCTGAACAATCAGGACCTTTCCAAGCTCGTTTCCGAGAATTTGACCCATTTCGCCGCCTCGTATTGGACGGGAGTGACCCGCAAGCTGGAAAATTACAGGCAATGGGCCTTAAGAAGAGCGGGAGATCCGGAGGCCTTGGCGGTCTTCGCCGCGATGGTCCAGGCCCTCATGATGAAGATCGGGGGCCGTCTTAAAAAGAAATTCGACGAGAAGATCGACGGGCTCTCTTTTCAGCTCGAGGAGGGCCAGTTGCTCTTGAACGGGGTGAATATCCACGCCTTCCTCGAGATGGCGAAGCGCCATCCCACCCAAAAATCGAAGATCTTTTTGAAGGGCTTAAAGAACCGCCTGGGGGTGATGTTGACCAACCGCCAGGGGAACCCCAATTACGAGAAGATCCGCTCCATTGTGGAGCTGCTCTGGAGCGAGATCGACGCCGAATTGGTCAAGCCGCCGACCGACGTCATTTATCTGCCCGCCCCGAACGAATAAACCTCCCCTAAAAAAACTGCTTGTCATCCTGAACGAAGTGAAGGATCTCACAAGTACGTCCGGAAGATCTCGGAATGACATCCTCTTTTTTTTAGATGGAATGCGCATGAAACGCCCGCTCCTTTGGCCGCTCACCGGTTTCATCGCCGGAATCGCGGCGTCTCCGGGGTTTTCCGTCTCTCCTTCTATTCTCCTGCTTCTTTATTTGGGGACCTTTCTTTCTCTCTCTTTGGCGCTTTTTCGCCGCTCAAAACTCGGTGTCTTGGTTTCGCTCGCCTTAGCCTTCGCCCTTCTCGGCTATACCTTGGGAACCCAGCGCCTTCGATCCATCGAAAAAAATTCGAGCCTCCCGGCCGCGTCGGCAGAGGACGGCGCCTTTTTGATCGGCCGGGTCCAAGGCCCTTGTGAAGAAGGGAACGGGGGAGCCTCCCTCGTCTTGGACCTTATGGCCCTACGCCCTCAAAAAGCGCCGGAAGGGGAAGCGGCCCGGGGAAAAATCCTCCTGAGGATCCGGAACGGAGAATGCCGCTTTGAGGCGGGTGACGTGGTTCAGACCTTCGCGAAGGTCAAGGCCCCCCGGCGTTTTCAGAACCGCTCGTCCTTCGATTATCCTTTTTTTCTGAAAACCCGGGGCATCACCGCGACGGCCTCGGTGGAGAACGACCTCGCGGTTGTGAAGATCGGAGGCGAGAAGGGGCGCCTGGAACGATTCAGCATCGCCGCGAAAAACAAAATTCGAAAATATTTGGATCCCCTGCCCGACGAGGAACGGCGGATCCTCTCCGCCCTTTTATTGGGTGAAAAAAAGAATCTTTCCGAGACGACGCAAGACTTGTTTCGAAGGACCGGCACCACGCACCTTCTGGTCGTCTCCGGCCTCCACCTCGTGATGATCGGGGCGGTTTTTTATGTCCTCTTTCGTCTCTTGTTTTCTTTGCGGCCCTCCTGGCTGCACAAGATCTCCGTCGGACGATGGGCCGCCGCTTTAAGCCTCGTGCCCGTGGCCTTCTATGCGGCCCTGGTCGGATTTTCTCCGTCCGTTTTGAGAGCCTTAAGCATGGGGTTTTTCGCCGCAGCCCTAATCGTTTTTCCACGGGAGCGGGACGGCTTGAGCCTGCTCGCGTTGGCGGCCTTCCTGCTTTTGGTCTTCGACCCGCTCTTCGTCTTCGACCTCTCCTTTCAGCTTTCTTTTCTTTCGATTTTCTTCATTCTCCTCATCTTGCCCCGTTTCGAGGTTATTTGGAGGGGCTCGCGCGGTACCAGCCCCCTCACCGCGCCGTTGGCGCTGAAGGGAGCGATCCCATTGCTGAAGCCTTTTTGGCAGGCCTTGATCGCCTCCCTCGCAGTGCAGATCGGCCTCTTTCCCTTGCTTGCCACCCGTTTTCATCAGGTGAGTCTGGTCAGCCTTCCCGCCAATCTCGTTTTAGTGCCGGCCTTCACCTTCCTCCTCATGCCGCTGGGCCTTTTGGGCATGCTTCTCTCTCCTTTCAGCGCGGCGGGAAGCGCCCTCGCTTTTTCCGCCTGCGCCAAGCTTTTGAGGCCCCTTCTGGCCTGTTTAAAATTTTTGGCGGATCTTCCGGGAAGCGCTCCCTATTGGCCCGGTTTCGACGGGATCCAGACCGTTTTGTTCTATGGATTGCTTGCAGTCTTTTTGGTCCCGCTCCCCCGGCGAAGAAAGGCCGCCTTGGCCGGGCTGCTTTTGGTTTGCAACGTCGCCGCGTGGATGGTTCGGCCCTTGGCCGACCGGTTCGACGATGCCATCGTCTTGAACTTTTTAGACGTGGGACAGGGCGATGCCATGCTCCTTCGGCTTCCCCACGGGAAAAAGATATTGGTGGACGGCGGGGGAAGCATCCACTCGTCCTTCGATATGGGGGAGCGGGTGCTCCTTCCCGCCCTTTTTTCAAAACGGGTGGGCCGCCTCGACGCGGTGGTCCTGACTCATCCTCATCCCGATCACTACGGGGGCCTTCGGGCGGTGACGAAGGCCTTCCGTCCCCGGGAGATCTGGTGGAACGGGGAATCTTCCGATGAGGCTTCTTACCGGGAATGGTGGGAGGAGATTCGACGCCAAAAGATTCCCCTCAAGAAAATGGACAGCGGCCAAGCCCCGTTCTCGATCGAGGGAGTGCGTTTTGAAATCTTGAACCCCGCCGGAGAGGTCTTCGTGCCGGAAAAACCCGATTCGGCCACGGTGAATAATCACTCGCTGGTCTTGCTCCTGACCCGCGGCGAGTTCTCCCTCCTTCTCGCCGGAGACGTCGAGAAAGAGTCGGAGCGCAAG
>Ga0066388_100002290_pt1 | contig 11586 bp, 7 predicted proteins | sample PanSoiMetaGPlot6_FD_64539 | JGI IMG/M metagenome (GOLD analysis project Ga0066388, IMG submission 64539) | Tropical forest soil microbial communities from Panama analyzed to predict greenhouse gas emissions - Panama Soil - Plot 6 (Hybrid Assembly) | ecosystem: Environmental > Terrestrial > Soil... | reverse complement strand
TTTCGCATATTAGAGATTTGAAATCGTAAAAATAGTGAATAGTGAATAGTGAATTGGCAAACTATTCACTATTCACTGTTCGTCGCGCAGACTACCTGAAAAAACCGTGGCACCGCTACTTCGGATTGCCTATGCCACGGTTATCAAATCGTCGCGGAGACCAGCCTGAAAAAACCGCGGCACGGGTCATCCCGTCAATCCCTATTTTTGTTTGTTTAATGCTTGCTATGGACCTGGAAATTTTACTGAAGGCGTATCGAATGATGTGTTCGGCGAAGGAAATGGCAGAGACTTATGAAGCACACCGTCAAATCTGCAAATACGTTCACTCTACATCAAGAGGGCATGAAGCCATACAATTGGCCACTGCGTTTCAACTGAAACCGATAGATTATGTCAGCCCGTATTATCGTGACGAAAGCATGTTGTTGGGGCTTGGATACACACCTTACCAATTGATGCTACAATTGCTCACCAAAGCAGATGATCCGTTTTCGGCAGGGCGTTCATATTACTCGCACCCAGCAAATGCAAATCCCGACAAGCCGACCATCATTCATCAAAGCAGCGCGACGGGAATGCAAGCAATTCCAACAACAGGTATTGCACAGGGGATTCAGTATTGGGAAAAGCAGCCCCGGCCCCCTCTAACTCCCCCGAAGGGGGAGAACAGCACACAGCCCTCCCTTGACGAACATGCAAACAAAAATTCAGCTTCTTCGATAAGCGAGCCCAGTGCGTTGGTGGCCTCACCCTTCGGGGGAGGTCGGGAGGGGGCCGTTGTTCTCTGCTCCCTCGGCGATGCATCAGTAACTGAGGGTGAGGTGAGCGAAGCATTTCAGTTTGCTGTCCTGAAACAACTGCCCATCATTTACCTGGTTCAAGACAACCATTGGGGCATTAGCGTGTCGGCTGAGGAATCGCGAGCCATGGATGCATATGAATATGCGGATGGTTTCAAAGGCATGAACAAGGTTCGTGTTGACGGCACCGATTTCATTCGGAGTTATGAAGTGATGCAAGAAGTGATTGACGATGTCAGGAAAATGAGAAGGCCGTGGTTGGTGCACGCGAAAGTTTCTTTGCTCAATCATCATACTAGCGGTGTGAGAAAAGAATTTTACAGAACAGATAGAGATCTCGCGAAACACTATGAAAACGACCCATTGCCTAAGTTGAAAACAGTTTTGTTGCAAAGAGATGTCGACGAAAGCACTCTAAGAAATATAGAATGCGAGGTCAGTAAAGAAATAAAAGATGTTTTTCAGAAAGCACTGGATGCCGCCGAGCCCGATCCGAATACAATCACCGACCATATTTTCTTACCGACACCGGTGGCTGAGGAGAAAGGTGATAGAAACGCGCAGGCCAAAGAGAAAATAATTATGGTAGACGCGGCATTGTACGCTATTCGCGAGCTGATGGAAGAACATCCAAATGTTGTGTTCTATGGGCAGGATGTGGGAAGAAGACTGGGCGGCGTGTTCCGTGAAGCAGCGACCCTGGCTGAAAAATTTGGTGATCACCGGGTTTTCAATACCGCGATACAAGAAGCATACATCATTGGCTCAACGGTTGGCATGAGCGCTGTCGGAATAAAACCAATCGTCGAGGTGCAATTCGCAGATTACATTCATCCTGGCATCAATCAACTAGTGAGTGAAATTTCAAAGTCCTGTTATCTCACCAACGGCCAATTTCCCGTTGGCACAATCATACGAGTTCCTGTCGGTGCGTATGGTGGTGGCGGACCTTATCACAGTGGTTGCGTAGAAACCATGTTGCTTTCTATCAAGGGCATTAAAGTTGCCTACCCGTCGAATGCCGCGGACATAAAGGGTTTGATGAAGGCGGCTTACTTTGATCCTAATCCTGTCTTGTTGTTAGAGCACAAAGGTCTCTACTGGAGCAAAGTGCCGGGTACGGAAGAGGCGAAGACAGGTGAACCCGCAAGAGATTACATTCTTCCGTTTGGAAAAGGCAACGTGATTTTGAGGGCTGACAAAAACAAAGTTGCAAACGGTGAAAGCTGCTGTGTCACTACATATGGTATGGGAGTGTATTGGGCCAAAGCTGCCGCAAAAAAATTCCCGGGACAAATTGAAATCATAGACCTCAGAACATTATTCCCGCTCGATGAAGAATTAATTTTTGATACTGTGAAGAGACACGGCAGATGTTTAGTGCTGGCAGAAGAGCAACAAACTAATTCTTTTGCCGAGGCTTTAGCGGGCCGCATATCTCTAAATTGCTTCAAATGGCTGGACGCACCAGTCGATGTTCTTGGTGCATTGGATCTTCCCGCCGTCCCATTGAACATTGGATTGGAGAAGGCGATGTTGCCGAATCCTGAGAAAGTAGCCGAGCGGGTAAATCGATTGTTTTCTTTTTGATATCACGCGCTTTGAATGAGTAATGAGTGATCAGTAACGAGTAATCACCCCTGCGGGAACGAATATGCATTTGACGGAGAGTAAGCACTCATTATTGATTCCTCATTATTCATTCGTGATTCCTACAAGTTTTGAAGCGGATAAGGTCTCTAAATATGGAAGCGATGTGCAACTGAAGAGACCCGGAGATCTGGTAGAGGTTGCACCGTGCTATCTTTTCCTGACAGCCGATGATGCTAGCTACAAGACAGGACAGGTGCTACATCCCAATGGAGACGAGATCGTAAACAGCTGAGATATTGTAGAACACATTCCCCAATTAGCCACAATTATGCTCCTGCCGCATCACTTTTCGTTAGAACAAAAAAAGGTATGCGATTTGGTAAATGAATACAAAGAAGAGTATGAGATTATTTATTTCTTCACTGATTTGCTTTTTGGCTATTTGTCTTGGCAGTTGTTCGCTGGTTGAAGGGATTTTCAAAGCTGGAACGGTGTGGGGCATTTTCCTGGTGGTTGGATTTATTGGGTTGATCATTTTCATTATCGCTAAAGTGAGTGGTGGAAGAAAATAGTGAGGCTGATGAAAAATAAAAAAGTCCCGACTTTTCGGGACTTTTTTATTGCTGTTCAATGACACGTTGCCAATGAGTAAAAAATTTCGTCTGCAATAAAAATCAAGAAGATGCAAAGCGTCCTGGACATTTGCAGGACGCTTTTTTTTAACTTAACGTTCCGTATGTAGCTAGTTATTAATGCCGTGTTTTTTGGTTTCAAAACAATTTTCCTTCACCCCACAATACCACCAGCAGAAGTAAAATAACAGAAACGATGAGAAGCCATTTGCTAACAATGCTGTGTCCGTTAGTCATGAAAGATGTTTTAGAATATAAAAACCCAGGCATAACAGGTCGATAGCGATGATGGATAATACTATTTTCCGAAAATACCGGGGCCGGTTTTTTATTGCCGTTTCATAGGAAAATAGCGTTCGCCATTTAAGGTCCTTGTAAAGTTGTTTCATCTGATAATAGTTTAGGGATTTTATCCCGCAAGAGTGAGACCAAATTAAAAACAATTGTAATTCACTATTATTATAAAAATTGGCAGAAAAAATTTTCCCCCTTGCTCCGGACTCAGCGGCTCGCGGCAATCGATTTTCGGTTCATATATCCGCCGCTTGAGCGTATTTCTCATCAACTTTTTATCTTTACTTATCTGCTTCAACCCAGAAGCAGCGGGTCATTTAAGTATACTCGCAAAATAATTTTTGATTCATTTAATTCAGTTTCAATTATGAAGTGTGAATTGAGCATCGAGCAAATCCAAAGCTACCAGGACAATGGTTTCATCGTAATCGAGAATTTTCTTTCACCAGATGAACTCGACTTTTGGCGCACCGCCGTTACAAATGCCGTTGGGGAACGGGCGGGAATAAAAATTCCCGGCAAGAACATAAGAACCGGAGAGGCTGATGGAATCAATGAAGATTCTGATTATTTCGCGAAAGTCTTCGATCAACTATTAAATCTTTGGCAAACTAGTGAGGTTATTAGGCAAATAATGCTCGATGAGCGTCTGGGAAAAATGACTGCCCAATTGTCTGGTGCCGACGGAATGCGAATTTGGCATGACCAGGCACTGATCAAACGCCCCTGGGCCAACCCCACAGCATGGCACCTTGACACACCCTTTTGGTCATTCTCGGATCGTCGTGCAATTTCCATATGGGTTGCTCTCGATGATGCAACGTTGGAAAATGGATGTTTGTTCTTTATTCCCGGCTCACATAAACTTACAAGCTTTGATAAAATAACTATTGGGAGAAACATGGATGGCATTTTCGACGTCTACCCGCAGTTAAAAAATTTGCGACCTGTTGCTGCGCCTATGAAAGCTGGTAGTTGTTCGTTTCATAATGGACTCACTGTTCATGGGGCGAATGCAAACATGACACCTGGCTTCCGGCGCGCGATGACTTGTGCTTACATGCCCGATGGAAATCGATTCAATGGTGAACCAAATATTTTACCCGATGCTTACCTGCACACTTTGAAGAATGGTGATCTGTTAGACAACAATGATCAGAACCCGCTTATTTATCATGTATCAACAACAGTGAACGCATGAAAATAAAATTCCTGTGTCCCAGGTGGGGATTTGACAAAGTTCCGTGGGAAAAATTTCTGGCGGATGTGAAGTCAGAGGGGTATGGAGGAATTGAATGGTTTCCTTACAGCAAAGAAGAAAATTATGATGAGGTGCTGCGATTACTTCGTCAACATGATTTGGAATTGGCGATCGTGATGGCGGTAAAACAACGACATCAGGATTTCAAAGAATACTTATCTCTCCTCGAGACTCAATTAACCTCGCTTTGTTCTCTGCGTAATGGCTCGCTCGCGCCCCTGCACATCAGTGCACAAACAGGAAGAGAATATTTTTCAGATGAACAAATTGAGCGGTGTCTTGATTGTTGTGCCGCTGTAAGCAAACGAACAGGCATTGCAATTTACCAGGAAACTCATCGCAACAAATGGAGTTATGCCGCACATATCGTTCAGCCGTTTCTTGATCGCCGCCCCGACTTGCTATTGACCCTTGACGTGTCTCATTGGTTCTGCGTTTCGGAAAGTTATTTAGACGATCAATCGCCTGCTCTCCAAAAAGCAATTGAGCATGCTCGTCACATTCATGCGAGAATTGGTCATGCCGAGGGACCCCAGGTGTGGGACCCGATGGCCCCGGAATATGGAGATGCATTGCAAGCTCATTTGGACGTTTGGGATACATGGATAAAAAATCGAATGAAGGATGGTGCAACATGGGGAACCATCACTCCTGAGTTTGGTCCGCCTCCCTACATGGTTTTTGCTAACCGTAAGGGTTCACCAGAACAGGAACAATGGCGGCTGAATAAATGGATGAAAGATCTCCTGGAAAAACGTTATGAGCACCATTTAAATAAGTCCATCTGAACCGGAGACGCTTTATTATACAAGGCTCGATTTTAGCCGCCGGCTATCATCTGCGGAATCAATTGACGCATTCTGATTTCTATAGCACGACTTCTGATCTGTATACAATTTTTAAGAATCCTCCAACAAGCTATAGACCATATGTCAGGTGGTGGTGGAATGGTGATAAGATTGAGCGCGACGAGCTCGCACGCGAGCTCCGTCTCTTAAAACAAGCTGGGATCGGTGGTGTCGAAGTCAACCCCGTTAAATTCCCTGACAGAACAAACGACCTGGGAAAAAAATCTGTTGAGTGGCTAAGTCCGGAGTGGATTGATTTATTACAGTTTACTTTTTCCGAGGCAAAATCTTTGGAGATGACCTGTGATCTGATTGTTGGATCAGGGTGGCCATTTGGCGCCGAATGGCTGGAAGCAGAAGAACGATCGCAGATTGTAGTGATCGGCGCAAAAAAACTGCAGGGTCCATTGATTTATGAAGCTTCGGCGTTTGACCTTTTAAAAGAAGCTGATCCGCCTATTAGTTCTCCTTTCCCTGGACGCAAAATGGAAATACTTTCGCTGTTCCTTGCACCGGCGGTAATCAAAGATCTCAGCGATGTGAAGGATATTTCAAATCAAATATTGGATGACACTCTTCGATGCAACATCCCGGACGGGGGATATGTATTGTATGGGTTAGTAAAGATCCACGGTTTTATGCAAGTGATTCAGGGAGCACCGGGCGCCACTGGGCCGGTGCTGAATCATTACGATGAGAACGCGGTAAAGAAGTATCTCCATAGAATGAGCGATACGATACAGGAAAGGATTGGACCCCTGTCAACGAAGATTCGCTCTTTATTTACCGACAGCCTGGAATTGGAAGGAGCAAACTGGTGTGACGACATGTCCGCTGAATTTCATAAACGGCGAGGATATGACTTGTTACCATACCTGCCTTTTGTTTTATATAGAATTGCATCGATGGGCAACACGTGGTTTTATGATTACGGCGCCGAGTATGCAGAGGAATTTAAGGAAATAATCGGCCGCGTACGCTATGATTTTGAATTAACTAAAGCGGAGTTATTGGAGGAGCGATTTGCCAATTCATTTCTTGAATGGTGCAAGCAAAATAAAGTTCAATCCAGAATGCAGGGTTATGGCAGAGGATACTTTCCATTAGAAGGGACTTTTGGCGCAGACATTCCGGAATGTGAAACCTGGGTCAAGCCAGGGCTCGGCACAGAAATGAGCGATGTGGATTATCGGATCGGTAGAGCGTATACAATGATCAACAAATATGTTTCTTCAGCGGCCCATTTGAAGGGAAAGAAACAAATTAGTTGCGAGGAGTTGACAAACACAAACGTGGTGTTTAATGAGACATTGGAGTTGTTGAAAGTAGCGGCTGATCAAAGTATCATTTCCGGCGCAACACATCCAATCTTTCATGGGTTCAATTATTCGCCCCTTAATGCTGATTATCCTGCATGGGTGATTTACGGAACATTTATGAATGAAAGAAATCCCTGGTGGCCCCATTTTCGAAAATTTGTTGATTACAGGGCGAGACTGTCAGCTCTGCTGCAACAAACAATCATGTTCGCAGACATAGCAATTTTACCTGCCACCGCAGATGAGTGGAGTGTCTACGGTGCTCAAAACGATCCATTTCCCGCCGTGATGTACCCGGAGTGGCAAACGTTGGTGTGGGAATCTATTCATCAAAATGGCAGTGGTTGCGATTACATTTCCGAATCGGTAATACAGGAGTCGAAAATTGAAAAGGGAACTCTTCAGTATGGCCCGCGAAAATTTCAATCTATCATTCTAACGCAGGTCGATTCATTGGAGCCCTCCACGGCAAGGAAATTAGCGGAGTTCATCGAGTCTGGCGGAAGAATTTTTTTTATTGAAACTTTTCCGACGAAGGCGCCAGGCTGGAAAGACCACGACCAAAGCGACAGGGAAGTGCAAGCCTGGATCAACAAGATAAAAACGCATGCAGACAGGGCCATCTTCTTAAATAAACCGGGAAAAGATCACACTAGCTGGTTTAAAGCCATCCAGGAGAAATACAACATACAACCTTACATAAAAATTGATTCACCAAACAAATTCATAACGCAAGTCAGATACCAGGCCAGGGATTCTGAAATAATCGTCCTTATCAACTCGAACATGAATACGGGATACGAAATAGAGATTACTCCGTCATTCCTCAACTCCCGAATGCAGCCGTGGCTTTGGGACGCAGAGACAGGTGAGCGATATAAATTAAAGTTTGATGACAACACCATAAGTCTAGATATGGAGCCTGCTGATTTGAGGTTGGTGGTGTTGGACAGGCAAAAAAAGGGTTTGCTTTATAAACCACCCGAAAAAGGAAATAAGGATGCAATGCCGATTGCCGGCACCTGGTCAGTGACAGGTCGTCATGTAGATGGAAGGGTGATTACCGGTGATTGGCAGCAGCTCACGGATCTCAAAGAAATTGCTGACTGGGCAAATTTCTGCGGAACGATCAGTTATCACAATAACTTCATGGTTGATGACCAACCTAAAGTTGAATGGCTCAACCTGGGACGAGTTATTGGAATCTCAGAATTAAGCATCAATGGAACGAGTGTCGGAGTGAAATGGTACGGAAGGAGGATTTACAAGATCGACAGTTTTGTGAAAAAAGGTAGTAACGAAATTGAAATCAAGGTTGTCACCACCATGGGCAATTATTTAAAGAGCCTTACGGACAATAAGATTGCCCAGTATTGGACAAGTGAGGGAAATAAAATACAGCCGCTTAACTCAATGGGTTTATTGGGGCCGGTCACTATTTATTAATTTCAGATAATGTTGGCGTTCAAAAGATATTTACTCGTTGTTCTTGCCTGCTCACCGTTTTTGCGAGGTTCTGCTAAAGACTATCCCGTTTCGCTGTTTGGAATTAGTTCAGATGGCACAACGCTCAATACCCGTTCGATTCAATTTGCCATTGATTACATTCATGAGCAAGGTGGAGGAAGATTGGTTTTTGATGTTGGACGATTTCTGACAGGGTCTATTCATTTAAAGTCTGATGTGACTCTGCATCTCCTCGAAGGCGCCGTGTTGCTGGGTGTGTTGAATCCTTTGGATTATGACAGAAATGGATTCACTGCATTGATTTTATCTGACAACCAGAAAAACATTGCTATTACCGGCAAAGGCGTTATTGATGGCCAGGGTCGACAAGTGGCGAACAATGTTGCTGCCCTGGTTCATGAGGGTCTCATTAAAGATATTTTTCGCAATGATCGCCCGGAAGTTGAGATTCGGCCGATGATCATCTACTTCAGATCTTGCAGAAATGTTTTGGTTGGCGGAGTAACTATCCGAAATGCCGCTGCATGGGTTCAGACCTACGATCAATGCAAAAGTTTGCGCGTGGATAGTGTGATAGTGGACAGCCGTGCTTTTTGGAACAATGACGGAATAGATATCGTCGACTGCGATACAGTAACCATTACAAACTCTTACATCGACGCCGCTGACGACGGCGTTTGCTTGAAATCTCACGATTCAAGCAAGGTTTGTCAAAACATATTGGTCAGAAATTGCACGCTGCGCTCTAGCGCAAGTGCAGTGAAATTTGGTACGGCATCGTTAGGAGGTTTTCGAAACATCCGGTTGGTTAATAACAAGGTCTTCAACACATATCGGTCAGCGGTTGCCCTGGAGGCTGTTGACGGCGGTTTCATTGAAAATGTCGAGGTTGACAGTTTGCAGGTGTTGAATACGGGCAATGCCATTTTTTTGCGCATAGGAGAGAGGGTCAAGGGAAAGAAAGGACGATTGCAAGACATTCGAATAAAAAATGTGTCCGTCGAAATTGCTGCAAATAAAGCCGATTTAGGATATGAGTACGAAGGACCCATTGAAGATATGCCGCGAAACATTTCTCCCGCAATAATCATTGCGGGATTGCCAGGCGCGTTGATTACAAATGTGTCTATGGATAATGTTGAAGTAAAACATCCCGGCGGAGGCAATGCCATGTTTGCAAAAGTGCCGTTGAATGAATTGGACAGCGTTCCGGAGAAACCCGCCGCATATCCCGAATTTTCAATGTTCCGCGAATTGCCGGCCTGGGCAGTTTATATTCGCCATGCGAGCGAGATACAGTTCAACAACCTTCGGTTGTCATGCGTCAAGAAAGATTACCGAACCGCCGTTGTGTTAGATGACGTACATCACTCCGAATTTAGATCTACAGCGGTGAAAGACCCAGGCACTAAAAAATCGTTTTATCAATATAGGACAACTGGTGTTGTGGTAAAATAGAACGTCATTGCTGAGGGTTGCGTTGAGAGTCAGACCATTGTTGTGTGATTAACTTCATCATATTGGGCTAAAGCCCTTATTGGACGCGCCCTTTATTGCCCCGGGGCAATTGAATCGAAAGCCAATACCAGCGGGCTTTAGCCCAATTTAGCCCAGGCAACATTGGACTCAGACCCACACAACGACCCACCAGTACATGACATGTCAATCACAATGTCTCAACTCGTTTACGTCGTTGCTGGTAAGACGATACACATTCCTGGTAATTTTTTCAACCGGCCAATCCCACCATTTCAATTCTAGGAGAAACGTAATCGCATCTGGCGAAAATCTTTTTTTGATTTCTTTGGCAGGATTACCTCCAACGATGGAATAAGGCTCCGCATTTTTTGTGACCGTGGAATTTGTCGCTATTATCGAACCGTCACCGATCTTTACGCCGGGCATTATAGTTGAACCGTAGCCAATCCATACGTCATTGCCAACTATGGTGTCCCCTTTCAACGGATATTTCTTGTTGCCCATTGCGTGTTGCCAATCGTTACCGAAAACCGCAAACGGATAGGAGCTGATTGCATCTACAAGGTGATTGGCACCATTCATAATGAACGTTACGTCTGAGGCAATCATGCAAAATTTTCCAATGATCAATTTATCACCTGTAAAATCGAACAAGTACTTGACATTTTTCTCAAAGTTTTCAACGTTATCGAAATCGTCATAGTAGGTATAATCTCCAACCTGGATGTTTGCATTCTTCACAACATTTTTCAAAAAGCATAAACCGTTATAGCCGGCTATGGGAAAGGCTGCATTTTTATCTGGTGCCATGCTAAATTTCTTTAGAATTTAAAAGTAGGTAAGTTTTGTCTCACGGCGGACGATGTGATTTGTGTCACATAATCTGTCTTGGCCTGAAGTTTCTTTTTTCGTAATTTTTCATTGTTGCTGTATCAACGTGTACATTCTTTCTATCACTGACAATATTTTAGGCTTTCTTGCGGGCTTTGGAATCCTGCAGGGAATCTTATTGGCGGCTCTCCTATATTTTCATCCAAGGAGCGACAAGTGCGTAAACAAATTCCTCTCTCTTTATATTCTTTGCCTCTCTGCTGTAATGTCCCTGCCGTTTGGCATCGACGCCATTGGGTGGAAAAACAGTTATTTGCTAATGCCACTCCCATTATTGCCATCGGTGCTACTATATCTGTATCTTCTGAGTTTTAAAGAAACAATCACGTGGCGAAAAGCATGGCCTCATTTCATTATCTTCTTTGTTTTCTTCTTTCTCACGTATTGGAATTTGTCAGCGATTGCCCGAGACTATCCAAATGCGACAAATATTCCTGTTGAGGGAATAAAACGTCCAACAACCTTAGCTATTTTGTTTGTTAGGACCGCCCAAAACTTTTTGTATTACTTTCTTTCGAGGAGGGCAATCGTTTCTTATCAGCGTTCAATTAAACAATTATTTTCCGAAACCAGCCGATTCGATCTCCAGTGGACCCGGTTTCTCGTAAATGGATATGCTGTCCTCATCTGTACGTTTCTTGTCATTTTTCCATTGTTGTTACGCTTTCCAGACTACTTCAACTCTTTGTTGCTGCTCAACATGGCGGTCGCGACTCCGTACATTTATATGGCAGCTTACAAGGGGTTTATCCAGCCCACCATCTGGCAAATTCAGCCGGGTATTGATAAGCAAACTGTCGAAGAAGAAATCTTCGAAGTGGAAAAAATGAAAGAAGAAGAACCGATAGTTGATAATAGTGCTAAATCATCAAAGCCGAAGCTTCCAGACAATAAGATCGGCGAGATCGTCAAAAGAGTAACCGAACTTATGGAGACCGACAGACTATACCAGGAACCGGAGCTCACTTTACAGCAGTTGGCAGATAAACTTCAGTATCC
>Ga0066388_100002289_pt1 | contig 11587 bp, 9 predicted proteins | sample PanSoiMetaGPlot6_FD_64539 | JGI IMG/M metagenome (GOLD analysis project Ga0066388, IMG submission 64539) | Tropical forest soil microbial communities from Panama analyzed to predict greenhouse gas emissions - Panama Soil - Plot 6 (Hybrid Assembly) | ecosystem: Environmental > Terrestrial > Soil... | reverse complement strand
CAATCGTTACGTCCGGCAAATCCACGATGACGCTGGGGTTCAGCGATGGCAGGATGGTGCAATGTCGCAGCCGCAGCGCACGCAACCCGGCGGTCACGCGAATTCCGCCTCCGGCGATCAGCAATCCGTTAAGCGTTACCTCAGCGTCCCCGGCGCCGTTGATCACTAAATCGCCTCCGAGCACCAGCGTCGCGCGATGCTCGTTGGCCGCGCGCAACTCGACTCGCTGCCCGGCGTTCACGTTGATTGCCAGGTTTTCAGGGTAACGCCCGCTGTTGGAGATTTCGACGACGCCGCCCGCAATCACCGTGTTGAGTGCGTCCTGAATAGTCGCGTGCGGTACAGGAACCTTTTCAACCGGGCTCAGTAATGGATCGAAAGTTGCCGCGCGATCGTATTCGCCGCCGCCCATGTCGTCGCTGAAACCGTAATGAAATGCCACCAACGGCGGTTCAGTCTGAGCATCGGCAAACGCGATTCGACCCAACACCGGATCAATCGCAACCTTCCCGGCAGCCGGGGTGTGAACCCAGCCCGACAGATCGCAAACTACAATCTTTTCGATCGGCACGCCGTCGAGTGATAGACTTTCGCCATCGCCGTAGTACTGCGGCAAATATGCATCGAGAACTCTCCGGCTTATCGGCGCGGGAACGTTGATAGGCCGGGCCAGATGCGCTACTTCGTCCTCGGTCACCGGATTCGTGAACAACTGCGTATCGTACCCGAGCGGATGAAATAGAAAACGTTTCGCGTCGAGTGGAAACGCGGGCGAGTCCGTTAGCGAATACGCTCCTAGTCGCCAGAGAAAGATGCCGATGTTTGGAATGTTGTATTTGCCTTGTCCGGTCGCTACGTGACGTACGTCCACCGTGTGAGCGACCGTGTCGAACGGCCCGTTGATTTTTTCCAGAGTTTCCCATTCCCGCAAATCAGGCGCGTAAAAGTTCTTTGGGCGGATGTGATTTGGCGTCCATTGAGTCCAGCCGAGCAGTTGAAAGAATTCCACCGCGCGCGCGTTCCAGCCGGTGACATCACGGGCAAGTTGCTCCAGCATCGCCGCCGTTCCTTTCCGACGACGAAAACCAATCGTGTGCGCGACTTCCGCGCGCTGGCTGCCGATCTTCGGCACAACGTTGTGCAGCGCGCGATAGCCAATCAGATCGCCGATATATGGTACGACCCATGGCGCACAGGTTTCGATAAACTGGTCGTCGTATAGCTGTGCCAGGTCTTCTTCTAGGACACCCACTTGATCGGCGATCACCGACAGCAGCGCCTTGAGCGGTTCGCCGCGATCGGCATCGCGGATCCGGTAAATCGCAGGAAGCAATTCGTACATACGTTCCGCGTCGAAGCTCATGACATCACTCCCAGTTCACCCAACTGACCAGGATCGAGCGTCAGTAACTCAGCGGCGACGACGCTGTTGTCAGCGAGCTTTTCCGGCAACGCAGCGAGCAGGCGCGTCTCTAGCGCTGCGGGTGCATCGGCGCGATACAATTTATTTACGTCCGCGGCCACTACGCCCGGTACTTCTTGGACCGCTGCGATCACTTCGCTCAAAAATACCGGCTGACCGAACGCGCGAACGTCGAATGAAAATTTATCGCGTAACGCGGTTTCAACGGCCGCGAGTACTGCATCCGGTTCGTAATCCGGATTCATTTTCACCTTGCCGGCGAACCGGAAATGCACCGGGCGATACGATTTCACGCGCAGGCTCACAAATGGATCGCCTGCCTGTTGCAATGCTGTGAGCAGATTTGTGTATGTATCGCTCTCCTCTTTGATTTCCGCGCCGTCCGGTCCCGCCACGGAGATGAACACACGCTTGGTTTGCCCGTCCCATGTCCATGTCGCCAACGCTTTGGCAATGCCGGCAAATGCGCGTGAAAAATCTTCGTAATCCCGAAGCGACACCGTGCGGTCGAGCGCCAGCACTGTAAGCGGCGCGTTGATGCGCGCATCATCGAGCGATTCAGGGTCCTGCGCGCCCGTCGCGTCTTCCGGATTCACAACAGACTTGATCCCGAGCGGGCGCGTCAACAGCGAAGTGAGCTGCCCGGCTTTTACGAGTCCATCCACGCCGACACCTTTGCGATACGTCGCGCGCACGTTTTCCTGACCGCTCGGCAATCGCGCGCCGTTGATGCCGTCGCCAAATTCCACCGTTGTTTTGCCGTCATCGTCGGTGCGCGTGATGTAAATTTGTTCTTGCGGACCGCGGCCGAACAGTGTTGGCGCTTGATGCCAGCGCAAACCATTGACACGAATCCCATACTGGATTTGTCCCGCACCGGTTTCTGTCTCGAGCGTGGACCGAGCGCCGGTCGCTGTCGCCGCGCTAACGTAAGTGAGAGGCGATTGCTTAAGCGTGAATTGTTGATAGCGCTGGCTGGCATCGCCGCTGCCGAGAACGTCGGAAACCGTCTCGCCGTGCGTCGCGTGCGCGACGTTGGCGTTGAGCGAAAAACTGTCTTCCGGTTTTTGCGCGACGCGGACGTAGTTCATCTTCAGCGGCGGCGTCACCGTGAGTGTGTTGCCGTCGATCGCAGAAACCTGGACGATTTCGGCAATTGCTTCGGCTGTGGCACTGTCCTTTCCGGAAGCAATGAGCCACTGCCCCTTGACTAAACCCGAAGGCGTTTGCGCCAGCGGAATTGTCGCGCCAGTAACCGGAGGAAGTAGCTGCTTAGTATCGGGATCAAAGTAAGGCGACTCGGCTATTTCAAGCAGCTCGCTTTGCGCGAAAACCATCGTGTCTCGGTAGTGATCTTGGAAGAGGGATAAGTTCTCGTTTGTGTCCAAAGCCACGCGGGTTGTTTTGCCGGACAGCGTGAATTCGGCGCGCGACGCTTCAATCACCGACGTGGCGCCATACAATTCCTGGTAGCTCGGTTCGGAGAGAACAAGCCAACTGTTGATAAGAATTCCGGGATAAGTCGTGTCGAGATCAATTGTCTGCCCATTGATTTTGAAGCTCCAGTCCGTCGTGCCGTCGAGGTGGTAATGGGTGAGCGTCTGGTCCGACAACGTGGCAGGATGCGGTGCGTTGAAACCGAACAACGAGGCGCGCACCCGCAACGCATACACTTTCGGATTCGCCGATGGCAAAACGACCTGCGGCGTGGTAGTGCCCAGGGGTTCCGCCCATTCGACACGTGTGCGTTCCGCATCAAAATCAGGCGTCACTTTTGTCACACGCCGGAAATCCCAGCGCTCGCTGCCGTGATCTTGTTCGCGTTCCGGGCCAACGAGCAGGATCGCGTCGCCGGGTTTCAAATTCGCAGCCGTGCCTTTGAGATAAACGTGCGTGTCCCCGAATTGCGGTACGAACGTTTGCGCGATCTGCGGCTTGATCGCGTTCCACTCAACACGCGCCGAGATCTTTTCCACCGTCTCAAACATCTGTGCTTTTTCGTTCGGACCTGGAATGCTTTGGACTTTGGTGCCGATGTCCACAGTCGTTTCGAGGGGAGCGCCGGGCGTGTCATCCATTGTGAATGCGACAAACGCGCTCGCGGCAACGCCGGGGCGCAGTTCGTAGCCGATCAATCGAGCGAGCTCCAAAAGCGAACGTCGCTCGGTCGCGGTGCGCAGATACGATTCGTTGGCGATGCGCTCCTGATAAAACGTCAGGACATCGGCCATCGTCGCGGCCACATCGAGCAGCGCGATGGAAAAATCATCATCGTCGCGTGTCTTGATACTTTGCAGCGCGGGTCGAGTGGCGTCGGACAGCGCGGCGAACATACTTTCCTTGAACTGACTGTGCGTGCCGACGCGGTAGGCAATCGCTGAGAGGCCGGGGCGGTTCGCCACAGCAGCTGGCGTTTGCGCGGTCAATCCTTCGCAGCAATGGCAGGAATCGAGTTGGCCGTTCATTTCCCACCTCCTACCGTCAACACAAACACGCCGTGCTCTGGGAAATTTGGATCGTTGTCACAGCGCGCTATTTCCAACCGACCGATCGAGAGAAGGCCATTTTGCAGAGGCTTGATATCGTCCTGTCCCTGGCGCTGGAAGACCGTTATCTCCACGGATTGCACGCCGTCCACCGCCTGCGCAGCGGCATAGAGCGGGCTGAGGTAAACCGTTTGGCCAAATGTGAAATTGTCCGGGTGAAATACGCCGCGCCGACCGTCCGGCAAAATTTGGTTGCTGAAAATTTCCAAAAGCGCGGCGCTTACATCCCTGCGGAAGTAATCGGGCTTCACGCACACGTGCATCCCGATTTGCAATGACACAAATCGCGGGGCATCCGCTTCCAGATCGTATCCAGCCATGCGATAGCGCTCGATCAAATCGCGAATGCTACTCTTAAACGCATCGTCAACGAGCAGACCGCCGAAACGATCCACTGTGAGAAAAACAGTGTGCCAGCTGCCGGTCCAACGGAATGTCGCTGCGGCACGCTGCACGCGCTTGTCCCGGTCCGTCACCTCCGCGTAGTCGGCTTCTGTCACCGCCCGTTCTTGTGTGCGGAACGCCGCGGGCGCTCGCTGGCGAACGTCCTCGATTATTTCCGCCTCGACCCCGCCCTGTGCGGGCATTGGATTTCGAACTAGCGTAATCGAGTCCGCCCCGAAGGCTGGGACAATATGCGCGAGCGATTCCGCGCCAACGTTCCCAGCGCCTCCATTGCCTACGCGATATGTCGCCGTGAATTGCGTGCCCGCTTCGGGACGCTTACCGAGCAGATCGTCGCCGAAACGAAGATAGGCCGCGCCGTCGGTGTCGATTTCGACCACGAACTCGGAGGCATTCGGCGCGCTATTTAGCAAATCGCGTTTCGGCGACCACGTTGCTGTGTCCGTGTTAAGCAAACTTGAAAGCGAAACCGCCGGCATCGCCGACCGATTGTCCCAATTCATCGCCGATTCTGCCGATGCAGTCGGATCGAATGGCGCGGCTAAAGTCAATGGCTGATCCTTGAGGAGGGGACGATAGCGCGGCGGTACTGGTACCGGTTCGGTTTGCACACATGGATCGCAGCTCATCGCTGGGCGAAAAATCGCGGGCTCGGGAACGGTATCTGGAATCGGCGCGTCGGTTTCGGTCAGTCCATGATCGCAAAGCACGGTGTTGCCGCGTGCGACGCTGACGGTGTTGCCGAGATATTTCTCGCCATGCTCCTCATCGGTGCGCGAGGACATGCACAGTGGAAAAGTCAGCGCGTCCTCGTCGGCCCATTCGATCTCGACGATCAATTGATTGGTGAGCGGATCCATCACGGCTGCTGTGGCCCGGCGATTCGGCGAGAACCGCTCGATCACGGCTTGATATTTGTTCGTCGCCTCTTCCCCAATTGTGGTGTGCAGCTGCGCTACAAACGTCTGATCATCGGCGAACTCCTGATCCTTGAGAGCGCTCAATTGGTTCACCACGTCCGCCGGAATTTCATTTGCGAGGAACCCCGACAATGAATCATCGGTTATTTTAAAAATGAGTTCTGCGGAGGGATTGACTTGTGTCAGGCGAACCGCTTGACGATGCGCGGGGTCGGCGTCGGCAGCATCGCCTGTCCTGGGTCCCAACAGTTCTTCGAGGATCAACACATCGCCCACGCGCAAGCGCAGGCGATTGCCTCCGTCATCGAGTAATGTCGCGCTGGTCGCGCCTTTGGGCAGACAACAACGCTGCTCCATCCATGTGTAAAATTTGATTTCGTTATGCGCATCGAACAGCATCGCATCGTGCATCGTTTCAAAGCCGGCTTGTGCCTGATGCAAAATTTGCGTCTCGTCCGGCAGAACCGGCGGTTGCCCGGGGATGTGCGTGAAAATTCTTGTGCCCTTGGGCAACGGGCCGGTATCGGCACTGACTTGAATCTGGATCCAGGCGCGGGCATTGCAGCCATCGTGCATGGAGTAATCCACAAGCTTCGCGTGCCGTCGGACCGAGACGCGCCGCCGTGCCGTGCCGAGGTAGGCTTCAGTAGCAACGGCATCTTGTTGGTAGCTCAGGTAATCGCCAACGAACGCCAGCGCCTCGACGAGCGTAACGCCAAGATCAGCGGCATTGCGCTCCTGCCACTCTGGTTTCAGCAGCGCCATGCGATCAAACATTAACCGGCGAAAACTGGCGTAGTCTTTTGCCAGGTAATTGATGTCCGGTTCGACGCGCAGTTCGGGTGGGCAAACGCATTTGCCCCGACAATCGAAATCGCTCGGACACTCGACCTTGAACGAGAAATTGATGGTGGACAAAACGGGATCGTAGCCCGGCGGCGGTTGGGGGTGCTGCACGTCCTGCACCAGCCGAAGCGTGTAAATTGAAAAATCGCCGGGATGATTGACCTCAACGGTTAGCACGTTCGCGCCCGGGCCGGTTGTCACATTTGTGACGATGATATCTGTAATGCGTTCGCCGCCTTCGACGCGCACGTTGGTTGTTGTCAGCGCACCGCCGGTGAGATCGTTGACAAAATGAAGTTCCAACAAACGCTGCCGCATCACTTTTGAGGGTGCGTCGTGATCCAGCACTTCCAGGAAATCGATTCCGTTCAAGCCGGACGAATTTTGCGACGGATCCGCCAGCGCCGCGCGACGAAGTTCATCGCAGCAAGAATAAATCATGCGCCGCCTCCTTGTGTGAACACCGCTGTCTGCCGCGTTTGGGTGCGACGCACGAGGTAGGAGATCGTCACCCGTAACGTCGCGTCCACGCTCTCGACCTGAACCGAGTCCACGACAATCAGATCGCCGAGCCACTGTTGCAACGCGCCCTGCACCAGGAATTGCGTCGCGGCGGCGAGCTCGGGACTGTTCGGCGCGAACACGAGTTGGTTCAAGCCGCACCCGAATGTAGGCCGATTCACACGTTCGCCCGGTGAAGTGAACAGAACCTGCTCGATCAAATCGCGAATGTGATCATCTGCTGTTGTCTCCGAAGTACGGCCTCGATTATCGAAACTGAATGGATAATCCACCTGGCTCATGTCGCGGTGACTCGTGTTTGGGTGACGATCACATTCAACGGCGTGCCCGTAGGCGCGCACACTGCGACGCTGGTTTGCGTCAACACCGGTTGCCCGCCGGCCAGCACGCGCGTGGCGCCGACAATCCACTGCGCGGTGACGCACGGTCCGTTGCCGCCGGGTGGCACAAATGGGCAGCCTGCGATGACGTACGGCGGCGGTTGCGTCGTAACCGGCTGACTGCTAACGAACACGCGCGGACTAGGTACAGTCGGTTGCGCTTGTCCGCCGTGCGCGCACATCACCGTTGCCCCGAGATGTAAAACGAAGCCCGGCATATCAAATTATCGTTAGCGCTCCCGCGTTAATATCCACGGTCGGTCCAGTCATCGTGATAATCGCGCCCTTGCCATTGGAAATGGTGATGCCGGTGTCACTGACAGAAATCATCGCGCCGGTTGTTGTCTTCAAAAGGATGCCGCCTGTCGGTCCGGGCAGGTCGCTGATCATGATGGTGTTTTGACCTTGCGTCTGGATAACGAAGTTCGGAACAGCCGGTGGCGCAGCCAGTGCCAGCGCGGGCACTTCTGCCACCGAGCCGAACCAGCAGCCGGACCAAATCGGATAATCAGGGTCGCCTTGTTCAAACTCGACCCACACGCCAGCGCCGATTTGCGGCAACCACCAGGTGCCCATTTGTTTTCCAGTGACCGGAAAGCAAGGCATCGCCCAAGTGGAAGGGATCAGACCGGAGATGTCCGGCACTTGTACCATAAGCCGGCCGATCTGCATCGGGTCAACATTGTTGATTACCATGCCGCGATACTTGCCGAAGTATTTCTTGTCGCTCATACGGGAACTGTTGGAGTAATGGAGACGAGACCATTTCTGGTTAACTCAAAACTTTGTTTGAACTCGCCTCGTTTCATTGTGCTGGTGACGCTTTTGACAAAATACAATCCATCGAAGGCGGGCCCTGCTCCGCGCACGCCGACCAGTTGTCTCGCCTTCAGTAGCCGCCCATACCGCAGCACATCCAACGAGCCATTGCCTGTCACTGCGTCTGCAGAAGAAGACGCTACCGCGAGTCCACGACTGATCGCCTGCATTGGCGAGGCCTTGGCTGTGTCGCGCAACACCTCCACGCGAGTGGGCAGCAACGCTGTCGCACCAAGCGGTGGCTGCAACGGATTGATGTCGGGAATGGGAATCGGAATCGGCGCTTTGGTCAGGGCGTTTTGGATAAACACAATCGGCAAAACCTTTTCGCCCGTGCGAAAATTGAAGTTGATCGACTCGACGTTCGTGAACGCGTCCATGTTCAAGTTGAGCGCAGGCTGCGGCGGGCCAATTTTGATCTCCGGTCCCCAGTAGGCGGTATTAGTGCCCGGCACAGGACCAGGATCGATGTAGAACACATAACCGACATCAGCCGCGAGCTTGCGCACGTATTCCAGATCGTTCCCCTGCTGCGTTGGTATTCGCTCGGTGGGAATCGGCACATCAGGGAAAAGACTGGGAATTACGAACGGAATCAGGCCGAACATGGCGTACTTTGCGATGATCAAGGCCACCCGAGCCTCGGCGGGCATGGCCGGATACGGCAGGCCACTTAAATCAAGCATGTTCGAGGCCATCAGTTTGGTGAGGTCTTCTCCAGTAACAGTAAGCGTGGAGTGGCCCGGATCGGCGCCGGGTGTCACCTGCGTCATCGTCGTCACGCCATCCATCAACACCTGTGGCGAGCCGTTGATAGTGACGATGAGAATCACCCGCAGCAAAGGTGTGTTTCCCGCAGCCAGCAGGAAGATCGTATGCAAAGGAGATTTGTTGCTGAGAGTGAAAGACAGTTCAAAAACGCTGACGCTATTGGTGTTGCTGATCACTTTGACGCTCGTCAGCGCATCCACCACGACCTGCGGCACCGGTATTGGCACCACGGGTCCCACCAGCAATGTGAGATAAATTCCGTTAAGCATTCGGTTGTCCTGGAATTCCTTCAGGTAAAGTGATGCGCAAAGTCCGTCCGACGATCTCGGTCAATTCTTCGGGCCGTATCGCCGCATTCGCGTCGCAAATTTGCCAGAACCGTTCCGGATCGCCGACGAATTTGGCTGCGAGATTGTCGAGGCGGTCACCTTCGACCACGGTGTATTCCTGAAGCAGCGCGAACCGCTCTGGTGTTGGCACAAAACGGCGATGCAAATAGACGATTGTTTTTCTATCTACCGTCGTGAGCTGCCCTGTATCAATAGCGGCGTAACGACTATTCGGCGGAAACAAACTTGGCTTTGCTGGACCTTGCAGCAGGACTTGCAACGGATCACTCATGGAATGCCCCCTATGCCGAGCGCGCTCAACCCGCCGCCTGCGCTTTGTGCCGCCAGTTTTTCTTTTTGCTGCTGATACGCCATGAACAAGCTGCCACCTTTCACGTTGAACCCGAGATCGTTCACACTCAGCACGCGCATCCCGAGACTGACCTTCGCGCGAATTGGGTTCAAATTCGGATCGAACGCTTCCTCCGTGATGCTGAAATCAGTCAGGCGCACCGGCACGATGCGGTTCTTACTCCAGATAAACAGACTCAGGGGCGCGATCATTGGCGCGATCTCAAGCGTGCCGGACTGCGCGAGCGCGTTGTTCGCCTGCAATTGCGCGCTCGGCGGATAAACGACCATCTCCAGTGAGGCAAGCAACGGATGAATGCCGACCTGCGTCGCCTGCGCATCGGCGGTCTCGAGTTGGTCGGTCGCGTCAATTTCAGCATCGAGCTTGATGATCTCAATCGGAGGCCCTGTCAGGCGCAACGCCTCGGACCGGTCGCCACTTTCCTTGACCCCTTGCGGCTGCAGCGTGCGCGTGAGCGTGTCTGGGTTGTATTGTAACACGATGACTTTCTGCACCGCACCCGAATCAGGATCGACTAACACGACGCCGCCTTTCACCAGTCGTGGAGAATTTGGAAACGAGCTCATGTAAGTTGCCCTCCCTCGAGACGGCTATTCGCGTTTTCAGTGGGCGCCGGCGCCATTTGCTTCATGGACTCGACCGTCACGGCGAGTGTGTTCGATTTCAATAAACCAAGGCGCCATTGAATCCGATAGATTCCAGGCGCCTGGAAGATGTAGGAAGTGATATCGAAATTGTAGTCAACGGCTGGAGTCGGTAATGTCACACCGCTGTAGTCCGCTGGCACTAATGGATCTCCGGCAGGCACCGGTTCTGTGGCCAACTTATCGTTAACGTATTCCCCATAGACCGGTTTCGGTCCCATGATATAAGCTTGATAGCCAGGTTCCGTGAATTCGACGACGTGAAGAATCCGAACCTCATCACCTGGCCGATGTATCGTACTTTCTGTGAGAATGGTGATCCTTCTGCCGTCCACAATCTGCCCTTTGTCTTGAAATCGCGGATAACTCTTAGCTACCGCCACATCTCGAGGCGGTGCATCGAGGATCCGGTTGCCATCGCGGACATATAACCCAGGCCACCTTTTTAGGTACTCGGCCTGTGCGGGTGTAACTTCTTTCCTGCGATCGCCACGAGACGTCATGATAGTCTCACCTTTGCTGAAATGGCGGCGGCCCAGCTTGGAAACGAGTTGACCAAGTATTCATAAGTTATGCAAAGGACTTATCGCAGTACCGCCACCGGCCGTAGCTGCCCGGCCTTCGACGGTAATGTCGGCAGGTTCATGAATTGTAATATGTTTCCAATCTGGCGGGAATGGAGGGAGCATGACATTAAATACCTGTTGAATGATTTTGTAACCGGACGCCGGCATTACCACATCCGTTACGCCCGTGCGCTTGCACTTGAACAAACACAACTGTCCTTGAACCCGCGTAAATACCCCGACTACCAAACCGGTGGTGTCAATGCTAGCCTTGGCCATTTGAAATTTGTCTGTGGTGAGACTGTTGGCTGGAAGGTAACCCGATGTCCCACCAGTGGCTGATGTTGCTCCTGGAATTGTGAAGGGAGGATTGTCCCGGCTTTGCATATCGACTCGTTCGCTAATTTCTACCTGATCGAGTTCAGCTATTGCCCCGCTGCCGTCGCTTGACCAGCCGTCCTGCACGTTCATGCCTAACAGGGTGCCGTCGTCGATATCGGACAGAAAGGTGTCAGTGTAGTTAATCGGATAGGCGGCGACCGTAAAGCCGTCTGATCGCCCGATGACGTTTTTGCCGACCTTTGCGCGGACTTTCAGGTTCCCAGCCTTTCCAGGCGCTGTCTGGGTGTCACCACGAATAGTAGCCGTTCCAGATCCCGCCAAAGTGTCGCCTGCAGTTACTGATGCCGACCCGTTTGCCCCACCCGTTCCTTCTATATCGACCTTCACTGAGCTGCCGGGAGGGAGGCCGATTACAACGATGCCGACCGTGGCGGTCTTCGTTGGAGCGACTCGGTTAAGTGTCCCGCCGAACACAACAGGGCTGATGAGAGCGACGGGTGGCGGTGGCTTGGGTTTAGGTGCAGCCTTTGCCGCAGGTTGGCGGGCTAGAGTTACAGCTCTGTCGCTTACACCTGGCAACGATTGGCCACTCGTTACTGCAAGAGCGACGTTATCAGCTTCCCGTTCGGTTGCATCGACAAGCTGGGCCATACCCAGTTCACTCAGCTCAGGCGTAACGTGCGCGCCTTGCTGCACCACGT
>Ga0066388_100002288_pt1 | contig 11587 bp, 8 predicted proteins | sample PanSoiMetaGPlot6_FD_64539 | JGI IMG/M metagenome (GOLD analysis project Ga0066388, IMG submission 64539) | Tropical forest soil microbial communities from Panama analyzed to predict greenhouse gas emissions - Panama Soil - Plot 6 (Hybrid Assembly) | ecosystem: Environmental > Terrestrial > Soil... | reverse complement strand
GAAGGCGGCGTACGCCGGGAGTATGCGGTGCACGCCGTCGGCAATGTGTCCCATGTGGACGCTCCAGACGGTGGCTCGGTGACGCTGGCCGAGGTGGACCCACTGCCCGAGCCGGTCGTGGCGCTGCCGGAAGGCTCGCTCACCGCGCCGATGCCGGGCACCGTGCTACGGGTCGCGGCCGCGGAGGGCGGCCGGGTGGACGAGGGCGCCCCGGTGGTGGTCCTGGAGGCGATGAAGATGGAGCACTCGGTCACCGCTCCGGGTGCCGGGACCGTCGTGCGGCTGTTCGTCGCTCCCGGGTCCCAGGTGGACGCCGGCGCGGTGCTCGCCGTGGTGAAGCCCGATCCGGACGCAGTGCAGGAGGGTTAGCACGATGGACTTCGCCGAGTCACCGGAGCAGGCGCTGCTGCGGCGGTCGGTCGCGGCGCTCGCCAGCCGCTACGGGCACAGCTACTTCATGGCCAAGGCCCGGGCCGGTGAGAAGACCCGGGAGCTGTGGGACGAGGTCGGCCGGCTCGGCTACCTGGGCGTGGCGGTGCCGGAGAAGTACGGCGGCGGCGGGCACGGCATCACCGAGCTGACGATCGTCGCCGAGGAGTTGGCTACCGCCGGCTGCCCGCTGCTGCTGATCGTCGTGTCGCCGGCGATCTGCGCGACGGTGATAGCCCGCTCGGGGACGGCGGAGCAGTGCGACCGGTGGCTGCCCGGGCTCGCCGACGGCAGCCTGAAGATGGCGTTCGCGATCACCGAGCCGGACGCCGGCTCGAACTCGCACAACATCAGCACGATCGCCCGGGCCGACGGGACCGACTGGGTCCTCAACGGGCGCAAGACCTACATCTCCGGGGTGGACGAGGCCCGGGCCGTCCTGGTCGTGGCACGCTCGGAAGACGTTCGGACCGGCGCGCTGCGGCCGATGCTGGTCGTGGTGCCGACCGACGCGCCGGGGCTCACCGCGACGCTGGTCCCGGTGGAGGTCACCGGGCCGGAGAAGCAGTTCGCGCTCTTCCTCGACGACGTCCGGGTGCCGCAGGACGCGGTCGTCGGAAACACCCCGGCTGCGGCGATCGACGCGCTGTTCGCCGGGCTCAACCCGGAGCGCATCACCGGCGCCGCGCTCGTGAACGGAATCGGGCGGTACGCGCTGGCCCGCGGCTCCGCCTACGCGAAGCAGCGCGAGGTCTGGGGGGTGCCGATCGGAGCACACCAGGGGCTGTCCCACCCGCTCGCGAACGCCGCGATCCAGGTCGAACTGGCCAGGCTGATGACCGCGAAAGCGGCCTGGCTCTACGACCGCGGCGACGACGCCGACGCTGGCGAGGCGGCGAACATGGCCAAGTACGCCGCGGCCGAGGCCGCACTGCTCGCTGTCGACCAGGCCATCCAGATCCACGGCGGCAACGGGATGGCCAGCGAGTACGGCCTGGTGCCCCTGTGGGGCGCGGTCCGCATCGCCCGTATCGCCCCGATCAGCCGGGAGATGATCCTCAACTTCGTCGCCTCCCACACCCTCGGCCTGCCCCGCTCATACTGAATACCTCTTTCAGTAGCACAAACCGGCAAAGGGCGGACCCGCCTTCTCGCGGAGTTCCTCTATCAAGATCCAGACATTGCTCGAGGGATTGTCGTCGGTCGGATGACCGTGTCGCGCATGTAGTAGTCCTAGCTGCATGGCCCGGTCACGGGCAGCCTCGTAGCGCCCTTCGAGGCGCCGACAGTCAAGATCCTTACCGTAGTCCGGGATGTAGAGCCGAAGTCTCGTCGTTGCCTCCTGGCATGTAAGGTGAGCAGTTTGGTCCGCAAAGTGCAGCAAGCACCACAGTTCGAAACAGGGATTGGAGATCGCCATATTGATCTTTTCCTGCTTTGCGAGAGCGACTGCCTCTTCTAGTCTCGGATGCTCGTCCACGTCGACCACGCACCAGACGGAGTCGAACCTCACGTTGTCATCTCGAAGCCTCCTGGCTCTATCAGCGGCATCGTCACGAGTCCGCACAGCCTGCTGAACCAGTCGCAGAGGGTCTCCGCGCTCTTTGGATACCTCTAGCTGGATCAGCGAGCCTCGGAGGACCGTCCTAACGAACTCGAAATAGCCCCGCTCTGTAACAGCACCTTCACAAAAAACAAGGAAACGCATCCCGGCATTTCTTCTTCCGCGTGGCCGATCGAGAGAGTGGCTTCGCCTGTCAATCCGCTTGGCCATCTGATTCCTGCGTTTCGGACTTGCTCACTCCGGCCAGCAGGTGGCTGCGGTCAAGGAACGGAACGCCACCATAACGTCCCTGGAGGTAGCCACGCTCCAGATTTTCCGCCTTGCGTGGCTTGAACTCGGTTAGCGGGTAGAGATGCGTCACTCCGCACCGATCCTTCTCGGTCAGCCATACCTCGTCGCGGCGAAGGGGTGCGCTCTCTAGAAGGGTGCCTATAAGAGAAGGATCATGAGTGTTGAAGATCAACTGTGCACCGCGCTTGTTGAGTTCAGGATCATGGAAGACTCGAATGATCTCACTCGAGAGGCGGGGGTGCAAACTAGCGTCTAGCTCATCAACGAGAAGTACCCTCCCTTCGTCGAGGACGGGCAGAATGGACCCTATCAACCCCAACCAGCTCTTAGTGCCCTCTGACTCGTCTGCAAGAGCCAGTGTTGCTCGGTCATTTGCGCCATAAGTGTGAGTGAATTCCGCTGACTGCATCGCCTCCTCAATGGTTGCATCGATGTCTTCAGCCCTCATGTCAAGAGTCTTGAACATGGCCGACAAACGCTCCCGTAGCTCATCAGGAATCTCTCGGGTGCGTGCCTCCACGTCGATAATCCCAAGGTCGGCAAACGTCAGAAGCTCTTTGATACGCTGACGCTCACCCTCATAGCGGGAAAGAAGGCGGAGGGTGAAACCTAGTCCGGTACTACGTCGTTCAGCAGGCGTCACACGCCAGATGCTGTCGACAAACCACCGCGCGATCCGGCCCAGCTCTGGATGGTTGTTTGCGGTCGCGGCGGACAAGAAGAGACTGTTGTCTCGGGTGAGCGCTGCTATCACGCTGGGCCGGCCGCGAAGCACTTTGCCGAAGTAGAACGGTTCACTAGATTCCGTATCGCGTTCGAACCACACGCGACGTCGGCTTCCGGAGTAACTATAGAGCCACTCTTGAAGAATGCGTTCAGAATTATTCCGATATCCGTACGTGTAGCGCTGACCATCGAGATAGATCTCTACTTCGAAAGTGGATGACCTCCCCCCCGACTTGTCGCCGAAGAAGGGCGTGTATGGCACACCACTCCCTGGCCTCCACCGTTGATGAGAGTCTTCGACCGCGGTCCTCATCCGACACAAGGCGCGTAGCACATTGGATTTTCCTGACGCATTCGCGCCATAGATCGCAGCGACGGAGCCGAGACACAGCTTGGAGACGGGCTCCATGGGTACGACAGCGTGTCCGCCCGGATCGACCCACGACGGGACGACCATCGTCAGCTCGCTCTCATCGCGAAGCGATCGATAGTTCTCGACGCGAAACGCGATCAGCAACTGTCCTCCTTCGGGGGGCTGGCTGAGGGGGAGGATACGCTTCGAGCGGGTTCGCGCAAGATTTTCGCGTGAAACGGCCCTTCAGGGTGATCGATCAGCCGCAAGAGGACACAACAGGAGGCAGGTCGGCGTCGGCACGGTGGAGCAGAAGGCTACAGAAGGCTGGAATCATCCTGGAAGAGGCCGATCCGACAGGCGACGTACCGTACGAACGGGCGACATGCTGTTCGTCTGCTTCGTCGGCGAGCCAGCCGGTGCTGGCTACATCCCAGATGATCGCGACCCATTCTCGATCAGCGCCGGACGCTGGGACGGTCCAGCAGAATGGGACGACGTCGTCGGCTGGCGCGGCAACTTCCTCCACTCGTGACCGCGTCAGTGCTGTTCATGGAGGCTCTACGGTGTGCGGGTGCATGCGATGACGCTCCCGTCGTACGGCGGTCCGGACGTGCTGACCTGGGCGGAGGTGCCCGACCCGGTGCCGGGCACCGGCGAGGTGCTCGTGGAGGTCGCCGCCACCGCGGTGAACCGGGCCGATCTGCTGCAGCGGCAGGGCAACTACCCGCCCCCGCCGGGCGCCCCGCCGTACCCCGGCCTGGAGGCCAGTGGTCGGGTCGCCGCGCTCGGCGAGGGGGTCACCGGCTGGAGCGTCGGCGACGAGGTGTGTGCGCTGCTGGCCGGCGGCGGGTACGCCGAGCGGGTCGCCGTGCCGGCAGCCCAGCTCCTTTCGCTCCCGCGTGGACTGTCGCTGGTGGACGCCGCCGCGCTGCCCGAAGGGACGTGTACGGTCTGGTCGAACGTGATGATGGCCGGGCGGTTGCAGCCCGGCGAGACGCTGCTGGTGCACGGCGGCGCCGGCGGGATCGGCACGCTGGCGATCCAGGTCGGCGTGTGGGCCGGAGCGCGGGTGCTGTGCACCGCCGGCACGGAGGTGAAGCGCCGCCGCTGCGTGGACCTCGGTGCGGCGGTCGCCATCGACTACCACAACGAGGACTTCGTCGCCCGGACACAGGAGGAGACCGGCGGGCGGGGCGCCGACGTGATCCTGGACAACATGGGCGGCCTGTACCTGACCCGCAATGTCGCCGCTCTCGCCGTCGGCGGCCGGCTCATGGTGATCGGCCTACAAGGCGGCCGGAAGGGCGAGCTGGACCTCGGCGTGCTGATGCCGAAGCGTGCCTCGGTGGCCGCGATCTCGCTCCGGCCGCGCCCGGTGGCGGAAAAGGCCGAGATCGTGGCCGCGGTGCAGGCGAACCTGTGGCCGGCCATCGAGTCCGGCGAGGTCCGGCCGGTGATCGACCGGGTGCTCCCGATCGGACAAGCAGCCGAGGCGCACCGGGCGGTCGAGGCAAGCGAGCACGTCGGCAAGATCGTACTCACCGTGCCGTGACGCCTCGTCACGCTGCTGTCTGGCCGCGAAGTCGATCAACGTAGCGGGCGAACTCGAGCGCGCCACGGGCAGCGGCCGGCGCCACTGAGGGATAGAAGCGAGAGACCTCACTCGGCCCTAGTCCGTCGTCGAGCAGTGCTGCCACGAGGTCGTATGGCACGCGGGTGCCCTCGATCACCGGAAAGCCCCCACGCACGTGGGGGTCGACGGCGAGCCCGGGCGTCGGGCGCAACAGCGGCACCACTTGCCGGTCACCCGGGCCTCGGAACGCCGCCAGGACGTCGGCCATGTCGGCAATGACCTGCTGTCCCGGCTGCCCAGTCAGGTCGACCATGGTCTGCTCGGCTGTCCGCCACACGACGTCCCTGCCGACAGCGACCAGTTGGTAGGCGGCGAGGTGCTGCGCTTCCCCCATGTCGCGCAGGCTCCTGACCGCCTTGCGGACTCGCTGCAGAGGCACCTGCCCGGCACGCAGGTAAACAAACGTACGCAGGGCGACCAGATCCTGGAAGGAGTAGTAAACGCGTGCCCCCCTGCTATGCAGGCTCGGCGCAAGGAGAGGAGCCTCGGCCGAACGAGACGAGCGCCAGTAAGACAGCTGACGCAGACTCGCACCACTCAGAGCCGCAGCCAAGACCGGCGAGTACGCCACCTCGCTCACCGTCCTCGAAGCACCTAGGTCTGATCGTCCGGCACGATGATCTCAGAGTCAGGGCTGTGGTGACTCGAGTCGGCATCACGACACGCCGGGTGGTCTGCGATCTCCGGGCCGGGCGGGGCCTGAGTGGCCAGGGAGGGTGACGACCGCGCGGGTGCCGGTGCCGGCGGCCGGCGCGGCGTCGTGCAGGGAGACTGTGCCGCCATGGGCGCGGACCAGTTCGCGGGCGATCGCGAGGCCGAGACCGGTGCCGCCGCCGTCGCGGGCGCGGGCCTCGTCCAGCCGGGTGAACCGGTCGAAGACCCGGTCGCGGTCGGCCGGGGGGATGCCGGGGCCGTCGTCGGTGACGGTCACCTCGGCGGCGTCCGCGGTGCCGGCGACGGTCACGGTGACCCGGGTGGTGGCGTGCCGGACGGCGTTGTCGAGCAGGTTCGCCAGGATCCGGCGCAGCCCGTCCGGGTCGCCGGTGACGGTGGGTCCGGTGCCAGTCGGCCAGTCACCCGGCCCGGCGGCTGGGCTGGCTTCGGTGACTGGGCTGGCTTCGGTGGTCCGGACCGTGACCGGGACGCGGGCGCCGTCGTAGCGGCCGGCCAGGTCGCGGGCCAGGGCGCCCAGGTCGACCGGCTCGGTGCGGCGCGGGGGCCGGTTCGGAGCGGCCTCGTCCAGCCGGGCCAGCAGCAACAGGTCATCCACCAGCCGGGACAGCCGCTCGACATCGGCGAGCACGTCCAGCGCGAGCTCGGCGGCGCCGTCGGCGGGTAGCGGGCCGGCGGGCACGGCGGCCGGCTGGGCGAGGCGGACCGCGACCTCGAGCTGAGTGCGGATGCTCGCGAGCGGGCTGCGCAGCTCGTGTGCGGCGTCGCCGACGAACGCGCGCTGCCGCGCGCTGGCCGCCTCCAGGCGGGTGAGCATGTCGTTCAGCGTCACCGCGAGGCGGTGCACCTCGTCTCCCGCAGACGGCAGCGGCAGCCGCCGGGACGCGCCGGTGCCCGTGATCACTTCGGCACCACGGCGCAGCGCCTCGACCGGCCGCAGCGCGCGGCCGATCACCCACCAGCTGACCAACGCGAGCAGGCCGAGCAGCACGGGGACACCGAGCAGCAGGCCGGTCCTGAGCAGCTGGATGCTTTCGTGCACGCTGGCCGAGCCGACCGCGACCACCACGGTGAGCTGCTGGCGAGGCGGCCCGGCCTGGACCGCGACCACCCGCAGCGGGCCGTCCAGGCTGGCCCGGCTGCCGTCGATGGACAGCCGGGCTCCGGCCCGAGCCTGGGCCAGCTCCTCCGGCAGGAGCAGGCCGACCAGCCGGTCACCGCCGGCCGACGCGGCCTGCACCCGGTCCTGCGCGTCGACGACCTGCACGACCGCGGTCGCCGCGCCCCCCACGGGCAGCGGATCGGGCAGCGGGCCACCGGTGTCGATGAGCGCGGCGATCTCGCGCCCGCTCTGCAGCGCGCCGGCGTCCAGCGCGGACTGCAGCGACCGGGCCACCGTGCCGGCCAGCAGCCCGCCGGCCACCGCCAGTCCGGCGCCCAGCATCGCCGTCGAGACCAGCGTCAGCCGGGCCCGCAGACTCCAGGAACTCGGACGCAAGCGGTCGGTCCTAACCACCGTTGGGGGCGAGCCGGTACCCGACACCACGCACGGTTTCCAGGGCGTGCCGCCCGAACGGCCCGTCGATCTTGCGGCGCAGGTAGCCGACGTAGACCTCGACCACGTTGGAGTCGCCGTCGTAGTGCGGGTCCCACACATGCTGCAGGATCTCCGACTTCGTCACCACGTCGCCGGCCCGCCGGAGCAGGAACTCCAGCAGGGCGAACTCCCGCGGGGTCAGCTCGACCTCCTGCCGCCCGCGGGTGACCCGGCGGCGAGCCGGGTCGAGCACCAGGTCGCCGGCGGACAGCACGGCCGGGCGCGGCGGGGCGCCGCGGCGCAGCAGCGCCCGGAGCCGGGCCACGAGCACGACGTAGGAGAACGGCTTGGTCAGGTAGTCGTCGGCGCCCACGTCCAGCCCGTCGGCCTGGTCGTACTCGCCGTCCTTGGCCGAGAGCATCAGCACCGGCACCCAGTTGTCCTCGGCCCGGAGCTGCTCGCAGACCCGGTACCCGGACAGCTTCGGCAGCATCACATCGAGGACGACCGCGTCGTACCCGCCCTCGCGGGCCAGATACAGCCCTTCCATCCCGTCGTGGGCCAAATCAACCGCAAAGCCGTCAGCGGCGAGCCCGCGGCGCAGAGCGGTCGCCAGCCGCACCTCGTCCTCGACCACGAGCAGTCGCACGTCCTACCTCCCGCAGCCAATAACCTCCCGCACGGGATGCACTGGACTGTGCCCCGGCGTTGCTGTGAGAACGCTGAGCGTGCGTCGAGGGTGCCTGCGTCATGATCGAGAGGACAGGACATGGGCGGCTCCGCGAGGATTGACCGCGGTATGCCGCGGTGCCGGCGACCGGGCGGTGAGGTGCTGATGACACATGTTCCGGACGGTGGACGCGGCGACGGGCCGTGGGTCGATCCACCCTCGGCAATGCGTGCACCGGCGGACGCCCGGCAGGGGGGAGGCCCGGCCCGTGGTGAGCCCGGCGGCCGGGGCAGCGGGGCGACCAGGTTCGCTCCCGGTGACAGCGGGCAGCGCGGACCCGGCGACCGGCCGGAGGAGCGGGCGCCGTGGCGGGTGGAGGGTGCGCCGCCGCCCGGCGAGGGTGGCCGCTCCAAGCCGCCGGAATGGTCGCGGATACTCCGCCGGTTCTGGTGGCTGGTGGTGCTCGGCCTGCTGGTGAACTGGGTGGTCGCCACCGTTCTGCTCAGCCCACAGCGGGAGGCCGTGTCGTACACGTTCTTCTGGCAGCAGGCGCAGGCCAACAATGTGAAGGAGATCACCTCGACCGGCGACACGATCGAGGGCGAGTTCCGCGGCCCGGTCAAGTACCCGCCGGACGACGCGAAGGCCAAGGAGGTCACCCGGTTCACCACCCAGCGCCCGGCGTTCGCCGACGACGGGCTCGGCAAACTACTGCTGGGCAACAAGGTCACGGTCAACGCGCGCCCCCCGGACGCGGCGCCACTGTGGCAGCAACTGCTGGTCGGGTTCGGACCGACGCTCCTCTTCCTCGGGTTGCTGGTCTGGTTCATGCGCCGCGGCGCGGCCGGGCTCGGCGGGCTGGGCGGGATCGGGCGGTCCAGGGCCAAGCTCTACCAGCCGGAGTCCGGCCCGCGGACCACCTTCGGCGACGTGGCCGGCATCGACGAGGTGGAGGACGAGGTCGGCGAAGTCGTCGACTTCCTGCGCGACCCGGAGAAGTACCGGCGGCTCGGCGCCACGATCCCGAAGGGCGTGCTGCTGTCCGGCCCACCCGGCACCGGCAAGACGCTGCTGGCCCGGGCGGTCGCCGGCGAGGCCGGGGTGCCGTTCTTTCACATGTCCGCGTCCGAGTTCATCGAGATGATCGTCGGGGTGGGCGCCTCCCGGGTGCGCGACCTGTTCGAGACCGCGAAGAAGCAGGCGCCGGCGATCATCTTCATCGACGAGCTGGACGCCATCGGCCGGGCCCGCGGCGGCGCCAGCATCGGCGGTGTGGACGAGCGGGAGCAGACGCTCAACCAGATCCTCACCGAGATGGACGGTTTCACCGGCACCGAGGGAGTGGTCGTCCTGGCCGCCACCAACCGGTCCGAGATCCTCGACTCGGCGTTGCTGCGGCCCGGCCGGTTCGACCGGCGGGTGGTGGTCAGCCCGCCGGACCAGCCGGGTCGGCAGGAGATCCTGGCGGTGCACACCCGGCACATTCCCCTCGCCGCCGACGTCGACCTCGACGCGATCGCGTCGACCACCCCCGGGATGGTCGGCGCCGACCTGCGCAACCTGGTCAACGAGGCCGCGCTGCTGGCCGCCCGCCGCGGCCACACCAAGGTGAGCGCGGCCGACTTCTCCGATGCACTGGAGAAGATCGTGCTCGGTGCCGCACGGAAGATCATGATGTCGGCCGACGAGCGGAGGCGGACCGCATTCCACGAGTCGGGCCACGCCCTGCTCGGCATGCTCACCCCCGGGGCGGATCCCGTCCGGAAGATTTCGATCATCCCACGCGGACATTCTCTGGGGGTGACGTTCCAGAGCCCCGAGTCCGATGTGTACAGCTACTCGGAGCAGTACCTACGCGGCCGGATCACGGCCGCGCTCGGGGGCCGTGCCGCCGAGGAGCTGGTCTACGGCGAGGTCACCACCGGTGCTGAGTCCGACTTGGACCAGGTGAGCCGGCTGGCCCGCCAGATGGTGGGCCGGTGGGGGATGTCCGAGCGGATCGGGCCGATCACGGTGCTGCCCGCCGAGGGGCAGGACCAGCCGCTGGCCGGCCTGGACGGCAGCGGGCCCTCGCAGGCCACCAGGGAGCTGATCGACTTCGAGGCGCGGCGGATCGTGGACGAGTGCTACTCGCAGGCGGTCGCGACGCTGCGGTCGCACCGGGACCAGCTCGACCGGCTGGCGAACGCCTTGCTGGAGCAGGAGTCGCTGGACACGGACGAGGCGTATGCGGCGGCCGGCGTGCCCCGCTCCGCCCGCCCGGACCTGCACGACACCGGCTTGGCGTACCCTTTGCCCAGGCTGCGGTCGCGGCCGGCCGAGTGAGCCTCTCAGGCTGTTCACAGCGCTGCGGGAGCAACATCAGGGTCATGAGAGGCACTCCCCGATCCCGAATCCTGCGCTGGGCCGCGCCGGCAGCCGCAGTGGCGGTGGTCGCCGTGGCGGCGAGCGGCGCGCTCACCGCCGGCGCTGACCCGCCGCTGCCACCGAAGACGGCTGCCGCCCTGCTCGTCGACCTGCAGCACCCGGACCTGACCGGCCTGTCCGGCACCGTCGTGCAGAAGTCCGACCTCGGCCTCCCGCTGCCGAACGTCAGCAGCAACGTCGGCAACGAGACGCTCGCCAGCCTGCTCACCAGTTCGCACACCGTGCGGGTCTGGAACGCGGGAACGACCAAGCAGCGGCTGGCCCTGCTGAGCATGCTCGGCGAGTCCGACCTGGTGCGGAACGGGCGAGACGTGTGGCTGTGGTCCAGCGGCAGCCGTACCGCCACTCATTACCTGCTGCCCGTCTCGGCTCCGAACGAGCTGACACCGGCGCCGATGCAGCCCGGGCTGACCCCGCAGGATGCGGCGGACGCGGCGCTGCGGGCGATCGACCCGACCACCGCGGTGAGCACCGACGGCACCCGTTCGGTGGCCGGTCGGGCCGCATACGAGCTGGTGCTCGGCCCGCGGGACACTCGGTCGCTGGTCGGCCAGGTGCGGCTCGCCGTGGACGCGGAGACACACCTGCCGCTGCGGGTGCAGGTCTACGGCCGGGACACCGGGGCTGGGCCGGCGTTCGAGGTCGGCTACACCCGGATCAGTTACGCCCGGCCGGGGGACGAGCACTTCCGGTTCAGCGTGCCGGACGGTGTGAACGTCCGCGAAGGCGACCTCGGCGACCTGAACGGCGGGTCCGCCCAGCCGCACCGCCATCCCGGAGCCGAGCCGGGGGCCGCGACCGCGGAGGGGATGCGTACGGTCGGGGACGGCTGGACCGCGGTCGCGGTCATCGACGGGGTGCAGCCGCCGGGCCGGTCCGCCGACCGAGCCGGGTTCGGCCGGGAGTTGGCTGCGGTCCTCGACCGGCTGCCCCAGGTGAGCGGAACGTGGGGCCATGGCCGGTTGCTCACCTCGACGCTGCTGAGCGCGCTGCTCACAGACGACGGGCGGCTGCTGGTCGGCGCGGTCTCGCCGGACCTGCTCTACGCCGCTGCACGCCAGCGGTGAGCGCGGTGGGCAGCGGTGCCGCAACGCGGGGCGCGTCCAGCGTGCCCACGTCGGCGCCAGGCGAGATCCCCCCGGCGGGGACCGCCGCGGTGGGGTCGGGTGTCGCGGGGTCCGCCGCCGTGGGGTCCGTCACGGTGGGGACCGGCGCCGGCGGGACCGCTGCGGTGCGGACCGCGGGGCTGACCAAGCGGTTCCGTGGGGGGCAGGTCGCGGTCG
>Ga0066388_100002287_pt1 | contig 11588 bp, 5 predicted proteins | sample PanSoiMetaGPlot6_FD_64539 | JGI IMG/M metagenome (GOLD analysis project Ga0066388, IMG submission 64539) | Tropical forest soil microbial communities from Panama analyzed to predict greenhouse gas emissions - Panama Soil - Plot 6 (Hybrid Assembly) | ecosystem: Environmental > Terrestrial > Soil... | reverse complement strand
CCGCCGCGGGACAGCGACAGCATGAACAGGTTGTCCTGGTACTCGGAATGGATCGACCACTTCGAGTGCGGCGTGACGTACCGCACCACGACCTCCTTCTCCCCGTGCGGCCCCAGCGCCGGCTCGCCGAACAGGCGGTGCATGTCCAGCGGCGGCCGGTAGACCGGCAGCGTCTCGCCGAACTCGTGCATCCAGTCGTGGTCGAGCAGGAAATGCATCCGGCCGGTCAGCGTGTGCCAGGGCTTGAGCTCCTCGACGTTCGTGGTGAACGCGGCGTACCGCCGGCCGCCGGTCTCGCTGCCCGACCACTCCGGGCTGGTGATGACCGGCACCGGCCGGGCCTGGGTGTCGGCGAACGTGATCCGCCGCTCCTCGCTGCCTTCGGCCAGGTGCGCCAGCGGCCGGCCGACCCGGCGCTCGACGGCCCGGAAGCCCGCCACCGCCAGCCGGCCGTTCGTCGTCCCGGACAGCGCCAGGATCGCCTCGGCCATCTTCACGTCGGTGTCCAGCGCCGGCCGGCCGTCGCCGGCACCGCCGAGCATCACACCGTTCGTGCCGCGCAGCCGCTCCACCTCCTCCTCCGGCTGGAACGGCACCCCCTTCGTGCTGAGGCCAAGCTGCTCGGTGAGCGGCCCGAGCGCGGCGAGCTTGTCGGCGACCGCGCCGTAGTCGCGCTCCACGACGGTGAGCGCCGGCATGGTCCGCCCCGGCACGGGCTCGACCCCAGCCGATGCCGTGCCGCCGGCCCGCCAGTCGGCGACCACGCCGCCGGCCTGCGCGGTCTCCCCCGGCGTGTCGTGCTGCAGCGCGGTCGCGACCACGTCCCGGCGCTGTCCCAAGTGGACCCGGGCCAGGTCGCTGAACCGGCGGGCTATCGCGGTGAACGCGGCGAAGTCTGAACGGGTCTGGAACGGCGGGTCGATGGCCGGCGTGAACGCGTGCACGAACGGGTGCATGTCGGTGGAGGACAGGTCGTGCTTCTCGTACCAGGTGGCGGCCGGCAGCACCACGTCGGCCAGCAGGGTCGAGCTGGTCATCCGGAAGTCCAGCGCGAGCAGCAGGTCCAGCTTGCCCTCCGGGGCCTGCTCCCGCCAGGTCACCTGGTCCGGCCGCCGGTCCGGCGGCGCCTGCTCGGCGCGCAGGCTGCTGTGCGTGCCGAGCAGGTGCCGCAGGAAGTACTCGTTGCCCTTGCCGGACGAGCCGAGCAGGTTGGCCCGCCACAGGGTCAGGCAGCGCGGCCAGTTCTGCGGCGCGTCCGGGTCTTCGCAGGCGAACCGCAGCTTTCCGGCGGCCAGCATGCCGGCGACGTAGGCAGAGACCTCCTCCCCCGCCGCGGCTGCCTCGTCCGCCAGGTCCAGCGGGTTGCGGTCGAACTGCGGGTAGGACGGCATCCAGCCCAGCCGCGCGGACAGCGCCAGCGTGTCCGCGGTATGCATGCCGGCCAGGTCGCCGCGGGCCAGCGGCGAGGTCAGCGCGTCGGCGCGGTAGCCGTCGTAGCGCCACTGGTCGGTGTGCGTGTACCAGTAGGCCGTCCCGATCATCTGGCGCGGTGGCCGCTGCCAGTCGGTCGCCATCGCCAGGGTCGCCCAGCCGGTGACCGGGCGGCACTTCTCCTGCCCGACATAGTGCGCCCAGCCGCCGCCGTTGCGCCCCATGGCGCCGGTCAGCATGAGCAGCGCCAGGATCGCCCGGTAGGTCGTGTCGCCGTGGAACCACTGGCAGATCCCGGCGCCCATGATGATCGTCGTCCGCCCGCCGGACCGTTCCGCGCTGCGCGCCATCTCCCGCGCCACCCGGATCGCCGCGCGTGCCGGCACCGACGTGAGCCGCTCCTGCCAGGCCGGGGTGTACGGCTGGGACGCGTCGTCGTACCCGGCCGGCCACTCCCCCGGCATTCCCGGCCGCTCGACGCCGTACTGGGCGAGCATCAGGTCGAAGACCGTGGTCACCAGCCGCCCGGCCACCCGCCGCGCCGGCACGCCCCGCCGCAGCACGGCCGCGGACGGGTCCACGGTGTCGAACCGCGGCAGCAGCACCGTCACGGCCTCGGCGTCCACTCCGGACAGCGTCAACTGTGGAACGATGCCGCCGAGGTCCAGGTTCCACCGGCCCAGGCCGGAGTCGGTCCACCGGTCGCCGAGCGTCCCGTTCGGAACGGCCGGCTCACCGGTCCGCCCGTCGAGCACGACCGTCCGCCACGCCGCGCCTTCGGAGCCGTCGCCGAGGTCCGCCGCGCGCAGGAACTTGCCCGGCACGTGCCCGCGCACCCCGCCGTGCTCGCGCTCCTCCAGCGTGACCAGGAACGGCAGGTCGGTGTAGCGCTGGACGTAGTCGACGAAGAACGGCACCCGCCGCCGGACGAAGCACTCCGTCAGGATCACGTGGCCCATCGCCATGGCCAGTGCCCCGTCCGTGCCGGGCTGCGCCGGCAGCCACTGGTCGGCGAACTTCGTGTTGTCCGCGTAGTCCGGGGAGACGACGACCACCTTGGTGCCGCGGTAGCGTGCCTCGGCCATCCAGTGCGCGTCCGGCGTCCGGGTCACCGGCACGTTCGAGCCCCACATCACCAGATACGCCGCGTTCCACCAGTCTGCGGACTCCGGCACGTCGGTCTGGTCCCCGAACACCTGCGGCGAGGCCACCGGCAGGTCGGCGTACCAGTCGTAGAACGACGTCATGCACCCGCCGACCAGCTCGATGAACCTCGAGCCGACCGCGTGCGAGACCATCGACATCGCCGGGATCGGCGAGAAGCCGGCGACCCGGTCCGGGCCCCAGGTCTTGATGGTGTGCACGTGCGCGGCGGCGACGATCTCGACGGCCTCGTCCCAGGACACCCGCACGTGCCCGCCCTTGCCGCGGGCCTGCTGGTAGCGGCGGCGCCGCTGCGGGTCGCCGACCACGTCGGCCCAGGCCAGCACCGGGTCACCGAGGCGGGCCTTCGCCTCCCGGTACATCTGGACCAGGACGCCGCGCGCGTACGGGTACCGCAGCCGGGTCGGGGAGTACGTGTACCAGGAGAACGCCGCGCCGCGCGGGCAGCCTCGGGGCTCGTACTCCGGCGAGTCCGGCCCGACCGAGGGGTAGTCGGTCTGTTGGCTCTCCCAGGTGATGATGCCGTCCTTGACGTACACCTTCCACGAGCACGAGCCGGTGCAGTTCACGCCGTGGGTGGAGCGGACGACCTTGTCGTGGCTCCACCTGTCCCGGTAGAAGGCGTCGCCCTCCCGCCCGCCGCGGCGAAAGACGGCGTGCATATCCGGCGAGGCATCCCGCCTGGTGAACAACCGCCCCGCGCGCAGCAGGGCATCCGCCGCCGGTCCGTCGCTCGTCATGGCCTCACCTCGGCCCCTCGCCCCCCGCGCTCGGGCAGATGTCCTTTGACACGGTCCGTGGCGGGTAACCCGGTGCACCATTGTGGCGGAATCGCTCCTGCGCCGGCACCCCGCCGGCGCGCCACGCCACCCGAGGTCGCCACGTGACCACCATCGAGAAGGCAACAACCGCCGCGCCGGTGCGGTCGCCGAACGCCATGCTGGTGCTGGCGTTCATCGGGTTCTTCGTGAACTTCTGGGCCTGGGCGCTGCTCAGCCCGCTGGGACCGACCCTGAAGGAGACCCTGCACCTGTCGTCGTTCCAGCAGTCTCTGGTCGTCGCGGTCCCGGTGCTGGTCGGCTCGCTCGGTCGCATCCCGGTCGGCGCGCTCACCGACCGGCTCGGTGCCCGGGTGATGTTCCCGTTCGTCAGCTTCGCCACGATCGTCCCGGTCCTGCTGCTGGCCGCGTTCCACAGCTACCCGGCCCTGATCGCGTTCGGCTTCCTGCTCGGTCTCGGCGGCACCGCGTTCGCCGTGGGCGTGCCGTTCGTCAACGCCTGGTTCCCGCCGCGGCGGCGCGGGTTCGCGCTCGGCCTGTTCGGGATGGGCATGGGCGGCACCGCGCTGTCCGCGCTGACCACCGTCAGGCTCGCCGACCGGTACGGCTTCGCCGCCCCGTTCCTGCTCGTCGCCGCCGTGCTGGCCGCCTACGGGGTGGTCGCGATGCTGCTGGTCCGGGACAACCCGGCCCGCCCGGTGCCGGCCACATCGGCGTGGCAGCGGTTCTCGGCCGTGGTGCGGCTGCCGGTCACCGCCGAGCTGGCCTGGCTGTACGCCATCGCGTTCGGCGGCTACGTGGCGTTCAGCGTGTACCTGGTCACCTACCTGAAGACGGCCTACGGCCTGACACCCGCCGACGCCTCGAACAAGATGGCCGGCTTCGTCGCCCTCGCCGTCCTCATGCGACCGGTCGGCGGCTGGGTGTCCGACCGCATCCACCCGGTGCCGGTGCTGGTCGCGAGCTACCTGCTGGTCGCGGTCATGGCGACCGTCCAGTCCACCCGGCCCGCCCTCGCCCCGGTCGGCACCATCGCCTTCCTCACCATGGCCGCCGCCCTCGGCGCCGGCTCCGGCGCCGTGTTCGCCTTCGTCGCCCGCGTCGCGAAACCCGAGCAGGTCGGCGCCGTCACCGGCGTAGTCGGCGCTGCCGGCGGGCTAGGCGGTTTCATCCCCCCGCTGGTCATGGGCTCCATCTACGGATCCACCGGCTCCTACCGCTGGGGCCTGCTGCTGCTGGCCATCGTGGCGGCGGCCACCGCCGGCTACACCGCCGTCCGCATGCGACACCGCGGCTGACCACGCTTCACTCACCGGCCACGACCCACCAGCAGCATCAATCGGCGGCTGGCCCGTAGGTAACCCCTTCCCTCTCGAGCGGACGAGAGCTACTGGTGTTTCTGGGCTATTTCAGCGGCACGTGCATCCACTCGGCTAGCTCGCGGAGCGCGGTCGAGCGTGAGCGGTGCCCGCGCTCCCACAGCTCGTTGACGATGTGTCGAGGGTATGCCTGGTAAGTCAGCCAGTTTGGTGCCATGCGCCGGATCGTATAGAGCACTGCTTCGGCCTCGGTCGTCTTGCCGAGCTCCGTGTACGCGAATGCCCGGTCGGCAAGATGCCGTGCTCTCTCAGCGAGCACCATATTGGCGTCAGGCGGCATCTTGCGAGCAGCGGTGAGCGCCCGGTCGGGCCGTCCGGTGACAACGGCAATCTCGGTCTGCCGCATGACGACGAGAGGCATTCCAAATGGCGCCTGATGGTAGAGGCTGCGGGACCAGCCCAGGCCATCCAGCCGCGTCGCTGCCACTTCGGCGAGATTCGCAATGTCATCAGCCTCGCCGACGTTGTCCTCGCGCGCCGCGATCGTCGCGGCACGGCAGAGCAGAGCGCCCCAGACTGCGATCTGTTCCGGCCGGGCGTCCTTCATCCTCGGCTCGATGCTGTCTGCCGCACGAATGGCCACGCGGCGGGCGTCGGCTAGGCCGTTCGTGTAATGCATGAGCAGCCAGGCCATCCATCCCTGAAGGGACGAGACGCGCAGCTCATTCTCCGCGGACTCGGCAGCATTGATCGCACGCTCCATTGCGAGATAGGCGAGATCGACCTTGTCTAGGTGGACCAGCATTGATGCCGAGACGCCGTAGGCATCGGCCAGCGCCGAATATGCTGCCCGTGAGCCACGCTCCCGAACAGTGGCGTGCGCCGTTGCGATGAACTCAGGCAACGTGGCGCCGAGCACATCGAACTTGTTGGACCAGTAGCTGCCCCATGCCAGCGTGGCCAACTTCTGTAGCTCATCCTCGGTCGCCGGCTCGACGTCCTGTCGCAGTGTCGTGATCGCTCGGCGAATGGCGAGTATGCCGCTACTCTCATCGTTGCCGGCTCGCACGTCGATACGGACAGGCTGGGCTACCAGTGCTGATATGTCAACGTCGAGCGCCGCGGCAATCTTGTTGAGAGTGATTAGTCGCGCCGAGTGCCGGGTGCCCTGCTCCAGCTTGGAGATCAGGTCGACGCTCACGCCTGCTTTCTCGGCCAGTTTCTGCTGAGTCAGCATCGGCAGCCGCTCCGTCCGCAACTGTCGGATGCGCTCACCTATGCCTGTCACCTGACCAGGGTACCGCCAAGACGTGTTGTCCTGGTTCGGCGGTCCGGCCCGGTCCAGATTCGCACATCGCGTCCGTTTCCTTCACGGTCCGCACCTCGGTTGACTGCTGTGGTCGTTCCCCCGGGCGGCTCGTAGGTGCGGAGTCGCCGATCCACCCCGCGCCGCTTCCTGCCGGGGGACCGCCTCCACAGCCGCCCTGGGAAGACCTCGAATGGACGACGAGTACGAGCCGACCACGTGTCCCCTATTTCACCTACCGCACCGGACGCCAGGTGCGAAGTTACAGGTGGCACAGCTATGTAGCGCACGGATGCCGCTTTGGTGCGACTTTCCACACGTGCCAACCGATGCTCTGCACACCCCGCCTATAACATTGGAGACACTCACGCGGCTCAGGAACGCTCTCGTCCAGGCTTGGCCACCCTCGCCGATGATCCGGATGTAGGTCCATAGCGGGTTCTCCCTGGCCAAACTGCGTGAACACTGACCTGCTGGTCTCCCGCTGGGGCCAGATGCTCGTACATGGCCGCTGCGCTGGGCCTGTACGGCCTTGGCGACACCGCCGTCCGCCGGTAGCGCGGGTCATCTCGCCGCTCTCCCGGTGCTCCTAGGTGGTGAGCGTTGCGACCAGCGACGCGGCGGACGACACGGTGCCGCTGTGGGCGGGTCAGCCTACAGCCGACACCGCCGCGACCGGCCCGTTGTCGCTACCTGTGGCAAATGTCGGCGCGGTGGTCGATGCGGACGACGTGGACGAGGTGGGCCGTGTCGTCGATTCGGTAGACAACCCGGTAGGCGCCGGGTGGTAGCCGAGCAGTTGTCCGACGAATGGCTTGCCGAGCCGGTGCGGGTTGTCCAGGAGTGGCCCGGTGAGAACTCGGTGACCGCGGCGACCGAGCCTTGACGTCCGCCAATGGTATCGTTGTTATGACTACAATCTAGTCATATTGGCGGACAAGGCAGCGGCTCCAGGCCGCGAGCCGGCGCTCCGGCGCGGACGCATGACGGCTGCCGGGCGGTCTTGCCGCGGCTGGGTGAGCGAGGCTGGGTGTCATGGTGACGTTCACGGCCGGTGCCACCTCGGCCCGTAGGTTGCGCACCTCGATGTCCCAGCGTGGACCGCGGTGCCGATCGCGGCCGGCGCGGTGCCCGTGCTGGGCTTGATGATGGGGTCGCAGACCGTGCCGTTCGAGCCGTCGGGCGTGCTGCCCGTCGCGGCATCCTCTGCTCGGCGGCGCCATGACCGCCACGACGCTGGCCGGGCAGCGCATGTTCGACGAGCTGCGCGGCCGCCGCGGGGAGTACGAGGCGGCGCTCTGCCTGGGAATGATGCCGCGCGACGCCGTTGTCGAGGTGGCCCGCGATGCCGCGGGGCTGGCCCTTGTGCCGGCGCTGGACAGACCCGCACGGTCGGGCTGGTCACGCTGCCCGGGGCTTTCGTCGGAGTCCTGCTCGGCGGAGGCTCCGTCGCCGCGGCCGGTGCCGCGCAAGTGCTCGTCCTCATCGGCCTGCTCGCCGCCGAGAGCATCGCCGTTCTCCTCACCGTCGAGCTCGTCGCCCCGACGCCGGCTGATGCCCGACGCGCGCTTCCGGTGTGAGCCGCGCGACCAAAACGACGCGCGACGGTGTAGCCGAGCTCGTGCCGATGGTGTGATCATCCGACAATGGAATAGTGTTCACGCCGGTCGTGCGGCCCGTCTCGGTGGCCTTGCGACGTGAGGCCCGGCGACGCCCTGGCCGCCGGTCGACGTGTTGGCAAAGGAGCCCACCATGGCTGATTCCACACTGGCGATCTTTCCCTTCGAGAACATGACTGGACTGGACACTCCTGCCGAGTACGCCCGGATACGCCGGGATGATCCGCTGCCGATGGTGGAGCTGGCCGCGGGCGGGCGGGCGTACCTCGCCACCCGCTACGAGGACGTCAAGCGGGTCTTCGGCGACCCTGTGTTCAGCCGGGAGGCCACCCGCCGGCCGGAGTCGGCGGTGCTCAGCCTGGGCTCCCGGGTCCCGTACAGCATGCTGAACATGGACCCGCCGGAGCACAGCCGGATCCGTCGGCTGCTCGCCCCGGCCTTCACCACCCGGGCGATAGAACGGCTGCGCCCGCGTATCCAGCAGATCGCCGACGAGCTCGTCGACGCGATGCTCGCACAGGGCCCGCCGGCCGAGTTCGTCACGGCCTTCGCCGCCCCGCTGCCGGCGCTAGTGGCCTCCGAGCTGCTCGGTGTCCCCGATGCCGACCGAGACCAGCTCCGGGCCTGGCTGGACGGCTTTGCCCCGTCCGATTCGGTCACCCCAGAGGCGTTTGCCGCGACCGTCGAGGCGGTCACTGCATACCTGAGCCGGCTCGCCGCCAGCAGGCGCGCGGCCCCCGCCGACGACGTGGTCAGCGCGCTGGTCACGGCGCAGCAGGAGGGGGCCGACATTTCCGATCCCGAAGTGCTGCACACGACCCTCCTCCTGATCGCGGGCGGCTACGAGACGACCTCCACACTGCTGACCAACTCGATCGTGATATTGCACCGGTACCCCGACCAGCTCGCGCTGCTGCGCGACAAGCCGGAGCTGGTCCCGGACGCGGTCGAGGAGCTGCTGCGGTACGTGCCGATCGTCTGGTCCGCTCTGGAACGCGTTGCGCTGGAGGACGTCGAGCTCAGCGGCGTCCGAGTCCCCGCCGGCGCCTCGGTCATCCCGGTGATCTACGCCGCCAACCGTGACCAGGCGCTCGCCGGGGACGCCGAGCAGCTGGACCTGACCCGGCCCCAGCTTCCGCACGTGGCGTTCGGGTACGGGGTGCACCACTGCCTCGGCGCACCACTGGCCAGGGTCGAGCTCCAGGTCGCCTTCACCACCCTGCTCAGGCGGCTGCCGCAGCTGCGACCCACCGAGCCGGAGGCCACGCTGAAGTGGAAGACGGGTTTGCTCGTCGTCGGCCCTTCGGCCCTGCCGGTGGTCTGGTAGCCGGGTCGTCCCGACGTTCAGGCGTCCCTCGCTGACCGGACTGACCACCACGCCCGCGGAATTCACCGTCCGGCTACCGCCCGCCGGGCAGGGGTCCGGCCTTACGCGGGGCCTACGCGACCGGCCCGGCCATATCGGCTGTCCACTGGCTTTGGCCTACCTGCGTGGGCCCGGCCCTCCAGTCGGGAGATGCCGCGCCTACCGCCGGTCGGGCAGGGCGGGCTGCCGGTCCAGCGACGCCCCCGGCTCGACCGCGAGTGCCGCCAGATCCGCAGTACCCGGGACAGCCGACGCTCCTACACGCCGGACGCCACCACCGACCTCTCGTGATCCACCCATGCCACAGACAACTCCCGATCGCGAGCAGAATCCCCGAGCTTCCGCCCGATGACGTCGCCGACGAGACACGGGACCCATCCGGACACTGTGCGTCACCACTCGCGGAGTCCGTTGCTTGACGGAACCCGCCCGCCTTTTGCCGATGAGCGGGCTGTTGATGTTGTTGAAGTCGGGCCGAGGGTCTGCGTGGACTTCGGGTCAGCTACTCGGTCTGCGGGGATACCTGCTCCCGCATGGATGATCCAGGTTCACGTCAGGACGAGCCGTCCACCGGCACGTCACAGTAGCGGCGCCCGGGACATCCACTGTGAACTCGGCGGGCCGCCGTCGCATCTGGTGGCACCCCTTCGGCTCTTCCGCCCACGCTGCAGACAGCTATCCTTGGCACCACCGGTAGACGTCCACACGTTATTTTCTTGATCCTCGGGGGGTTGGGTATGCGGCTACCTACGCCACCGGGTCCCACCAACTGGACCATGATCGGTGGCATCGCAAGCAGCGTCGGCGCCTTTGCGACACTCCTCTTCACTCTCGTTCACTACCAGGACGGAAAAGCGAACCGCCGGACGATGGCCGCTCACCATCGGGAGATGGTCAAGCGCGACGACTCCGAACTCTGGTGGAAGGTCGCTCGCTTGATCGTCGGCATTCTCACCCTCGCCGTTACCGTCGCTGCCCTCGTTGTCGCCTGGTGAGCACGTCGGGGTAGGTCTGCGTCGTTCGGGGTGAGCGGCGTCGGTGGGTGGTGGGTTGGGCGTGCTCTCGTTGGTGTGCGACAACAATGAGATCACGTCTGGGTGAGGGTCGGCCCTCCCGGTGATCTCTTGGGCGAGTGCCGGGAGGGCCGTATGGTGCTTAGAGGCACTGATGGTCACGGTGACTACGGTGTAGGAGATCATCGGGACGATGAGGTGCCCGCAGTTGTTGCCTGCCGATGCGCCGGTGCGTGTTGGTGGTCCGTTGCTGTTGGCCTCGGCGGTGGACCTGGCCCGGCTCGCCGGCTTGGGGCTAGTCCTCCGGCCGCGGTGGACGGCTGGTCTGGTCACAACGGGTGGCCACCGGCCGGGCCGAGGTCGGGGAGTTGGTCGGTCGAGGCAGCCGTAGCCGGGCGGGCTGCTGTGGGCGGTGGGTCTGGCCTCGTCGGCGGCGGCGCTGCTGGTGGCGTTGCTGCTGGCCACCCGGCCGGCTGGTTGCCGAGGGTGTTCGCCTCGCTATGGTAGGTCTTGAGCGCTGGTGCTGACTCGACCTAGAGTCGATGCCTCACGTGGCCGCTGGAACGGTTCGGGGAGGCTAGGTGAACGGCGTGGGCGGACCGGTACGCGAGTTCGCTGTGCGGGCTGCCGTGGCTGTCGCCGCGCTGTTGTTGCTGGTCCCGGCAACGCTGGTGCCTGCGGCGGCGGCCGCGAAGCCTGCCGGTCCGGGTGTGACGCCGGTCGTCCTCTTCCCCGCCTGGCACTTCACCAGGCTCACCTTCACCGTCAAGCACCAGACTACGGACCCGGGCTGCCCGGGTTCGGGCACCTTCGAGGATCTGGTCTTCAAGGACCCGGGCCCGGCCTTCTCGCAGGTCTGCCGCGACGAGCTCATGACGCTGCGCTACGACCGCCGCTCCCACAAGCCGATACGCCTGCGGTTCGGCGAGCAGCGCGGCGTCACCGTCTCCATCCCTGACTACGGCACGACGGCCAGCGCGCCGTTCTACGAGCCGATGTACGAGGCACTCGAGGCCGTCGGCTACACCCGCGACCAGGACATCCGAGTCGCCGGCTATGACGCGCGGCTGACGCCGGACATGGGCGGCTTCCTGCAGCGGAGCAAGCAGCTCATCGAGCAGACCTACCGCGAGAACGGCCGGCGTCCGGTCCATCTCGTCGGCCACTCAAACGGGCCGATCTACATCCAGTACCTGCTGACCCACACGAGCCCGGCCTGGAAGAGCAAGTACGTCCACGGCTTCACGCCGCTGGCCGGCAACTTCCCGGGCCAGGGGCTCGGCTACGCCTTGATGTTCGCTGGCCTCAACATTCCCGACCTGAGCTACCCGGCGACGCCGGAGAACGCCGCCAGCAGCGCGCGGATGTTCCTCTCCCACCCGTCGACGTTCATCACCGCGTCGGACCCCCGGATCTTCCATGACGACGAAACCATCATTCACGACCAGTCGACCGGCACATTCTACACCCCCAAGGACTATCCCCGGCTGTTCGACGACGCCGGCCTGTCCTGGGTGAAGCCGATCGCCGACTACTACATCGGCGGCGTCCCGTTCGCCGACCCGGCCCACTTCCCCAACGTCGACGTCTA
>Ga0066388_100002286_pt1 | contig 11589 bp, 9 predicted proteins | sample PanSoiMetaGPlot6_FD_64539 | JGI IMG/M metagenome (GOLD analysis project Ga0066388, IMG submission 64539) | Tropical forest soil microbial communities from Panama analyzed to predict greenhouse gas emissions - Panama Soil - Plot 6 (Hybrid Assembly) | ecosystem: Environmental > Terrestrial > Soil... | reverse complement strand
TCCGCGAAGGTGCCCATCAGACGGCCCTTGTCGAAGGCATCTTCCAACCCGTCGAGGAACATATGGTCCTTCACCTCGGCGTGGCCGAGACGGGCGCCCGTGCGCATCTTCGGCAGCAGGTAGGGCGCGTTGGTCATGCTCTCCATGCCGCCCGCGACGATGATGTCCCCCGGCCGCGCATGCAGCGCATCGTGGGCCATCATCACCGTCTTCATGCCGGAGCCGCACATCTTGTTCACGGTGGTGCAGGGCACGCTGAAAGGCAGCCCTGCGGCGATCGCAGCCTGCCGAGCCGGCGCCTGGCCCTGCCCCGCGGGCAGCACGCAGCCCATGTGCACCTCGCTCACATCGTCCGGCCTGAGCCCCGCGCGCTGCATTGCCGCAGCGATGGCCGCACCGCCTAATTGCACCGCAGCAAGCGACGCGAACGCGCCCTGAAAAGCGCCGATCGGTGTGCGTGCAGTCCCGGCTATGACGACCGGATCATGGTCTGTGGCTGTCATGGACTCCGCTTCCCCTGGCCTTGCGGCGATGCAACGATCCCGGCCGCCATCGGTCAGCGTACCGCTGTTGCCGTCGGCTTAGGCAGCCTGTCGCGAACGCTGTATTGTGCACCATTATGCACCTGGCCATTCCTTCTGTGTGCAAAATCGAATCTTCGTGATTAGCTTGCAGATGAAAGTCAGCTAGCATCGATTAAACGTTGGCGTTGTATCGCAAGCGGGATATCAACTATCGCAGGCGTGATGTCGGCATCGGAATATGTGATGGCGACGGAGCGTTTTCTGTATCTTGAGAGCTTGTTCTCCGGGTGCGGGATTGACCGGGAGGCTGCGGAGGGGCGCGGGAACAAGAGCGCGATCCAGACTCGCCGAGGCCTTGCGGTCAAACACGAGGGAGCGAGAAGACATGATTGCGCGCGTTTGGCGCGGGTGGTCCGCGCATCAGAATGCGGATGCGTTCGAGGCTGTGCTGCGAACCGAGTCGTTGCCCAGCATCCTTGCCAAGAACATAGCGGGGTTGCGGGAGATGCAGGTCCTTCGCCTGGAACGGCTGGGCGAGACGGAGTTCATCACCATCCTGTGGTTCGATGACGTGGAGGACGTGCGCGCCCTGGCTGTGGCGCGCGGCAACAGCGCGGAGGACTATGAGAAGTCCGTCGTGTCGCAGCGCGCGCGGCAGCTCCTGCGCCGCTGGGAGTTCAAGGTCGAGCACTACGAGGTCAGGGAAGCCATACGCGTCTGCGACGCCGCTTTCACTCGGTAGAGTCCTACGCGGAGCCGCACCTACGCTGTCTCCGCAAACAGCTCGCGGCCAATCAGCCAACGGCGGATCTCGCTGGTGCCGGCGCCGATCTCGTAAAGCTTGGCGTCGCGCAGCAGCCGCCCGGTTGGGAAGTCGTTGATGTAGCCGTTGCCGCCCAGAAGCTGCACGGCATCCAGCGTGATCTGCGTCGCTTTCTCGGCGGCATAGAGGATCGCGCCGGCGGCGTCCTTGCGCGCGGTCTCGCCGCGGTCGCAGGCCCTCGCCACGGCGTAGACGTAGGCCTTGCACGCGTTCATGGTGGTGTACATGTCGGCAAGCTTGCCCTGCACCAGCTGGAACTCGCCAATCGCCTGGCCGAACTGCTTCCTTTGATGCACGTAGGGGAGCACCACGTCAAAAGCCGCCTGCATGATGCCGAGAGGCCCCGCCGCCAGCACCGCGCGCTCGTAGTCGAGCCCGCTCATCAGGACATTCACGCCCGTGCCGACCTCGCCCAGCACGTTCTCCACCGGCACTTCGCAATCCTCGAAGATCAGCTCGCCGGTGTCGGACCCGCGCATACCGAGCTTGTCGAGCTTCTGCGCCGTGGAGAACCCTTTGAAGCCCTTCTCGATCAGGAATGCGCTGATGCCGCGCGGGCCGGCTTGAGAATCGGTCTTGGCATACACCACCAGCACATCGGCGCACGGCCCGTTGGTGATCCAGAACTTGGTGCCGTTCAAGACATACCGGTCACCCTTCTTCTCGGCCCTGAGCTTCATCGACACCACGTCCGAGCCGGCGCCCGGCTCGGACATGGCGAGCGCGCCCACGTGCTCGCCTGAGATGAGCATGGGCAGGTAGCGCCGCTTCTGCGCGTCCGTGCCGTTGCGGCGGATCTGGTTGATGCAGAGATTGGAGTGCGCGCCGTAGGACAGGCCGATGGAGGCCGAGCCGCGGCTGATCTCCTCCATGGCGACGCAGTGCTCCAGGTAGCCGAGGGCCGATCCGCCGTATTCCTCCTCGACAGTGATGCCGTGCAGGCCGAGGGCGCCAAGTTTGGGCCAGAGCTGACGAGGGAACTCGTTCGATTTGTCGATGTCGGCAGCGAGCGGCGCGATCTCGTCGGCGGTGAAGGCGCGCACGCTTGCCCTGAGCTGGTCGGCGACATCGCCGAGGTCGAAATTGAGGGCTGGAAAGTCGTTGGGGATCATCGGGCGCTCCCTCCTGGAGCTGTGGGCAGGTAGTGTATCATGGCGACGCTATAGAGCAGGATACCCCGACGCCTTGGAGTATTTCATCGACCACGGTGGCCCCGCGCCCTTCGGTGCCTGGCGCCTCTGGTGAGACGCCGCTGCCCAACCGATGAGCTCCCAAAACATGAGCATGAGCACGCCAACGACATCACGCCCATCGGCCATTCCGTGGCCACCGGTCCTGTTCGTTGCCACGCTGGCGCTGGGCTGGCTCGCGGGCCGGCTCTACCCGCTGCCGTGGCCCGGCTACAACGACCCCCCTGCGCGCGTCATCGGCTATGGGCTGGGTGTCGCCGGCATTGCGCTCATGGTCTGGGGGCTCATCACGCTCTCCCGCGCCGGCACCACGGTGCTCCCCAACAAGGGCGCCGACCAGCTCGTCACCGACGGCCCATTCCGCTTCCGGCGCCATCCCATTTACATGGCCGACGCTTTGATCCTGCTCGGCCTCGCGCAGGTGACGCTCAACATCTGGCTGGCGATCCTGGCGCCGGTGTTTGCGGTCGGCGTCTTCAAGCTTGCCATCGAGCCGGAGGAGCGGCATCTGGAGGAGCGGTTCGGGCAGGCGTATCTCGACTACAAGGAGCGCACGCGAGCCTGGTTTTGAGGCGCGGTAGACCATGGCCAAGGACGATCGCGAGGAGGAACGCGAATTCCTGGAGGGCCTGAAGGCCCGCACCGGGCGCGGTCTTGCGGAGTGGATGGCGGCCATCGCCGCCCAGGGCTTCAGCGACAAGAACGAGATCATCGACTGGCTGAGAAGCCAGGGCCTTCCCTTCGCTCGCGCCTCCTGGCTGGAGCGCATCCACCGCAACGGCGGCAAGCCGATCCACGCCCATGCGCCGGCCGTTGCTGCCGAGGAGATGGATCGCGATGGCGGAAGTCCTGCAGAGCCGCAACGGACGGCGAAGCTGCGCCTCGTCCCGAAGACCGGGGCAAAGGCCCCGCAGGCTGCGGAGGACAAGGACCCAAGGCCTGCAGCCGCGGCGGCCGGGGAGCTTGAGACGCTCCTTGCGGCGGCCAAGGGCTACCGCCCGCTCTATCACCTGCTGGAGGCCCAGGTCCGCCAAGCCATCCCCGGCGTGACGTTCTCCGCGCAGACCCGGCACATTTCCGTCGGTGCGCCACGCGAGTTCGCGGCCATCACCCTGCACGCCGCCGAGGTGCGGCTCGGCCTAGATCTGGGCGAGCGCGCTTTCGACGCCAGGCTCCAGAAGGCCAAGCTGCGCGGCCCCGGACCGGCCATCACGCACATGATCGTGCTGACCGATGCGCGGCAGGTCGACGATGAGCTGCTGGCGCTGATCGCGAGCGCCCATGCCCGCGTCAACGGTTGACCGCGGGGCCTGCGCTGAAGGTCGGCCTTCGCACCTGGCAGGCTACTTGAAGCCGAGGGCCTTCAAGACGTCGCGCACCACCTTGGGCGGACGTGCGGTCGCCGTCTGATCGGATCGGCGCGGGCGCTTGTCGCGTACCCCCTCGGGAGGCACCGGCCCTGGCACCGCGTCGCTGGCGACATTCTTGTCGGCCACGCGCGCCTCGCGGGGTGCCGGCGCCGGCCTGACCGCTGCGGGACGCACCTCGTCCACCGCGCCGGCCTTTGCGGCCGGGAGAGGCTTCGCGGCAGGCGTGGTCAGCGCCAGGGCCGCAGCGGCCCCCGCCTCGGGCAAGGCCGGGTTCGCCTTGTCTCTTGCCGTGTCGGTGGCGATGTCCTCCGAGCCAGGAGACTTGGCCGGGATGCAGGCCACGTCGTGATGGCCCTGCACGAGACTCAGCAGCACGGGATCGGGCGTGTCGACCGGCAGCGTCGCGTTGACGCGCTCGGTGAAGGATTTCATGGCCATGCGGCTCGACGTGGTCCACACGCCGGTGATCTCGCCGCTGTAGCATCCGACCCGCTTCAATTCGCGCTGCAGGGCGCGCGCCATGGCGCCGCGGTCATTCGGATCGATGTTCGTCGCCGCAGCCGGCTTGGGTTTGGGCTCGGGCGGACGCTGCGCAACCACGTAGACCGCGGCGGGCTCGCCACGGCTGCTGAAGAAATACGTATAGCCCGCAATGCCTGCCGCAGATGCCAGGCACAGAATGAGGACGATCACCCTGCTCATCGTCAGCCCCACCGCGCTTGCCGCGCACAGCACGGCGAGATTGCTGGCAAGTTGGGGCCAAAGGAAGGCTTGCGCGTGACGGTTTGAGCATTGCAGCCGCCACGATTGGCCCTCCGGCCGAGGCGTGGGGGTCTCAACGCCGCAATCCTTCGCCGCGAAAGGCCGGCTGGCAGCCTCGGGGCCTGATGCTGACATAGTTTAGTTGTCTGCCAAGCAGAACGCCGGGCAAAGGACCTGTGGAGATCTCCCATGCGCTGTCGCAACGCGGCCCGCTTGTGCCTCGCCGGGATTCTCGTTGCCTGCGTGCTGCCCGCGGAGAGGCTTGGCGCCCAGCCGGTCTCCCGCGCCCAGGCCGTGATCGAGGAGCACCTCTACGCAGGCACGCTGGAGGCGGGCGAAAAGGCCCTGCGCGCGCTGGTGGCCGAAGCCCCCGCGGATGCCGAGGCGCAGTTCGCGCTCGGCGGCGTGCTGCTCGCGCGTGCCGTGGAACGATTCGGCCAGAGCCTGTACCGGCACGGACTGCAGGCCCCGCGCGAGGGCGCCATGCCATTGTTCAGTCTGCCGTTGGCCTTCAATCCCAATCCCGAGCCGCTCACCTACGACGCCTTTCGCGCCATCCTCGCACGGCTGGTTGAGGACCTGGATGCCGCCGAGGCGCAGCTGGCCCGCGTCGGCGACAACCCCGTGAAGCTCACCGTGGACATCGCGCGCATCCGCCTCGACCTCGACGGCAATGGCGTTGCGGACGAGCGCGAGAAGCTCTCCTCGATGTTCTTCAGCGTCCTCTCGGCGGCGCGGCGCCGCAACAACTGGGCGATCGGCAGCGAGAGCCTGCCGGTGGGGTTCGATCTGGCCGACGTCTACTGGCTGCGCGGGTATGCCCACATGATGGCCGTGTCGGCCGAGTTCTTCCTGGCGCACGACTTCCGCACCACCTTTGACGCGACGTTTCACCTCTTCTTCCCGCGCGCCGGCCTCCCGTTCAGTCGCCTCGTGAAGGAGCGCGAGCCGTTTGTTCCGGGGCGCCCGCTCGACATGGGGCCGATCCTCGACTTCATCGCCTTCATCCACCTGGCGCGCTGGGAGGTCGCGGAGCCGCAGCGCCTGGTCAGCATCCATACGCGCCTGAAGAACGTCATCGCCCTCAGCCGCAAGACCTGGGCCGCCGTCCGCGCCGAGACCGACGATGACAACGAGTGGCTGCCAGGCCCGCACCAGAAGGGCGTGCTCGACATGCCCGTGACGGACGCCATGATCGACTCGTGGCTCGCGGTGCTCGACGAGTTCGAAGCCGTGCTCGACGGCCGGCTGCTGGCGCCCCACCCGCGGTTTCAGCGCGGCATCAATATCAGGCGCGTCTTCACCGAGCCGCGGCCGTTCGACCTCGTGCTCTGGGTCACCGGCCATGGCGTGCTGCCCTACCTGGAAGACGGGCCGATCGTCGAGGGGCGTGCCTGGAACGAGGCGCAGCGCATATTTCGCGGCCAGTTCATGACCTACGCCTTCTGGTTCAACTGAGGCTCCGCACCCAGGCGCAGGGCCCGCCTTCGGGGTTTATCCTGACCCAAACTGCGCAAGAACCCCGATAGCCCTTCGCTCGCTTCAGGCCGCATCGTGCCTGTGCCCGGGCCTCCCCGTTTCTGCCGGCAGGTGGTGGGCGGTGAGCGCATGCGGGGCCCAGCGACCGGCAGCTTCAATCGTGGGCCGCGGCACGGAGGCAGGGTGCAGGGACAGCTCAATCCGATCACTCTGGAGGGGAGCGCCCCCGCGAGAATGGAGCAGGTGCTTCGCTCCAGGCTGCTCGACTACACGGCAGAAGTCGGACGCCTCACCACGCCGGCCAGCGTTCTCGATGTCCTCGATCAGGCGATCGAAAAGGACATCACGCTGATGGTGCTCGGCGCCAAGCGGTACGGCATCAATGCGCGGCGGGAAGCCTGGAGGCTGGGGGAAAACGTCTTCATTCATAAATCCGTACCCAAGGGCTGGTGGGACGAATACGCCGTCCTGAGCCAGAAGGCCTATGCCCCCATGATCACCATGGCCCGGCATTGCCTCGCGCCCTTCACCTGGACCGAAACCCTTAGAATGTTCGCACCTATCGGCGTCGATCGCTGGGCCTATGAGCTCGGTCTCAAGTACGGCATTCGCGATGGCCTCGCCTGCCCGGTGGGCGGGCGCTGGGTGGTGGTCTACTGGTCGCGCAAAGTGTTGAGCAACACCCTCTCCCCGCAGCTGCGCGCCCTCCTCTTCCTCGCCGCGAACTGCGCCGGCATCCGGCTGGAGCAGATCGTCGGGCCCGACGCCGGCAGGATCGGCAAACAGGTGGCGCTGACGCCGAGGGAGCTCTCCGTGCTGCGGCTGGCATCGAACGGGCACCGCACCAAGAAGATCGCCGAGCTGCTGGGGCTGGGCGAGGAAACCGTGCGCAGCCACGTCAAGAAGGCGCAGACCAAGCTCGGCGTGAAAGATCGATTGCATGCCGTGGCCGAAGCATTGCGCCTCCACTTGATCCCCTGAGAATGTTGCCGGCTTGCCGGAAGGCATCTGCCCTACCCAACTCAGCTGACGGGGCAATGAAGGTGCCGAGGGTGCGGCTGGCACGGCCGCGCCGTCGCCTCGAGCTGACGGCGGACCCCGTCTACATCAAGTGCCGTCAGCGGGTGATCGAGTTCCTTACGCGCGGCACCGGGCGCCGGTGCTGCAGGCCGCCGAATAGGTAGGGTCAGCGCCAGCAGTGACCGACCCCAACGCGGGCGGTCCAGGTGCGGCATTTCAGCCCCGGCCTGGCCTGGAGTCGAACCAACCCCATCTCGCCGGCGACAGAGCGCACAGTGCAACGATTGCAGCAAAGGATTGTCCCATGACACCCAACGATGTCCAACTCGTTCAGGAAAGCTTCAAATCGGTGAGGCCGATTGCCGCTCAGGCGGCCGACCTGTTCTACGGCCGGCTGTTCGAGGTCGCGCCCGAGGTGCGGCCGCTGTTTCCGGAGGACCTCACCGAGCAGAAGAAGAAGCTGATGGGCATGCTGGGGACGGTGGTCGCCAACCTGCACCAGGTCGAGAAGATCCTCCCCGCCGCCAAGGACCTCGGCCGCCGCCACGCCGGCTACGGCGTCAAGGCCGCGTACTACAAGCCGGTGGGCGAAGCCCTGATCTGGACCCTCGACAAGGGCCTCGGCGAAGCCTTTACGCCGCCGGTCAGGGCCGCCTGGGTCGCCGCCTACACGACGCTCGCGGGCGTGATGCAGGAGGCGGCCGCAGCCGCGGCAGCTGCCACGCCGGCGCCCAAGGGCTTCTTGGCCCGCGTGTTCGCGCGCGCATAGGTGGGCTCGAGCGCGGCGATGCCCCAGCGGAAGCGCGAGCGGCTCGTCATCGTCGAGGGAGCTCGTCGCGCTCCGCCCCGGCCGCGGCTGATCGCCGCCAAGGACGCCGCAGGAAGCGCGGTTCTGCCCGCGGCCAACCCTAGGGCGCGCATGCCGACCTGAGCGATCACGCCTCGCGCTCGGCGAGGCGCGAGGAGAGGCAGAGACGCAGGGGAGATCACCGAGGCGGGGGGAGGGCGGCGAGGCGCGGGGCCAAGGAGACCTCGCTGCGCACCAGGAAGAGGGGGCACTCCAGGACCGAGGCCAGCGGGCGCAGATCGCCCCCCTCGGGCACCACCAGGCCACCGAACTGGCAGATGACGATGCCGCCCCTGAGCTGGCGCAGCGTCTCGGCCACGGCGGCCTCGCCGTGTGCCACGGCGGCGGATTGAATGCGCACGCCCTCGTGGGCCTCCACGACCAGGCGGGCCTCCCCATCCATGCGCGCAAGATCCGCCTCGTTGCGCGCCACCAGCAGGAGCACGATCTCGGCCCCGTCCACCGCCGCGAGCAGCTCCGCGAGGCGCAGCATGTCGGGAAGCTGGCCCGTATCCTCCACGGCGACGACCACCGGGCCCGAGACGCGCTGCGCCCTGGGTCCCACCGTGACGAGGCCGGTGGTGCCCGAGACCTCGGCCAGCATCTGCTTCAGCATGCTGCCATTGGCACCGGTGAACGGCTCACCGAGCGCCACGACGTTCCACGGCCCGGTTTCGGCGCAGGCGATGGTCAGCGCCCGCAGCGGTTCGTCGCGCACCACGCGGCAGCGCAGCGGCACCTCCGCCTTGCGCGCCAGCGCCTCGAGGCGGCGGCGCGCACCCTGGGCGGCCAGGTGCAGGTCGCGCATCATGGCATCGACGGACAGCGGCCGGCTCTGCCGGCCGGAGAGCGAGACCTCACGCACAAAGCCATAGGCCGCGCAATCGAACAGCTGCTCGTCCTCGACGAACAGGCTCTCCAGGTCCGAGCCGAACGCCCGCGCGATGCGGACCGCGGCCTCCAGGGCGACGGCGCTCGGATGCCCCGTGCCGATTTGGATGACGACCCGGCCGCGGTCTTCTCCGGATTGGGCGACGTGCGCGATCATGCCGGCTCACTTGCACCTTCGTTGGCGTTGCCGGCCGTCTTGACGAAGTTGCGGCCGAGCTCCGCGAATGACTTCAGCTTATCCTCCACCAGGCGGTTGATGGTGCCGGCGGGGAAGCGCTCATCCGCCCCGCGCTCGCCGGCTCTGACGCCCGTGAGGATCTCGATGCCGTCGTCGATGGTGTCGACGGCATAGATCGCGAACTGCCCGTTCTTGACCGCCTCCACCACGTCCTCGCGCAGCATGAGATGCTGCACGTTGGACTTGGGGATCAGCACACCCTGAGCTTCGGAGAGCCCCCTGGCGCGGCAGATGTCGAAGAAGCCCTCGATCTTCTCGTTGACGCCGCCGATCGCCTGCACCTCGCCCTGCTGGTTGACCGAGCCGGTGACCGCGAGCGACTGCCTGATCGGCACCTCCGCCAGCGCCGACAGCAGCGCATAGAGCTCCGCCGAGGAGGCGCTGTCGCCGTCCACGCCACCGTAGGATTGCTCGAACACGAGCGTGGCGGCCAGTGCCAGGGGCACCTCCAGGGCGTAGCGGCCGGCGAGGAACCCCCACAGGATCATGACGCCCTTGGAGTGCAGCGGGCCACCGAGCTTGGCCTCGCGCTCGATGTCGGTGACGCGCCCGGAGCCCAGACGCACGCGCGCGGTGATGCGGCTTGGCCTGCCGAAGGAGAAGGCGCCGAGCTGGATCACCGACAGGCCGTTGATCTGCCCGACCCGGCTGCCTTCGGTGTCCACCAGCACGATCTCGCGGTTGATGGCCTCCTGCGCCCGGTCGCGCAGCCGGTCGGAGCGCTGGATCTGCTCCTCGATGGCGCGGACCACGTCGGCCCGGCCGGTCACCCTGCGCTTGGCCTGGGTGGCCCAGTAGTCCGCCTCGCGCACGATGTCGGAGATGCGGCCGAGCTCGATCGACAGCTTCTCGCGGTCGTCGGCGAGGCGGGCGCCCTCGTCGATGACGCGCGCCACCGCGGCCGCATCGAGCGGCTTGAGGCCGTGCTCCTTGACAACGGACGCGATCAGGCGCGCGTAGGCATTGTCGTTCTCGGAGGAGCGCTTGATGGTGTCGTCGAAATCCGCCTGCACCTTGAAGAGCCGGGGGAAGTCGGGATCGTTGGCGGCGAGCAGGTAGTACAGCTCGCGATCGCCGAACAGCACCACCTTGAGGTCGAGCGGGATCGGCTCGGGATCGAGCGTCTGCGCCGACACCAGGCCCGCCACCTCCGTGGGCTGCTCGATGCGGATCTCGCGCGCCTTGATGGCCCGCTTCAGGGCCTCCCAGGCGAACGGCGACAGCAGCAGCCGCCGGGCGTCGACCAGCAGATAGCCGCCGTTGGCCTTGTGCAGCGCGCCCGGCTTGATCAGCAGGAAGTCCGTGAGCAGGGTGCCCATCTGCGCGAAGTGCTCGACGCGGCCGATGAGATTGCCGTAGGTCGGGTTGAGCTCCTCGACGATCGGCGCGCCCGCCGATCCGCCGTCCCCGTTGGCAGCCATGATGTTGACCTGATAGCGGCGGAAGCGGGGATCCTGCGCGCTGTCGACGGGCCGCCTGACGATGGCATTCTCCTCCTCGCCGGTGGCGACGAACAGCGCCACGTTGCGCACCATGTCGTGCCCGGCCGCCTCCAGATACGCCGCGGCATGGGGCACGTCGGTGAACGACGCATGCAGCTCCACCAGGGCGTCGCGGATGGCGGAAGTGGCCACCTCCTCGTTGAGCTCGCTCAGCTGCTGGCGCCGCTTCTTCTCCGCCTGGGGCAAGCGCTCCAGGATCGTTCCAAGCTCCTTCTCCAGCGCCGAGATCTTGTTCTCCACGTCGCGGCGCATGGCCTCGGGAAGCGCGTTGAAGACGTCGGGCTTCACCACTTTGCCTTCGTGCATCGGCGCCATGGCAAAGCCGGTGGGCGTGCGCAGGAGGGCGATATTCTGGGCCTGCGCCTTCTTGCTCAGCGCATCCACGGCCTCCTCGTTGCTCGACCGGAACTGCTCGTCGATGGCGCGCCGGCGGGCTTGGTAGTCCTCCGCCTCGAAGCGCGCCGGCAACACGCCGCGCAGCTCGTCGAGGGCGGCGATCATGCCCCGGGCGAGGTCTTTCGCCCGCCCGTGCGGAAGCCGCAGCGCTTTTGGCCGGTTGGGATTATCGAAGTTGTACACGTACACCCAATCGGGCGGCGTGGTCGCCTCCCTGGCCTTGGGCCCGAGGTGCGCCTTGACGGCCGTGGTCTTGCCCGAGGCCGGAGGCCCCAGCACGAACACGTTATAGTCGTGACTCTTGATGCTGGTGCCAAACTGGATGGCCTTCAGCGCCCGCTCCTGGCCGATCAGCCCGGTGATCGGGACCAGCTCCTCCGTCGTCTTGAAGCCGAGGGAGGCCGGATTGACCACCCGGCGCAGCTCCGCAGGCTGCAAGGCCTGGGGCCGTGCGGCGGTCGTGGTCATCTCGCCCTTCGCAGCGATGGACATCCCGTCGCTGCCGCCGGGCTGCGAGCGTTTGAAGAACATGCGATAACCGCCCTCG
>Ga0066388_100002285_pt1 | contig 11593 bp, 8 predicted proteins | sample PanSoiMetaGPlot6_FD_64539 | JGI IMG/M metagenome (GOLD analysis project Ga0066388, IMG submission 64539) | Tropical forest soil microbial communities from Panama analyzed to predict greenhouse gas emissions - Panama Soil - Plot 6 (Hybrid Assembly) | ecosystem: Environmental > Terrestrial > Soil... | reverse complement strand
CCGTGCACGACGGCCCCGCTCATGCGGGGCCCGCGGTTGTGACGGTTGATCGTCATAGGCACGCCTCGAAGAGCCCCGCCGCGCCCTGACCGCCGCCGATGCACATCGTGACCACGCCGTAGCGCGCCTTGCGCTTGAGGAGCTCGTTGGCGATCGTGCCGACGAGCCGCGAGCCGGTCATGCCGAACGGATGGCCGATGGAGATCGAGCCGCCGTTGACGTTGAGCTTCTCGGGGTCGATGCCCAGCCGATCCCGGCAGTAGACGACCTGCGACGCGAACGCCTCGTTCAGCTCCCACACGTCGATGTCCTCGACGCGCAGGCCGTGCCGCTTGAGGAGCTTCGGAACCGCGAAGACGGGACCGATGCCCATCTCGTCCGGATTACAGCCGGCGACGGCGAAGCCGCGGAACACCATCTTGGGCCGGACGCCGAGCTGCTCGGCGCGCTCACGCAGCATGAGCAGCGTCGCCGACGCACCGTCCGAGAGCTGCGACGAGTTGCCCGCGGTGACGGTGCCCTGGCCGCTGTCCTTGTCGAAGTGAGGAGGCAACGAGAGCAGCCCCTCGAGCGTGGTGTCCGCGCGGTTGCACTCGTCCTTGTCGACGAAGTAGTCCTCCTTGCCGACGACCTCGCCCGTCTTCTTGTCGAGGATGCCGCGCGTCACCTGCATCGGCGCCAGCTCTTCCTTGAAGAATCCGTCCTGCTGAGCGCGCGCGGTGCGCTGCTGCGAGGAGAGCGCGTACTGGTCCTGGGCCTCGCGGGTGATCTTGTAGCGCTTGGCCACGACCTCGGCGGTATCGCCCATGACCATGTAGAGTCCGGGGTAGTGTTCCTTCACCCACGGGTTCGGATCGCTGTCACGCTTCATCATCGTGATGGACTCGATGCCCCCGCCGATGGACGCCTCGGCGCCGTCGTTCATGATGTGGTGCGCGGCCATGGCGATCGCCTGCAATCCCGACGAGCAGAACCGGTTGACGGTGGTGCCGGCCACGCTGACCGGCAGGCCCGCGCGCAGCGCGGCCACCCGCGCGATGTTGTGGCCCTGCGAGCCGTGCGGCTGCCCGCAGCCCATGATGACGTCCTCGACCTCGGCGGGATCGAGCCTCGGCACCTTGCCCAGCACGTCGCGGATGACGTGGGCGGCCAGCTCATCCGGCCGCGTGAGATTGAACGAGCCGCGGAACGACTTCGCGAGCGGGGTCCGCGAGCTGGCGACGACGACGGCTTCTCTCATGGCGGATCCTTTCTGGGGTAGGGTGCCAAGACTGTACCCTATTTGCCGGACTCGGACGAGGGGGACACCTCCATGACACCGCGCGCGGCGGACATCGTGATCATCGGCGCCGGAGCCGTCGGCTGCAGCATCGCTTACCACCTCGCGCGGCGCGGCGCGCGCGACGTCGTCGTGCTGGAGCGCGAGATGATCGGCGCCGGCTCCACCAGCAAGGCCGCCGGCGGGATTCGCGTGCAGTTCGGCACGCGCGTCGAGGTCGAGTTCTCGCTGCGCAGCATCGAGTTCTTCAAGCGCTTCGAGGACGAGATGGGCGTGCCCTGCGACTACCGGCAGGAAGGCTACCTCATCCTGCTCGCCGACGAGGCGGATCTCGCGCGCTACCGCAAGAACGTCGAGCTCCAGACGAGCCTCGGCGCGGAGGTGCGCATCCTCGGTCCCGACGACGCGCGCGCCATCGTCCCCGAGCTGCGCGTGGACGACGTGCTGGCCGCGGCCTGGGGCCCCATGGACGGCTACGCCTCACCCAACGACGTCGTGCAGGCCTATGCCGCGCGGGCTCGCGCCGGCGGCGTGCGGATCCTCGAGGAAACACCCGTCACCGCCATCGAGCTCGATGGTGATCGCGTCGCCGCCGTCGTCACGCCGGCGGGACGGATCGCCACGCCGCTCGTCGTCAACGCCGCCGGTCCCCAGGCGCCGCTGGTCGGGCGAATGGTCGGCCTCGACCTGCCCGTCGATCCGCGGCGACGGCACATCTTCGTGACCGACGAGTTTCCCGGCGTACGCCACCCCATGCCCCTCGTCATCGACCGGAGCACCGGCTTCTACTGCCGCAGCGAACAGCGACAGGTTCTCATGAGCGCGGGCGACGTCGGCGCCTCGACGGAGTTCAGCGCGACGGTCGACTGGAGCGTGCTCGATCAGGCCGTCGACAAGGCGGTGCACCGCATCCCCGCGCTCGAGGGCGCCAGCATTCGCCACGCGTGGGCGGGCCTCCGCCCGCTGACGCCCGACGAGCACGCGATCCTCGACTGGGCGCCCGGCGTCCGCGGTCTCTATCTCGCCATCGGCTTCTGCGGCCACGGCTTCCAGCACTCGCCGGTCACCGGACAGGTCGTCTCCGAGATCCTCACCGGCGCCGCGCCCAGCATCGACATCCGCGACCTCTCGATCGCCCGCTTCTCCTGACCCGTCGGCTCGCCGTCATCCCGCGGCGTGGTGGCGCGGGTCCCGGACGAGAGCGAGGTAGACCGTCGCGGAGGCGAGGCCGAACAGCGCGGCGAGAGCGAAGACCGGGCGGTAGCCGACGGCGTCGATCACGACCCCCGCGGCCAGCGGCAGCGCGAAGCCGAACGGCGCGATCAGCGTGCGTTCGATCCCGATGTACGTCGGCCGGCGCTCGAGCGCCGGCGCGAACTCCAGCACCAGCGCGGTTGCCGAGACCTGGACGGCGCCGCTCAGCAGGCCGTGCAGCGCGAACACGGCGCGGAACACGCCGAGCGAGCCCGCGGCGAGCGCGACGAGATTCATCGCCGCCGACACGCAGACCGCGAGCACGAGGACGTTGCGATGGCCCGTGCGGTCGGCCATCCACCCCAGCCCGATCTGCCCGGCCATCTGCCCGGCGAGGAACAGCGCGGTGAATCCGCCGACCTCCGCGACGGGCGAGTCGAGCACCCGCAGCGCATAGACGGTGAGGAACCCTGTGGTCATCGCGCTGCCGAAGCCCAGCACGCGTCCGAGGAGGAAGCGCGCGAAGTTCGTGTCCTGTCGCAGCAGCGCGGGGATCCCGCCGAGGTGCGTGCGGAAGTCGGTCCGGGCGGGCGCCATCGTGGCCGGCGGCTCGCGCACCACGGCCAGCGCGATCCACGAGAGCCCGACGGCGACGGTCGCCGCGAGGAAGCACGTGCCGTACGCGACCGACGGAGTCAGCGCGGCGAGCGCCCACGAGGTGAAGGCACTGCCGACGAGCCCGCCGAGGGTGGCGGCGAGCCCCGACAGTCCGAAGAAGCGGCCGCGAAGCCGCGTGGGCACGGCGCGGCCGACCAGGTCCATCCACGCGGGCATCAAGATGCCGCCGACGCCCGTCATGACGAGCAACATGACGAGCAGCATCGCGATGGAGAGCCGGGGCGCGCGGTCGGCGAGAAAGAACGCGACGAGGGTCATGACGAGGAACGGCACGCGCTCCCACGCCGTCCACCGCAGCACGAAGGCGAGCTTCCGCTCGAGCCCCTCGGTGTGAGCGGCCGCGAAGAGCGGCGGCAGGAACCATCCGATCGTCATGACCGCGGGAATGGCGCCGATGACCACGGTGGACGCGCCGAGAGAGGCCGCGAACGCCGGCAGGACCGTGGCCGAGGACACGAACGCCAGCCCCACCATGAACAGGCCGTAGTCCGCGCCCAGGGCGAGCACGTTCCAGCGGAGATCGCGCGTGGGCTCACGCGGAGTCATGATTCGAGCTACCATACGATCGATCGATTCCGACGTCACACGAGGAGCCATCATGGCCGAAGCCGTCATTGTCTCGACCGCACGGACCCCCATCGGCCGCGCCTATCGCGGTGCCTTCAACAACACGCATGGCGCCGTGCTCGGCGGCCACGTGATCAGCCATGCCGTTCAGCGCGCGGGGCTCGAGCCGGGCGAGGTCGAGGACGTCATCATGGGCTGCGGGCTCCCCGAGGGCGCCACCGGCCAGAACATCGCGCGCCAGTCGGCGATCCGCGCCGGATTGCCGGTGACCGCGGCCGGCGTCACCGTCAACCGCTTCTGCTCAGCGGGCATGCAGGCCATCGCGATGGCGGCGCAGCGGGTCATCGTCGATCGCGTGCCGATCATGGTGGCGGGCGGGGTGGAGTCGATCAGTTTGGTGCAGAACGAGCACTTCAACACGTATCGGCTCCAGGAGGAGTGGATCCTCGAGCACAAGCCGGAGCTCTATTTGCCGATGATCGACACGGCGGAGGTCGTCGCCAGACGGTACTACATCACCCGGGAGACGCAGGACGCCTATGCCCTGCTGAGTCAGCAGCGGACGGTCGCGGGGCAGGAGGCCGGACGCTTCGACGCGGAGATCGTGCCCCTCGCGTCGAGGAAGCTCGTGCAGGACAAGGCCACGGGCGAGGCGCGCGAGGAGACGGTCACGCTGACGAAGGACGAGGGTAATCGCCCCGACACGACGCTCGAAGGCCTGGCGAAGCTGGTCCCGGTACGGGGCGAGAAGGGGACGATCACGGCGGGGAACGCGAGCCAGCTCTCCGACGGCGCGTCAGCATGCGTGGTGATGGACGCCAAGCTGGCCGAGCGTCGCGGGCTGTCGCCGCTTGGGATCTTCCGCGGGCTCGCCGTTGCCGGGTGCGAGCCCGACGAGATGGGCATCGGACCGGTCTTCGCCGTACCGCGGCTGCTCGAGCGGTTCGGTCTCACGATCGACGACATCGATCTGTGGGAGCTCAACGAGGCGTTCGCGGTCCAGGTCGTCTACTGCCGCGATCGTCTCGGCCTGCCCATGGAGAAGCTGAACGTCGACGGTGGTGCCATCTCCATCGGTCACCCGTACGGGATGAGCGGTGCGCGGATGGTCGGCCACGCGCTCATCGAGGGCAAGCGCCGGCGCGCCCGCTACGTGGTCTGCACGATGTGTATCGGCGGCGGCATGGGCGCCGCCGGCTTGTTCGAGATCGCGTAGGGCGCCGGCACAAGGCGGCGCCTAGCAACTCGGTCCTTCTCGACCCCCTGCGCGCGGTCAGATGGTTTCGAAGGACGCGTGGCGGCCGAGTCCGGTGGCGAAGCGGGCGGCGCCGCCGCGGGCTTCCTCGAGGAGCGGGCGGTGTCCGCCGCGACCTTCGGCGCGCAACGCGTCCTGCAGATCGCGTCCCCACTGGGTGTGGCAGGACATCCGGTCGGCGCGGAGGCAGATCTGGGGAAACCGCGCGATGTCCTCGGCAAGACGCTCGGCCTCGGCGCGGGCGCGTCCCCGAGGGACGACGCGGTTGGCGAGCCCCCAGCTCAGCGCTTCCTCCGCGCCGACGCCGCGACCGGTGAGGATCATGTCGAGCGCGCGGCTCGCCCCGATCAGACGCGGCAGGCGGATCGTGCCGCCGTCGATGAGCGGCACGCCCCAGCGCCGGCAGAACACGCCAAAGACCGCGTCCGCCTCCATGACGCGCAGATCGCACCATAGCGCGAGCTCGAGGCCGCCGGCCACGGCATATCCGTCGACGGCGGCGATCACGGGCTTGGACAGCGCGGTTCGCGTGATCCCGAGCGCGGGCTCGCCCTCGGGATCGTAGGTATCGGGTAGGCCGTGCTCGGCCAGGTATTTGAGATCGTACCCGGCGCAGAAGCCGCCGCCGGCGCCGCACAGCACGGCGACGGCCGCGGTATCGTCGGCCTCGAACGCACGAAACGCATCGCGCAGCCCAATCGCCGTCTCGGGATCGACGGCGTTTCTCACCTCGGGCCGGTTGATCACTACGGTCGTGACGGCGTCGCGTCGCTCCACCAGAACCTTCATGACGTCTCCCTCGGGGTCAAGCCTCGATCGTCACGGCCTGATCCCACCGCGCAGCGCGCCGATCGCGGTGAGGTGGCCGATCATGGCCATCTCTCGGGATAGCGTGGCCGCGCTGTCGAGCAGCGTGAGCGCGCGTTCCCGATCGCCGAGATCGAGGAGGCAGCGCGCGTAGCGGACGTAGGTACGAGCGAGCTCGGGGCGGGTGCCGAGCTCTTGCAAGATGTCGATCGCCTGCCGCATCAAGCGCTCGCCTTCGGTCCGGCTGGCGGGATCGGTGCGCAGCAGCATCTCGGCGAGCGTCCGGTGGGCGTGGCCCTGCGGAAATCGATCCTCCGCGGCCTCGCCCAGGTGGATGGCCTCGTGGCACAGCGCGGCGACGCCGTCGACCTCGCCGAGCGCAAGCAGCGCCGCGGCGAGGAAGCTCTTCTGGCGAGCGAGCACGAAGCGGCTGCCGATCTGCTCGCCGAGCGCCAGGCTCTCCTCGATCAGCCGCCGGCCTGGGCCGGGATGGCCGGACATCGTGCGCACGTGGCCCTCGAAGCACTTCGCCACGTACACCCGGAAGACGTCGCCGATCTCCTCGGCGATCCGGCGTGCGTTGTCGAAATCGCTGAGTGCCAGTGGCCAGTCGCCTCGCTCGCCGTACACGACCGCGCGGTTCAGAAATACCGCGGCCTCCGCGAAGGGGTTCTTGATCTCGTGAGCGAGCTCGAGGGCCTGATCGGCGTAACCGAGAGCCGACTCGAACTCACCCATGAGCCCGAGCGCGAACGCCGCGAAGCCCGCTGCAGTGGCCTCCTCCGTCTTGTTGCCGAGCCGACGCATCTGCGCCGCACCGCGCGCGAGCAGCTGGCTCGCCTGACGGTAGTCCGACTTCTGCCAGTAGATCCGGCCCATCAGGCTGACGGGCGGCGCGGCGAGCCCCTCGTCGCCGAGCCGCTCGGCGATGCCGAGGCTCTCCTGAGCGAAGCCGATCGCCGTGGACGGCAGCGCGAGGACGTACGCGACGCGGCCGAGCCAATAGAGCACCTGGCTGAGCCGCGGCTCGTCGCCGAGGGCCTCGGCGAGGGCGCGCGCCTGCTCGAGGTTCACGCGGTCGCGCTCGATCACGTCCTGGCGGGTCATGCCGACGCCCGCCAGCCGGACCGTCGCGTCGATCTGGGCGCGTTGCCCGTCCGCCGTCGCGGCGCGGGCGCGGGCCATCGCGAGCGCCTGCTCGTAGTACGTCGTGGCCTCGGCGTTGGCGTGCAGCCGCGCGGCACGGTCGCCGGCACGCAGCGCGTACGCGGTCGCGCGGTCGGTCTGCTCGCTGCGCGCGTAGTGGTAGGCGAGGATCGCCGCCTGCTCGTCCAGGCGATCGCCGTAGAGCTCCTCGATGGCATGGCCGATGGCCCCGTGGAGCTCGCGCCGTCGCTGCAGCAGCAGCGTCTGGTAGGCGACGTCCTGGATCACCCCGTGCTTGAACCCGTACTCCGGCTCCGGGTAGAGGCGTGTCTCGTGCACGAGCTCGAGGCGCTTGAGCGCGTCCAGATCGTGGGAGACCTCGGTCGGTCGCTCGGCGACACGCGACAGCACGGCCAGCGCGAACCCGCGGCCGATGACGGAGGCGGTCTGCGCCGTGCGCTTGACGTGCTCGTCCAGTCGATCGAGCCGGGCCCGGATGATGTCCTGCACCGTGCCGGGGAACTGGACGTCGCGATCGCCACGCCAGACCAGCGAGCCGTCGCGGACGTCGACGAGCCCGTGCTCGCGCAGCGAGCGGACGATCTCCTCGACGAACAGCGGGTTGCCCTCGGCCTTTTCCCAGACGACGCGCACGAGATCGGCCGGCGGCCGGATGATCCTGAGCAGCCGCTCGAGCATCGTTTCCACCTCGCGCTCGGCCAGGAGATCGAGGGAGACCTGCGTGTAGTCGGTCGTGTCGGTCCAGCGTGCGGCGTAGCCGGGCCGGCAGGTGGTGACCAGGAGTGCGGGCACGGCGGCGAGCGTCTCGATCGCGAAGGCCAGGAAGTCTTCGGACGTGCGATCGATCCAGTGCAGGTCCTCGACGATGAAGATGACGGGCCGTCGCCGATCGCCCGCGAACATCAGGCGGTGCAGCGCCTCGAACGCCCGCTGCCGCCTATCCTTGGGATCGAGATGCCGCAGTGATTCGTCCTGCCCGGCCGCGCCGAGCAGCTCGCGCAGGTACGGCAGCGCGCTGGCGACGCTGGGCTCGAGCTGCTGCATTCCCTGCCGCAGCTTCTGGTCGATCTGCAACGGGTTGTCGTCGTCGTCGATGCCGAAGCTCGCCTTGCACATCTCGAGCAGCGGCAGGTAGGGCATCGTCTGTCCGTACGGCGCGCAGTGGCCCTCCAGCCAGGCGACGTCCTCCGACTGGAAGGACGTGCGGAACTCGTGGAGCACGCGCGACTTGCCCACGCCGGGCTCGCCGACGATCCCCACGACGTGGCCGCGCCCGCCCTTGATCCGCGCGAAACAGTCGCCGAGGATCGCCAGCTCGCGCTGCCGGCCGACGAGGCCGGTGAGCCCGAGATGGGCGCCGATCTCGAGCCGCGTGCGTCGCCGCTGCCGGCCGAGCACCTTGAAGACCGCCACCGGGGTGCTGCGCCCCTTCACGAGGACCTCACCGAGCGCCTCCCAGCGGACGTAGTCGCTCACGAGGCGGTGGGTGGCGTCGGTCATCAGGATCGTGCCCGGCTCCGCCACGCCCTGCATGCGAGCCGCGAGATTCGTCGTGTCGCCGACCGCGGTGTAGTCCATGCGGAGGTCGTCGCCGATCTTGCCGACGACGACGAGCCCGCTGTTCAAACCGAGGCGCAGCTCCAGCTCCACGCCCTGCTCGCGCTTGAGCTGCTCGCTGTAGCCGGCGACCGTCTCGCGGATCGTGAGCGCCGCTTGAACGGCACGGAATGCATGATCCTCGAGGGCGACCGGGGCGCCGAACAGCGCCATCAATCCGTCGCCGAGGAACTGGTTGACGGTACCCTCGTAACGATGGACGGTGCCGGCCATGAGCCGGAGCGTACGGTCCATCAGGCGGTGCATCACCTCGGGGTCGAGCTGCTCGGCCAGGCGGGAGGAGTCGACGATGTCGACGAAGAGGACAGTCACCTGTTTGCGCTCACCCTCGAGCGCGCTGCGGTAGCCGAGCACGCGGTCGGCGAGGTGCTTCGGGGTGTACGGGGCGGCCGCCTCGGCCGGGGCCTCCGCGTGATCCACCGCTCGGCCGCACTCGTTGCAGAACCGCGCGCCCGGGGCGTTGGCATGTCCGCAGCCGGGGCACAGCGCCTCCAGCCGGGCGCCGCAGTCGCTACAGAACTTTGCGGACGCGGGATTTTCCGCCTGACAGCGTGGACACCGCATCGTACGTTACCGCCGGGTCACGGCTCGGACGGGTAGAGATACTCCCGGGTCGGCGGGATGGCGTCCGTCGCGCCCTTGGTGAACTGGATCTGCCAGACGCAGTAGTCGCCGTAGCGGAAGCTCGCGGCGCAGCCCGCGAGGTAGAGCCGCCAGAGCCGTGTGAACGGCTCACCGTACATCGCGCGGACGCGATCGATGTTGGCCTCGTAGGCCTCCAGCCAGCGATCGAGCGTCCACGCGTAGTGCAGGCGCCACACCTCGACGTCGGTGACCTCGAGGCCGCTGGCCGTGAGCGGCCCGACGGTTTCCGCCAGTGACGGGAAATACGCGCCGGGGAAGATGTGCTTGGTGATCCACGCGTTCGGCGGTCCCGGCGTCTGCCGGCCGATGGTGTGCAGAACGCCGATGCCGCCCTCGCGCAAGAGCCGTGCGGTGGAGCGGAAGTACTCCCGGTAGTTCGATCGGCCCACATGCTCGAACATCCCGACGCTCACCACCGCGTCGAACCCCGCTGTCTCTCCGAGCTCGCGATAGTCGCGGCGCGCGACGGCGACGCGGTCGCCGAGACCGTGAGCGCCGATACGGGCGCGCGCCTCCGCCTCCTGCTCGGCGCTCAGCGTGATGCCGAGCCCGTGGACACCGTAGCGCGTGGCCGCGTGCAGCAGGAAGCCGCCCCAGCCGCAACCGATGTCGAGCAGGCGCACGCCCTCGCGGAGCCGGAGCTTCTCGGCGAGATGACGGAGCTTTCGCTCCTGCGCGGTGTCGATGTCCTCGTCCGGCGTCCGGAAGTACGCGCAGGAGTACATCATCTCCTTGTCGAGCCAGAGCTTGAAGAAGTCGTTGCCGAGGTCGTAATGCACGGCGACGTTCCGTCGCGCCTGCTCGAGCGCGTCGACGCGCCGCCAGCGCAGCGCCGCGAGCCGCGCCTTCTCGCCGAGAGTCAACCGGAACGTCTCCGGACGGCAGAGAAACATGAGGCGCAGGAACCGATCCAGGCTCCCCTCGACCCGCACGGCGCCCGCGACGTACGCGTCGCCGAAGCGGACGCTCAGATTGCCGAGCAGCCCCCGGCAGACGGCCTCGTCGTCGAGACGTAGCACGAACTCCTCGGCCCCCCGGCCGTAGCGCCGCGACTCGCCGTCCCAGAACACCACGCGGAACGACGCGTCGGGGATCTGCGAGAGGATCCGATCGACCAGCTGCTTGGTGCTCATCCCAGGACCCCCGACGACTCGGGCGTCGGACGGAGCCGGCGCGCGCGCACGGCGTCCTCGACGGCGCCCAGCGAGATCCGCTGGCCGGTGGCCGGCCGGACGAGCGTGCGCGCGTCGACGTAGAGACGTGGGGTGCGGAACACGAGGAGCACGGCGCGCCAGTGCGCGGGCGCGAGATAGCGATCGGCGGCGTGCCGGCGGAGACTCCGGCGCACCCGCGGATAGTACCGCGGGCTCATCGACGGGAACAGGTGATGCTCGACGTGGTGGCTGAAGTTGAAGAGCAGCCAGTCGATGAGCTTGAAGGTCGACACGCTCATCGTGGTGGTGAGCGAATCGGGTCCGTCGGCGAGCGGCCGCAGCATGTGGTTCGTCACGACGTACGACATCATGACCAGGTTCACCGTCAGCATCGGGATGACGATCGCGAACAGCGCGCCGCGCGGCCCCGCGCAGACGGCCATCACGATCCAGAACAGCGCCATGAGGGCGCTGTCGCGAATGGCCCGTCGCCGGTCGAGCCGGCGGAAGGCCGGTCCGGTGCCGAAGAGCCACAGCACGCCGTGCGACTGGAGCGTGAAGAACAGCGGCAGGTAGAGGATGCTGAGCCAGTGTCCGGAGCCGGGCGCGAAGCGGGCGAGGAGCTGGCTCCCGCGGTTGCGGCTCCACTGCTCGAGTGTCCCGAAGGTGTCGGGATCGTGATCGACCACGTTGGTGTGGGCGTGGTGCGCGTGGTTGTGCCAGATCAGCCACAGATGCGGCGACAGCATATAGATGAGGCATGTCACGTAGAGGACCGCCGTGCGTCCCCGACGCGACCGGATGACCGCGCCGTGTCCCACCTCGTGGCCGAAGAAGAACAGGCTCGCGTAGAGAACCCCCATGGCCATCGAGATCGGCAGCGCCGCGTACCACGGCATCGGGGCGCCGACCACGGCGACGCTGCCGGCGGCGATGACGGCGACGAGCGGAATCCCGAGCACGAGCCGCCAGGGGTGGAGGTCGAACGCAGCTGCCGGAAGGTCGGTCCGGATCCGATCCCTGAGCACGCGGTCGCGGTCCACTCCCGTCACTCTACTCCACTCTCGCGTGGCCGTTGACCTTCACGACCTCACCGAGGGCGGCGGCGAGGTTGGCGCGAGCAGCGTCGAGGTGCGGATGTACGGCCAGCGTCCGACGGAAGAGGGCCGCGGCCTCACGGTGCTGGCCGAGCGCCATGTGACACAGGCCCTGGCCCGAGAGCGCGCCGAA
>Ga0066388_100002284_pt1 | contig 11594 bp, 3 predicted proteins | sample PanSoiMetaGPlot6_FD_64539 | JGI IMG/M metagenome (GOLD analysis project Ga0066388, IMG submission 64539) | Tropical forest soil microbial communities from Panama analyzed to predict greenhouse gas emissions - Panama Soil - Plot 6 (Hybrid Assembly) | ecosystem: Environmental > Terrestrial > Soil... | reverse complement strand
CATTCGTTAGGGCAGCCTAATCACCAATTCGCCTACAGTCTACCGCCTTTCACAGTGTGTCGAGTTTGTAGCCTACCCCCTTGATCGTCTGAATCAAGGAAGATTCTGTACCAGGGTCGATTTTTTTTCTGAGCCGCATCATGCACGTACGAATCGCATATTCGGTTGCGTCTGTCTCGGAGGCCCATACCCGTTCAAGCAAAGCTTCTGCACTGAAGACCTTGTTTGGATTGCGCATGAGAAACTCGAGGAGGGTAAACTCCCGTTTCTGAAGGTGAATCTCCTGGCCGTTTACGGTGACGCGGTGGTTGCTCGGATCCAGTACCAACTTGCCCGCGGAAAGAACATTGGAAGTGAGGCCGGATGCTCGGCGCAGGAGAGCGCGCACACGAGCGGATAATTCCTTCATGTGAAACGGCTTGGTCAGATAGTCGTCTGACCCAGCGTCCAATCCTGCTTCCTTTTCTGCAATGGCCGTCTTGCCGGTCAGCATCAGGATAGGTGTCAGCCCGCCCTGCGAGCGAAATTCCTTGCAGATTTCCAGTCCGCTTAGGCCAGGAAGTTGCCAGTCCAAAATGATCAGGTCGTACTGGTAGACGGCCAACATATCCAGAGCTTCCCGCCCGCTGTGCACTGTCTCTACAGAATGGTGCTCCAGGGACAGCCAACCTTTGACTGTTCGTGCAAGCTGCACGTCGTCTTCTACGAGCAAAATCTTGGCCATTTCTTGTGCTTCCCACGCACATGCTACTTCAATAGCAGACTCATCGAACTATCTTAGCCGAAGGATGACTTGTAACGTGCCCGCACATCAGCGCCACCGTCTAATCAGGTGGCTGTAAGAAAGACAAGAAAGCATAGTCGCTTGTCAATGTTCGCCAGCAGCAAAGATAGCCGAAAAACCGGTACGGGTGGTCAGTATGGTCTTTCTTTGGAATTCTCGACTGCTAAGCCACTATTCGGCAAGGATCTTCACTGGAGCGAGGCCTTCGGAAAAGCGACCAACATTAAATGCCCTGTACCGAGGTTCAATAACAAATTTTCCGGTCTTGTCAATAAAGCCAAGCAGTCCATCACCACGCATGACCAGAGCGAGTCCTTCCGAGAAGAAGCCACCATCAAAGAACTGGGGTTTTATGATGAACTTGCCATTCTTGTCGATAAAGCCTACAGGGGGATACAAGCACGTCTTCGGGCCGTTCGGGTCTACGACGAAAGTGCCGGATTTGGCTGTATAGCCGTGCGCCGTGAGCTTCGGACCAATCGCCGCACTGGCGAGATCTTCGGAAAACGAGTAGGCCCTATCAAAACTGGGCTTTATAACAAGCCTTCCTGTCTTGTCTATAAATCCCCATTTGTCATCAATGCGCACGGGGGCAAGACCATCGCGAAAGTCAGAAGCGTCCGAAAACTGAGGCTTGATTGTATAGTTACCGCTCCTGTCAATGAAGCCGTACTGGCTATCTTTGTTGCAGCCACGCACAGCAGCGAGGCCCTCGGAAAAGGAATGAGCGATTCTAAACTGCGGCTTTATGACTAGCTTGCCAGATTTATCTATATAGCCGAACTTGCCGTCAACCAGGACGCAAGCAAGCCCTTCGGAAAAGTCGCGAGCGTCAATGAATTGATGCTCGATAACCAGTTTGCCGGTCCTGTCTATGAAGCCGAACATTGGACCAATCACCCTCGTTGGAGTGGGGTACCTACGGGCTACTGCAACCCTGGCAAGCCCGTCGGAAAAACAGCCAGCCTGGTCGAATTGAGAATTTATGACTAGCTTGCCGTTCTTGTTTATAAATCCGCGTTTGTTACCAGCATTTACTGCAGCAAGCCCGTCGGAGAATTGGTCGCACTTGCCGAACTGAGTTCTGAGGACCAGTTTGCCTGTCCTGTCTATATATCCCCAATTGCCGAATGGGTTGACGAATATCGAGTCGCCGTGCGTCTTTTCGTCATGCCTGGAAGGCTCGGCTAATACAGCGCCGGCGCAGATGACCAACTGTGTAAGGCAGGAAAGCACGAAAATCAACATCGCGCGCATCACTGGAACCATATTAAATCACCCATGTCGACTTGCCACCATTGATTATATCTGGTTCGATGCCACCAAACTGGGAATAGCAGTCGGAGAACCGGCTGCATTGCGTTCTATCGGCTGGAAGGGCTCATGGCGTGCACCGGGTCGCGCTTGCAATCGCCGCAGCAAAGAAGAATTTGACATCAGCGCCCAACGTCTTCAATCACTCATCGGTGCCCTTCTCCAGTCCGGAGGATACGCGCTTTCGTTAACACCGCATTGCGAATTTACTTTCAGGCCGGATAACGCTACAGTCTGCACGTACACAAGCCCAACCTCCCGGCAAGAGGGACATTCAAATTGAGTGTCCCGCTTGCCACAAAAAGGGCACTTACCAATAAAGGTCTTCCTCGAAGGCAGATCCGGCAAGCGAGTTGCAACGGGCTGTCCTGCTTGATGCACCTATGCAGCACGGGAATTGCGCGCACTGCCCGTGCCACCACGGAGGCTAAGATGAAAACACTGCTTACTACGGTTTTTTTACTAATTCTCGGGCTCGGTTCGTCAATCTCTGTGAGCGCACAAGAGTTGGCGCCTGGTCAGACACTCATGGCCGCACACTATGTCTCCGAGAATTATGCCGCGCTCAGCAGCGCAGCAGGCTTCCCGTTACTCGGCGGCGATGCCGGCACCGCGCAGTCGAACTCGCCTGCCAACAGCGCGGGGGGAGACAATCAATATGACAGCGGCAGGATCGCCAGAGGCGCAGTACCACTGCCTGCCACCGGACTTGGTACCGCACCGATCCTGCCGCGCACTATGGCAGGCGATACTGCTAACAACTCCGTACTGTACACGCCGATACCTTCGGGACAATACTCATATGGATTCGGAAAAACTGATGCTGGCGGCGGCCGCGGGCAGCGCAATCCCGGATCGGCTTACGAAGGCCGCTTGCCTCCTACGTCTACCTCCAGCGTGGACTTCGACATAGTGGAACGGTGACAGGCAGAGGCACTTCTGCGCTGGCTCGGCGACGATGATCTGGGCAAGGCGCCGGTAGTACGAGATGCTCAGCCGCGAATCACACAGGTGGGTGCGACGATTCACCATTCCCGGTGTCAGGTTGGCCATCGTGGTCGGGCAGGCGGAACCAGAACGTTGATCCTTGGCCTGGTTCGCTGTCCACGCCGATGAATCCGTCGTGACGCTGAATGATCGCTTTGCAGATGGTCAGCCCTAGCCCAGAGCCGCTTTTTTTGCTGCCGCTGGACTCACTGTGCCTTGTAGCGAGATTTAACGACCTCGACAATTCGTTTGCCCACCTCGACGTTTCAGCCTGGCTTGTCCGGGCTGGCAGGCTTGTCGCCTCCGGGGGGCACAGCTCCACTTGGATCCACTTCGTCGTCCAGGCGCTCCACGGCAGCCGGCCGCCTCCGGCCCTGAGGCGGCACCGCTTCTGGTTGCCTGCCATCACGAGGCTGCGCAGGATGAGTGTTGAGAATCTGCAATTCCGCTCGGCCTTCTCTCGGCGTCAGGTCGTTGTTTATCAACCTCCTCAGGTAGGTCTGCGATGAGCCCTTAGTGTGTTTGGAAAATTCCTCGAGGGCCCTGGCTCGCGTCATGTCATTTGCGTCGCCGGACTTTCTCAGCTCTCTGGCAAACTCGTCCATGTCTCTGGTGAGCCTGTCCAGGCCCTTTTGCTTTTGCTGGGCCTCGTGCTTCCATTCTCTAATCAGATCCTGCCGGCGAACCGGGTCTTGAATCCCGTCAAGCGCTGCCAGCCGTTCTTTGTCGGGCAGGGAGCGGATGCGCGCGTCGTCCTTGATGATCGCCAGCCGGGAATCGTAGCGCGTGGACACGTAAGCCGGCTCCGCTGCTGGGACTGGCGTGTCCAGCACATTGAGCGGGGAGCCTTCCTTCTTGAAGCGCGCAATGATGCCTTCGAACTGCTGATTGATCTCCCGTCGCCTGGAGTGGTCCCATGATGGTGTTCCAGGTTCGCCGTGCCTTGGATCGTTGGGATTCGAGGTGATGACGTTATCCTGGCGAAGCTTAGGCAGATCTGATTTCACCCGTTGCGAGGCGTCGATGGGAATGAACTCACCGGTGTTCTTGTTGATCAGAAGATAGTCTCCACCGATCGAATCGATAGCGCTGCCGGCCTTCATGGGAACGATGATGAAACCTGCCTCTTCCGGAGTACGCCCTCTGAGGGCATCCATCGGAGTTTTCATCTCCTTCTGCAACTGATTGAATATCAAGTTCTGAGTATCATCTCCTCCGCGTCCGGTGCGACCTGCGTAACCTCCTTTGTCCCCGGCTTGCGGGGACTGATCGATCAAACGCCTGATCTGTCCGTCTCTCTCCTGTTTCAAAACCTCTTTTAGCTCGTTGCGCGAGTTCATGCTCGTCTTATAGAGCTCCTCCTCAGCCGCGGTACGCGCGCGGCTCTGTTGTAGCCCCTCCAGCTTCTCCAGGGTTTTGTCGATGGTGCGCAGCTCTCTGGATGCGCGCTGCAGCTCGTCCACATGCTGCTGCCTCAAGCCATCAAGCTCCCGCACCTTCTCCGCACTGGGGCGTTGTGTCCTCTCGAGTTCCATAATCCTGTTGCGGCGCATGTCCATGCTCTCTTCAAGTGTCTGTCGCGGGGCCGGCTGAGCAGCAGGATCGGGTGTGGTGACCAGTCTGCTGACCTGCGGTGCTGTGCCGGCCAGCTCCTTCACCTGGGAATCGAGACCGTATGCTTCCTTTTCAATCCTGCTTCCGGCGTAGCCGTCAATCAGCACCTTGTGCTGATTGTTGACCTGGTCGAGACGTTGGTCGAGGTGCCTGGTCAAGAGCTGCCTGGCCTCCTCGCCATCGAAACCCACGCGCAGACCGGTTGCCGGATCTCTGGGCAGGTTGTCCCACTTCCTGACCTGCTGCACCACATCTAGTGGCACAGCCCCTTCGCCGAACAGCCTGCGCGCGAGGTTGTCTCCACCGGGCTCATCGAAGAGTTGCTTGAACAAGCGATTTACAGCCTGCCCGTCCGTGTTAGCCCTTAGATTTTCGAGTTTGCCGAGCATCACTCGGGCGGAATTGCCGAGATCAGCCGATTCTTCGGCAACCGGACGGCGGACATCCTTCACTGCCATGGCCAGCTCGTTGGCACGGGCAATGTCGTCCGGGCTGAGCGGCGGCTTGCCCTCGCTGCGGGCGACGACATTCTTCAAGAAATCGGGATCCAGGTCTCGACCGGTCGCTGCCTGGTAATGGTCGCGTACAGCCTTCACATCCATCGGCTTGCCTTCTGCAGCCGTCGCATGAATGGAGTTCCGCACAAGAAGCTGGTCCTGCTCGAGGTGGACAAGCTCGTGAAAGACGTTTCTGGACAAGCCGGCCTTGCCACCTGCCCCTACCAGGTCTGCCTTCGGTACGGTGATGATTCCTTTTCCGAATTCATACCCGCCGGCTGCATGCATATTGTCGGCCATTTTGAGCTCGACGGGCGGCAGCTTGTGATCTTTGGCGAAGCGGTCAAGCTCCTGCTGCAACTGCGTCTGCCGGGCTCTGGCCTCCACGTCGATCTGTCGCGTCAGTTCAGCATGCTCGCCCGACAGCTTCTGCCACTCATGGTGCTTGTTGTACAAGTCGGACCGCTGATTCAGCCGGTGGTTTTTGTCGAGCTTAGCGGCTTCGATATCGGCCGGCTTCACGTTCTGGCTGCGCAGCGAAGCGATCTCGGAATCCAGCCTGACATGGGCGTTCTTAACATCCGGGGCAAGTTCCTGCTGGCGTTTGAGGGCTGGGCTGAGGTTCTCTTTCCATGAGTCTCTTACCTTAGCAACTCTGGCGCTGAAGTCCCCGGCCACTGTTTTGCTCAATTCAGGGATCCGCTGATTGAGCGCCGCCAGCTCAGCATCCGTCGGTGGAGGAATCTCCGGCTTATACAAGCGGCCTGCACGTATATCTGTGTCCAGGCGTGCAGCTGCGGGTAGCTCCGCCGCTGCAGGGCGCGCAGCAGCATCCGGATAGACAATGACATGATCGTAATCGCCGAGGTTGGCCCTGCCGCCAGGCGGAAGCTTATGGTCGAAGTGCTGAACCGGCAGCCCTTCGACAGCCTGATTGCCGGCGGTGCGCACGGCGACCGGCTCCGTCAAGTCACCGGCCACTCTCCGTAGAGTCGCATCCTGCATTGTCGGCGATTGTTCGATTACGGTCGACACGCTGTACTTGTCGCGCAAGATCTGAGCGGCGCTGGCAGGTTCCCCAGCGGGCGTTCGCTTCAGGTGCTCGCCGCCGACCCAGAAGACCACCTTGTTGTTGGGGTCCGCATCAAGAATGGCGCCAATCTTCCTGGCCATGAACTGATCGCGCTGGCCTACCAATCCTGTTGTTGCTTGATCGACATGATCCACCGCCACAAGCTTGAGACCATGCGCGCGGGCGCTGTCCAAGACATCGAGGTAGCTGTCCTGCATAGCCTTTCCGCCCAGCCTGTGTCCGAGGATGTCCCTCAGCTCCTGGCGGGTCATTTGACCGTTCATGAACTGATCCAGGGCTCTTTGATTGACCTCCGTAGCAGGAATTTCGACGGCAAAATGAGTAGCACCATTGCGTTTCAGCTCGGGAATTATATCGGCGGCAAACAAGTTCCGATGCGGGTTTACCTCGCGGTGCATCTCGCCGATTCCAAGAACGCGGTTGTTGCGCATGGCCTCGGCGGTCATCTCCACCGGCGGCAGTCCCTGGTTAAGCTCGGCCTTCAGTCTGCCTACCTGCAGGGCATCCAGTCCGAGCGGCCTCATCGCTGCCACCTCGCCAGCGGTAGCAGTCTCCGAGGACATCGGCTTGAACCTGCCTTCAGCGCTCTGCTCGATCGCCTGTCTAAGAGCTCTACCTTGAGGCAGAATCTCCCTCGGCACGCCGAACGGCTCTCTGGCGAAAAGATCTGCTTGCTGGGCGCTTCCCCAGAGAACAACTTTGGCGTTGGGATTTGTTTCCAGAAGTCTCCCGAGTTGCTCGGCCGTGTCCCGCATGTAGGCTTCCGGTTTGAGCGGCAAGTTTGTGCCCGCCAGCTTGCCGTCGCCTACAGCGACGAGCGCGAACGGAGAGTCAGGCTTGTTTGCTTTGCGCGCCGCTTCCAGCATGTCCAGAAATGCCTGCCCACGGTACTCCTCGGGAAGCCTGCCCTTGAGCTGGTCGATGTTCATCGTGCCCTTCATGAAGGCGTCTAGATCGCCCTGTGCGTTCCTGGGCAGTTCGAGGGCCAGGTGGGTGGCACCGGACTCTTTGAGTTGTGCAACGAGATCTTTGCCTAATTGACGCTGTCCCTGGATATCAGCTCTCGTCCCATGCTCACCAATTACAACGAAATTCTCGTGTGCCTTCAGCCCTTCTGAAACCGTCTTGCCGACCGCCGGCTGCTCCGGAGCAACGGATGGGCGTTCTCTCACGGGCGGCGTCGTCTCGATCGAAAGGCGCTCGACCGGCGCACCGGACGCCGGCACACGGGGACGCTCAGGAGTGACGGGGATCTCCGTGTGCCCGGACGCACTGGGCGTTGGACGGGCGTCCGTCGCCGGCGCATGCACATCACCGTGGCCAAAGGCTTTCCGCCAGCCGTAACCACCAAGTTTGAATATCCCCGCCGCCGGCACCGCAAATGCCGCACCTTGAATTGTTGCCAACTGCAGTTGTTCGGCACTGAGCTTGCTTTCGTCAACGAGTTGTCTACCAGCTTCGCCAACGAAGGCACCGCCGGCGCCGGCAAGCCCTTGTAGTCCCACCGACTGTCCTTGCAACCGCGCGACGTGCAGAACCTGTTTCAGGGTTCCCTCGACTTCGGCCTTGACTGAGGAGCTGAGGCTGGTTTGTAGCGCCTGCGCCAGGTCCGTCCTGACCGTCGCGTTGAGTCCTTTCACACCGGCAACCATTTCCGTAATGGCCTGATTGCTGACCCCACCTCCGGACTCGAGTCCCTCGCGCACGAGCGTGACCATACCCTTCCTGATCTCGTCTTTGGCTTCGTTCGTCAGACCGCTGAATGCCGCCTTCGCGAGGGCTGTCTCAGCCGCGTTTGTCCCGGCACGAACTCCAAGACGAGTAGCGGCGAGCAGATGATTTGGCCCCAGCACGTTGCCTGCAGTCATCGCCGAGTACTTAACAAAGTCCCCGGCCAGTGCCCGAAACCCTTCATGGTCGTTGCCGAGTAGCGCGTACTTCGTGCCGGCTCCGAGGATGCCACCACTGGCGATGACACTGCCGGTTGCCAAAAGTCCTGTCAAGCTTGTTCCAGCGGTAAATGGCGCAGCGACGATGGAACCAGTGGTAATGATGGCTGTAACTCCTGTGTCGATAGCGGAGTCCCTGCTTTCCCGGAACGCCTGGGTGGCGCTTTCTACCTCGCGCAAAATGCGATCTTGCTTCTCCGCAGGAAGCGGCAAGCCTTTTACCTGTGCGTCAAACCTGGCCTCCGCAAATTTGGCAAGCGCCTCCAGATGCATCACGTTGTAGGTGCGTCCTATAACGCCACCCATTCCAGCATCGGCCTTGAACACCGACTGGCTTGCGTGCAGGTAGGCAGTCTCGAGATCCCACTCCTTCCCTCTGGTCAGTCTTACAAACTGGTCCTGTTCCTTGTGCTCGACTTTCTCGAGAATATCCTTGCGCAGGTTGCCGCCATACTTGTCGTGATAGGCGACGACCGTTTCCATGCGTTGGGCTTCATTCATGGATGCGAGCAGGGTATGAACCTCATCCTTGGACACCCCTGCTTCAAGGTAGAACGCTCTCAGCCTGTCCTCGGGGCGAACCTGCCCCTGCTTGATGATCTCTTCTGCTAAAGTTCTTTGCTGAGGCGAACCAGCGAGGGCCTTGAGAAGTTGGTCCCTTTCGGCTGATCCTTCTCGACTGTTGAGATGGTCGAGGCCCTTTTTTGTGGCGTCCAAAACAGCATCTTTGAGGAATCCCTTGGCGTCGAATACTTCACGCGTGGTGCCTTCCTTGCCGCCGGTGCGTTCTAGCCTGGTATTCATCTCCCGCAATGTAGCAACAGAAAGGCGGCCGCTTTCGAGCATGGGCTTGACGTAAGTCTCATAACCCTTGTCTCCGCCGACAGCCCGTGTGGCAGCTTCCTTGAAAGCAGGATCTTTTATGAGGCTTTCAGCCAGCTTTGCGTCGCCTTTTAGAGCGTCGTTGATCAGGCGTACCGCCTGATGACGACCAATGCCATCGATACCGGTTTTGGCGTAAAGCTCCTCGGTCACGGTCATTCTGGGCGCATCAGGAAAAGGCTTGTCCTTCTTGTCGTTCTCAATCTGTTTGAAAAGACCTTCCGCAGCCTTCCATCTGGGATCCTGGTCTTCTCCTCCTGAGAGAACGGCCATCACATCTTTCTTCAAGGCATCCCTGTACTCTGAATCGTCGCGCACGCGTTTACGCTCTTCCGGTTTCATGTTAATAATGGCGTCAAGCATGGCGTGACGATCGTGTCGCCAGGTACCTTCGTTGTCCTTGATGGCAATCTGCAGGTCACGGCGGATGGTCTGATGAGTCGCGTCGTAAAGGGTCTGACGGTACGCATTGAGGGATTTTTCACCGTCGCTGCCCAGTTGGTTCACGAAGTCGTTCCGCTGCTGCAGCACCGAGCTCTGAACAAGGTTTGGATTAAGCTGCTCGAACTCTTTTGCATTCTTACGATAGAACTCGAGCAATTGCTCCTGTTGCCTGGTCAGGGTGCTTTCCAGAACTTTGCCGTCCTTAATCGACTTGTCCAGATCGTGGCCGGCAGCCAATCGCTCCAGGCGCGCACCACTTTCAATATCATTGAGCTGCCTGGCCACCTCCCGCCCTTCCAAGAACGGGCGCAGGACTTTGGCGTCAGCCTGATAGGACTGGAGTTGTCTGGCTTGATCCGGCGTCAGATCACCCTCCTTGATCTTGCCGTCAGCAATTGATCTTGCCAGGCCGTGCCCCGCAACCAGCTCATTCCACTCTGCTTGTGGAATGTTGGCAAACGCTGGGACTTTGTTCCTCAGCGCCGGTAGGTTGTTATCATCGGCAAGCTTGTTTATCTCATTTGCGAACTTTACCTTATCGTTCAGCAGATTCTGGGCGCGGTCCAGGTACTCGCCCGACCCGAGGTTCTTCTGCATGGCTTCGGACATCTGCCTGTGAAACTCGGAGTAATAACGCGAGCCGTCCGGAGCTGTGACGCTGCCCCCCTCTGCCTGGGAGATTCTGACGCCGGACATCAGTTGATCGAACGTCTGGCGGCTCATGGTCTCCAGAGCTCCCAGATTTACCTGGTGACTGTTTGTCCAGTGCCTGCCAATCGGCGCAATCTTGTCGGCAACGTCAGTGCCGCCGCTGTGGAAGAGCTGGTCTTCGTACCCCGTCTGTTTGCGATCCTTGTAAGTGTAGTGCAAGCCTTGGATCGCCGACTCCCACTTCTTGTATTCACCGACCGCAGCCACTTCCGCCTCTGTCCGTGGTTGCTTGCCGGATTCGGCGATTCGCTTGCCGTCGAACACCTGGGCTCGCTCTTCCGGTGTCAGTTTCTCAAAGGATTGGCGGACAGAGGCCTCGTCGTTGCTGAATACTCCCGTAGCTTTCCTCAGCTGGGTGTATCCCCGGAGTTCGCCCCTGTCCGCAAAGTCGGTGGCCTGCTGGACCGCAAAAGAGTCCGTGACCGTGTAAGTGCTGCCGTGTTCGGTAGCACGCGTTTCGGTGAAAGCATCCTTGATTGCCTGACTGCCACCATTCTTTCCGAACTCGACACGCCCTTTGTCAGTAGCAAACCCCTTTCCGGCTGCCTCCACAAAATAGTCGAGCCTCTTATGGGGTGGGCCTTGAAGAGCCGCCAACATGATGTCCGCCTGCTCTCCTACAGTGCGCTTATCTTTCCCCTTCCCGTTGTCGACAACCACCTCCATCAGCTTCTCGTGGTATCTGTCCCACGTTCTGACAGCATGACCTTCTCCATCCTTCCCGTAAAATTCACGCAGCTCCCGATGGTACATTGATTTGAACGCCGCGTTCATGTCATCGAGATTTTGCTGCGTAGCTGGGCCAAGCACGTTGCGCGTCGAGGATAGGATCTGGTCTTTGCTGCGATCACGGTTCCACCACCAGCGACCCAACTCCTCCGCGTCAACTGCCAGTTGGGCAGCGCTCTTTTCACCGGGCTGGCCACGCCTGTGCAGGTATGCCTCCGCTTCCATCCAGCGGTGCGTATCCGGCCCGAAAACACCATCAAACGATTCCTTCAACTTCCAGTAAAGGTCGTTGTGGTTATCGGGATTGAAAGCATGGCGAACCATGTAGATTTGCTCTGCGCTCATATCCTTGAGCTGGTTTCTAATGTCTTCAATCTTGTTGCTGTTCTTCCAATAATCCAGCGTTCCTCTCACAGCTTCCGCTGCACCACTTATGTCTGCCTTCTCTTTTGTCTCCTTCGTGCCGTCTAGCTTACTTTCCGTGGTCTCACCAGAGGACGAAGCATCTCGTACCGTGCCTGTTTTGCGGTCGACGCTGCTGAAGCCATGCCACACTTTGCCATCGGACTGCCTGACCCATTGAAATCCAT
>Ga0066388_100002282_pt1 | contig 11596 bp, 15 predicted proteins | sample PanSoiMetaGPlot6_FD_64539 | JGI IMG/M metagenome (GOLD analysis project Ga0066388, IMG submission 64539) | Tropical forest soil microbial communities from Panama analyzed to predict greenhouse gas emissions - Panama Soil - Plot 6 (Hybrid Assembly) | ecosystem: Environmental > Terrestrial >... | reverse complement strand
CGCGTCGACCGGCTACGCGCAGAACCTGGTGTTCCACAAGAACGCGTTCGCGCTCGTCATGGTGCCGATGGAAGTGCCGTCCGGCGTGCATCCGTCGCTGGTCGGCCGCGAGACGCACAAGGGCCTCTCGGTGCGGCTCGTGCCCTACTATGACGGCGCGAACGACATTTCGAACTGGCGTCTCGACGTGCTCTACACCGTGGCGGCGATCTACCCCGATCTCGCCACGCGGGTGAGCGGGACGTAAGGCAGGCTGAAAGGAACCATGGGTGGGTCATGCCGTTGCCGCGGCTGACTCACGCCTAGTGCCCCGTTTCCGACGCGCGTGATACGTTTCAGCACCCTCCGACACGCGCGTCGGAAACAAAAGGGGCACTAGCAAGTATATGGTTCTAGTGCCGCTTATCGATTTGACGTTCCTGGGCGAGCCTGCTGCAAGTGGTGCAGGAACGTCAAATCGGCGGCACTAGCGACACGTTGCACGGAACGGACGGCAGTATTAGCTATCTGCGGTTACCAGGAGCTGCGCCATGTCGCTGTTTCCGCGAATGCGGTCGAGCAAGGATCGGGAGAACGAGGCGCTGCAGGAGCGCGTCTATACGCTGCAGGGCGCGCTCGCGCAATGCAAGGAGGTGGCGGGACGCTGGACGGGCTTCCGCCGCGTGACCTCGATCGGCATAGCCGTCGTGTTCCTGGCGCTCGGCTTCGCGCTCGGCGTCTATCGCGACTCCATCAAGGAGACCGGTGGCTCGGTTGCCCGCGTGAGCGGGCTCGCGCGGGCGCCCTCATTCGAGGTAGCCGACGCGCATTATCGCGACGGCGAATACGCCAAGGCGCTCGAGCTCGCGCGTCCGCTCGCCGAGGCGGGCGATGCCAGGGCGCAGGCGCTGCTTGGCGTGATGAATTATCGCGGCCGCGGAGTGTCGCAGAATTACGACGAGGCGTTGAAGTGGTTTCGCCGCGCCGCCGATCAGGGCGACGTCGGCGGCATGTTCTATCTCGGCTTCCTGTATTCGGAAGGCGAGGGCGTGCCGAAGAACGACGTCGAATCGGCGAAGTGGTTTCGCCTCGCTGCCGAGCGCGGCGACCCGCAGTCGCAATACAATCTCGCCCTGTCTTACGCCAAGGGCGAGACCGGCGAGCCGGACAACGTGAGCGGCTATATGTGGTTCAGCCTGGCCGCCGCGCGGTTCGCGAGTTCGGATGCGCAGCGCGCCACCGCCATTGCTCGGCGCGATCAGCTTGCGTCCAAGATGACCCCGGCGGAGGTCGCCGAAGCGCAGCGACGCGCCCGCGAATGGCAGCCGAAATAAGGCCTCACGCCGCAGCGGGCGTCGAAAATCCGGCGACCAGCTTGACCAGCTCGGCCTGGCGGTTGGTGCCGGTCTTCTCGAACAGACGTTTGACGTGCGTCTTGACCGTCGTCTCGGCGACGTCGAGCGCCGCCGCGACTTCCGGTATGCCGCCGATGTCCACGATGGCAAGCAGCACGCGCAGCTCGCTCGGCGTGAGTTTGTAGCTCTTGGCGATGATTTCCGGCGCCGATGGCATCGGCATCGCCGCCTTGCGCACGAACACCGCTGTGACTGCCGCCTGCCGAACCCGGCGCCGGTCGCCGGAATTCACAGGCAGGAGGTGCGCGACATAGGGCTCCCTGCCGTCGCCGGTCAACAGGATCGCAATCCCCTTGGTGCCGGCGGCGGCATCGCCATGGCCGAGGGCGGCGAGGGCCTCGCGCAGGCTCGCGTCGGCTGCGCCATTCGTCGCGACTAGTCGACCGCCTTGCGCGCGCAGCACTTCGCCCGCGCGCAATAGCACGTCGCCGGCCGCGTTGACGTGCACGATCCGCCCTTCGGTGCCGATCAGGAACAGCGCGTCGCCGAGCCGGTCGATGACGTCGCTGAACACCGCGGCCTTGGCACCCTGTGCCTCGACCGCCTTGCCGATCAGCACTGCACGGCGTACGTGCGGCACGATCAGCGCCATGCGCGAGCGCACCTTGTCGTCGATCGGGCCGTGCGGCTCCCTGAACAAGGCCGAGATGAAGGAGAAGCCGGTCGCCGATTTTTCAAGCACGGCGCCCGCGGCGTCCACCCAGCCCTGCGGCTGCATCCACTCGCCGAAGAAGCGGCCGGCGCGAAACTCGTCGTACGGCACGAGGTCGTAAAAGCTCACGACCTGTCCCGGATCGAAGAACGGCAGCGGCGAGGTCGGAGCGAATTTCGAATGCGTTTCGGCATAGGTCCGAACGAAATCAGGATCGACGCCAGTGTGATGATGGGGCGTGGTGGCCTTGCTGAGCGAATCCTTTTGGAGAAGACCGATGCCATGGCCGCCGACGAACTCAGCGATGCCAGCGAGCGTATCCGGCCAAAGCGTGGCGTCGAGCGCGGCATCGTAGATGCTGCCGATCAGGGACATCAGAATTTCCTCGCTTTCGGCCGGACGGCTTCGTGGCCCGGTGCGAGGGGTCGCAGGCGGGCGACGCAGTTCTGTCAATTCGCTCATCAGATTCTCCCCGGTCGTCATCGCCGGCACGAGACGGAATGCAATGTCGCTCGCGCCGTCACGCGACGGCGAATGCCCGCGATGACGCGGCGGAATTACTGGGGGTACGTGTAATTAGCTAGGTCTGGAGCGCAACGATTTGGTCGAGAGCGCAAGCGGCGTTCACGATTGCGCTATCGGCCACGCGCTGAAACGCCCGATCGGACAGGAAAAAAAGCATGAAATCGCGAGACGACGTCATCACGGCCCTGCTGCTCGACCTCAACGTGATGGGGCTCGGCGAGGCGGCGCCCGCCGAGGAGCAGAACTTCGTCGACACGCGCCTGACCGGCATGCTCGACGATCTGGTCGCGCGCAGGAAGCTGTTCGTTACCGACGGGACGCAGATTCCGGATCCCTGCTTCGAGCCGCTGCTCGCCTGTCTGGTGCTGCGATTCGGTCCGAAGTTCGGCCGCGCCGAGCCGGCGCTGGCCGACATCATCGCCGCGGAAGACCGGCTCAAGGCGGCGTCCGCCCCGGTCGCGCCGCGGCCGACGCTCGAGCTCGACCCGGCGCTCCGTCGCGGCACGACCGTGCGGTTCAATCTTGGAAGGTACTAACCGGTCAGGGCATCTGGCCACGCTGCTGCATGCAGCCGTTGTAGCGGATGATCTGCGTGCCCTGATAATCGCGATTGTTCCACGGCTCGACTTCGGCGTTGCACTCGCGCAGCGCCTTCTCCCTGGGGTCGGTCGTCTCGGTGCTGAGATAGAGCCTTTTCTTGGTGGAATGACTCGCGGTGTGACGCTCTTTCGCGAAGCCAGGCGTGGCGCCTGCGGCGACGGCGAGTGCCACCGTAACTGCGACGAGACAGGTTTTCACATTCGGCATCGTCTATCTCCCTGAAAAACTGCGAAGCCGCCTCGGATCTCCGCAGCGGCTTCGCGCTCACATGCAGGCGATCGCCTGCCAACGACAACGCTTCGCCTTGCTCTTGGTTTTCCGATCCTGCGCAATTCGCAATGCATGAATGCGCAAGGCGATGGTTGTCGTGAAACCGTCATTGCAACGTCGCCCGTACGTCACGCGGCGCGCCCGCATATCGAGGTGTTGCATGGTTGCGATTCCCTGGCCGACGACGTCATCGCCGGCGAAGGTCCCGCACTTGTCGGGCGGGCGCCTGATCAACTGCTATCACCAGCAGATGCCGGCGACGTCACGTTCGCCCGACCGCTGGCGGCGCGCGCCCGGGCTGCGCACCTTCGCGACCACGCCGCGCTCCGGCCATCGCGGCTCGATCGTGGTCGGCTCGACGCTCTATGCGGCATTCGCCAACAACATCACGCGATTCGACGTCGCCGGCGCCGCGACCAGCGTCGGCACGCTGAACGGCGCGGCGAAGGTGTTCTGGGCGCGCAACAACAAGGTCCCGACTCCCGACATCGTCGTGGTCGATCCTGACAACGGCGCATCGGTCGTCACGGCGTCGAGCGTGTCGAGCTATCCCGACGCCGACGTCGGCGCGCCGAACTCGGTCACCTTCCTCGACGGCTATTTCTTCTTCACCTACGGCGACGGCACCTGCCGCGCCTCGGGGCTCAACGCCACGTCGATCGATCTGTCGACCTTCATCAAATGCGAAGGCAAGCCAGATGGCTTGCTGCGCGCGCTCGCCTTCTCGGACCTCTATCTCGCCGGCACCGAGTCGATCGAGGTCTGGCACGACACCGCGGAGGCCGCGCCGGCGTTTCCGTTCTCGCGCCTCAAGGTGATCCCGAAGGGCATCATCGGCCGCTATGCGGTGACCGGCTTCGAGGACGGCATCGGCAAGGGCATCATGTTCGTCGGCAGCGACCGCGTGGTCTACGCGCTCGACGGCTACTCGCCGGTCTCGATCTCGACGCCGGCGGTGATCGAGGCGATCGAGGCGCATCTCGCCGCCGGCGGCGATCCGTCGCAGATCGAGCTGTTTCCCTACGTGGTCAACGGGCGCGCGTGCATCGTCATGACGTCGTCGTCGTGGACCTGGGTGTTCGATCTCGAGTCAGTCGCCTGGCACGAGCGCACCTCGTACCTGTCGCCGGCGTGGCGCGCGACCGGCGCGGTCAAGGCGTTCGACAAATGGCTCGCCGGCGACACCGCGTCCGGCAACATGGTCGAGATCACACAGCTCGCGCGCGACGAGACCGGCAGCCCGCTGCTGTTCGCGATCGAGAGCGGGCCGGTCGCGAAGTTTCCGCAGCGCGTCGCGGTCGCGCAGGCGACGTTCGATCTGGCGCAGGGCGTCGGCCAGGCGACCGGCATCGATCCGATCGCGACCGATCCGCAGGTCGCGATCAGCTACAGCGACGACGGCGGCTTTCAATGGTCGGCGCCGCGGCTGCGGCGGCTGTCGCGGCAGGGCGAGGTGAAGGGGCCGATCAAGCTCGCGAAGTGCGGCACCGCGAAAACCACAGGCCGGCGCTGGCGGCTCAGCGTGTCCGATCCGGTCGACGTCGAGCTCACCGGTGGCGACATGGCCGCCGAGCTGCGGGATACGTGATGCCGACGTCGACGCCGAAACCGCCGCCGCTGCCCGACGCCGACGTGCCGCTGGTCGATCCGAAGACCGGCCGCATGACGCCCGAATGGTACCGCTGGCTTGCATTCTACGACCGCATCTGGCGGCAGCTCCGCAACGAAATCCCGTAGCGCATATCCCGGAAGAGTGGATCCCGTTTTCCGCAAGGATATGCGCCAGACAGAACGAGGTGAGACGATGGGACTGTTCGATATCTTCTCGACCGGGCCGGCCGAGGACGCCGCCGAAGCGCGCAAGCGGGGGCTCAACGCAGCCTACGACCAGGCGAGCCGCGAGATCATCTCCGGCCGCAACACGGCCAACGACTACTACGGCCGCGCGCTCGTTCCGCTCCAGCAGCTCTACGACGTCGGCAAGACCGGCGTCGACGCCTACAGCGATGCGCTCGGGCTCAACGGCGCTGAGGGGAACGCGCGCGCCGCATCCCGTTTCCAGGCCGGCCCCGGCTATCAATGGGCGGTCGACCAGGCGATCGCCAACGCGGATCGCGGCGCGGCGGCGCGCGGCAGCCTGTCGAGCGGCGGCACGCGTGCCGCGGAGATCGGTCTCGCCTCGAATCTCGCCAATCAGGAGTGGAGCAACTACCTCAACCGGTTTTCTCCGCTCGCGTCGCTCGCCGGATCGGCGGCGTCGGGCATTTCGGGCGTGAACACGAGCGCGGCCGGCACCAACTATCAGGCCGGCAAGGATCTCGCCGACTACGGATGGAAGCAGCAGACCGGCATCGCCGATGCGCAGGCCGCCGCCGACCTCGCCGGCTACAACGCATCGCAGAACGCATGGGGCGCGATCTTCCAGGGCGCCAATCTCGGCTCGAAGCTGCTCGGCTTCGGCACGCGTCCGAGCAGCGGCTTCAGCAATTTTGCTTCGAGCTTCGGAGGCGGCGACAACGCCGACACCAGCAGGGTGACGGGTCTCGGCTCGTATTCGTGACAACAGCAGGAGAAAAGACGATGGCTGATCTCGACACAATGATCGCGCAGGGGCCGCCGCGCCTCGACTTCTCGCCGCTGTCGACGCTGTTCGACAGCTACAACGCGGGTCGCAAGGCGCGCCACGGGCAGGACATCTGGGACGCCCGCCGCCAAGCCGCGGTGACCGGCGCGGACGGCAAGCTCGACTACGCCGCGACCGCGCGCAATCTACTCAATGCCGGCGATATCGAAGGCGCGCGGTACATCGCCGGCATGGTGAAGGACATGCGCTGGGGCGCGGCGGGCGCGGGGACGGACGATGCGAGCCGTGACGACTTCGCGCCAGGGACGACCGTGGCCGCGCCGCGGACGATCGCTGCCGGTGGCGAGTCGCCGCGGTCGACAGTGGCCGCTGCCGCAATGCCGTGGCCGCAGATCCCGTTTGCGGCGGTGCGTGCGTTGCAAGCCGATCCGTCGCTGCGCGACGAGTTCAATCGGAAATATGGCGGCGACTACGCGACGATCGTGCTGGGGAATCCGGTGGTGGGGAGATAGAGATGGCAAATTATTTCGATCAGTTCGATCCCGAACACGAGTCGTCCGGGGTCGGTGATGCACCGACGCCGCTCAATGGCGTCATGACATTCTCGTCGCGTGGCGGGCCCGACTAGGTTCTTGTGCCGGCGTCATGGTCAGCACGGCTGACAATCCAAGCCTCCGGCGGCGGGTACCGCGGCAATCCAATCACCACTCACGGAGGCCGCTTCATGGCCGGCACTGTGCCCAATCTCCCGTTGTCGATGCAGTTCGACAAGGACACCGGCAAGCCGCTGCGCGGCGGCAAGCTGTCGTTCTATCAGGCCAACACGACGACCCCGCAGCTCGCCTACAAGGACACGGGGCTGACGCTGCCGCATCCGAATCCGCTCACGCTCGATGGGGCCGGCCGCGTGCCCAGCTTCTACCTCGCCGACGGCTTCATTCGGGTGCGGCTCACCAATGCGCGCGGCTCGGTGCAGTTCGACGAGGCGAACCTGCTGGTGATCGGCCCGTCGTCGGGCGACGGCGGAGGCGGCGGCAGCGTCGACGCGAATGCCGTCTTTCAAATCGGCGACGTGCTATGGCTCGACAAGTCCGGCGTTCGTGCAGGGTGGGTGCGCGACAACGGCCGCACTATCGGCTCCGCGTCGAGCGGCGCCACGGAGCGCGCCAACGCCGACTGCCAGTCGCTGTACACGTTCTTGTGGGAAAACTTCGCCGACGGCATCTGTCCGGTGCTCGGCGGGCGCGGTGGCAGCGCAGCGGCCGATTGGGCGGCTGACAAACAGATCGCACTGCCGGATAAGCGGGGTTGTGTCGCAGGCGGCTTGGATGACATGGGCAACAGCGCGGCAAACCGCCTCGCGAGCACGCCGGTTGTAGTGGGAGGGGTTTTAGTGGCGGGCGCAGTCGTCGGCGAAAACACGCACGCGCTTACGTCTGCTGAGAACGGCCCGCATACGCATGGAATTACCGATCCAGGCCACCATCACGGGGGCAGTGCAAGCGGCAACACTCAAGGAACAGGCGCGGGCGCGGCGTATCAGGGGAGAGAAATCGGCACCGGTGATACGGCTAATGCGACGACTAGGATAACTATCAACAGCAGTGGCAACGGCACGCCACATAATGTTGTTCAGCGAACAATCCTGGGCACGTTCTATCGTAAGCTCTGAGGTGCCAACCAAATATCCGCGCGGGTGACGCGGTCCTCATGCTGACCTTTCGGCCAATCCGCGACCATTTCGTGAAATCGAGCCCACATCTCGCTTGCCGTCGTTGGATATCGATCGGCATCGTCGAGGACAAGCATCGCGCCCGGCCTGAGTTTCTGAGCGGCAAACACGGCGCACGCCGCTCTCCGCTTCCCGTCGATAAGCGCAAAGTCAACGATCGACACATCGTCAATTGCGCGCTTGTAGTCGGTTCGATCGACGCGTAGCTGCAAATCAACATTCGTAATCTGCGCAGCATCCAGCCACGACGTGACTTTGGCGTGCCAGGCCGCATTGTGCTCGACCGAAACAAGACGACAACATCGTCGAGCAAGCCATAACGTACTGCGGCCGGCGCCAAACTCGACGGCCTCATGTTCTGGCTTGAGGAATTCAGCGACGGCACTAACGGCGTCCGCCGTAAGCCACGGTTCATCTGGACGCAGTGCATGTCGCACGGCGAGCGAAACGCGTGCCGCCGTGTAGTCAATAGTCCAGCGTGATCGCCGCCCCGTGCCCCAACATTAGCATGACAACCGAGGGATCCAAATGTTCATCGGTGCCCTTGATCCCATCTCGAACCGCGCCGATTGGCGCGTGACCCGCGAGGTTGTCGACGACGACACCGGCGAACTTGTCGAGCTTGCCGGCGCAACCATTCGTTTCGAGGTGCGCGATCAGCGCGCGCGGGGGGCCGTGCTGACGGGCTCGACCGCGGACGGGCACGTCACGATCGACGGCATCGGCACGTTTACCGTCGCGTTCTCGGCCGCCGAGATGGGCCAGCTGTGCGCCGGCATCTACGACGTCGGCTGCACGATCGCGCTCAACGGCGCAACCAATCAATTCATCATCGGCACGGCGACCGTGCTCGACGGAGTGGTATCGCGATGACAAACCTGCGCATGCGTGTCCCCGTGCCGTTTCCCGCCAACGTCGCGGGCGAGGGCGGCATCACCGTCGAGAAACTCTCGGGCGTGTGGATCGTTCGCCCGGCCTTCGACGACCTGGCCGAGCTTGCCGGGTCGAACGTCGACAATCCGACGGGCAAGGATGTCTGGATCTGGGACCCGCTGACGGACACCTACAACGTCCTCACTCTCAACGGCCTCGCCGTCGCGCTCTACACGGCGACCTCGACCACGTCGCTTGCGATCGGCGCGGGGTCCAAGACGTTCACGACGCAGGCGGGCAAGGACTACCGCGTCGGTGACGTGCTCAAGGTGACGAGCGACACTAATCCAACCGGCGACTACATGGCCGGCACGGTGACAGCGTATAGCGGAACGTCACTCACCATCAGCGTGACGGCGCTAGGCGGCTCCGACACGCATGCCGATTGGACGATCCGCCCGTCCGGCTTCGGCCCGTCCGGCGCGAGCTATTCGGCGACCTCGACCACGTCGCTTGCGATTGGCACCGGCGCGAAGGTGTTCACGACGCAAGCCGGGCTTGCCTACATGATCGGCACCCGCGCGCGCGCGGCTTCGACGGCCAATCCGGCCACGCAATGGATGGAAGGCGTTGCTACGGCGTATAGCGGCACGTCGCTCACGATAACCGTCGACAAGACGCTCGGCGCCGGCACCTACGCCGATTGGAATTTGAGCGTCGCCGGCCAGCCCGGCTCCGGCGACCTTCTCTCGACCAACAACCTGTCCGACGTCGCGAACGCAACGACGGCTCTCAACAATCTCGGCATCAAGGCGCGGTTCGCGCCGCATGTGCACTCACAGCTTGGAGGGCTGTAACCGTGACCGTCAGCAACACCGCAGTATTTCCGCAGACACCCAAGAAGGGCCTCGTACAGATCGTCAATGCCGACGGCACCACCAAGAAGACGGTGGTGACGGCCGGCGCCGACGGGATCAAGGTCGTCGCGCTCAACGCGTCATCCGACGACACCTCGAACCGCACGTTGCAAGTGTTCATTACGCGGTCGGTGACGTCTTACCTTATCGGCTCTGCGGTGATCACCACGCTTGCCGGTACCGACGGCTCGACGCTCCCCATCGACATGCTTGCGCTGATCCCCGGCCTCCCGGTCGACAACGACGGCCAGCGCTATCTGTTCCTCGAAAGCGGTGACACCCTGCAGGTTGCGGTGACCGGCGCGGTGACCGCGGCCAAGACCGTCCACGTGGCGGCAGACGCGGCGAACTTCTGATGTTCCCGACCCCCGGAAGCCGCGTCGGCATCAAGACGCCCCCGAGGCTTGCGCACGGCTACGTCGTGCGCAGTCTCGATCTGCGCACCATTGCATCGGGCACGTTCCGGCCCGACCCGCGCAAGCGCACCATCGCGCACCTCATCGCCAACGGCGCGTTCACCTTCGCGCCGCAGACGGAGGAAAGTGTGATCGTGGTCGAGGTGACGAACGGCGCGAGCGCCGGCGCCATCACCAACTCGGGCTACACCAAGGTCGGCGGCGACAGCTATACGACGACGAACGGCAACAAATACCTGTTCGTCTCGACCAGGAGCCGAAACTACTCCTATCTCAACATCGTCGCGCTGCAATGACGACGTTCCCATTCCCCGTCAATCCGTCGCGACAGCGCGTCGAGACGCAGATCACCAACACTTCGGGCTTCACCAAGATCGGCGACATGACCGAACAAGGCGGCCTTGCTGCCGCGTTCGACGGGACGACCAGCGCCGCCTTCGCCGCATCCGCCTCTAAGACGGTCACCGGCACGACTGACAGCACGATCGGCATCGATTGGGGCGCGGGCGTCGCCAAGACGATCGATCGGTTCGTCTGCTATGGCGCGAACGGCGCCTCGTCGGTGTGGTTCCAAAACGGCACGGGCACGTCGATTACCGTTCGGCTCGAGGGCAGCAACGACAACACGAATTGGATGACGCTTTACACCGGTACGATCAACAACTCGAACAGCAGCGCCGGGCCGTTCGACAGTACCTCCTCGGGCTCGGTCGATACGTCGGCGGGCTATCGCTACCACCGGCTCCGCATCACCACCACGTCGAGCGGCGGTGCCTACACCGTCTCGTTTGCCGAGCTGCAGTTCTTCGAGGTCCGCTGAAGGGACTTCCCATGTTTTCCGACAAGATCACGCGCGCCGTAACCGCGACGGCGAAGGCGCATGCCATCGAGCCCGCGGCGCTGCTCGCGCTCGTCGAGGTCGAAACCGGCGGCAAATGTTTCGAGCAGGACGGCCGCACGCCGGCTTTCCTCTACGAGCGGCACGTCGCCTGGCGCGAGGCGAAGCGGCGCGGCGTGCTCGCCGCTTTCGTCCGTGCCGGCCTCGCCATCCCGAAATGGGACCGCGCCACGCAATACGGCGACCAGCGCAGCTCGGCACAGCGGCTCGACCTGATGCGGCGCGCGAAGGCAATCGACGCCGAGACGGCGTTGCGTTCGGCCTCGCACGGGCTCGGGCAGATCATGGGCAATCTCGCCGAGCGGCTCGGCTTCGCCGACGCCGCCGACATGGTCGCGCACATGACCGGCTCGCTCGACGGCCAGATCGACTGCTTGATCCGCGAGCTCACGGCGACGCATCTCGTCGCACCGCTCAACGCGCACGAATGGGCGCACGTCGCGCGCATCTACAACGGCGCAGGCTTTGCGCAGAACCGCTACGACGTGCGGCTCGCCGATGCCCACAAGCGCTGGTGCCGGCGGCTGATCAGCACCGACGGACGCGCCGCGCCGCCGGAGCAATCGCTCTCGCGCGACGAGATCCGATCGATCCAGCTGCGGCTGCGCGAGCTCGGCTTCGCCGAGGTAGGCAGCGCGGACGGCGTGTGGGGCACGCGCACGGTCGGCGCGATCGCCGCGTTCCAGGCGCACGAGGGCCTGCCGGTCAGCGGCCACTACGACGAGGCGACGCGCG
>Ga0066388_100002281_pt1 | contig 11597 bp, 7 predicted proteins | sample PanSoiMetaGPlot6_FD_64539 | JGI IMG/M metagenome (GOLD analysis project Ga0066388, IMG submission 64539) | Tropical forest soil microbial communities from Panama analyzed to predict greenhouse gas emissions - Panama Soil - Plot 6 (Hybrid Assembly) | ecosystem: Environmental > Terrestrial > Soil... | reverse complement strand
TTTTCCGCTTCGCACAGCCGGGCAGCCGATTCCACGAGCGTGTTTAGCACCGTCTGCAGGTCAAAGGTCGAGCGGCTGATCACCTTCAGCACGTCGGAGGTCGCGGTCTGCTGCTGCAACGACTCGCGCAATTCGTTGAGCAGCCGCGTGTTCTCGACCGCGATAACAGCCTGGGCCGCGAAGTTCTGCAGCAGCTCGATTTGTTTGTCGGTGAAAGGCAGAATCTCCTGGCGGTAGATGACCACGGCGCCGACCAATTCGTGCTCTTTTATCATCGGAACGGCGAGCACGGTCCGTGCTCCGGCCAGCCGTGCGAGCTTCACGCCGGTCGTGCCGGGACCTGCATCGACCATCTCGGGTTCATAGCTCTGGATATCGGCGACTTGAACCGGCCGTCTGGTCGCTATCGCGCGCCCAAGTACCGTTGCCGGGGTGGGGCGAAGCACCGGGTTGCGGCGCCTCTCCTCGACATAGGCCTGCGGGGCACCATGCAATGCAGCCGCGCGAAGTTCTTCGCCTTCATACAGAAAGAGATTGCCGAACTTGGCGCCGCAAATCCGCACCGCGTTTTCCAGCATCGTCTCGAACACCGGCTCAAGATCGCCAGGTGACGCACTGATGACCTTGAGCACGTCGGCGGTTGCGGTCTGCTGCTGTAGCGACTCGCGCAATTCGTTGAGCAGCCGCGCATTCTCGATGGCGATGACTGCCTGCGCCGCAAAATTGCTGACCAGCTCGATCTGCTTGTCGGTGAACGGACGGACCTCCTGGCGATAGATGGCAATTACGCCGATCAACTCATTGTCCTTGAGCATCGGCACGCAGACCAGACTTCGGGTGCCGGCGATGTCGACGCTCGCGACGACGACCGGGTCGCCGCGCTTGTACGCCCTCGACACTTTCATATCCGTCATTTGCGTCGCCTGTTTTGTCTCGATCACCCCGGCGAGAGGCGTGCCGGCCCCCGGACGCACCCCGATCTGGTTTTGCAGCATCTCCCGATATGCAGGGGGAGCTCCATGAACGGCGACAGCCTTGAAATCCTTGCCGTCATACAGCCAAAGATTGGCAAAACCGGCGTCGCAAATTCGGACGGCATTTTCCAGCATGGCCTCGAACACCGGCACGACCTCGCCGCGCGAACTCGAGATGACCTTCAAGACTTCCGAGGTCGCGGTCTGCTGTTCCAATGACTCGCTGAGGTCGTCGGTACGCTGGCGGAGCTCGCTGAGCAGGCGGGTGTTCTCGATGGCAATCACCGCCTGGTCGGCAAAGGTCGTCAGCAATTCGATCTGCTTGTCATTGAAAGGCCGCACTTGCGACCGGGTGACTGTCATCGCGCCAATAATTGTACCCTCGCGGGACAGAGGCACACCAAGCATGGTGCGCCAGCGGCCAAGTTTTTGTGCATGGGCCCGGTCATATTCGGGGTCCGCCAGCACGTCGACGATGTGAACCATGCGGTTTTCGAGCGCAATCCGGCCAGCCAGCGAATCCCGGCCGGGCGTGATGACGATGCTGCGCGCGTATTCCTCATATTCAGACGGGTATCCGCCGCAGGCAGCGACCCTGTACGTGTCGTCGGTGCGGCGGAAGATATGCGCGCTTTCCGCGTCGCATAGCTGAATCACCGATTGAACAAGCGTATTCAGCACCGTATCGAGATCGAACGTCGAGCGGCTGATGACCTTCAGGACGTCGGAGGTCGCGGTCTGCTGCTGCAGCGACTCGCGCAGCTCGCTGAGAAGCCGGGCATTGTCGATGGCAATGACGGCCTGCGCGGCGAAGTTGGAAATCAACTCCATCTGCTTTTCGGTGAACGAGCGGGCTTCCTGCCAATAGATGGCGATTGCCCCGATCAGGTCTTCATTCTTGAGCATCGGCACGACAAGAAGGCTGCGTGCACCGACGGTGTCGACCAACGCCCGGTAGCGGGGATTGCCTTCGATATAAGCTTGCTCCTTGGTGAGGTCCAAGCTGTGCACGGCTTGTCTGGTGGACACGATGCGGGTCAGCAGATTGTGCGGGTTCTCGCTCACGACGTGCGGCTGCTCGATGATGTGCGCCGGCGGGTCGCCCAGCCACGACGTCGCGTGAAAGACGCCGTCGGCAAACCTGAACATGATGCCGAACTTGGCTTCGCAGAGCTGCAGGGCCTTATCCAGCATGGCCTGGAACACGGGCTCCAGATCGCCGGGCGAGCAGCTGATCACCTTCAGCACCTCGGCGGTGGCAGTCTGCTGCTGAAGCGATTCGCGCAGCTCATTGAGCAGCCGGGTGTTCTCGATGGCGATGACCGCCTGCGCGGCGAAATTTGTCAGCAGCTCGATCTGTCTGTCGGTAAAGGGACGCACCTCCTGGCGGTAGATGACGATGGCACCGATGAGCTTGTCGTCCTTGAGCATCGGCACGCCGACAAAGGAACGCGCGCCTGCCTGCTCAACGGTAACGACGCGCAACGGCTCGCGCGCGGCGTAGGCGGGATCCGCCCTGAGATCCGGGATATGCAGCATCCGTTTTTCTCGGACGATGCGGCCGATGCCGGTGTTCGGGTTGGGGCGGATCGGTCCGTGTTTTTGCCAGTACTCACGGTAGGCTTTAGGAACGTCATGCAGATGTGTCGCGTGAAAACGCTCACCGTCATAGAGCAGGATGTGGCCGAACTTGGCCTCGCAGAGGTGCATGGCATTAGTGAGCATCGCCTCAAAGACTGGTTTCATATCGCCGGGCGATGCGCTGATGACCTTGAGCACGTCGGCGGTCGCCGTCTGTTGCTCGAGTGACGCGGAGAGATCTTCAGTGTGCCGGCGCAGCTCGTTGAGCAGTCGTGTGTTCTCGATGGCGATGACGGCCTGCGCGGCGAAGGTCTGGACCAGCTCGATCTGCTTATCGGTAAAAGCTCGGACCTCCTGCCGCGCTACGAGGAACGCACCAATCAGGTCATTATCCTTCAGCATTGGAACTGTCAGAAAAGTTCGAACGCCCCCAAGTTCAACAGCGGCAACATAGGGCGGATAGCGGTCTTTAACGTAGAGTCCTTCAGCAGCAGCATCGACGACGTGAATCGCGGCCTTGGTCGCCATCATGCGGCCGAAGTAGTGCTTCGAGCTTGGACTGAACGGCGAGAACGTGGTCACTTTTCCGTAGGCTGCGGGTACCTTGTGTGTTGCTACTAGACGCACAAGACCATCCTCGAAGCGAAAGATCGCACCGAATTTGGCACTGCAAATTCGGACCGCATTTTCCAGCATCGCTTGAAACACCGGCTTAAGCTCGCCGGGTCTGCCCGAGATAACCTTCAATATCTCGGCGGTCGCGGCTTGTTGCTCGCGTGCTTCTTTCAGTTCACGGGCGAGGTCGCCGGCTTGGCCTTTCAGTGTGGCGGACCGGCGTGTCATCGCGGCGCCGCGAGCCCCGGCCTTGGCAGACCCAGGGCGGCGTTTTTTCACTTGCCATCGACTTCCGTCGCGCCGGCGCATGGCCCTCCGCGAAAATTCGCCAGAAGGTGCAAGCTTACGAAAAACCTGAGGTTTCTGCCATGGGAGGGGCAAAGCGACCGGAACGCGGAGAGGGGTCACAGCCTCCCAATACGGGCAGGGTAAAGGCTCTCATCGGTCAAGCGCGGCGATGACAACTGAGAGGTTGTACCCGAAAAATGACGGGAGCTTGTCACCGCCCTGTGCGCGCGTCGTCTTCGCGCAGCTTGAAGCGCTGCAATTTGCCGGTCGCGGTGCGCGGCAGGTTGCTGCGCAGCTCGATCCAGCGCGGGAACTTCCAGGGTCCCGCTTTATCCTTCACGTGAACTTTAAGCGTCTCGAGCAATACGTCATCGGCTTTAAAACCGTTCTTTAACACGATGAACGCTTTCGGCTTGATCAACCCGTCGGCATCTTCCTTGCCGATGACGGCGGCCTCGAGCACAGCTTCATGAGAAACGAGCGCCGCCTCGACGTCGAAGGGCGACACCCACATGCCGCTTACCTTGAACATGTCGTCGGTGCGCCCACAGTAATAATAATAGCCGTCGGCGTCGCGCCGGTACTTGTCGCCGGTATGGGTCCACTCGCCGGCAAAGGTGCGGCGGCTCTTCTCGCGCTGGTTCCAATAGCCTTCGCCGGCCGATGGTCCCCGCACGAGGAGCTCGCCGATCTCGCCGGCCCCGAGGTCGCGTCCGCTTTCGTCGACGATGCGCGCCTCGTAGCCGGGCACCGGTTTGCCCGTCGAGCCATAGCGGATGTCGCCGGGACGGTTACTGAGAAACGTATTGAGCATCTCGGTTGAGCCGAGCCCGTCGAGTACGTCGACGCCGACCGTGTCGCGCCAGCGCTCGCCGATATGCGCGGGGAGTGCCTCGCCGGCCGAGACGCAGATGCGCAGGCGGCCGGAGCCCGCGCCCTTGCAGATGCCGCGATGCGAAAGCAGCGCCGTGTAAAGCGACGGTACACCGTAGAAAATCGATACATTGTGGCGCTGCATCGTCTCGAACACGCCTTCCGGCGAAGGCCGATGTGGCCACAGCGCGGCGGTGGCGCCGACCGAGAGGGGGAAGGTCATGGCGTTTCCCAGGCCATAGGCGAAGAAAAGTTTCGAGGCTGAATGTACGACGTCGTTTTCGTAAATGCCGAGAATACCTTGGCCGAATAGCTTCGCCGTTGCCATCAGGTTGGAATGCACGTGCTTGACCCCTTTGGGATCGCCGGTCGAGCCCGAGGTGTACATCCAGAACGCAACCTCGTCGGACCAAGTGTCGGCGGTAAAGGACGTCGAATCCGCTTTGGCGATAAGGTCTTCGAACCTGTATGCGATCTCTCCGGAGTCATACTCGGCCATGGTCGTACGAAGGACGGCGTGCTTTCGCACGCCTATGTGCCGGGCATCCACGTCTTGCGGTGCGGCAGGCCGGTGACACGTGGATGGCCCGGACGAGCCCGGCCATGACGTTGCAATGTCAGTGCCGACGACGATGACCGTCTTCAGTCGCGGCAGTGCTTTGATGACCGACCACAACGCCGGCGCCAGCGCCGCATCAACGACGATCGCCTGCGCGCGGCAGTCGCCGAGGATGTAGGCATATTGCGCGACGGGCAGGTAAGTGTTGAGCGGGATTGCCACGCTGCCGGCGCGGACCGTACCCCAGAAAGCTACTGGGTAGTCGACCGTGTCGTTGAGCAGAAGCGCGACGCGCTGCTCCTGCTCGACGCCGAGACCACGCAACGCGTTGGCAAAGCGGATACTGCGCGCCTGCAGCTCGCCGTAAGTGAGCGAGCGGTCGGGATCGACGAATGCGATCTTGCCGCCGAGGCCACGCGCGACATTGGCGTCGACGAAATCAGCGACGGCGTTGTAGGGGCGGCGCTCGCTGAAATCGTGCACGCGGGTCTCCGGTTCCGTCAGCTTTCAAACAAGCGCGTGAGAAGCCGCCGCGCCAGCACGCCGGCGACGCGGCGGCGATAGTGGCCCGGCGTGAAGGTCGTCTTCATTGGCATGATTTGATCGCGCACCAGGGCGTCGAGGCCCTTGATCACGCGCTCGTCGAGTAGTCCGCCGCAAAGGTCTCTGGTGCCGGTAAGAAGAACAGGGCGCGGATTGGTACCGGTGAAGGCAATTCGCAGATCGGCCAGCCTGCCGTTCGCTTTCTTGAGCGCTACCGCAACGCCGGCCACCGGGTACTCGATCGAGCGGCGGATGCGGATCTTGTCGTAGGCCGAACGCAGGTCGGGCGTGTTCTTCGCGCGCACCGCTGTGACGATCTCGCCCGGACGCAGCGACAGGTAGAACTTGCCGTCGCCCTGCGTCTCGGTAACCGGTACGTCCTGGCGCGCGAAGCCAATGTAGAGCTTTTCCAGCGGAATGGCGCGTCTGCCAGCGGGCCCGGCGATGTCGACTTCGGCGCCGAGCGTGAGCAGCGCCGGCGCGAGATCGCCCGAGAAAGTCGCAAAGCAGACTCCGCGGCTTTTTGGCGCCACGTGGCAGATGGTGCCCGTGGTTTTAAGGCAATGGTGGTTGGCATCGCGCCACCATTCGCTCTGGTTGTAGAAGATGCAGCGCGTGTCGAGGCAGAGATTGCCGCCGACGGTGCCCATGTTGCGATGCGTCGGGCCTGCGATATGCGCGGCCGCCTGTGCAACGACCGCATAGTGCTCGTTGATGCCGGGATGCCCGGCGATTTCGGCGAGGCGTACCGAGGCGCCGAGCTCGAGGCCTTTCTCGTCCGCGCGGACCGTATGCAGGTCCTGCACGCGGTTCATGTCGATCAGCACCGGTGGTGTGAGAATGCCGCGCCGGATGTTGACGACGAGGTCGGTACCGCCGCCAAGCGGCATGCTGTTCGGATTTGCCGCGCGCGCCGCGATAACCTCGTCCAGCGTCTTCGGATTGAGCACGCGGAAGTCGGGAAGGGCGTCCATTAGTACGCTCCCGCCATGGCGCGAACGCGGACCACCTTACTCCGCTCATTCCCGCGCAAGCAGGAATCCAGGGCCACAACGCAGGGCCTGGCGACTTCCGCCCTGGATCCCCGCTTTCGCGCGGATGGGCGGGGGAGTAGACGCGCAATGACAACCATCACCCGCCCCCGTTCTGCTTCGGCGCCTTTTCAAGCGCGCGCTTCCGTTTCTCGATCGCCTCGAAAACGCGGTCTGGCGTCACCGGCAGGTTGTTGAAGCGGATTCCGATCGCGTCGGCGATGGCGTTGGTGAGCGCCGGCAGGAACGCGGCGAGCGAGCCTTCGCCTGCCTCCTTGGCGCCGAAGGGACCATGTGGATCGTTGCTCTCGACGATGCCGACCTCGATCGGTGGCGAGTCCTGGATGGTCGGCACGCGGTAGTCGAGCATGTTGGCGGTGACCATCAGTCCGTCGTGATAGGCGGCCTCCTCGCTCATCGTTTGGCCCATGCCCATCCAGACCGAACCCTGTACCTGGCCTTCGACCGTCAGCCGATTGAGCGCCTTGCCGCAATCATGCGCGACCCAGACCTTATCGACGGTGACGACGCCAGTTTCCTCGTCGACACTTACCTCGACGACCTGCGCCGAATAGGAATAGCCCATGGTGCCGCCGATCGCAGCGCCGCGATATTTCTTGCCGCCGTGTGATTCGGGGATCGTCGAATAATTGCCCGTGACTGTGATGGTGCCGGTATCCTTGAGCGCCTCGGTCACCACCTCGTCGAAGGTCGCGCCTTTGTCCTGCGCGCCGGCTCGATAGAGTTCGCCAAGGCATTCGATATCCTCGGGCCGTGCCTCAAGCCTGCGCGCCGCCGCATTGACCAACACACTTTTCAGATTGCGCGCCGCATCGAGTGCGGCATTCCCCACCATAAAAGTCACGCGCGAGGAATAGGAGCCATTGTCCTTGGGCACAACCTCGCTGTCGCCGGTGACAACCCGCACGCGCGAAAGATCGAGCCCGAGCACCTCTGCGACTGTCTGCGCTAGTATTGTGGTCGAGCCCTGCCCGATGTCTGCGGCGCCCGAGAGAACCACGATCGAGCCGTCGAAATCGAGCTTGATCTTCACCGTGGCGTGAGGCTCACCGGTCCAGTTCACTGGCTTCGACGCGCCGGAAATATAGTGTGAACAGGCCATGCCAAATCCTTTAAGAGCTTGCCTCTTGTGCGAGTTTTTGCCTTTGCCAGGTTTGGCCTTGCGCAGACGCCAGCCGCTTTTTTGCTCTACCCAGTCGAGGCATTCCGGCAGCCCATAGGAATTCACCATCAGGTCGTTATCGGTGAAGGTCGGCGCCGTCAGCAGGTTGGCTCGCCGCACCGCGAACGGGTCGAGGCCCAACTCAGTCGCCATCTGGTCGACCAAGCTCTCGAAGGCGAAACGGATGTCGACCGTGCCGTGGCCACGAAAGGCGCCGCACGGCGGCGTGTTGGTGAGGACGCGGCGCCCGATGTATTTGACGTTGTGCAGGTCGTAGATCGCGTAAAGCATCGACCCAGCGTACAGGATCGTCACCACGCCATAGCCGGAATGTGCGCCGCCGCGCTGGTCGCATTCGCATTCGACCGCGGTGATGCGTCCATCTTTGCGCATGCCGATCCTGAGCCTAATGTCGGTCTCCGGACGGCCGCGATGGGTGATGAAGGTCTCTTCACGCGTCGTCACCATACGTACGGTAGCGTTGGCCTTGCGTGCAAGCAGCGCCGCAATCAGCTCGACATTGAGCGTCTCCGTGCGGCAGCCGAAGCCGCCGCCGACATGCGGCTTGATTACGCGGATGCGCGACATGTCCATGCCGAGGATCTGCGACAGCATCAGGTGGACATAGTAGGGAACCTGCGTCGAGGCATGCACCGTCATGCGGTCGCGCACGGCGTCGTATTCGGCGACCGCGGCGTGCATCTCCATCTGGTTCTGGCAGACCTCCGCGCAGTTGTAGGCGCCTTCGCGCACCAGATCGGCCTCGGCGAAGCCTTGCATCGTCGAGCCGAGTTCGAACAGAACATCACGCTCGATATTCCCTGGCTTCTTTTCGTGCAGCAGCACTGCGCCGGACGCGAGTGCGTCCTTCGCTGAATAATAGGCGGGCAGCTCCCGTACCGAGAGCCGGATGCGGCGGACCGCTTCGCGGGCGGCGGCATCGTCGAGCGCAGCCACGGCGGCCACCGGCTCGCCGCGATAGCGGACCCTATCGCGCGCCAGCGGATGTTCTGTGCGCGCGATTGGGAGCACACCAAAGGTGCGGTCGCATTCTGCGCCGGTGACGACCGCGACGACGCCGGGGACCTTGAACGCCTCCGAGACATCGACATCGACGATCTCGCCGTGCGAATAGGGGCTGCGGTAGATGCGCCCGGCGAGCTGGCCGGCACCGAGGATGTCCGCGGTGTATTTGGCGCGGCCGGACACCTTCTCCGGCCCGTCAATCATCGGGACATACTCGCCGATATTGTGCGCGGGGGCTGGCTTGTTCATCGCGGAAGCTCAGGCCTCGCGATAGGCCGCCTTGGGTCCCCGCCTTCGTAGGGACCAACGGAATCTGTGATACGCGCTTGCCCTCTCTCCCACTCATTCTCGCGCAAGCGCCAATCCAATTCTTTTTTTCTGGATTTTCGCCTGCGCGGGGATGAGCGGATGCAGAGCCTCACGGCGCCACCCCTTGTTTGCCGAGCGCCACGGCGAATTTCACTGCCTCGATGATCTTCACATAGCCGGTGCAGCGGCAGATATTGCTTCCGAGTGCCTCGAGGATCTCCGCGTCGGTCGGATCCGGATTCTTCCGCAGCAGGCCAGCCGAGGCCATGATGAAGCCTGGCGTGCAGTAGCCGCATTGCGAGCCGAGCTTTTCGTGGAAGCCGCGCTGCACCGCGGACAGTTGGCCGTTTTCGCCGAGAGATTCTATGGTGTCGACACGCCTGCCATGGACAGTGGCCGCCAGCGTGAGGCAGGAGAGGGTCGGCCTATCGTCGATCAGCACCGTGCAGGCGCCGCACTCGCCGCCGTCGCAGCCGGTCTTGGTGCCGGTCAGGCCGACCTTTTCGCGCAGGTAGTCGAGCAGCAAAATGTTGTCGCTAACCGCATCGGAGCGGTCACGGCCGTTAAGCCTGCATTCCAGCAGACGGGCCACGCGTTTCGTCCCCTCGCGCGCATAATCCGCGCGCTTATTACATTGCTTGTGCATCGATATTAACGCTGTGGCGCCGTCCGCCGAAGGGCTTCCGCAGACCAATTCCGGGGAATGGCTGGAACGATTACGCCCGCGAGAACTTCGCGATCACATCGGCCGGGATTGCGCTACCGCCGATCTTTTCCGGGTCGTCCTTGCTGCGGGTCGCCCAGACGCGGGTCTCGCCGCCCTCGACGGCGGTTTCGCCGGCAATTGCCAGGAGATGTTCGACGTCGAAGCTCGACCGGCGAAATTCGCTGACCCTTGAGGTGATCTCGACGAGGTCGCCGAATTTGACCGGCTTGACGAAATTGGCGCGCACGTCGACCAGCGGAATGCCCATGATGCCGAAGACGGCCGCGAGTTCATGCGGCCTGACGCCGAGCGCCGCGTGGAACATTTCCCAGGTGTTAGTGTCGAACATCTCAAAGAAGCGGCTGTTGAACACGATGCCCGCCGGATCGCACTGACCCCATTCGATGGTCAATTGCCTGCTGTAGGTGAAAGACGCCACGCGGGTTGCCTCAGGTTCACATTGCACTGCGTTATAGCGGCTGGGGAGAATGAGGTAAACGCGCAGTGTCTCTTCTCCGCGATGTCCGGCTTTATGCATGGCATCGAGCACAGCCCTTGTTTCTGGATTTCAAGTTCGCGCTTTCAGCGCGCCCCCGGACTGACTAAACTAGAGGCACGACTTTCGTTTCTTCCTTTTCTTTTTTCTCGGATCCGGCCACTCGACCACTTCCTGCGACAGCATTTCGACCCGCGACATGCGGCGGCGTTTTGCCAACGCGTGCCGCGGGGCAATCGACAGGTGAGGTGAGGCGTCAAGGTCCACCAGCAGCTGGTCGAGATCGTGCGGCGTGATGACCCAGTTTCCCGGCGAATATCGCGCGAGAGAAAAAGGCTTCGAGAACGACAGCATCGATTTTTTGCCGCCAGGCAAGGCGTACTCGTGCGCGTAGGTCATTGCCAGTTCGCGCGGGCTGCGATAGATCGGGTCGCGCCAGCGCAGGATCGCATGGTTGGTCTTGCTGATCGCCCCCCACAGCCCGCGTTCGCGAAACAGCGCGATGATGTGGTCCTGGTCGCTCGGCAGCGCGCGGATATCCATAAGCAAAGGCGGCCGGCCGTGATAGGCGAGCGCGGCGGCGGCAAAGACGGCGCCTTCGGCGCAATGCGCCATGCGCACATTGAGAACGCTGCGCGGCGACATGGCCGTATCACCGTCGAGCCCAAAATTGACCGGCAGCCGGTCGAGAAAAGTCTGGATCTTCTGCGGCGTGTCGAGGCGCGCGAACAGGCGGTGCTCGCGTGGCGTCAGCAGCGCATGCAGCCTGCGGCGATAAGTGGACATCAGCGGGTAGCGGATGGCGGAGTGCGCATCATCTTCGCTGTTTTGCATACGTTTTTGCGGGATTCGAGCGCTACCGACGTTCTCCACAAGCGGTCAAAACGGAGAAGATATTACGTGGCTTTGCCTATCCTGCGGTGAATTTCTTCTTATTTTTCGGTAGTTATTGCGGTTTTGGAGAATAGTCTCCTATTTACTGCACTCCTGCCTAATTCGGTACAGGAGCCGAGAAATGACTGACCTCCCTCACGATGCACGCCGCGGCGTTCTGGTTCCGACCGCTCTCGACATCCTGGCGGTGGCGAGCGCGATCGCGCTGGTCGCCCTCGTCGTCCTCGGCGTGCTGCCGCATCTTGCCGCCGGTTAAGGAGACCCCAAGTCCATGAGCACCACCACCTGGTCCGGCGCAACACCCCATCGCGCCGACAATGTCGAACTCGCACCGCGCATCAGCGAGGACTGGCTGTCGCTGATCATCGGCCTTTTCATCTTCGTTCTGGCGCTCGCCGGTATTGCCAATATCGATCTTCTCGGCTGGGTCGTGACCACGTCGGTGTGGAACGATGCCGGCAAGGCGCTTGGTACAGTTTCAAAATCCTACGCGTCGCTCGGCGGCTTCGGCGCGCTGGT
>Ga0066388_100002280_pt1 | contig 11598 bp, 12 predicted proteins | sample PanSoiMetaGPlot6_FD_64539 | JGI IMG/M metagenome (GOLD analysis project Ga0066388, IMG submission 64539) | Tropical forest soil microbial communities from Panama analyzed to predict greenhouse gas emissions - Panama Soil - Plot 6 (Hybrid Assembly) | ecosystem: Environmental > Terrestrial >... | reverse complement strand
TGGTCGACACGCCGGTGCTCGTCACCGACTCGTTCAAATGAGGCCGGAACGGGGTGTTGACGATGCGGCGTGGGCGGCCGACGCGAAAACGACCACGGCCGCCAGAGCGGCCACTCCGCTTTGCATGTTCATGTAGACCCCCTGTGTGCACAACCGGAGCGGAAAGACCTCCGGCGGTGCAGCGAAAGATACACAGCCGCCCGATACCTTCAAGCTGTTAACCTCGCGCTAACCATACACCCGGCAAATTTTGCCCAACGGGGTGTCGCTTGCGGCGCGCAGGGGAATTCGCATGACCGATGTCACGGCGGGGCAGGACGCCGGCACCGTCGCGTCCAAAGGCCCGGCCATGCGCGTGCCGAGCCTGGGCGAAGCCGCCGCGTTCCTGCGCCGCGGCGACATCGCGCTCGCGGCCGGCGTGCTCACCATCCTGGTGGTGCTGCTCCTCCCGCTGCCGCCGCTGCTGCTCGACTTCGCGCTCGCCACCTCGATCATCTTCTCGGTGCTGATCCTGATGACGGCCCTGTTCATCCAGGCGCCGCTCGAGTTCTCCGCCTTCCCCACCGTGCTGCTGATCGCCACCATGCTGCGGCTCGCGCTCAACCTGGCGTCGACCCGGCTGATCCTGGCGCACGGCCACGAGGGCACCGCGGCAGCCGGCCACGTCATCCAGGCGTTCGGCAACTTCGTGATGGGCGGCAACTTCGTGATCGGCATCATCGTGTTCACGATCCTGGTGATCGTGAACTTCGTGGTCATCACCAAGGGCTCCGGCCGCATCGCCGAGGTGGCGGCGCGGTTCAACCTCGACGCCATGCCGGGCAAGCAGATGGCGATCGACGCCGACCTCTCGGCCGGCCTGATCGACGAGACCGAGGCGCGCCGCCGGCGCAAGCAGCTCGAGGACGAGAGCGCGTTCTACGGCGCCATGGACGGCGCCTCGAAGTTCGTGCGCGGCGACGCGATCGCCGGCCTGCTGGTGGTGTTCATCAACGTCATCGGCGGCATGATCGTCGGCATCGCCCAGCAGGGCATCGGCTTTGCGCAGGCGGCGGCGAGCTACACGGTGCTCACCGTCGGCGACGGCCTGGTCACCCAGGTGCCGGCGCTGATCGTCTCGACCGCGGCGGGCCTCCTCGTCTCCAAGGCGGGCATCGGCGAGGCGGCCGACAAGGCGCTGTTGCGCCAGCTGTCGAGCTATCCGAGCGCGCTCGGCATGTCGGGCGCCGTGATGATTGTGATGTCGGTGCTGCCGGGCATTCCGATGGCGCCGTTCCTGCTGCTCGGCGGCGGCGCGAGCGCGGCAGCCTACATGATGCAGAAGCGCGGCCAGGCGGTCGCCGCGACGCAGACGCAGGCGGCAGCCGCGGCCGCCGCCAAGGCGGCGCCGGCCGAGGAGCCGATCTCGGCCGCGCTCAAGATCGACGACCTCAAGATCGAGCTCGGCTACGCGCTCCTGCCGCTGGTCAATTCGCCGGACGGCTCCGACCGCCTGACCGAGCAGATCAAGGCGCTGCGCCGCTCGCTCGCCATGGAGATGGGCTTCGTGATGCCGGCGGTGCGCATCCTCGACAATGTCCAGCTCGACGCCAACAGCTACATCATCAAGATCAAGGAGGTCGAGGCCGGCGCCGGCAAGGTGTGGCCGGGCCAGTACATGGTCATGGACCCGGGCGGCGCCCAGGTGAACATCGCCGGCATCCACACCACCGAGCCGACCTTCGGGTTGCCCGCCACCTGGATCGACTCCGGGCTCAAGGAGGAGGCCGCGGTGCGCGGCTACACGGTGGTCGACGCCGCCACCGTGCTGGCCACTCACCTGACCGAGCTGCTCAAGGCCAACATCTCCGAGCTCCTCTCCTACGCGGAGGTGCAGAAGCTCATCAAGGAGCTGCCCGCGCAGGCCGACCTGGTGAAGGACTTGGTGCCGGCGCAGATCACCATCACGGGCATCCAGCGGGTGCTGCAGAACCTGCTCGCCGAGCGCATCTCGATCCGCGACCTGCCCACCATCCTGGAAGGCATCGCCGACGGCGTCGCGTTCACCCGTAACGCCAGCGCGCTCGCCGAGCACGTGCGCACGCGGCTCGCGCGGCAGATCTGCGCCCAGTACACCTCGCCGGCCGGCTACCTGCCGCTGATCTCGCTCTCGGCCAGGTGGGAGCAGGCCTTCGTCGAGTCGATCATCGGCACCGGCGACGACCGGCAGCTCGCCATGCAGCCGTCGAAACTTTCCGAGTTCATCGCGCTGGTGCGCGAACGCTTCGAGGAAGCCGCGCGCCAGGGCGAGAACCCGGTGCTGGTGACCTCGCCCGGCATCCGGCCGTTCGTGCGTTCGATCGTCGAGCGCTTCCGCGCCCAGACCACGGTCCTGTCGCAATCCGAGATCCATCCGCGGGCGCGGCTCAAGACGGTCGGCAGCATCTGATTCCGGGCGCTACGTGCGCCGCGGGCGGAACTGCCGCGACGCACAAAAATCACGAAAAATCAACCCGACGTGACAACCACTTGGAAACCAAGTCGGGGTTCCGACGTTAGCTGTCGGGAGCGGGGTGGTTCGGGCGTGCCTGTCTGCGTGGCCTCGAGCACCCTGTTTTTTTTACCGGCCGGCCGAACCTTTGACTCGGCTGCCGCGACTCAAGGGACAAGCGCCGGGGAGGACCCGATGACCAATTCCTCGTTCTTCACTGCCGATCGCGCCACCCATCTCAAGATCGTGGTGGTGTCGCTGCTCGCCTCGATCACCGTCATGGTGGTCGGCATTGCGGCGCGCCCGCAGCACGTCGATGCCGCCGGCGAAACCCAGCAGGCGAACGTCTACAAGCCGCCCAAGGCCATCCTGGCCACGTCGGACAGCCTGCAGGAGGTGCGCTGAGCGCCCCGCGGCGACCGGCCGAAATGGAATTCCTTCGCTAGCACAAATGCTTATGGAGGCGCCGGCCGCTGGGCCGGCGCCGTTGATATTTTATCCCGGTACCGTTGAACCTTTTCGCTCGTCCTCCCGACTTATGGTCAACGGATCGTTAACGCGTATTCCGGGGGATCCCCGCCATGTCCAGAAATTCCTCGATGATCACCGCCGACCGGGCGACCCACCTCAAGATCGTCGTGGTCGCCCTGCTCGCCTCCGTCACCGTCATGGTCGTCGGCATCGCGGCCCGGCCGCAGCTCGATCAGAGTGCCACTGCGCAGGTCGTGAAGCCGGCGAAGCCGGTGCTGGCGACCGGCAGCGACCTGAGCACCATCCGCTGATTTTTCGTTGAACCCTCCAGATCCTCGCGCGCCTTCGGGCGCGCTTTTTTTTGCGCGGCGGCGGGGCGCGGCGCCGGCGGATTGCGAAGCGGCCAATCTCAGCGTGAGGGCTGGACCGACTCGATCAGCTTGCTGGCGAACAGCACCTCGGTTGGCTGTCCGGTGGGCGAGCCGCCTTCGGGCTCGAGCGACACCGCGAAGGTCGCATCGCTGATGGTGGCTGGGTCGTAGTTGGTGAGCGCAGCCGGGCGGGCGAACTCGTCGCTGACCAGGCCGAGCGAGCGCGGCGCCGTGAAGCGGTCCGACACCAGCCACAGTTCGAAGCTCTTGCCGGGCGGCGGGCCGCCCGCTACGCGGCGCACCGAGGCGGTGCGGTTGGCGACGTCCACCGTGAGGATGAAGGCCGGCGAGGCCGCGTTCGGCTGCAGCACCGCGACGAAGCGGCCGGGATTGACCTCCTTTTCGATGACCTTCTCGATGACCTTGGTCACCTCGATCGGCTTCGGCCGAAATGGGCCGGGCAGCGTCTCGGGATTCCGGACGGCGGTCACCACGGCCGCGAGCAGCACAGCGGCGATCGCGGCGAGGCCCGCCGCGGCCTGGCGCCAGCGGCCGAGCCGCTTGCGCAGATCTATCACGTTGCCCTCTGCCGCAATGCGCGCCGCATGGTCGGGATGGGTCAGCAGCGTGATCCCGCTCGGTTCGACGCCCGCGATGCGCGCCTGGATGCGCGACCACGTGTCGGGCGGCGGCTCGACCGACGCGACCATCGCCTGCAGCTGGCCGAGCCGCTGCTCCCAGCTTCGCACCAACTGGGCGAACGCCGGATCGTTCGCGATCAGGATCTCGGCCTGCCCGCGCTCGTTGCTGGCGAGGGTGCCGAGCACGTACTCGGCCGCCAGCATGTCCGGGGTATCGGTGTCGTCGGCGTCGGTCATGACCCGAGGCACTCCCGAATTTCCATGAGCGCGCGGCGCAGCCAGGTCTTCACGGTATTGACCGGCTTGTCGAACTTGACGGCGAGCTGCTCGCGGCTCCAGCCGTCATAATAGGCGAACAGGACCAGGCGGCGGCGCTCCTCGTCGAGCCGCCCCATGCAGGCGAGCAGCCGGCGCAATTCCTCCGTCATTTCCCGCTTGGCCAGCGGATCGGGGGAATCGGCAGCGATCTCGAGCACGGCGGGATCCTCATCGATCGATACCTCGGTCTTCTTGCGGACCTGGTCGATGGCCCGGTTGCGGGCGATTGCCACCATCCAAGTGATCGGGGACGACAGGGCCGGATCGAACTGGCCGGCGCTGTTCCAGATCTTGAGATAGGTCTCCTGCATGACCTCGTCGGCGAGGTCGTGTCGCCGCAAGATACGTAGCACGACACCGTAGAGTTTCGAGCGGGTAGCGGCGTACAGGCGCTCGAACGCCGCACGGTCGCCCTTGGCGACCGCGGCCAGCAACCAGACGAGTTCCTGCGGACTGAGCATCCCGTCCCGCGCCCCGCTGCGATCGTGTCGATTATCCGACACGGACCGGGCGTCCGTCGAGTCCGCTCGCGCGACGATTGCACGCGGCGAGGCCGCGTTTTGCGTAACCGCAGTCTATGGAGAATCGTGCGTTTACGCGATCGCGCCGCGCGCGTTGCGCAGCATGCCGATGGTGTCGAGCTCGGCCTGCTCGCGCGCGTTCTCGTCGGCGCGCTCGCGCGCCTGGTCGCGCTCGTCGAGCAGCTCGACCTTCTTGAGCTCCTCGAACGCCTCGCCCAGCGCCGCCTTGGCGTCGTCGAGCTGCACCTTGAGCTCGTCGGCGGAGCGCTTGAGATTCTCCTTCCGCACCATCGCCGCCTTGGCATAGGTCGGGTAGGCGAAATGCGCCGGGTCGTGGATGCCGGCCCGCTCCTGCTCGCTCCTGATCTCGCGATCGAGATCGGAGGCCATGCGCTCGAATTCGGCGATCATGCCCTCGATCTGGGCGACCTTGCGGCGCCTCTCGTCGACCTGAAACTTCTTCAGCCGGATGAGCGTGTCACGCGACTTCATCTACGCTTACTCCCCTGGAGTCCCGCCGCGAAAGCGGGCCCCTCCGCAGCCGTCCCAGCGCGGTGTTGGCGGATTGTGGCCGCATAATGTTAGTTTTCCGTTTCCGCGGCCGCGAGGATTTCCGCCAGCCGGCGGTATCCCTCGGCCAGGCCGGTAGATTCTTCCTTATTCTGGCCCAGGAAGGCCTCCAGCGGCGGGTGCAGGCCGATCGCCTCGTCAACCTCGGGGCTGGTTCCCTTCCGGTAGGCGCCGAGCCTGATCAGCTCCTCCATGTCGGCGTAGGTCGCCATGATCTGGCGCGCGCGGTTGACCACCGGCAGGAACGCCGGATCGGCCGACTTCGGCATGGTGCGCGAGATCGACTTGAGCACGTTGATCGCCGGGTAGCGGCCGCGCTCGGCGATGGCGCGCTCCATCACGATGTGGCCGTCGAGGATGCCGCGTACCGCGTCGGCGACCGGCTCGTTGTGATCGTCGGCGTCGACCAGCACGGTGAAGATGCCGGTGATCGTGCCGTCGGCGGTGCCGGGGCCGGCGCGCTCGAGCAGGCGCGGCAGCTCGGTGAACACGGTCGGCGTATAGCCCTTGGCGGTCGGCGGCTCGCCGGCCGAGAGGCCGATCTCGCGCTGCGCCATGGCAAAACGCGTGACCGAGTCCATCAGCACCAGCACGTCCTGGCCCTCGTCGCGGAAGAACTCCGCGATCGCCAGCGTCAGATACGCGGCCTGCCGGCGCATCAGCGCCGGCTCGTCGGAGGTCGATACCACCACGACCGAACGGGCGAGGCCGGCGTCGCCGAGATCGTCCTGCAGGAACTCCTGCACCTCGCGGCCGCGCTCGCCGATCAGGCCGATGATCGAGACGTCGGCAGCGACGTTGCGCGCGAGCATGGAGAGCAGCACCGACTTGCCGACGCCCGAGCCGGAGAAGATGCCGATGCGCTGGCCGCGGCAGCAGGTGGTGAAGGTGTTGAGCGCGCGCACCCCGAGATCGAGCGGGGTGCCGACGCGCCGGCGCGCATGGGCGGGCGGCGGCGCGTTGCGGAAGGTGAACGGCGACGGGCCGGCCGGCAGCGGGCCCTTGCCGTCGATCGGCTCGCCCATGGCGTTGACCACGCGGCCGAGCCAGCCGCCGGACGGCCGCACCGCGGCGGCGACGGCGGTAACCACGGCACGGCAGCCGCGCCGCACCCCCTCGAGGGCGGCGAACGGCATCAGCAGCGCGTTGGCGCCGGAGAAGCCGACCACCTCGCACGGGATGAGCCGGCCCGCCGCCTCAATCGTTACCCGGGCGCCGACCGACATGGCGTGAAGGGAGCCCGCCACCTCGACCATCAGGCCGCGCACGCCGACCACCCGGCCGTAGATTTCGGCGGCATCGAGCTCGTCGATCTGCTCGGCCAGCGCCTTCACGAGACCCCTCCGGAAAACGCAAGGCGGCCTTTACCTTTAACCTCGTGTTTACCCGCGTCATTAATCATTGCGTCACCGTCCTTGGGATCGAAGGGTCTCGCCCGCCAGGACGGAGGGGCGAGTCGCAAGAATCGGTTACCCCCGATTCTTTGAGTCGATTATGAACTCTGACGTGTCGAAAAAACTGACCTACCGCAATCTTTTAGGCCGATTCGGGCGATTCTGCCCAGTCAGCGCTTGCCGGCAGGAATCATGTTTTGTTAACCATCGATTCGTTAGCGTCCGAATCAGTTCCCAAGGCGTATTCCAAGGCTGCCCCCGGCAGCTGGCGACCTGAGCCCTGAGCGGAAGGGGACCTGGCATGCGCGTACTACTGATCGAAGATGATAGCGCGACCGCGCAGTCGATCGAGTTAATGCTCAAATCCGAGAGCTTCAACGTCTATACGACCGACCTCGGCGAGGAGGGCGTCGACCTCGGGAAGCTCTACGACTACGACATCATCCTGCTCGACCTGAACCTCCCCGACATGTCCGGGTTCGAGGTTTTGCGGTCCCTGCGGGTCTCCAAGGTCAAGACCCCGATCCTGATTCTGTCCGGCCTCGCCGGCATCGAGGACAAGGTCAAGGGCCTCGGCTTCGGCGCCGACGACTACATGACCAAGCCGTTCCACAAGGACGAGCTGGTGGCGCGCATCCACGCCATCGTGCGGCGCTCCAAGGGCCATGCCCAGTCGGTCATCCAGACCGGCGACCTGGTCGTCAACCTCGACACCAAGACCGTGGAGGTCAACGGCGCGCGCGTGCATCTGACCGGCAAGGAATATCAGATGCTCGAGCTGCTCTCGCTCCGCAAGGGCACGACGCTGACCAAGGAGATGTTCCTCAACCATCTCTACGGCGGCATGGACGAGCCCGAGCTCAAGATCATCGACGTGTTCATCTGCAAGCTGCGCAAGAAGCTCGCCAACGCGTCGAACGGCAAGAACTACATCGAGACCGTCTGGGGCCGCGGCTATGTGCTGCGCGAGCCGTCGGACGACGAGGCACGCATTCCCGCCTGAGGCGGCACGAATTTCTTCGAGCGTGTTGGACTCTCCAACCTGAAACTCAACCCCGCCGCGAATGGCGGGGTTCTTGTTTTCGGGCCATCGCCAGCCCCGACCAAATGCGCTTGAATGGCGCAAGATGAGGGGAGACGTCATGACACGATGGACCGGCATGCTTGCCGCGGCGGCGTTGACGCTCGCTGCCGGCACCGCGTTGGCGCAGGACGCCTACCCCGCGAGGCCGGTGCATATCCTGGTCCCCTTCCCGCCCGGCGGCGCGGTCGACATCGTGGCGCGCACGCTCAGTGACGAGCTGAGCAAGCGATGGGGCCAGCAGATCGTGGTGGAGAACCGCCCCGGCGCCGGCGGCACCATCGCGGCGGCGGCGCTCGCCAAGTCGGCGCCGGACGGCTACACGCTCATCCTCGCGGCGAGCGGCCACGCAATCGTTTCATATCTCTATCCCGGCCTGCCGTACGACCCGTTGCGCGACTTCACGCCGCTCTCGCTGGTCGGCTCCTCGCCCAACATGATGCTGGTGCGCGAGGATTCGCCGTTGAAATCGATCGCCGACGTGCTGGCGGCGGCGCGCGCCAAGCCGGGCGAGCTGTCCTACGGCTATCCGGGCAACGGCACCTCGCCGCATCTCGCCGGCGAGCTCCTGAAGTACATGACCAAGGTCGCGATCACCCCGGTGCCCTACAAGGGCGGCGCGCCGGTGCTCAACGACCTGCTCGGCGGGCACATTCCGCTGTCGATCAACAACATCCCGGAGTCGATCGGCTTCGTGCAGGCCGGCAGGCTGCGGCCGCTCGGCGTCACCACGGCGAAGCGCTCGGCCGTTCTGCCCGACGTGCCGACCATCGCCGAGTCGGGCCTGCCCGGCTACGACACCGGCGTGTGGTGGGGCTTCCTCGCGCCGGCCGGCCTGCCGGCGGCGATCAAGGCCAAGCTCGCCAAGGACTGCGCCGAGGTGGTACAGATCGCGGCAGTGCGCGACCGCCTCAGCAAGATCGGCGCCGAGCCGGTCGGCGGCAGCGCGGAGGACTTCGACAAGCTGATCAGGTCCGACCACGAGAAGTGGGGCCCGGTGATCAAGGCAGCCGGCATCAAGGGCGACTGAGGGGACAACCTGGCGCGGCTCTACGGAATGGGTTCGAAAATAGCCGCCGCCTGAGTCGGGTCCCGGACGGAACGAGCGCGCGCCTGCCGAATTGCCCTCCCGCCGTGAGAGAGGGCAAGCCCATGGATGCCATCCTCTTCGTGCTGGCGACGGGAATCGTCGCGTCCACGATCGTCGAATTCCTCGAACAGTGGCGCCGCTTCCAGACGCGCAAGGACCGGCACGCCGCAACCCGTTGATGCGCAATTGCCGGTCGGCGCTCAGCGCATCGCCGCGACCGCCGCCGCCTTGAGCACCGAGAAGCCGGCAGCCGTCGCCTTCGCGGGGTTCGGCGCGTAGAGGCCGCGCCGGTCGAGCAGCGGCCTGAACACCTCGGTCAGCCCGACCACCGTCTCGGCGGCGCCGAGGATGAGGTAGCCGTCCGGCTCGGTGATGCGGGCGAGCCGCTCGAGCACGGCGATCTTCGTCGCCTGGTCGAAATAGATCAACACGTTGCGGCAGAAGACGACGTCGAACGTACCGAGATGGGTGAAATCGGCGAGCAGGTTGAGCGGCCGGTACTGCACCATGGCGCGGATCTCGGGCGCGATCTGCCAAGTCTCACCCGCCTGGGTGAAGTACTTCATCAAGAGCTGGATCGGCAGGCCGCGCTGAACCTCGAACTGGCTGTACAGCCCGGCGCGCGCCTTCTCCAGCACCTCGTTGGAGAGATCGGTGGCGATGATCTCGATGCGCCAGCCCGCGACCTGCGTCGCCATCTCCTTGAGCATCATGGCGAGCGAATAGGGCTCCTGGCCGGTCGAGGCGGCGGCGCACCAGATGCGGATGCTCTTGCGCGCCGCGCGCGCCTTGAGCAGGTTCGGCAGCATGTAGTCGCGGAAGTGCTCGAACGGGATCTTGTCGCGGAAGAAGAACGACTCGTTGGTCGTCATCGCCTCGACCACGTCGACGATGAACGGCTCGGCGCCCGGCGCCTTGAGCTTCATCACCAGGTCGGCGAGATTTGATGCGCCGACCTTGCGGGCGAGCGGCAACAGCCGGCTCTCGACCAGGTACTGCTTGTCGGCGGAGAGCACGAGGCCGGACCGCTCCTTGAGCAGCTTGCGCAGGTAATCGTAGTCGGCCGGCGTCACGCACGCTCTCCGGAAAACAGACGAACGATCTTCGGAGCGATCTGGTCGAGCGGCAGCACGGCCGAGCAGATCCCGGCGTGGGCCGCCGCGCCCGGCATGCCCCACACCACGCTGGTGGCCTCGTCCTGCGCGATCACGCTGCCGCCCTGGGCGACGACCTCGACGCCGCCCCTGGAGCCGTCGGAGCCCATGCCGGTGAGGATCAGCGCCAGGACCGCCGAGCCCCAGGTGCGGGCGGCGGAGCGAAACAGCGGATCGACCGCCGGCTTGCAGTAGTTGACCAGCGGTCCGTCATCGAGGGCGATGAACACGCCGTTGTCGCGCTTGACCGCCTGCATGTGCTTGCCGCCGGGCGCGACGTAGATGGTGCCGGCAAGCACCCGCTCGCCATCGACGCCCTCGTGCGCCGGGCAGCCGGCGGCGCGGGCGATGTGCTCGGCCAGGATGGTGGTGAAGGTCGGCGGCATGTGCTGGGTGATCAGCACGGGCACGCGCGGGATGAGGGGCCGCAGGCTGGAGACCACGGAGGTGAGCGCCTGCGGGCCGCCGGTGGAGGAGCCGATGACGAGCACGCGCGGCGGCGTCGGCGCGAACGGGCGCAGCTTGAGCGGCGCGGCCGGCGCGACGGGCTCGGGCGCGCGCTGCGCCGGTTGCAGCGCCGGCGCGGCCGGGACCGGCGTGCGCGGCGGGCGGCGGCGCCGGCGGCGCCCGCCAAGCTCGCGGATCTTCTCGATCAGCTCGCGGCGGAAGGTCGCCGAGGTGGTGACGCCGCGATTGGTCTCGGGCTTGGGGATGTAGTCGGCGGCGCCGAGCGAGAGCGCGCGAAGGCTGATCTCCGCGTTGTGGCGGGTCAGCGTCGACGCCATGATGACGACGAGATCGCGCTTCTTCGCCAGCATCAGCGGCAGCGCCGAGATGCCGTCGAGCTCGGGCATCTCGATGTCGAGGATCACCACGTCGGGGTCGACCCGCTCAAGCTGGTCGACCGCGTCGCGCCCGTTGCGCAGCGAGGCGGCGACGGTGAGCCCCTGCTCCTCCTCGATCCAGCGCGACACCAGCCCGCGCACGACGACCGAGTCGTCGACCACCATCACCCTGATCGGATCCGCTGCGGCGATGGCGGACGACACCGAAGGAACTGCGAGACCCATGACCCCACTCGGACCCGAAGCTATTTCAACCCTGGCGCATCAATCGCTCGGCGAGCCCTCCACCCAGTCTGCCAAACCCTGCGCCTGCGGCACCGTTCAGATCAGCCCGACCTCCTGGAACTTGGCCTCGACGATGTCCTTGTCGAACGGCTTCATGATGTACTCGTTGGCGCCGGCGTGCAGCGCGCGCGCGATGTGGGCGACGTCGTTCTCGGTGGTGCAGAACACCACCTTGGGACGGTCGCCGCCGGGCAGCCGGCGCAGCGCGCGCAGGAACTCGTAGCCGTCCATCTTCGGCATGTTCCAGTCGAGCAGTACCGCGTCAGGCAGCTTCTTCTGACACGCCGTGAGCGCCTCCTCGCCGTCCTCGGCCTCGGAGATCTCGAATTCCAGTCCCTCGAGGATGCGCCGCGCCACCTTGCGGATCACGCTCGAATCGTCGACCAC
>Ga0066388_100002279_pt1 | contig 11598 bp, 8 predicted proteins | sample PanSoiMetaGPlot6_FD_64539 | JGI IMG/M metagenome (GOLD analysis project Ga0066388, IMG submission 64539) | Tropical forest soil microbial communities from Panama analyzed to predict greenhouse gas emissions - Panama Soil - Plot 6 (Hybrid Assembly) | ecosystem: Environmental > Terrestrial > Soil... | reverse complement strand
GGGAGAGCAGTTGGCTGATGTCGTCCCAGGCGAGGTAGCCGGGACCCCAGGGCTCACGTGATGGGAGCGCCGGCGCCGCGCCTGACCGACACGCGGCCGCCGGCCCCGACCCGGCGGGCTACCACCTGGCAGCAGCGCGGGCAGCGGGCCGCGGACAGGTACCGCTGGCTGGCCTGCGCCCTGTTCCTGGCCGCCGTGCCGTTCGCGACCGCGCCGGGCAGCATCATCTCGGACACCAAGTTCGAGCTCGTGGTCAACCCGACCCGCTTCGTGTCCAGCGCGCTCGTCCTGTGGGCGCCGCAGCAGTTCGGCGGGCTGCTGAACCAGGCGGTCGGCTACCTGTTCCCGATGGGGCCGTTCTTCGCGCTGCTCCGGCTGCTGTCGGTCGAGGCCTGGATCGTCCAGCGGCTGTGGATCGGGTTGCTGTTCATCGTGGCCTTCGCCGGGGTCGACCGGCTTGCTACCCGGATGGGCATCGGCGCGCCGTGGACGCGGGCCGCCGCGGGCGTGGTCTACGCGATGTCGCCGGCCGCGCTGAGCATCATCGGGGCGATGTCCGGCGAGTACCTGCCGATGGCCGTCTTCCCCTGGATCCTGGTTCCGCTGGCCGACATGCGGCCCTGGACCTCCGGCGCGAGCTGGACCGCCCGGGCGCGCCCGATATCCCGGTCGGCCGTGGCGGTGGCGCTGTGCAGCGGCATGAACGCGGCCTCGGCCGTGGCCGTCTTCGTCCCCGCGGTCATCTACATCCTGACCAGGCCGGGCGCCCGTACGCGGGTCCGCATGCTGGCCTGGTGGGCCCCGGCTGTGTTCCTGGTCACCTGCTCGTGGTCGGTCCCGCTGGTGCTGCTGTCCCGGTACGGCGTCTCCGTAGTGCCCTACACCGAGAGCGCGCAGGTGACCTCCTCGTCCACGAGCCTGCTCAACATCTTCCGCGGCACCGAGAACTGGGTCAGCTTCCTGGTGGTGAACGGGCAGTTGTGGCGGCCGGTCGCGTTCCGGATCGCCACCGAGGTGGTGCCGACCGTGCTCACCGGGCTGCTCGCCGCCCTGGGCCTGGCCGGCCTGGTGCACCGCGACCTGCCGGAACGCCGGTTCCTGCTGTGGTCCGCGCTGGGCGGGGTGCTGGTCATCTCGCTGGGCTACGCGAGCAGCCTGGGCAGCCCGCCGGAGAGCCACGTCATCGGCCTGATCAACGGCCCGGGCGCGCCGTTCCGCAACCTGTGGAAGTTCGACCCGATGGTCCGGCTGCCGCTGGCGTTCGGGCTGGCCCACCTCCTGGCCCGCCCCGTACCCAAGCGGGCCGGCCTGGCCGTGGTGGCCGCCGTGGCCTTCGCCGGCCTGGCGGTGCCGGCCTTCGCCACCGGGCTGGCCAGCGACGGCGCGTTCGCCGAGGTCCCGCCGTACTGGACGGCCGCGGGCGACTGGCTGAACGCGCACACGGGCCGCCAGGCGGTGCTGGTCGAGCCGGGCGCGCCGTTTGGGCAGTACCTCTGGGGCGCCCCGATGGACGACGTGCTCCAGGCGCTCACCAGCGCGGACTATGCCGAACGCAACCTGTCGGTGGTCGGCTCCGCGGGCAACGAGCGGCTGCTCGACGCCATCGACCAGCGGCTCGCCGCGGGCGACGGATCGGCCGGCCTGACCCAGCTGCTGGCCCGGATGAGCATCAAATACGTGGTGGTCCGCAACGACCTGTCCCGGCCGGTGCTCAACGAGGCCTGGCCGGCCAGGATCAGCGAGGCCCTGGCCGCCTCGCCCGGCATCACACGGGTCGCGCAGTTCGGCCCGACGGTGAGCGGGCTGGCCACGGACGACGCCGCCACGAACTTCGACGCACCGTATCCGGCCGTTCAGATCTACCAGGTGCCGGGCGCCCAGCCGACTGCGGTCGTACAGCCGGACACCGGCACGCTGCGGGTCTATGGCGGGCCCGAGTCGCTGCTCACGCTGGCCGACGAGGGGCTGCTCGCCAGCCGGCCGGTGCTGGTCAACGACGACGGCGCGGGCCAGCCGGTGGCCGGCTCGGTCACGACGGACTCGCTGCGCCGCCGCGTCGTCAACTTCGGCCAGCTGCGAACCAACTACTCGCCCACGCTCACCGCCACCGAACCCGCCGACACCTTCCTGGCCACCGACGACTACACCCAGCCCGGCTGGAACAAGTACCAGGCCGTCGCGCGGTACGCCGGCATCAACGACGTGATCGCGTCGTCGTCCGCGTCGGACATCAAGGCGTTCTCCTCCCAGTGGGCGAGCGGCGCGCTCCCGTTCGCGGCCGTCGACGGCGACCTGCGCACCATGTGGGAGTCCGGCAGCTGGAACGGACCCGTCGGGCAGTGGATCCAGGCCGACTTCGACGCCCCGGTCAACCCGCACGTCATCAAGGTCGCCTTCGCCGACAGCACCGCGATCGGCCCGCCCGTCACCCGGGTCACGGTGACCACGGCCGCGGGCCGGGTCAGCGACCCGGTGCAGGTCACCGGCAACCTCCAGCCGCTGCGGGTGCCGGCCGGCCCCTCCCGCTGGCTGCGCATCACCATCACCGGCCTGGCCTACCAGCCGCCCGCCCCCGTGTTCGGCCCCCAGGCGGGCATCGCCGGCCTCGAGGTGCCCGGGGTTTCCCCGGCCCGCACCATCGTCGCGCCGTCCACGCCGGGCGGTGACCCGTCGACCGTCGTGCTGGCCAAGGCCCAGCCGTCGCGGCCCGGCTGCATGCTGACCTCGCTGCGCTGGGTGTGCTCGCCCGGGCTCGGGACCACGACCGAGGAGCAGTACGGCTTCGACCACGCCTTCCAGCAGGCCGCGCCGTCCCGGACCGCGCTGCGCGGGTCGGCCGTGCTGACCAACCCGGTGCTGGCCAGCCGGTACGCACACCTCGACCCGCGCCAGCCGGTCGTGACCGGGTCGTCGGCCTTCACCACCGACGCGCAGGACCAGCCCAGGAGCGCCTTCGACGGTAACCCGGCGACGACCTGGGTGGCCAACCCGGCCGACCCGCACCCGACGCTGACCATCAAGTGGAGGCCCGCGCGTACGATCAGGCGGATCACCATCCAGCGCCCGCCCGGCGCGAGGTCCCCGGCACAGCTGCTCATCATCGGCTCCCGCGGCCAGGCCCGCGGCGGCACCATCGGAACCAGCGGCGTGGTGAAGTTCGCCCCGATGAAGACGACCAGCCTGACGCTCACCTTCACGCAGGTCCAGGCGCCGCTGCAGATCAGCGACGTGGCGATCCGCCGGGTGCCGTTCGCCACCACGCCCACCGTGCCGTTCCACCTGCCGTGCGGTCTCGGCCCGCGGCTCCTGGTGGACGGGATCGCGGTGCCGACCAAGGCATCAGCCACGTTCGCCGACCTGCTGAACGGCCGCCCGATAAAGTTCACCGCCTGCACCCGGGTTACCCTGGCCGCCGGCCCGCACCAGGTGACCGAGCCGCACACCGACGCCTTCGACATCCAGGACGTGGTCCTCACCCAGGGCGCGGCGGAACAGGCGTCCGCCCCGGCGGCGGCCACGGTGGTGTCCTGGGGATCGTCCGAGCGGAAGCTGCGCGTGGCCGCGGACACCCGGTCCTACCTGGTGGTGAACGAGAACTTCAACCCCGGCTGGCGGGCGATGCTGGCCGGCCGGACGCTGCAGCCGGTGCGGCTGGACGGCTGGAAGCAGGCCTGGGTGCTGCCGGCCGGGTCGGCCGGGCTGGTGACGCTGACCTACGAGCCGGAAACGTGGTACCTCTACGCCGTGGCCGGCGGCCTGGCCGCGCTGGCCGCCGTCATCGTGGTCGCGCTGGTGCTGTCCCGGCGCCGCCGCGACCCGCCCGAGCCATGGGCCGGGACCGAGCCGCATCGGCCCGTGCCGTGGCCCTGGCTCGTGCCCGCGTACGTGATCCTGGCCGGGGCCGGACTGCTGCTCGGCGGGTACCCGGGCGCCGTCCTGGTGCCGGCCGCCACGCTCGCGTTCACCGCCGCGGCGAACCGCTGGCGCGGGCCGTCCGTGCCGTGGCTGCTGGCCGGCCTGCTGGTGGTGGCGGCGGCGTGTGGCGCGGCCGGCGAGCACCTGGCCCTGTCCGGGGACAGCGGCCCGGCCGTCACCGCCACGGCCAACACGATCCCGCAGGTCATCTGCCTGATCGTGGTCGGCGGCCTGGCCGCCGCCCTGATCCGCGCCCGCGGCGAACCCACCCGGGCCGCCCAGGACGGCCACTCCGCCCAGGACGGCCACTCCGCCCAGGACGGCCACTCCGCCCAGGACGGCCACTCCGCCCAGGACGGCCACTCCGCCCAGGACGGCCACTCCGCCCTGGACGGCGAGCCGTGAGCGCGCGGGCCCGGTGGGGGATCGGCAGCGCCCTCGTCGTGCTGGCCGGACTGGCGCTCACGCTCGCCGTCGTGCTCTCCGCCGGGCCGCAGGCCCCGGTGACCGGCTACACCGGGACGGCGGCCGCCCGCCCCGACACCGCGTGGAACGACCTGTTCCAGGGCTACGGCAACCTGTCCGGCGCGTGGAGCGGCGGCGACGGGGCCCAGGCGCTGCCCATGCCGGACGGCAGCACGATCTGGTTCTTCGCCGACACCTTCCTCGGCGCCACCGACCCCGGCGGTACCCGGCCGCCGCTCAGCACCGGCCCGGCCCACAACAGCGCCGTGCTGTACCGCGGCGGCCACCTCGGCCCGACCTGGGCGCAGCCGCCCGGCGCGGGCGGGTACAGCAGCGCGGGGGACTACACCTGGGTGGCCCCGCCGCCGCCCTACCCGGCCAGCCGCTACGAGCTGATCAACGGCGACCAGGTCCTCGACGGCGGCGTGATCTACAAGTTCTACCAGCTGGCCGACCGGGAACTGCACCCGCGCGACTTCCCGTACAAACTGGTCGGCACCGTGCTCGAGTCTTTCTCCGTGGACTCGGCCACCGACACGCCCGTCCCGGCCGGGGGCGCGCCGATCGGCGTCGACGACGCGGCCGACGGCAACCCGGTCATCTGGGGGGCGGCCGTCCTGGTGTCCCGCGGCTACGTGTACATCTACGGCGTCAAGCCGTACAACGGCAGCGCCGAGCCGTTCCCGCTCTACCTGGCCCGGGTACCGGTGGGAGGACTGGCGGCCGGCACCCCGTGGCAGTACTACGCCGCCGACCCGGGCTGCTCGCCGCCCGCCAGCGCGTGGACCAGCGACCCGCGCTCGGCCCGGGCGCTGCGCACCGCGGTGTCGGCGGGCTTCAGCGTCACCGACGTCAACGGCACCTTCGTGCTGCTGACCAGCGACACCTCCACGACGCGCACGACCAATGACGCCGTGGCCTACTACGCGGGCTGCCCGACCGGGTTCGCCCCGGACAATCCCAGGTACCGCGTCTACCGGCCGAACCTGCCGCACGGCTACCTCACCTACGAGTACCGGATCGTCCCGCAGTTCAGCCGGGGCAGCCACGTGCTGGTCTGCTACAGCACGAACACGATCCGCCCGGCCGACAACTTCGCCCGCGCGGCCATCTACCGGCCCCGGTTCCTCGACGTCACGCTGCCCGGCATACCCGGCCCCGCCGGCCCGGTGACCGAACCGGGACCCGGGCCATGATCACCCTCGGCAAGCACCGCAAGGCCGAGGGCCCGGTCCGGATGCGCTCGATCGAGTTCACCGGCCTGGCCATCGGCCTGGCCTGCGGGCTGCTCGCCGCGCTGACCTGGCTGGCCGTCACGGGCAGCGCGGGGCCGGGTCACCAGAGCGTGCCAGGCCCCGTGACCATCGGCAAGGCCCACGGCAAGGCCAAGTCCGCCGAACCCGACCCGGCCGCGCTCGACGCGCAGTGGGTGGCTTACTCGGACCGCTCGACCTGCGCCGACTGGGCCGGCGGCGACGGCGTGTCCGCGGTCTCGCTCGGCCACGGGCAGCTCGCCTGGTTCTTCTCCGACACCTATCTCGGCCCGGCCGGGCCGGACGTCGGCTTCTCCCAGATGAGCGGGTTCGTGCACAACTCGGTGGTGGTGCAGACCGCGACCGGTAAGGGCAGCCGGTTCGTCACGCTGACCGGCGGCGGGGCCTGCACCGCGCCCGGCGGCACGCTCGGGCCGCCGGCCTCGGTGGTGAGCCCGCCGCAGGCGCCCGGCAACCTGAACGAGCGGTACTGGGACGAGGACGGCCTGCGGGTCGGCGGGACCGTGGTCAAGTTCTACAACAGGTACCTGCCCGGCGGCGTCCCGTTCGTCCCGACCGGCACGGTGATGGCCGCGTTCGGGGCCAGCCAGCTCGCCGCGGCCGGCCGCGGCCCGGCCTACGGCGCGGTGGCCCGGCCGCGGCTCATCCCGGTGCCGTCCTACACCCCGCCCGGCGCCGGCTCGCCGGTCGTGTGGGGGGCGGCGCTGCTGCAGGCCGGGAGCACGGTCTACGTCTACGGCACGCTGACCCCGGCCACGCCGGTCCCGGACCGGCAGCTCTACCTGGCCCGGGTCCCGGCGGCGCGGCTGACCCAGTTCGGCGCCTGGCGGTTCTACGCGGGCGGCGGCCGCTGGGCCAAGGGCCAGCCGGACGCCCAGCCGGCCCACCCCGGGCTGACCGTGTCCTCCGGGTTCTCCGTGGTCAAGGCCGGCTCGCGGTACTGGCTCATCCAGGCCGATCCGCTGGTGGGCAGCAACGACATCGACGCGTACCCGGGCACCGCGCCGTGGGGGCCGTTCGACCCGGCCGCCCGGATCGTGCTGTACCGCAGCGGCGACATCGGCCTGGACGCGGCGCACGACTACCGGATCATGTACGAGGCCCGGGCCGAACCCGCCCTGTCCACCGCCCGCACGCTGGTGATCAGCTACAACGTCAACTCGCTCGCGGTCACGTCGGGCTGCGTGGGAATGGGCTCGTACACCAACACGGTCACCCAGCCCCGGTTCATCACCGTCCCGCTCACGCTGCTGGCTGGTGGCTCCGCCACGGCGCTCACTGGTGGCTCCGCCGCGGGACTCATAGGCGGCTCCGCCCCCGGGCTATCCGGCGGCCCCGCGCAGGCCCCGGCCGCCGTGGTCCGGGCCGGGCCGGCCAACTACCCGCAGGTCGCGTCGAGGCGGCCGGGCCAGTGGTTCGACGAGTGGAAGTACCCGGGCGGCTGCCCGCCGGTCCCCGCCGTGACCCGCGTCCAGGCCCGGCCCAGGTCCAGGGCCGTGGCGCTGAGCTGGCCCGCCGCCGGGCTCGGGGTCCGCTATCAGGTGATCGTCCAGGGCGCGGCCGGTGACGTGCACCGGGTCACGGTGCGCTCGCCCGGCGCGACCGTGACCGGCCTGCGCCCCGGGACCTACCTGGCCCGGGTGGTGCCCGCCAACACCAAGCACTGGACCGGCCCCGCCGCCGAGGTCACCTTCACCGTCCCCTGACCGGCCCCGCGAGCCCGCTAACCCCCAGAACTAGAACATGTTACAGTTCTGTGTCTGGTGCAACCGCCTCGTTCATGCCAGAGTAGCTAGAAGCTACCGCCAGGTAACATCGTTGCGTTGCCGGGAGGCACCATGCGTCGCCAGGTCGGGATCGCCCTCGCAGGTCTCGGGGCCTTTCTCATCGTGATGGCGGTGGTGCTGCCGACCTGGATCGTGGGCCAGGTGGTCAAGTTCCCGCTGAACGAGTTCGAGTCGGCCACCCTGACCGCCAGCAACGCGTCCTACTTCAGCGCCACCTCGCTGACCGAGAAGACCGGCGTCAACCTGGAGGCCACGTACACGATCAAGGGCGACGGCGCCGCGGGCACCTCGTCCACCGCGGTGTGGAACGAGTACAGCTACGTCTACGACCACACCAACCGGCAGCCGGTCCAGCAGATGAGCCGCCGGTTCGCGTTCGACCGGCGCACCGCCCAGCTCGTCGACTGCTGCGGGGCCAACGTCAACGGCAACTCCGCGGTCGTGCAGCGCGGCTACGTCGGGTACGTGTTCCCGATCGGCACGAAGCAGCAGACCTACCAGGTCTTCGACACCACGCTGAACAAGCCGGTGCCGTTCCGTTACGCCGGCACCACCTCGGTCCGCGGCATCCGGGCCTACAAGTTCACCGAGGACGTCGCCCCGGTCCAGGTCACCACCCAGACGGTGCCCGGCTCGCTGGTGGGGATGCGGGCGGCCTCGGTCGCGCTGCCCCAGTACTACGAGATCCACCTGGTCTACTACGTCGACCCGGACACCGGGGCGCTGCTCGACGTGGACGAGCACCAGACGGTGACGCTGCGCGACCGGTCAACCGGTGACCAGGTCCTGCTGCTCTTCGACGCCGACCTGAAGGCCACCCCGGCCGCCGTCACCACGATCGTGGGCCTGGACAAGAGCGGGCGGGACAAGCTCGCCCTGCTCAAGACCATCCTGCCGCTGGTGCTCGGCCTGGCCGGCGTCGTCACGGTGGTCACCGGGATCGTGCTCGCCCGCCGGGCGGACTGAGCCCCAGCGCCCTACCGCAGCAGCAGCCGGGCGGCGAGCTCCAGGTGGCTGCTCACGTCGTCGGCCGAAGCCCGCCGCGTCACCCACGCCACCAGGTTGGACAGCCACACGTCGCCGATGACCCGGGCGATCGCCACGTCGTCGGCCGAAGGCTCGCCGTCGTGCATGGCCCGGGTGAACATCCGCTCCATCTGCCGGGCCACGGTGTTCACCTCGGCCGCCGCGCTCGGGTCGGCGAACATGAACGCCCTGGTCATCGCCTCGGTGAGCAGCGGCTCGCGCTGCATGGTCCTGGTCACCCGGGACAGTACGTAGAGCATCCTGTCGTACGGCGTGTCACCCGGGATGGGCCGCCGGTCCAGCTTCTCCTGGGTCCGCTCGAACTCCTGCGTCAGCGCGGACACCAGCAGGTGGATCTTGGACGGGAAGTACCGGTAGAGGGTGCCGAGCGCCACGTCGGCCCGCTCGGCCACGGTCCGCATCTGCACGGCGTCGTAGCCGCCCTTGGAGGCCAGCGCCAGCGTGGCGTCCAGGATCCGCTTGCGCCGCTCCCGCTGCGCCGCCGAACCGAACTCGGCGTCGCCGGCCGTGCCGAGCGCATCGCTGGTACGTGTTCTCGCTGTTGCCATCGCTTGTCCCTCACCCGGTCCGTCCGCATCAAGACTACCAAGCACATCGCCGGCAATTACTCGTCCGGCCTGGCCGCCCGCAGATGAAACGTGTTCTAATTCTGCTGAGGAGGAAGGGCGCATGGCGATGTCCCATCCGGATTGTCCAGAACGGACCGGCTATCACGTCTCCTGCGACACCACCCTGCCCTGGCGGGCCGAGCGCCTCCGGGGCCTGCCCCGGTGATGGACTTCACCCTGCCCGAGCGCCCGCAAGCCGTGGCTTCCCTGGCCGCGGAGGTCCTCGGCGCCGACGACCCGTGGAAGGAGCTCGCCCGGGCCGGCCTGCTGGACGTGTCCCCGCCCGACGGCCTGGGTGTCCTGGAGGTCGCCACGCTGCTCACCGAGACCGGCAGGCGCGCGCCCGCCCTCAAACCCTTGGCCACCTTGATGACTGGCGCCCTCCCTGTCGCCCGCTGGGGCGATGCCGCCCTCCGGACGCTCCTGCCCGCCGTGGCCTCCGGCGAGCTCCTCCTCACCGCCGCGATCCGCGAGCCCTCCGGCTCTCTCGCCACGGCCGTTACTGACGGCACCATCAGCGGCCTGAAAATAGGTGTCCCCTACGCTGCCGAGGCGCATCTCATCCTCGTGCCCGCCCGCCTTGCCCGGGCTGATTCCATGATCGTGAACAGTTTGGGCCAAATAGCGACCAAAACTGTTCACGATCATGGTGGCGTCTTCCTCCTCAGCCCGAGCGGGCCGGGCGTGGAGCTAATCCGCACGCCCAGTTCGACCGGGGAGCCGGAGTACGCGCTGCGGATGGACGACGCCCCCGTCGAGGCCATGCTCGGCGGGGCGGACTGCGCCCGGGACCTGTACCAGCTGGCCGTGGCAGGCGCGTGCGCGCTGGCCGACGGGGCGGTGGCCGGGGCGCTGGCGCTGACCAGGGATCACGTGGCCCGGCGGGAGCAGTTCGGCCGTCCGCTGGCCGCGTTCCAGGCGGTGTCCCAGCAGATCGCCGACTCCTACATCGCGTCCCGGACGATGCACCTGGCCGCGCTGTCCGCCTGCTGGCGGCTGGGCGCGGGCCTGGACGCGGCGGCCGACCTCGACGTGGCCGGATACTGGTGCGCCGAGCAGGCAACCAGGTCCGTTCGGGTCTGTCATCACTTGCACGGCGGGCTGGGGATGGACGTGACCTACCCCTTGCACCGGTTTTCCTCCCTGGTCACCGACCTGGTCCGGTTCCTCGGCGGCGCGCGTGTTCATTGACCTGACCCCGCGGCAGCGCGCCCTGCGCGAGGAGCTGCGCGGCTACTTCGCCGGCCTGATGTCGCCCGCCGAGCGGGCCGAGCTGCTCACCGAGCGGCACGGCGCCGTCTACCACGCCGTGGTGCGCCGGATGGGGCGCGACGGCTGGCTCGGGGTGGGCTGGCCGGAGCGGTACGGCGGCCGCGGGTTCGGCCAGGTGGAGCAGCAGATCTTCGCCGACGAGGCGGCCCGGGCCGACGTGCCGCTGCCCGCGGTCACCCTGCAGACCGTCGGCCCCACCCTGCAAGAACACGGCACGCCCTGGCAGCAGGAGTTCTTCCTGCCGCCGATCCTGGCCGGCGAGCTGCACTTCGCGATCGGCTACACCGAGCCTGAGGCCGGCACCGACCTGGCGTCGCTGCGCACCCGGGCCGTCCGCGACGGAGAGGATTACCTCGTGGACGGGCAGAAGATCTTCACCACCGGCGCGCACACCGCCGACTACGTGTGGCTGGCCTGCCGGACCGACCCGGCCGCGCCCCGGCACCGGGGGATCTCCATCCTCATCGTGGACACCCGCGACCCCGGCTTCTCCTGGACCCCGATCATCACGCACGACGGCGCGCACCACGTCAACGCGACCTACTACTCGGGCGTCCGGGTCCCGGCCCGGATGCGGGTCGGCGCGGAGAACGACGGCTGGCGGCTGATCACCACCCAGCTCAACCACGAGCGGGTCATGCTCGGCCCGGCCGGCCGGATCGGCGCCCTGCACGACCGGGTGCGCGCGTGGGCCGCGGCCCGGTCCCTGCTCACCGAGCCGGACGTGCACCGGGCCCTGGACCGGGCCGCCGCCGTGATGCGGGTCAACGAGCTGCTCAACTGGCAGGTCGCGGCTTCGGCGACGCTGGACGTGGCCGACGCGTCCGCGACCAAGGTCTTCTCCTCCGAGCAGCTCCAGCTGATCGGGCCGGAGCTGGCCGAGGTGGTAGGGCGGCACGCCGACGCCGAGCCGGACACCGCGGACCTGATGAGGTGGCTCGATGTTCAGGTCAAGCGGAACATCGTGCTGACGTTCGGCGGCGGGGTGAACGAGATCCAGCGCGAGCTGATCGCGACCGCCGGCCTCGGCCTGCCCAGGGCGCCCCGATGAGTTCCGAAGCCACCATCCGGGAGGCCGCCGCCCGCCTGGCCGCGGCCGGGGAGTCCCGTCCCCGCGCCGCCCGCGACCCGGTCAACCTGCCGATGATCCGCACCTGGCTCGAGGTGATTGACCCCGGCGCTCCCGGCGACCAGGACACGGCCCCGCCGGCCATGATCCAGGTCTGGACG
>Ga0066388_100002278_pt1 | contig 11601 bp, 10 predicted proteins | sample PanSoiMetaGPlot6_FD_64539 | JGI IMG/M metagenome (GOLD analysis project Ga0066388, IMG submission 64539) | Tropical forest soil microbial communities from Panama analyzed to predict greenhouse gas emissions - Panama Soil - Plot 6 (Hybrid Assembly) | ecosystem: Environmental > Terrestrial >... | reverse complement strand
CGGTATTGCCACACTGCTTGATACGTACGGGGCCACTAATCCTGTCGAATTCTTCGCCGTATCGGTAGAAGCATTTTTTGAGCAGCCGCGTGCCCTGCGTGCGCATCATCCAAAACTGTATGCTGAGCTGCGAACGTATTTTCAGCAGGACCCGGTGGAATTCTCCGCTGAGCGCTAATGAGGTAAGGACGCCGCGCTGCGGCATCTGGGCTGCGCAGCGCGCCGTCCCTACCAATTATTGTGGCTGCGGGACGATTCGAATATAGGGCTTCGGCGCTTTCCAGCCTTGCGGATAACGCTTCTTCGCCTCTTCGTCCGAGACAGAGCCGGCGATGATCACGTCCTCTCCTGGCAACCAGTTGACCGGCGTAGCCACTTGGTGCTTTGCAGTCAGTTGCAGTGAGTCGATCACTCGCAGGACTTCATCGAAATTCCGGCCCGTCGTCATTGGGTAGACAAGGACCAGCTTGATCTTCTTGTCCGGTCCGATGACATAAACATTACGCACCGTCGCGTTGTCGGCTGGCTTCCGCGATTTCGCGTCCCCTTGAGTATCGGCGGGCAGCATCCCATAAAGTTTTGCAACGTTGAAATCGGCATCACCAATGATCGGGTAATTTGGCGCGTGACCCTGAGTTTCCTCGATGTCTTTCGCCCATCCTTCGTGATCCCCGGTCGAATCAACCGATAATCCGATGATCTTTACATTTCTCTTGTCGAACTGTGGCTTTATTTTCGCCATGTATCCGAGCTCGGTCGTGCAGACCGGGGTGAAGTCTTTCGGATGCGAAAATAAAACGGCCCACGAATCGCCGATCCAATCGTGAAAAAGGATTCGGCCGTCAGTTGTTTGCGCTTCAAAGTCTGGTGCTGTCTCGCCAATTTTCATTGTTGTTCCTCCTCGTTTATTTCTGGGAACCTTATCTCAAATGCAGATGGTGAAAGTCAACCGTCGCTTTGCGAGATCAACTCGCAAAATTTCTGCAGATCGATGTTGCCGCCGGATATGATAGCGATGATTGGCCCTTTGCCAGCTTTGCCGCTCAATGCGGCGGCGACTGGCATCGCACCCGCGCCTTCAGCAACAACCCGTGCTTTCTCAGCCAACAATCGCATCGCATTTTTTGTGTCCTCGAGAGTGACAACGAAGCAGCCGTCCACAATTGGTTTCATCCTTTCCCACATGCGAGGGAACATGCTTTGCCCGCCGGCACCATCCACGAATGACGCTTTCCAGTTTGGAAAAGCCTGCGGCGAACCTTTCTCGAACGAAAGCGCTGCCGGCGCTGCGGTCTCGGGTTCAACACCGAATATCTTTACTTCTCGTCTCAGCGTCTTGATTGCGCTGGCCACGCCCGCGATTAAGCCACCTCCACCGATACTGGCGATGACCGCGGCCACGTCCGGCACGTCTTCGAGAATTTCCAATCCCATCGTGCCGTGACCGGCAATGAAATCGTCGTCATCGAACGGATGAATAAATGTTCCGCCAACTCCGGGAAAGGATCTTTCATCGAGCGCTTTCCAAGCAATCTTGTAGGGAACTGGAATGAGTGTCGCCCCGAGCGCTTTCATTCGTTCCAATTTTGATTTGGGTGCCGTCTCAACTACAACGACCGTACTCGGCACGCCGGCCGCTCTTGCGGCATAAGCGACGCCCTGGCCGGCATTCCCCGCACTAATTGTCCAGACGCCGAGTTTTCGATCAGCTTCGGACAATGCCGCGACCGCATTGGCTGCGCCGCGCAACTTATAGGCGTTAATCGGTTGCAGGTTCTCCAGTTTGAGACGGATGTCTGGAAACTCCGGTCCGAGTTCGAGACGAATCAATGGTGTACGAACAATCGTCTTCGCGATGCGTTCGCGGGCAGCGCGTATCTCTGACAGTTCGATCGGTCGGACCGGCTCGAGAATCATCACTTCACTGTAGAGGCAGCAGTGCCGGCTGCAATCACCGTAAATCTGCGATGACCATGTTAGGAATCGCTGCAGTTTAGAATGTTTTGTCAGAGTCCAAAAGGATTGTCACCGGACCTTCATTGACCAATTCCACGGACATCATTGCGCCGAAGACTCCTGTCGCGACGGTAACTCCTATTATCCGTAGCGCTTCTGCGAATTCTTCATAGAGGCTCTTTGCTTGTTCCGCCGGCGCGGCGGCAACGAAGCTCGGTCTGCGTTGACCGCGCGCGTCGCCATAAATCGTAAACTGCGAGACGACGAGTGCGCTTCCTTTTACATCCAGTAGCGAAAGGTTCATTTTTCGCTGGTCGTCTTCGAAGATTCTTAGGTTTGCGATTCTTTCCGCCATGCCCGCGACGACGGCAGACGTGTCGTCGCGCCCCACGCCGAGCAGGATCAAAAGGCCAGTAGTGATTTCTCCCGTGACGCTGCCATCCACAGTTACACGGCCGCGGCTTACACGCTGGACAACGGCTCGCATAGTGGTTTGAACATTTCCGCTGTTGGCATGGCAGGACTTCAGCCGGTGACTAAGTCGCTACAAAACCTTCTGCAGTAAATCGGCGAGACGCCAGCCAGCTTTATGTAGCTCGTCGCGCACGATGCCGGTTGCCCACGCGCGATACAATATTTGATCTGGCGCTGGTTTTTCGATCGCCGCACCCCTCGCAACAACTCGGCCGTTATCGAGCAACGGTCTTATATTCCTGAACTCAAGACGAGCGTGCGCCTCGCGCGCGATCGGCAGGATTTCGTCTGCCCAAATTTCGGCGTAACTGTCGATCGAGACATTCGATGGCATCTGCCAATTACGGGGTTCATGCGTCGCCATTTCGTGGACCAGTTGTTGCTTGAGAGGATCGACTCGCGTTGCAAGCTCCTTTTTCGGCAACCGGGCTGGCAACTGTGGGAACAGCGCATTCACGGCATCATTATCCCAAAATCCGTGGAACTTTTTCTTGCGAATTCCCCGGCGACGCGGCGGCTCATCGCTTAGCTCGAGTGTAAACGTATTTCCGCCTTCATCTGCCAACGCTGATTTGTCCTTTTCCGGATCGGTGGCGCGGCCTTGCGCATCGAAATAGTCGGCACCGACATGCAACGGCTGATGAATGTCCGCGACAAGGTGCGCTAGAAGAATGACTGCAACAGGTTTTGTGATCTTTCGTTCATTCTGTTCGGACACCCTTCCTTGCAGCACGTCGACGCAGAACGGAATCATGTGGACGATGTCCCATTTGTTGCGCCCACTGGCGCCGTCGCGATATCGTTGCGCAGGCGTCACCGGGACATCAGTGTAGTGAAACCAGTGATGCGACGGCGCGGGCGAATTGGGATCATGCGTTGGTGGATTTGCGCGCCAGAAATCACGCAGTTGTCGGTCAATGTTGCGATGGCGGGAGTAACGAAACGATCTCGGGGCGTCTACACCTTTTTTGTCCCAGCCCTTAATTTCATCTGCAATCAGAGCGGCCTTTTCCAACGTTAGTCCATCGAGTATCGCGTAGACCTTTGCAGCTGGAGGCGTACTCGCCAGACGCTCATCTGCAATTGCGCCGACGATCTCATGTCCCAGCGGTGCGTAAGCGAGAATTGAAGCGCGGAATGCGATGACAGTGAACGCGACTAAAATTCCTCGGTGAGCGAAGTTCATTTAGTACGGCGCCGATCAGAACTTCAGCGATGCGTCAAGAAGATGGTATTGCCATGCAAACAATCCGAACGCGATTCCGCCAACCGCTAAGAGAATTGCGTGAGCGCGAAACCAAAGCCCCTGCCCGGGCAATCTCACAAAGCGAACTGCTGCGACAATCAAAAGAACGACGCCGGCCATCAAAACCCAGCCGATGACATGGAATGCCTGCAACCAGGGATTGATAGCGTCTCCGAGGATCACGATGTGCTCCAATCCTTGGCTAAAAACGACTATTAGCGCGAGAATGAAAACTACTTGGGCGAGACAAACAATTCGTGAGAGAAAATATAGAACGCGATCGCCTTTCGCGCCGAAAAGCGGTCGTTGATATCGTTTGCGGATTATGACCGCGACGGGCCAGAGCACCACGGTAAGAAGAGAGAGCAGCAAACTCCCACCGATCACTAAACCGATGAAAATTTTGCTGGCGTGCCACGGAACGCGCTGTCCTTCGTAGATCGCGGGGAAAGGGAGCAATTCGCCAACAGCGCCTGACGCGTCGCGGCGAAAACCAATTTTTTCCAAACCGTCCACCTCTCGATAAATGAGCGGAGCGATCTCGCGCCATTGCTTAAGTTCTCCGCCCTGGTTCTTCATTCCTTCAATTTGGAGGACGCCTTCCTTGTCGCTGGTAGCGCTAAACTGACCGAGCAATGCAAGAACCCTCAGGAATGTTGTCTGGCTACGACGTGTTCCTTCGTAAAGGCCACTGACTGCACGTCCGTCCGATTTCTCCGTATTACGATCAATATCGGTCTTTGCTTGGGTTGCAGTCGGGAAATATCGATTCACAAGGGTGCGCCATACTTCGCCGCGACCGCCGCCGACGTCTTTGCCGAGGCTGTTGTACGATAGGAAATAGCCGAGGTGCGCGTCAGGGACGAGGATCATGTCGCTATGGAAATAAACTGTGTCGCCGCCGTGAGCGATGATGCGAACAGGATCGACCAGATATTCCATAAAGGTAATGCCGATTCCGGGTAGCATCGGGTGAAACTCAAATTGCCGGGTTTCCATTTGCCGTACGGTCTCCGGTTTTAGAATCGAGACACCGTCGACCGTGCCATCTTGAAGAAAGGCGAGCATGAACCGCGTCATGTCAGCGGCCGTTGTGCTGAGGGCTCCGGCCGGCGCCGCTTGTACCCATTCAAAATCACGCGGTTTTTTGGATGCGCTAAGATAACCTTTCGACATCAGCGACGCGAGCTGCGCCGGCGCCGGTTGATCGAACGTCGAGTGGTTCATCCCGAGCGGTTTTAAAATGTGATTCTCGATGTAGCGCTCGAACTTTTCGCCGCTCACACGCTCAACGATATATCCCGCGAGCGTGAATCCGTAATTGGAATAAGATGGAATTTTGCCCGGCGGGAAAATGCGAGCGGGCATCTCGCTCACGAGATACGTGCGCAGCGGTTTGATCTCACTTTCATGCGCGACGAAAAGATTCTTCAATGTTTCCTCAAATCCGCCCGTGTGAGTAAGCAGTTGCCGCAGCGTGACAGGATCCTGATAAGTTTTCGGAATTGCGAAGTCGAGGTAATCGTTGACGTCGCTGTCGAGGTCGAGCTTGCCTTGTTCGACCAACTGCATCACGGCGGTGGCAGTGAATAGTTTCGATATCGAACCCGGGCGAAACAAAGTCTGATCGGGAAGTACCGGTTTCTTGTCTTCAACATCAGAATAGCCGTATCCCTTTTCAAACAATACCTGACCATCTTTCACCACCGATACGACTGCTCCCGCGATGTTTCGGTTTCGCAATTGCGAAGGAATCAGCGCGTCAAGAAAAGTCTCGAAATCGGCTTTGGTTAATTCGGGCGCCGGACTTGGCTGCGGCACAACCACAAGAACGTTCGCTGGCGGCGGCGATGGCTCTGAAATTAGGGGCGACGGTGCCGGGCCTTGAGCATCTGCGATACAAATCGCAGTCGCATAAGCGACAATGAACGCCGCAAACTGTGCACGCAGCGAAAATGCAAGCTGCATATGGCAGCGCAGTCTGCCACTTCCGCTGCGCAAGTGACAAGCCTACGCTTTGCCTCGGACGCGCGAGCGAATTTCTTTGATCCGCTTTTGCAGCTTAGGAAAATGGGACCCCGACCAGTATATCTGTCTGCAGTTGAGACAGCGGCGGAACTGGTCGTAATAGATTTTGGTAAGCGGCTCGAGTTTGTCCATTATTTCGGCTTTGTCTGCTTCCTCCAACGGGGCATTACATCGCAGACACCGCGTGAAAGGCGCGATCAATTCCGAAAGGTCAAAACGGCGGATAACCTCGATCGTCTGTTCATCGGGGTTTTGGGAGCGCGGATAATATCCGTGTTGAACGATCGCGTGCATGAGCAGACGCCGATCACGTGTCAGAAGCGCCCGCTTTTGGCGGGTCATCACCTCGAGCAGTTCCCGGTCATTAGCGTCTTGGTCGTAAGCGACGTCAAATCCAAGGAGACGAAGATTGCGCGCGAGTGCACCCAAATGTCCATCTGCAATAAACATTGAACTACCAATGGTTTGTAATCGTTTTTCCGCGCGATCAGTGCCATGATTCTCGACCGAAAAGACTTCTACCTTTGCGTCGTTGGTAAGCGTGTGATCAAAATCGACTGACTGTTCATCGACCAAGATCATATCAACCTCCGGATGCGGAATGCCACACGACTCAATGACGTCTTTTATGGACGTCTTTTCCGTGAGCTGCCGCTCGATTACTGCTTCACCGGAGGCTTTTGACCCGAGAAAAATATTGAGGTCGCCGTGGAAGCGAAGCCGGACTGTGAATGGCTTCACATCAGTCTATGATTCGCGCGTTCGCATATGCGTACTCAAAGGTAGTCGCACGAGGACGACCCTGGAGCTTGCCGGGCCCGAGCGGTTCATCTTCGCCAAAATAACAATCGATCTGCCACCGCCGAAGACCGCCGCCGGTATCCATGATCTTCCAGCGGTTGCTCCCAAAGATTTTCTGAAGCTCAGGGGATATTGTCTCTATGACCGCTCCGCGACGCAAGCCACCGCGGCCGCCCATCATAGCCGCTGAATAACGCGGTACCAAAACGCCACCTCCGCCTGTAGCATTTGAAGCAAACGCGTACGAATCGCCGCCGTTGTAACGGACATAATATCGTCCGTTAACAGGCGTAATAATTCGGCCGAACCCTTCCTTTTTTACGGAGCGCAGAAAATCACGCGGATATTTTCGCCCGTGCAGACCGCGCTTCGTAACCGGTGTCGCGTCGAAGCCGCGCTCGAAAGTAAAACCCGATTCCTTCGGTGTGTAATAGAGCGTGCACACGACGAAGTATTCACCGTTATGTCCCTGTGGGCGTCGCGCCAGTGTGTCATTCTCGTACGCAAGGCGCTGCACGACTTCTGGCCATGGGATGTCGGCGTGCAGCTGCGAATTGAGCGTCGCTGCTAGAGTGAAACCCACCAATGTGAGGCTCAGTCGCCAAAAACCGATTCGATTGGACCGCCGATTAGAACTTCGATTGGGAGTCGCTTCCATTCGTATTCGTAAGGGGGCTGTTTCCACTGAAAATTCTCCGGACAAGTTTTGCGGATCTGCTTGATAATTTCCACTCCGACGCGAAACGGTTGGAATCGTTCGCGATCGATGACGTGAATTTGCGCGCCGCCGCAAAGTTGACCGGCAAATTTTTGGAAGGTTGGCTGGAAATAGTTTTCGCGGAAAAAAACGCCGGGCAACTTAAGGCTGTTGAGATCGGTGCAAAGGCTCTCCGCATCGATAAAAGGCGCGCCAAAAATTTCGAATGGTCGCGTCGTGCCGCGTCCCTCGGAAATATTCGTTCCTTCGAACAGACACATGCCGGGGTAAACCGTGGCGCTCTCGAGGGTTGGCAGGTTGGGGGATGGCATCACCCATGGCAGACCAGTTTGGTCGAACCACATCGTTCGCGCCCAGTTTTTCATTGGGAGGACGGACAGTTCACACTTGGGAAATGCTTCGTCGCGGAATTGCTGTGCGAGTTCGCCAATTGTCCGGCCATGCCGCACCGGAAGGGGATGCATGCCGACGAACGATTTGTAATTCGGATCGAGCACCGGCCCTTCAGTCGTTACGCCATTGATTGGATTTGGCCGGTCCAATACAACGACTGGAATGCCGCATTTCTCGCAAGCACACAGGGCGAGATACAGCGTCCACACAAACGTGTAGTAACGCGACCCGACGTCTTGAAGATCGACCAGTAGGACATCCAGGCCTTCCAGCATTTCTGGCGTCGGTTTGCGATGATCGCCGTAAAGGCTGTAGACCGGGATCTGCAAACGTGGATGCTCGTAACCTTTCCATTCCACCATGTTGTCCTGCGTCTGGCCGAGAAATCCGTGTTGAGGGCCAAAAAACGCGGCGAGGTGAAACAAATCGCCACTATGTCGCTCCAGGATTCGCGACGCGTGCTCAAGCTTTGAGGAAACCGAAGCCGGGTGAATCAACGCACCGATGCGCGCACCGCGAAATTTGTTAGGCCAAAGTTCTTGTAAATGATCAAGCGGCACTTGGACGGGCACAACGGTCTTTTACTACAACAGGCACATTGTAGCGAACCAGTTGTAGGGCGTCTGTCTTAGACGCCGACCAGGGGACACCTGACACAACGTCTCTACGCTCGTTTCCAACGGCGTACGGCGAAAAGCAGGAGAATTGAAACCAGCGTGATTGCTGCGCACGCTTTCGCGAACAACTCGCCATGTCGGACATAAAACGTGAGCTCCGGCTCGGTAGGCACTTTGATTTCACCGGCAAGCACGCCCTCCGTGAATGTGCTGCCCGTGTCATCCCGGAGAATCTGAGTGATGCGGCCAAATTGATTGATGAAACAGGTCACGCCAGTGTTCGCGGCACGGATCATTGGCCGACGCGTTTCTACGGACCGAAATATTGCATTCGCCAGGTGCTGATGTGATCCAGCAGATCGCTCGAACCACCCGTCGTTCGTCACATCTACAAGCACGTTCGCACCAGGACTTGTCTCACTTGGAAGGACAAATTGTCTGGTGAGCTCGCCGATCGTGTCTTCGAAACAGATCAAGGGCGCCACATGGGTATTGCTATCAGTCAGAGTGAACACAGTGTATTCGTTTCCTCCTTTGAAATCGCCGGGTACCTGATCGCCTACAATCTTGGCAAGCAGCGGCACTGTATGCCGACCGGGAACAAATTCTCCAAATGGCACCAGATGGACCTTTCGATAAACCTGGATTCGGTCGCCGCCATCGGAGATAAGAAGCGCCGCGTTATAAACATTTTGTTTGTCCACATCAATCGTTCCCAACAGAAGGTCCGTCTCCGACGAAGCCGCCAAATCCATCACGAATTTGCGGCTTTCCTCATCAGCGAGAACTGGCCCGGGCATCGAGCTCTCCGGCCAAACCAACAAATCAGGTGGGGGATTTGAGCGCAGTGCGATTTGACTCAACCGGCGAAATTGATCGAAAATTCTCCTGGTGAACTCCGGATCGAACTTCTGATTTTGCGGAATGTTCGATTGCACCGCGGCAACACGGAGTGGTTTCGTGGTTGGTGAAACCTGGGTCGCACGAATTCCGAAAATCAGAACGCCCACAATAGCCGCCATTGTGACCGTAAAATCAAAATGGGGTCGCATTACGCGTGTTCGGGCTTCCACAACCAGTCGATACGCGGTCGTGACGACAATTACGTTGGCAAACGCAACGATGAACGACAACCCGGGGACACCGGTGAACTCTGTGACTTGAATCAATGGCCAATTGTCGTGTAGCGCGACACCGAGGCCATTCCAGCCAAATCCAGAGAAAACCCAGCCACGCAACCATTCAAGCGCGGTCCAGGCCGCCGCGAGGATGAAAGCGAGTCGCAGATTGCTGGTCGATTTTGTCCATGGCGATTGGACAGAGGGAAGTGCTGCGCTTCGGGCTTGAACGAGCATTTGGTCCCATTTGCTCGCAGCGTGTCGTTTCCTCTTGTTAGGTGCTCGTGGCCGCAGCAGATCGCAAAACCATGCCCAGATCGCGAAATACATGGCCATATAGAACTGAAGAACAAACCAACCGAGAACGGTGACGGTCGTGAGCCAGGAGAATACGATCCAAAAAAACGTCAGGCCGGCGATATAACCTAAAAGCATTCTTCGAAGCCAGGGATGACGTGACTCGGTGCCGGAGAACCAAATGGCGGCGATCAACGGGGTCAACGCGATCCAGCAGAACCAAGTCAGGTTGAACGGCGCAAAGCAGAGGGCGTAAAGAACCCCGCTACAGATTGCGGCCAACCACGGCCAGGCTACGACTAATGTTTTCATCGATGCTGCACGAAAGCGACGCGAAGACGCGTGCGCACTCCAAAAGCTGCCGCAAAGCTAAGGACCCATTCGCGTTGAATTTCGCACCAAGTGCCTGCGATGCGTCCTCGCATCGCTTTCATTTTCTCACTGCGTTCGGTTCCTCTCGCAGCCGCGACTCAGCGTCCTTTCGCAGCCAACTCCAGAGATCCTCCAGATGTTTTTCAACTTCCGCTTTGATTCGGTCGAGTTCTGGACTGATGAATTTTTCGCTTTCCGGCTGGCGGCGCGCAAAAAGGTAGTACTTAATTTTCGGCTCTGTGCCCGACGGGCGCACCGCAATGCGCGTGCCGTCTTCCAACTCGAGCATCAACATTTTCGTCTTTGGAATCAAATCGCCTTCGACGTCTCTGATCTCATCCGTCTCGAAATTTCTAATGTTCGTCACGTTTGAGTTGAATATTTCCCGAACCGGATCGGCTGCGTACGATTTCATCAGTGTGGCGATCTTGTTTGCTCCTGCTGCACCCTCGAAAACGAGCGAACTGGTTTTCTCTGCGAAATAGCCGAACTGTGAATAAATTTCGTCGAGCAATTGATCGACCGTTTGTCCACGCGATTTTGCGTAAGCGGCCACTTCACAAAACATGATTACTGCGCCATTGCCGTCCTTGTCGCGGACGAAATCAGCGCCGCTGTAACCGTAGCTCTCTTCGCCACCGAAAACATAAAACGAAGAGTGTGCGAGCCGAAGCCGTCGCGTTTCTTTTTCAGCAAGATCGGCATAGCTCTGTCGCAACTGTTCGGGAATAGCATTTTCGTAATTTGCTAGCTTAGCGCCGATGTACTTAAAACCAGTCAACGTCTCCACCCAGCGGACGTCGTAATAATCGGCGATCGCGTTTTGCAGATCAGTAGTTACGAAAGTTTTGACGATCACGGCACGCGCGGCGTTTTGGCGGTCCAGCACGGCCTTATCAAATAGGGTCTTGATTCTGTACCACGCCAGCAGCGAACCGATTTGGTTTCCGGTCAGCAATTTCATTTTGCCGTCTTTGCCTCGAACTGCCACTCCCATGCGATCGCAATCCGGATCGGTAGCAGCGACCAAATCGGCGTTCTCTTTGTCGGCAAGATTGATCGCCATGGTTAACGCTTCGCCGTTTTCTGGGTTGGGCGATTTCACCGTTGGAAACCTGCCATCGAAGCAATCCTGCTCCGGTACGACTTGGAAATTGAAGCCAAGCCGGGTCAACATCGGTTTAATGATTACGCTGCCGGTTCCGTGCAACGGTGTGTAAACAATCCGCAGCGATTTCGATTCGCGGATTATGCGGGGATCGAGAATCAACGTTTCGAGCCGGCGCATGTAAGCCTGGTCGATATCCTTTCCGATTACTGTCACTTTTCCTTGTTGCTCCTTGGGAAGCGGCGTGAATGACTCGGTCGTAATCGTATTCACTTTGGCAATGATCCCGCTGGCGGCTGGCTCGATCACCTGAGAGCCGTCGTCAAAATAGGCTTTGTAGCCATTGTCATGAGGCGGGTTGTGGCTGGCAGTGATTACGATTCCCGCACTGGCGTGCAGATGACGAACGGCAAACGAAAGCTCCGGGACGGAACGCGGACCATCGAACACAAACGCGTCGCAACCATTTTCAG
>Ga0066388_100002277_pt1 | contig 11601 bp, 10 predicted proteins | sample PanSoiMetaGPlot6_FD_64539 | JGI IMG/M metagenome (GOLD analysis project Ga0066388, IMG submission 64539) | Tropical forest soil microbial communities from Panama analyzed to predict greenhouse gas emissions - Panama Soil - Plot 6 (Hybrid Assembly) | ecosystem: Environmental > Terrestrial >... | reverse complement strand
AGAAAAAGTCGGAGTTCAAGATTTGGGCGTCAACTCCCAAGACAGCGTCGACTATCCCGACTACGCCGCCCGTGTCGCCGACGCGGTCTCCTCGGGCAAGGCCCAGGGGGGGATCTTGGTCTGCGGAACGGGTCTTGGGATGATCATTACCGCCAATAAATTCAAAGGCGTCCGCGCCGCGCCCGTCGGCGATGTCTATTCGGCCCGCATGGCCAAGGAGCACAACGACGCTAATGTGATCGCCTTGGGCGGCCGCACCCTTGATACCTCCAAGGCGATCCGCCTGGTCAAGGCCTGGCTTTCCGCCAAATTCAAGGGCGGCCGCCACCAGGACCGCCTCGACAAGATCGCCGAGATCGAGAAGAAGCATTTTAAATAGTTGTTCCACCTCCCCACCCCGGCCTCATTTTGATTTACTTTTTCGGAAAAAACGTAGGGGCGAACCTTGTGTTCGCCCGTCGCGGGCACCCATGCGGGCGAACACAAGGTTCGCCCCTACGGGAATCCTAAACACAGATGGGGGTTCCGGCTCGGTATTCTCTATTCTCTTTGACTTTGCGCCCCCCGCTTGACTAGATTCGCCCGCTTAAGACTACCTTGATTCCATCACGCCAAGGAGACAGATTTTATGGGAATTTTAGAGCGGGAAGACCCGGAAATCGCGCGGGCCATCGCAGGGGAGGCCGACCGGCAGGAATATAAGCTCGAGATGATCGCCAGCGAAAACTTCGTCAGCAAGGCGGTGCTCGAGGCGGCGGGCTCGGTGATGACCAATAAGTACGCGGAAGGGTATCCGGGAAAACGCTACTACGGCGGCTGCGAGTTCGTCGATCAGGCGGAAGATCTGGCGCGCGATCGTGTGAAAAAGCTCTTCGGCGCCGAGTACGCGAATGTCCAGCCCCATTCCGGCTCCCAGGCCAACATGGCCGTTTACTTCACCTTCTTGAAGCCGGGAGACAAAGTGATGGGGATGAACCTCTCCCACGGCGGTCATCTGACTCACGGCTCCCCCGTCAACTTTTCCGGCCAGCTCTATCGGTTCATCGCCTACGGGGTCGATCAGAAAACGGGCCGCTTGGACTACGACCAGTGCATGGATCTGGCGAAAAAAGAGCGCCCGAAGATGATCACCGTGGGGGCCTCGGCCTACTCGAGGAACATCGACTATAAAAAATTCCGCGAAATCGCCGACGCCTGCGGCGCCTTTCTCTTCGCCGACATTGCCCATCCCGCGGGGCTCATCGCCAAAAAGCTTTTGGATGATCCTCTTCCCCATTGCCATGTGGTCACCTCCACCACCCACAAGACCCTGCGGGGTCCCCGGGGCGGGCTGATCCTCATGGGGCGGGATTTCGAAAATCCCTTCGGCGCGGTGGCCCCCAAATCGGGACGAAAGAAGATGATGAGCGAGCTTTTGGATTCCATGGTGATCCCGGGCATCCAAGGCGGGCCCTTGATGCACATCATCGCGGCCAAGGCGGTGGCATTTCGCGAGGCCTTGGATCCTTCCTTCGAGACCTACGGACGGCAGATCATCAAGAATGCCCAGGCCTTGGCCGAGACCTTGAAAGGACTCGACTACCAGATCGTCTCGGGCGGCACCGACAACCACCTGATGCTCATCGATCTGCGCAACAAGAAGATCACTGGCAAAGAGGCTCAAGAGGTGCTCGAGCGCGCGGGGATCACGACCAACAAGAACGCGGTCCCCTTCGACGATCAAAGCCCCCTGATTACGAGCGGTGTCCGGATCGGCACTCCCGCCCTGACCACCCGGGGCATGAAGGAAAAAGAGATGCAGATCATTGGAGCTTGGATCGACGAGGCCTTACGAGCCCCGCGCGATGAGGAGCTTCATCGAAAGATTCAGGAAGAGATTCGGGAGCTTTGTAAGAAGTTTCCGCTCTACGTTTGAATCGAAGCCTAAAAGCCTTAAGGCCGGGAGCCAGAAAAATCAGTTCGGTTTCGGCATTGTTTCCGGCCTTAAGGCTCTTAGGCTTTGTGAATTCCTATGAAATGCCCATTTTGCGGCCATCTCGATAGCAAGGTCATCGATTCCCGTCTTTCCAAGGAAGGTGATATCACCCGGCGGCGTCGAGAGTGCGACCAATGTCAAAAACGTTTCACCACCTACGAGCGCGTGGAGGAAACCCTTCCCTTGGTCGTGAAGAAAGACGGACGCCGGGAGCCCTTCGAGCGCACCAAGATCGTGAATGGCCTCCTCAAGGCTTGCGAAAAACGGCCCATCTCCGTCGAAGTCATCGAAAAAATCGTGACCCGCATCGAATCGGAGCTGATCGAGAAAGGGGAGCGCGAGGTCCCTGCTGCATCCATCGGAGAGCGGGTGATGGAGGAGTTGAAGGGATTAGACGACGTGGCCTACGTGCGTTTCGCCTCGGTCTACCGTTCCTTCAAGGACATCGGTGAATTCGTCGATTTAATCAAAGACCGCGAGAAAGAGGAAAGTGGTAAGTAAAACTCATTTCTCCGAATTCGACCTCGCTCAAATGCGCGAGGCGCTCCGCGCCGCTCAAAAAGGGGGCCGCACGTCTCCCAACCCTTCCGTGGGGGCCGTTCTTGTCCGCGGAAAAAAGGTCTTGAGCCGAGGTTTCCACCGGGGTCCCGGGACCCTCCACGCCGAGGCGGATGCCTTAAAGAAGGTGGGCGGGCGCGCCCCGGGGGCGACCCTCTACGTCACCCTGGAGCCCTGCTGCCATACAGAGAAAAGAACGCCTCCCTGCATCGACGGTATCCTGAAAAGCAGAGTGCGCCGGGTGGTGATCGGCGTGAAAGATCCCAATCCCCGCGTGAGCGGAAAAGGGATCCGCGCGCTCATCCGCGGAGGCCTTCGAGTCGAAACGGGTTGCCTGGCCGAGGAGTGCGGCGAGTTGATCCGGGCCTACGGAAAATGGATCTCGACGGGCCTTCCGTTCGTCCTTTTAAAGGCGGCGGTGACCTTGGACGGGAAGATCGCGACAAAAAGCGGAGAGTCTCACTGGATCACGGGGGATGCCTCCCGGCGCAAGGTCCATGAGCTCCGCGCCCAGGCGGATGCCGTCATGGTCGGATTTCAGACCGCCTTGAAGGATGATCCGAAATTGACCGTTCGCCTGGCCAAGGGGCGAGACCCCGTTCGCATCGTGCTCGATTCGCGCCTCAAGCTTCCCTTGGAGAAAAAGATCTTCCGGGAGGCAGATAAAACCCCCACCTGGGTTGCCACCTTGAGCTCCGAGAAAAAGAATCCGAAGGCTTCCGTCTTAGAGAGCCAGGGGGTGCAGGTGCTTTTCTGCCGCTCCAATGCCAAGGGGCGCGTGGATTTGAGCGACTTGCTTTTGAAGCTAGGTCAAAGAGGCATCACCCGTATTTTGGTGGAAGGCGGTGCGACCTTGGCCTCCGCGTTGGTGGAGGAGCGAGCGGTGGATGAGATCTCCCTTTTCGTGGCGCCGAAGATTTTGGGAGGCCAGGCCTTGGACCTTTTCGGAGAGCTCCGTGTCGCCTCGCTGAGCAAGGCTCCTATCCTCGAAATCCACGAAGTCCAGCCGTTGGGAGAGGATCTCTGGATCTGCGGCGCCCCGAAAAAATAGATTATGTTCACCGGCATTATTCAAGGCTTAGGAAAGGTTCGGAAGGTTCAGTCCTTCCCCGATCACCGCCGCCTGGTGATTCGGACGCCCTTTTCCTTGAAAGACACGCGGCCCGGCGATTCCATCGCCGTGGACGGCTGTTGCCTCACGGTCACCGGGATCCGAGGCGTAAGCTTCTTCGCCGACGTTTCCCCCGAGACCTTGAAGCGCACCACCCTCGGAGACTTTCGGGCCGGACTTCAGGTCAATCTGGAGACGGCCCTGAAATTCGGACGGCCTCTGGGAGGCCACGTCGTTCAAGGCCACGTGGACGGGGTGGGCCTCATTCTGTCGCGAAGGCTCGTCCGAACAGGCCGCCAAAAATATCTGTTTTTGAGTATTCAGGTTCCTTCCCCCTTGAAAAAGTATCTGGTGGAAAAGGGCTCCGTCGCCGTCGACGGAGTCAGCCTGACGGTCAACTCCGTCGGTTCCGATCTTTTCCAAGTCTGCCTCATCCCCCACACCCAAAAAGGCAGCGCTTTGACAGGCAAAAAGATCGGTGATAAGGTGAACATCGAGGTGGATGTGCTAGCTAAGTATTTGGAACAATTAATAAAAAAGAAGTAATTGAGGCTTTCATTTCCAAACGTTTTTCGAAGATGTCCATGACCGCGCACCCCCGAAATTCCGATGAGCTAAAAGAACTGAAACGCGCCAGGAAGAGCGTCGAGCAGGCCTTGGAAGATTTCGCCCAGGGCCGCATGGTGATCTTAGTCGACGATGAAGACCGGGAGAACGAGGGCGACTTGGCCCTGGCGGCCGAGAAGGTGACCCCGGAGCTCATCAACTTTATGGCGAAATTCGGCCGGGGTCTCATCTGTCTCGCCTTGACGGAAGAAAAACTGGAAGAACTGAATCTCCCCTTGATGGTGGAGACCCGAGACAACGATTCCCCCTTTGGCACAGGCTTCACCATCTCCGTCGACGCCCGCCAGGGGATCACGACGGGCATCTCCGCCGCCGACCGGGCCCAGACGATCTTGACGGCGATCCGGGAGGACGCGAAGCCAAACGACTTGGTGCGCCCCGGCCATGTGTTTCCCTTAAGGGCCCAGAAGGGCGGCGTCTTGGTGCGCACCGGCCAAACGGAAGGCTCCGTTGACCTGGCCAAGCTGGCGGGGCTCAAACCCGCCGCCGTCATCTGCGAGATCATGAACGACGACGGCAGCATGGCCCGCATGGGAGATCTGGAGGTCTTCGCCCGCGAGCACAACCTTCACATCGTGTCGGTGGCCGACCTGATCCGCTACCGGCTCCAGAGCGAATCGCTGGTGCGCCGTGCCTCCGAGGCCGAGCTGCCGACGGAGTACGGCGAGTTCAAGATCTTGGTCTTCGACAACGACATCGACGCGCGTCATCACGTGGCCCTGGTCAAAGGGGAGATCCAGTCCGGCGAAGAAGTGCTGGTACGCGTCCATTCGGAATGCTTAACCGGTGACAGCTTCGGCTCCCTCCGCTGCGACTGCGGGCCCCAGCTTCACCGCGCCATGCAGATGGTGGAAGAGGCGGGGAAGGGCGTCATTCTTTACATCCGCCAAGAGGGCCGCGGCATCGGGCTCATGAACAAGATCAAGGCCTATCACTTGCAGCAGCAAGGCCTCGACACGGTGGAGGCCAATGAGAAGCTGGGCTTCAAGCCCGACCTCCGCGACTACGGCATCGGCGCCCAAATCTTGGTCAATCTAGGAGTCAAAAAAATCCGCCTCATGACGAACAACCCGAAAAAAATCGTAGGCCTGGAGGGTTACAACCTGGAGATCGTCGAGCGGGTGCCCATCGAGATGGATCCGAACCAGACCAATCGAAGTTATTTGAAGGCGAAGAAAGAGAAGTTGGGACACCTTTTGAGGAAGGTTTAATTTCGAACGTCGAATATCGAACGTCGAATTTCCAAGATCAGGTGAGAATTCGTCATTCGGCATCCGTCATTCGACATCTGTCATGGCCGTTAAAAAATCCTCCAGCCTGCGCCCTTCCCGTCCTAAAAACGTCAAGATCGCGATCGTCATGAGCCGCTTCAACGAGGCGGTTTCCCGCGCCCTGCTTCAGGGGGCCCGGCAGAGTTTGGACGAGGCGGGCGTGCCCGAGTCTTCGGTCTCCGTTTTCGATGTGCCCGGTGCCTTTGAGATTCCCTTGGCCGCGCTGAGCGTGGCCCAGAGCGGAAAATACGACGGCGTCGTCTGTCTCGGGGCGGTGGTGCGCGGTGAGACCTCCCATTTCGATTACATTTGCCAAGGGACTGCCGACGGGATCATGCGGGCCCAGCTTGAAACGGGTGTCCCCATGGGTTTCGGAGTCTTGACGACGGAGACGATGGAGCAGGCGGAGGCCCGGGCGGGGGCCAACCCGGCGAATAAGGGTTTTGAGGCGGCGCAAGTTGTGCTAGAGATGGTGGAGTTGTTGAGAAGGATGAGAAGAACGTAGGGGCGAATCTTGCCTGTGCCCGGCACGGGTATATTCGCCCGTAAATTGGGTGAGCGATCACGGAATTTCCGGCTTCGCCGCCCTGATCGCGGTTTTTATGGGGAATCGAAGGAAGGCCCGGGAGGCGGCCCTTCAAATTCTATATCAGGTGGATCTCTCGAAGAACAATCCCAAGGAGGCCTTGAGGCTTTATTGGGTCGAGCATCCGCCGACCCCCGAAATCGAGGAGTTCGGAAACCGGCTGGTCGAAGGGGTCATGCGCAACCAGGCGGAGATCGACAAGCTCATTGAAACCCACTCCACCCACTGGAAGCTGGGGCGCATGGCCTGCGTAGACCGCAATATCCTTCGCACAGCGGTCTGCGAGCTTCTCTATTTTCACGATATCCCCAAAAGCGTCACCTTGAACGAGGCCATCGAGCTCGGAAAGAAATTCGGCACCGAAGATTCGGGTGCCTTCATCAACGGCGTCTTGGACAACATCGCCAAAGAGGTCAAGCCCTGAGTTTATTCGCTCGGACCGGCAAAGCCGGATCCTTGCTTCCGCCGGAGGCGGATCCGCCTTCGGCGGAAAAGTCAGGGGCGTCAAGGGCCGGCTTTTGCCGGGCCGCGAAGCATCCGCTTGCGGATGCGGAGTCAGAGAGATCTTGCTCTCCTCCCCTGACGACCCCCCATCGCTAAGAGGAATTATGATTCAACTGACCATCACGAGTGCCCCCGTCGACGAAGTGAAGTCCCGCCTCGCCCTCTTGACTGCCTTCGAGGACGTGCGCCCCTTGAAGGGCCGGGCGGGGTTAGTGGATTGGCGCCTGAACGGGCGCCTCTCCAAGCTGATCCGGACCTCGAAGTTCGAGGGAAGGCGCGGCGAAGCCCTTTTGATGCCGAGCCGGGGCCGGCTCGACGCGGAAGAGATCTTGGTCTTGGGCGTCGGCGCGAGAAGCGCCGTGGGTGATCCGCAAATCCCGCCCCTGCTCGGCGAGATCGTCGAAAAAATCTTGAGGAAAGGAAGCCCTTCCTTCAGTCTGTCCCTCTGCGATTTGATCCCCGGCATGTTCGAATGGCGGAACGCCGTCCGCCTGTTCGTTTCCATGATTTCCGGCCAAGAAGGAGAGCTTTCCGTGAACTTGGTGGAAGACAAGGCCTTCGTCGAAGACGCCAAACGCCGCAACATGGATTTCGCCTACGACGTCAAGGTTCGGTATGAATTAATATAAATCGAGGAGAGACGGCTCTCTTCTCACTCCTGTCTCTTAAATGTCCCGTCCCGTCATCGTCGCCGAAAATTTAACAAAACGCTTCGGTCATCTGACCGCGGTGAATTGTATTCGTTTTTCCATCCAAGAAGGGGAATGCTTCGGCTTCTTGGGTCCTAACGGGGCCGGCAAGACCTCGACGATGAAGATGATCTACGGTTTTTCGCCGGTCACCGAAGGCGACCTTTGGGTCTTGGATTTATCCGTCAAGAAACACTCCGTCCAGGTCAAACGGTCTATGGGCGTGGTACCCCAGGAAGACAGTCTAGACCCCGAACTCTCGGTGATCGACAACCTGCTCGTCTATGCCCGCTATTATGATGTCCCCTCAAAAGAGGCCGCGACCCGTGCGGACGAGCTCCTGAAGTTTCTTCAGCTGGAGGAAAAACGTAAGGATTCGATCTCGAAACTCTCGGGAGGTATGAAGCGGCGCCTGGTGATCGCCCGCGCCTTGATCAACAAGCCCAAGATCTTGATTTTGGACGAGCCCACCACCGGTTTGGATCCCCAGGCCCGCCACTCGATCTGGAACAAGCTTCGAAACTTAAAGAAGAGCGGGGTGACGATGGTCTTGACCACCCACTATATGGAGGAGGCGACCCAGCTCTGCGACCGGCTGGTCATCATGAACGAGGCCAAGATCTTGGCGGAGGGACGGCCCCACGAGCTGATCCGCGACCGCGTGGGCCGCGAGGTCTATGAGATCCGCGCCTCCCGGAAGGCCTTGAATCCCTTGAAGGACAAGTTTCAAACCCAGGGCTTCGACGCGGAATGCTTCGATGAAACACTCTATCTTTTCGTCCGCGACGGTACCCCGCCCCCCGAAGCCCTTCTCGCCATGGTGAAGTCCATGGATTTCCACCATCGTCCCGCGACCCTCGAGGACGTGTTTTTGAAGGTGGCGGGGAGGGAGCTCCGGGAATAGACGCCGCCGCGCCGCATCCGGAAATCACGAAATGTTCAAAGTCTGGTACCGCGATTTCAAAGTCTGGACCCGTTATTTCACCTCGTCCTTCGTCGCCAACCTAGGGGAGCCGATCCTCTATCTTCTGGCCATCGGCTTCGGCCTGGGCCGCTACGTGGCCTCGTTCGACGGCTTGAGTTACGCCGAGTTCATCGCGCCGGCCTTGGTCGTGGTTTCCGTCATGAACACCGCCTCCTTCGAGACCACCTTCTCGTCCTACACACGCATGGCCGTGCAAAAGACCTTCGACGCCATCGCGGCCACCCCTCTCACATTCCGCCAGATCGTGCGGGGGGAGATCCTCTGGGCGGCCAGCAAGGCCTGTTTTTCCTCCATGGTCATTTTCGGTGTGGTCGCGGCCTTCGGCCTGGTGAAGACACCCTGGGCCTTCGCCGTGGTCTTGATCTGCGCGGTGCAGGGGATTCTCTTCGCGTCTTTGGGGATACTCGCCACGGCCTTCGCGAAAAGCTACGAGATGTTTAATTACTATTTCACACTCTTCATCTCGCCCATGTTTCTCTTCTCGGGCACTTTTTTCCCGCTCGGCGGGCTTCCCGATTGGGTCTACGCCGTCGCCTGGGCCATGCCGCTCACCCACGCGGTGGCGGGCGCCCGCGAGATCTTTCAGGGGCCGCCCGGACCGGTGTTTTTCAAATCGCTTCTCTGGCTGGGGATCGCGGCGGCCCTGGTCTCCTGGGCCGCCGTTCGAAAGATGGAAAAGAGGCTTTTTGTCTAGTCCTTATGACTTGGGTTTGAAGCCTAACTCGACCAGGGCTTTTTCAAGAAATGGGATCAGAGGATGGTCGGCTCTAAGATCCTGCGCGGGTTGAATCTTATAGGCATTCGCATCACTCCGCACATCCCCGCTGATCTCCACGGTTGCCACGTGGCGGGTTAACTTCGGAATCTCTCCCACTTTTTGCGTCACGCTGTCCTCGGGCTGCCAGCTCATATGGAATTCCCGATCCGCCGAGTTCGTGATAATCAAACGTCCCTTGGGGACCCTTCCTTGCGCAAGCTGGGTCAAATAATTTTGCAGGCGGTTCTGAAGCCTCTCTTTGAACTCGAGACCCACTTGCCGCTGTTGTTGGGTGGTGTCGCCTCTCACAGCGGGCCGCTGCACGGTGATGTCGTCGTGGCCGACCTCCTCTCCCCGCGGCTTGGTCGTGTCGTCGTTTACTGGGGCGGGCCGCTGTAGAGTGATGTCGTCGTCGCCCTCCGGAATCCTCCTCGCGCCCGAGGCTTCCTTTCGGCCTCCATTGCCGTCTCCGACCGCTTTCTTCACCACGTGAGCGTTGGTGAGCTGCAGAGCGAAGGTCTCCTCCAAGGCCGGTTTGACCTGAGGCATCAGGTCGGGGAGGGACGAGTCGACGAGAATGATCTGGCGGGCCCCCGAGGCGTCGGTTTTAATCTCCAAAACGATTTGATTGGCCTCACAAGTGGGGGCTGCACCGATTTGATGGATATCGAGGGAGCGACGGACGAGGACGCCACCTCTATTGGTGTCATGGGCCAGTTTTATCGTCACATACTGATCGGCCGAGGTGATGTTATTGTCCGTTTCCAACCCCACCTTGATGCCTCTAAAAAGTTCTAAAGCTTGTGTATAGAAGTTTTTGTTCACGACGGTTGTCGCCGCATCGATCGGCGCCGCCGGGTTCGGTACGCCGGGCTTAGACGGCTCTTTCCTTTCGGCCTGCTCGAAGAGGCTGGCCGGATCGAGATCGCCGGACCCGTATTGTCCCGTGGTGTCGTCGAACACATTTTTGTGTCCCGATTCCTGTGGGGTCTCGGCCGGAGCGGATCTCGGCAACGCGTCTTGAAGATTGAAAAAATGCGAATCGGCTCCGGGAGCCGGCTGCTGGGCCCCCGCCATCGGTTTATATTGGGCGAGGGTTGCTGTGATGTTGTCCGGCCCCACGTGGCCAATCAATTTGGTGTCGCTTAAGTCGCCGGAGGCGTAAATGTTGCCGTCTTTGTCGATGTGACGGCCGTCCATCATGGGGATTCTCTGGCCGTCGGACGCGTTCAAGGCCAAGGACTGGTAGTAGTGAAGATTGGCCAGGGTAGCGAGCTCTAAGGCCTTGGCCATCGATTCCACATCACCCTTTCCGCGGAAGACGTCGGCCATTTGACTCCGGTTGAAGAGGTCGGCCACGCCGTCGGACATGAGGAGGACCACGTCCCCCGGCTGAAGCTTGAAGGGGACCTTGGGTCCATTCGGGTTGGCGGGGTCGGGGACCTTAACCGTGGTGTACAGGACCTGTCCATGGTTCTCAAGGGCGGGCCGATAATCGATTTCCGGGACGAGTTTTAACTGAAACGGGATCAAACCGAGACCCGATCGCACCTTGGAATTTAACGCGGAGGCGTTGAGTTGAAGGGTATCGTCGATGCGTAAATCGCTGTCTTTCAAGTCCCCCATCCCTGGTTGATCTTGGTAATATTTCTTCCTCTGCTCGAACTCCGCCTGGGATCTCGGCGGGAAGAGGCGCTCCACGGTGGCGTAGGTGTCCGGAAGATAGGGTTCGATGGGCTTCTCATAGCTGCCGTCGCCTCGGGGCCTCAAGATCCAAAGGCGAACGTCTCCGGCTAAGGCCGTTTGGATCGTACCGTCGGGCATGATCTGGGCGGCGCCCGCCACGCCGGCACCCATGGCCGGTCTCTGATTTGCGGAGGCCTCCGCCCTGAGCTGGGATTTGATTGTTTGATGCGCGCTCAAGAAGGCCCCGCCCAGATTCGCGTCCGGTTGCTGCATGAAATCGATGACTCCCTTGACGCCGTGGTGGCTGGCCCGGTCGCCACCGTGATATCCTCCCATGCCGTCCATCACGACGATCAGGCCGTTTTTGGGGTCGATGCCGAAGGCGTCTTCGTTGACCGGGCTGTAATCGGGTTTCATCAGTCCGTTTTCGTCCCACATTTTCTTGTCGATCCCCTCGTGGGTGAACCCCGCCGCTTCGCCGATGCCCGGAAGGACGACCTTGACTTTGTGCCGCCGGGGAGCGCCGGGCAGGTTGTCGCCGATGCCTAGAAACACGCCCGGCTCGACGGGCCAGACTTCTCCCGGTTTGACCAGGACCGGAATTCCCCGGGGCGGGGTGATGTCGTCGGAGGAGAAACGCCTTAAGGAGAAGACCGCGTTTTGCGCGACGCCGATGTCCACCGTCGTTTTCTGAGGGATCTTGAAGACGTAGGTTTCTGTTCCCAGTTGGCCGGTGGCCGGGTTCACCTGGGTCATGGTGACCGTGGCGGGACTCGCCGGATCTTGACGCTGCGGAGCGGGAACGATCCCCGTTACCTTGGCATATTGAAGGCCGGGCTGAACCGCCTCGTG
>Ga0066388_100002276_pt1 | contig 11602 bp, 13 predicted proteins | sample PanSoiMetaGPlot6_FD_64539 | JGI IMG/M metagenome (GOLD analysis project Ga0066388, IMG submission 64539) | Tropical forest soil microbial communities from Panama analyzed to predict greenhouse gas emissions - Panama Soil - Plot 6 (Hybrid Assembly) | ecosystem: Environmental > Terrestrial >... | reverse complement strand
CCGTTCAGCCTCGCCGACACGCCCGCTCCGCCCGCGGGCACGCCCATGTGGGACAGCGCCGCCCGCCCCACCGGTGTCGCCGCCAAGCTCTCGCGCTGGCGCGACGCGGTGAACGCATTCCAGGCCCTCGACCCGGCGGCGTTCCGCTGGCGCGCGGAGCTGTGGGGCTCGCGCATCGCGTTCGTCCCGACCGCCGGCGGCGACGACGACATGCCACCGTTCGCGACGGCGGCCTCGGACCTCGCCGCGTCGTCCACGGTCAACGTGCGCTACTACCGCCTCGGTGCCGGCGGCGCGGGGGCGTTCCAGTCGCTCGGCATCGCGGGCGGCGACGGGAATCCGCCCACGGCGGCCGACTACGACGCCGCCTACGACCGCATCGACCACGACGTCGACATTTTCAACCTCCTCGTGCTCCCCCCGGAGCGCTCCCCCGGCGCGCTCGCGCCCGACAAGCTCTACGCGGCGGCGAGCGTCTTCTGCCAGCGCCGGCGCGCGTTCCTCATCATGGACCCGCCCGACACGTGGACGGCGGTGCAGACGGCGACGAGCCTCGTCAACGCGCTGCGCGTTGGTCTCGTGAAGGACTATAGCGCCGTCTACTTCCCGCGCCTCACGATCCCGGAGGGGGCGCTCGACGCGACCGTCGGCGCGGCCGGCGCGGTGGCCGGGCTCTACGCGCGCATCGACGGAACGCGCGGCGTCTGGAAAGCGCCGGCCGGCACCGAGGCCAGCTTCCGCGGCGTGAGCGGTGTCGATGTGACCCTCACCGACGCGGAGAACGGGCAGCTCAACCCGCTCGGCATCAATGCGCTCCGCGTCTTCCCGGAGGGCATCGTGAGCTGGGGCGCGCGCACGAACGACGGCGCCGACATCTTCGCGAGCGAGTACAAGTACATCCCCGTCCGCCGCACCGCGCTCTTCATCGAGGAGAGCCTGTACCGAGGGCTCAAGTGGGTGGTGTTCGAGCCGAACGACGAGGCGCTCTGGGCGCAGATCCGGCTCAACGTCGGCGCGTTCATGAACAACCTCTTCCGGCAGGGCGCCTTCCAGGGGACCACGCCACGCCAGGCGTTCTTCGTCAAGGTCGACGCGGAGACGACCACACAGAACGACCGCAACCTCGGCATCGTCAACGTCTGGGTCGGGTTCGCCCCGCTCAAGCCCGCCGAGTTCGTGGTCCTCTACATCCAGCAGATCGCCGGCCAGATCGAGACCTAACGGCCTCACGGGAGTGGCCCATGGCTCAGTTCACCGTCAACACGCAGCGCTTCGACCCGTACAAGAACTTCAAGTTTCGCGTGAAGTGGGATGGGAAGTACGTTGCGGGAATTTCCAAAGTGAGCATGCTGAAGCGGACGACCGAGGTCGCCAAGCATCGCGAGGCGAACGACCCGAACACCGCGCGCCACATGCCCACCACCACGACGTTCGAGCCGATCACGCTGGAGCGGGGCGTGACGCACGACCCGGAGTTCGAGACCTGGGTGAACCTGATCTACGATCCCGGCGCGGCCGGCAGCATCTCGCTGAAGAACTTCCGCAAGGACATCATCATCGAGCTGCTGAACGAGAACGGGCAGATCGCCAAGGCCTACAAGGTCTATCGCTGCTGGGTCTCGGAGTACCACGCCCTGCCGGATCTCGACGCCAACGCGAACGCCGTGGCGATCGAGATGATCAAGCTCGAGAACGAGGGCTGGGAGCGGGACGTCGACATCCCCGAGCCGACGGAGACATAGCCGGGCGATGCAGCGCGTGCCGCTCGACTTCGCGCCCGCGGCCGGCTGGGTCGCGCTGCGCGGTCTCTCCGGCCACGACGAAGAGTCGGTCGCGGGCACGGACACCGCGCAGGCCATCTCGCTGCTCGACCGCCTCCTCGTCGACGTCCGCGGCGCGGCGCTGCGCCCGGGCGACGCGGCGGAGCTGGCCGCGCCCGACCGCGACCGGCTCCTCGCCGTGGTGTACGCGTCCGCGTTCGGCGCGCGCGTCGAGTGCGTCGTACGCTGCGAGGCGTGCGGCGAGCGCCTCGCGGTAGAATTCCTGCTCGCCGAGCTGGTCGCCGCGCTCCGCGCGCCCCGCCACGTCCCGGGACTCACGCGGCGCGAAGGAGCGGTGCTCCACCTCGTCGACGGCCGCTGCGTCCGACTGCCCTGCGGGCGCGACGAGCTGGACCTCCTCGCCTTCGCGCCCGAGACGCGCGAGGCCGAGCTGCTGCGCCGCTGTGTGATGGACGGGGAGGTCGGCGCCGGCGACGCCACGGTGCTCGCCGTGATGGAGGCCGCCGGCCCGCTCGTCGATCTCGACCTGGGCTCGACGTGCCCGTCCTGCGGCGCCACCCGGCCGGTCCACTTCGACCTCCAGTTCTATCTGCTCAGCGCCATCCTGCAGGAGACGCCCCTGCGGACGGCCGAGATCCACCGCCTGGCGGCGACCTATGGGTGGGGGCTCGACGACATCCTGGGGCTCGGGCGCGCACGCCGCCAGGCGTTCGTCGCGGAGATCGAGCGCGACCAGTCGCTGGTGCCGCGCGCCATCGTCCGCTGACCATGGCCGACTACCTCGGGCGGCTCGTCGTGCGTGCGTCCGGGCATCCGGTGACCGCGCCACCCGTGCGCCCCCTCGCCCCGCCGCGCAACACGACGGCAGACGACGGCGTCGATGACATCGTCCATGTTCTGCCTTCGCCGGCGCCGCCCGTGGAGACGCCGCGGCACGCCGTCGCGGACTCGCGACCAACTCACGAGCCGCGCGCCGGATCCCCGCCCGGCGTCGAGCCGCGGCCCGTGGCGGTGCCCGACGACGCGCCGCCCGTGCCGCGCGAGCCGCCCAGGCGCCCGACGCCGGAGCCCGCCATGGAAACGCCGACCAGCGAAACGGTGCGCCGTCCCGTTGCGCCGCTGCGGCTGCGCCAGGAGCCGGTGCCTCGCGTGACCCCGCCAACGCCGCCGACGTCGGCGACGGCCGCGCGCCCCATGTTACCGGCACCGCCAGCCCCCGCCGTGTCGGTGCCGACGACCATCGAGCGGCCGTCGACTCGGCGCGAGGAGCCGCGGCGGCCGGCGCCGCGCGATGCGGCCAGCGCGCCGGTCCTGCGCCTCACACCGCCTGCGCCGGCCGCGTCCCGAGAACCGCTGCCGCCGGCGCCACGGCTCCACATCGGGAGCATTCACGTCGAGGTGATGCCGACGCCCCCGCGCGCTACACCGGCGCCGCGCCCCGTCGCGCCGGTCGTCGAGGGCAGCGCGCTGACCGGCAGCAGTCTGCTCGGTCAGCGCTTCGGACTGGGGCAGCTCTAGCGATGCCGTTGCTCGACCTGGGCGCGGTCACCCGCACCTTGATCAAGGTCATCGACCTGTCCGTGAACTCCTCGCCCGCGTGGCCGCCGCTCCCGGCGCCGAAGCTCGCCGTGGTACCACACCCGCCCGACCGCCTCACGGTCGACGGATCCGCGGGGCTGTACCTGTATCACTTCACTGAGGATCCGGACCAGAAGAACCGGCCGGGGCCGAGCGGCAGCGATGAGCTGCGATTCACGCCGATGGCGTTGAACCTCTATTACGTGCTGAGCGCGCACGTCGACGAGTCGGACGTCAGCACGCTGAAGGAGCAGCTCATCATGGGGCTCGCGGCGAAGGCGCTGCGCGATCACCCCATCATCGATGACCACACGTCCGTGGCCGGGACGATCGTCCTGGATCCGGCGATCAGGAACGGCGGGAACCGGCTGCGCATCTATCTGCAGCCGATACCGGCCCCTGAGGCCGTCAGCTACTGGACGGCCGGGTCGCTGCCGCTGCGCCTGTCGGCGTACTACCAGGTGTCGGTGGTGCTCCTCGAGCCGGATGTGTCACCGTTCCTCAGCGGCCGCGTCCTCCGCTACGGCATCGAGATATTCGTCTCGGGCAGCCCGCGGCTGGAGGCGAGCCAGAGCATCGTCACCTACCGGCTGCCCGGCGAGACAACCGATCGCACGGCCATCGCTCGGCCGGCTCAGGTCACGCAGGTGGGCCCGGGCGACGAGTTCACGCTCCTTGGTACCGGCCTCACGGCTGGCCCCGCCACGCTGCGCTTGCGCGCGGGAGGCGCGGACACGCCGATGGAGGCCGACGAGCAGTGGGGCCTCCAGGTGACCGACGAGGGCGCGTTCGCGCGCGCCCGCCTGACGGCGAGCGGCACCGGGGTGCTCCCCGGCACGTACGGGGCGTCCATCACCGTCTCCCGGGTGCTCCAGCCGCCGGGGGGCGGTCCACGCACGTTGTCGCAATCGTCGAACGAGGTCCCGCTCGTCATCGCGCCGGGCATCCAGACGCTCGGGGCGCCCGATCCTGCCGGCCAGTTCACCATGATCGGGACGGGCTACGCGCCGGCGCCGGCGGTCGACCTCTATGTTGGCGACGCGAGGCTCGTCCCCGGGAACGCCGCCGCCCTCGCGCCCGGCGAATTTGCCGTGCAGAGCGCGACGCAGCTCGTCGCACGGCTGCCCGCGGGCCTGCCGTCCAGCTCGTTCGTGCCCGTACGCATCATCGTCTCCGGCAGCGAGTCGCCGCCGGTGTGGGTCCAGGTGCCATGAGCAATCCGCGTCACCTCTCGTCCGTCGAGCAGCCGGTCGGCGATCGGTTCGCGATACCCAGGGAGGAGCCGTTCGACGTCCCGTCCGATTCGCTCGAGCGCATCCTGGCTCGCGTGCGCCTGCGCGCGCGGCTCCGTGTCGAGTGGCTCCGCACGCTGTGGCAGCGCGAGAGTGATCTCGGCGCGCGGCGCGTGGTCACGCATGCCGAGGTGGACGCGTCGCTGGCCGGCTGGGACCGGGTGGATGAGGAGACGGAGTTCCGTCGGCATTCGCCGGAGACCCGCGCGCTGGCCGAGTCGCTCGCCCGCGTCGAGGCCTCGATGGCCGCGGATCGCACGTCGCGCATCGCCGCGCTGGCCAACGTCTTCGAGCTCGTGCCCGCGGAGGTGGACCTGCTTCAGGCCTGCCTCGCGATGACGCTCGACCCCACGCTCGGCCGGGTCTTCGCGTACCTGCAGGATGCCGCGTCGCGTACCTATCCGACCGAGGAGCTTGTGGCTCGACTCTTCGGCCACGGCTTTCGGCGAGTGCTCGACTCGGAGTCGGCCCTGCGACGCTGGGAGCTCGTGGTGGAGGAGTCGGTGGGCCCCGGCGAGCCGCGCGCGCTGTCATGCGATCCGCTCGTGCGCTCGTGGTTGCTGGGCGAACGCCGCCTCGATGAAGCGCTGGCCAGCGCGGCGCGTCCCGTGCCGCGGCTCGCACCGCTGCCGCGCTGGCCGACCGAGGCCATCGCGTCGCGCATCGAGCGGGTCCTCGCCGCGCGCGGCCGACTGCGCGTTCGCATCTCGGGGACGCCGGGCAGTGGCCGACGCACGCTCGCCGCGGCGATCGCCGGCCGGTTGGGCCTCCCCGTGCTGGCCGTCGAGAGCGGCGCCGTCGACGACGACGGATGGCCGCGGCTCTTCCTGCGCGCGCAGCGCCAGGCGTACCTCGACCGATGCGCGCCGGCGTGGGTGGGCGACGCCGCCCTGCGGCGTCCATGGCCACAGGCGATGCCGCACTTCCCCGTCCAGTTCGTCATCGCCGAGCCGGGGCAAGCGTTGCCGGCGCTGGCCGGGTGTGTGGACGAAGTCGTCGAGATGCCGGTGCAGACGCTGGCCGAGCGCGAGGCGCTGTGGCACCAGCTGGTGCCGGCGTCGGCCGCGTGGCCGCCCAACGACGTTGAGGCGCTCGCCACGCGGCACCGCGTCACGGTCGGCGAGATTGCCGACGTCGGCCGGCGGTCGCTGGCCGGTCCGGACGAGGCCGCACGGCTGCTGCGCGATTCGTCGCGCGACCGGCTCGGCGAGCTCGCCCGCTGGGTGGAGTGCCCGTTCGTCTGGGACGATCTCGTGCTCAGCAAATCGCTCGGCGACGCGCTGCTGGACTTCCTCTACGAGGCGGAGCAGCGCACGGCGTTCTGGGAGCAGCCGGCGCCGCGCCGGCTCTTCCCGCAGGGGCAGGGTCTGTTCGCGCTCTTCGCCGGCCCGCCGGGGACCGGGAAGACGATGGCCGGGCAGGTGATCGCGGCGCGGCTCGGGCTCGACCTCTTCCGCATCGCGCTGTCGACCGTGGTCAGTAAGTACGTCGGCGAGACGTCGAAGAACCTGTATCGCATCTTCGCCCGCGCCGAGGAGATGGACGCGGTGCTGCTGTTCGACGAGGCCGATGCGCTGTTCGGAAAGCGCACCGAGATCAAAGACGCGCACGACCGTTTCGCGAACACGGACACGAACTACCTCTTGCAGGCGATCGAAGGGTATCGGGGCATCGCCCTGCTCGCGACGAACAAGAAGCCCAACATCGACCCGGCGTTCCTGCGCCGCATCCGCTACGTGCTCGACTTCCCGAAGCCCGACGCCGGCGAGCGCCGCCGGTTGTGGGGGCGCCTCGTCTCCGAGCTCGCCGGCGCCGAGCGCGAGCGCGAGCTCGCGCGCGAGCTCGACACGGTCGCGGCCTCGGTCGAGGCCACGGGCGCGCAGATCAAATACGCCGTGCTGTCCGCGCTCTTCCTCGCCCGGCGTGAAGCGCGGCCGGTCGAGATCGGGCACCTCGTGCGCGGCCTCGAGCGGGAGCTGTTCAAGGAGGGCCGCGCGCTCACCGAGCGTGACCGCGCGCGGCTGGAAGGCGGAGGAGCGCCGTGATCCCGGAGACGCTGCGCATCGACGAGCTGCTGCTCCGCGTGCCGAACCTGCAGCCGGAAGAGGCGCGCCGTCTCGCGGCCGACGTCGCGGCCCTGCTCGCGCGTGCCCTCGGCCGCACGGAGATGTACCCGGTGCCTCACGGCGCCTCGCTCTCGGTCCGGGTGCCGCCCGGCACGCCCCACCGTGAGCTGGCGCGGGTGATCGCCGGGCAGATCCTGGAGGCGCTGCGATGAGGCTCGCACCCGTGCAGCAACCGCGGAGCCGCCGGCCACACCGGCGCGAGGGGCCAGCGCCGGCGCTCAAGGTGGTGGGCGGCCGACCCTATGGACTGAACCACGTCGCCGTCGGCCCGGTGACCGACACGCTCGAGTCGCGGGCAGAGGAGGCGGCGGCGCGCGTCGCCCGCGGCGAACTGGGCGTCGGGAGGTCGCTGGGCTCCGCTCTGGCGGCATCCGTCGCCGTGCCCTCGCCGGGCGCGCCCCTCGCCGAGGCGGAGCGGCGACGGCTCGAGTGGGGCTTCGGGGCCGATCTGCGTGCCGTGCGGGTGCACCACGATGAGGCGTCCGCGGTCGCCGCGCGGGCGGAGGGCGCCCAGGCGTTCACCGCGGGGCGGGACATCTACTTCAACCACGACCGCTACGACCCCGGGTCCGCCGAGGGCTTCCGCCTGCTCGCGCACGAGGTCGCGCACGTGCTCCAGCAGACGGCGCGCTCGGATTCAGACTGCCATCTGCGCGCGACCGAGGGGTGCGGGTCGGGCGGCGTGCAGCGCGTGGCGGACGGCGACCGGAGGGCGGCCCCGTGACCGGCGGCTACAGTCGCAGCCCCAAGCTCATCAAGGGCGCGCTGGTGCAGTTCAGCGCGCCGATGCTCGTCCCCATTCCCAATGTCATCGTCTTCCAGTACAACCCCGAGTCGCTCTCGCGAACGCTCGAGCCGTATCAGATCCCCGACAGCAAGGCCACGGGCCCCGACAAGGCGGTCACGGAGGCGCCGGGCACGTCGCAGCCGCGCCCGCCGGTTGAGAAGTTCACGCTCGTGCTGCAACTCGACGCGAGCGACGCGCTCGAGGTGCCCGAGCTGCACCCGGTCGCGGTGCTCAGCGGCGTCGCCGACCGACTCGCCGCGCTCGAGATGCTGCTCTATGCCGCCGACTCGAAAAACCTCGCCACCTCGCTCGCCGTCGGAGTCAGCGCGAGCCTGGGCGCCGCCGCCGGCGGAGTCGCCGGCGCCCTCGCGGGCGCGACGGTGGCCGCGTCAGTGGCGGGCAGCAGCGCGCCGGTGCCGAAGGGGAAGGCGCCTGTCGTGCTGTTCGTGTGGGGGCCCGGGCGCATCGTGCCGGTGCGCATCTCCACGTTCGCCGTCGAGGAGACGCTCAGCACGCCGCTGCTCTTCCCGTTGCGCGCGAAAGTCTCGTTGGGCATGCAGGTGCTGACCGACGCCGACTTCGGTGACGCACCCGACCTCATCGAGAAGCTGGCGATCGCCTGCTACAAGTCGACCTTGGCACAGAAGAAGGTGCTCGCGCTGACCAACTCGGCCAACAACGTGGAATCGATCCTCGGCATGCTTCCCTTCTGAGCGATCATCACCATGTTCGACGCCAAGAGCCGGTATGCTCAGCTGCAGCCCTATCGCGTCGTCGACCGACGCGGGCGCGCGGTCGCGGTGGTGCCCGTGCCCGACAAGCCCGTGCAGGCGCCGCTCGGCCTGCACCGGCGCGTGCAGGGACAGCGACTCGACCACCTCGCGTTCCACTACCTCGACGATCCCGCCGGCTTCTGGCGCATCTGCGAGCTGGCCGATGCCATGCTTCCCGACGCCCTCGCCGAAGTGCGCGACGTGCCCATCCCCGCAAAGGCGCGGTGAATGGACACCGCGCTGGCCATCAAGGTCGGCGGGACCGCCGACGCCGAGCTCGCCCAGGGCGCGGTCGTGGAGGTCTACGAGCGCATGGGCGAGCCGACCACGTTCAGCCTGCGCTACCAGATGGACATCCAGGAGCAGGACCTGCCGCGACTGCGCGACGCGCGGCTCGACCCGGGCTCGGAGATCCAGGTGCTCGTCGTCGCCGACGGCACCGCCGACTGTCTCGTGAAGGGGCCCGTGCACAGCCAGAAGATCCGGCTGCTGCACGGAGGCACCGGGTCGTACGTCGACGTGATGGGAGCCGACAGCTCGGTGGCGATGGACCGCGCGGTGCAGTCGAAGGTCTGGGACGCGGTGCGCGACAGCGACATCGTGCGCCAGATCGTCTCGACCTATGGCCTTCAGGTGGACGCGGCGGACACGGCGGCGATGCATGCCGAGGCCAAGCACACGGTCGTGCAGCGCGACAGCGACCTGCGCTTCGTCCGTCGGCTGGCGCGGCGCAACGGCTTCCTCTTCTGGCTGACGGCCGACTCGTCCGGCGCTCAGACGGCGCACTTCCGGCACCCGCCTCTCGACGGCGCGCCGGACACCAAGCTGGTCATCAACCTCGAGAAGCCAAACCTCAACACGCTCGACATCGCGTGGGACGTCGAGCGGCCGACGAGCGCCACGGCGTTGCAGCTGAACCTCGCCGACAAGAGCGACATCGACGGATCGGTGCCGAAGTCGCCGCTGAAGCTCCTCGGGGATACGAGCCTCGCCGACATCACTCGCGACACGCGCTCGGCGCTCGTCGCGGTGCCGGTCGACGATGCCGGGGACCTGACGAGCCGGGCCGAGGCGACGCTCGTCGAGTCGGACTTCTTCGTGCGCGTCACCGGCGAGACGTCGCCCCACGCGTTGGGCGCCGTGTTGCATGCGAACACGGTGGTCGAGCTGCAGGGAGCGGGGCAGCGCCACAGCGGACCGTATTTCGTCGCCGGCGTCCGCCACACGATCGACGGGCTCGCCCACCGGATGGAGTTCGAGCTGATCCGCAACGGCTGGGGAGGACGCTGATGGAGACGATCGAACGAGACGTCGTCCGGTTGCTGCTCGACCTCGCGCGCAGCCGGTACTTCGGCAAGTACCGTGGCACGGTGGTCGACAACGCCGACCCGACGCGCAAGGGGCGCGTGAAGGTGCACGTGCCCGCGGTGCTCGGGGGCCTTCAGGTCTGGGCGATGCCGTGCGTGCCGTACGCCGGCAACGCGGTCGGGTTTCTCAGCATCCCGGCCGCCGGGGCCGGTGTGTGGGTGGAGTTCGAAGGGGGCGACCCCTCCTTCCCGATCTGGGTCGGTTGCTTCTGGGCCGACAACGAGGCGCCCGAGCAGGCCAACCCCGACGTGAAGACGTGGAAGAGCGAGAAGCTCGTCGTCCGCCTGGACGACGCGGGCGCGGAGCTCAAGACCGCCGCCGACGACGGGGCGAGCCTGACGATCACGTCCGACGCTGTCACCGAAGCGGGCGAGACGAAGCACACGGTGAGCCCGAGCGGCGTGGTCGGAGAGGCCGGTGCGCACAAGACCGAGCTGACCGCCGCGTCGTTCAGCGTGAACAGCGGCGCGCTGGAGGTGATCTGATGCCCGGGCCGTGCCTCACCACCGCGTCGGTGCTCACGTGCCCGCACGGAGGCACGGTGACGATCACGAGCGGGAACGCGCGCGCACGAGCCGGCGCGCCGATCGCCACGGCCGCCGACGTATTCGTGGTCGCTGGGTGCCCGTTCACGCTGCCGGGACCGACCCCGAGCCCGTGCGCGATCGTGCAGTGGCTCGTGCCGGCCGCCCGGCTCACGGCGGGCGGACCGCCGGCGCTCGACACGTCGAGCGTCGGTCTGTGCCTCGCCGCCACCGGTGCCCCGCAGGGGCCGGTCGTCGTGCAGTCCACGCAGTCGCGCGTCTCGGACCAGTGAGGCCGACGTGACCGACCGATTCGTCGCCATCCGATACCCGATCGGCATCGACGCCGGGACCGGCCGGTTCGCCGTGGAGCGCAGCTACGATGCGCACGTGCGACAGCTGATCTTCCAGGTGCTGTTCACCGCGCCCGGCGAGCGCGTGAACCGGCCGGAATTCGGCTGCGGCGTGCGGCGCATGCTCTTCGCGCCCAACAGCGATGCGAGCGCGAACCTCGCCCAGGTGAGCGTGCGCCAGGCGCTCGAGCGCTGGCTCAACACGGCGATCCGCGTCGACGACGTGCAGGTCGTGGCGCGCGAGGAGGTGCTGTCGGTGAGCGTGACGTACGTCGTGCTCGCCCGGCAGGAGCGGCGCTTCCTCAACGTGGACGTCGCCTTCTGATGGCGCTCCCCGACCGCCTCGAGGCGCTGCTCGCGCAGAACGATCTCACCGGGATCGACTTCGTGTTCGTGCACGACGACCAGGTGCAGATCGACGTCTTCTTCCTCAAGCAGCCCAGCGGCCTCTCGATACCCATCATCGCCCCCCAGGCGCTGGACAAGGTGAGCATTCAGGCGCCGGGCGAGCCGCCGGTGGCGCTGACGGCCACCTGGCAGAAGACGCCTGACGGCCGGGATTTCCTGCACGTCGTGACGGCCGCGCCGGGTGACTTCGGCCCCTATCGCCTGCGCATCGACGACCCGCGCATCGACCCCTTCTTCAACGACGTCGAGTTCAGCTTCAAGGCGGCGTGCCCGCGCGACGTGGACTGCGCACCGCCGCCGCACGAGTGTCCACCGGAGCCGCGCGTGGATTTTCCGGTGGACTACCTCGCCCGCGACTTCTTCAGCCTGCGCGGCGCCCTGCTCGACTTCGCGGCGCAGCGGTACCCGGAGTGGCAGGACCGGCTGGAGGCGGACGTCGGCGTCATGCTCGCCGAGGTGATGAGCGCGCTCGGTGACGAATATGCCTACACGCAGGACCGGATCGCGCGCGAGGGCGTGCTGGAGACGGCCACGCAGCGGCGCTCCGTGCGTCGGCTGGCCAGGCTCGTGGACTACGAGGTGCACGACGGTCACGGCGCGTCGACGTGGCTC
>Ga0066388_100002275_pt1 | contig 11605 bp, 8 predicted proteins | sample PanSoiMetaGPlot6_FD_64539 | JGI IMG/M metagenome (GOLD analysis project Ga0066388, IMG submission 64539) | Tropical forest soil microbial communities from Panama analyzed to predict greenhouse gas emissions - Panama Soil - Plot 6 (Hybrid Assembly) | ecosystem: Environmental > Terrestrial > Soil... | reverse complement strand
CTGCTCGCCTGCCGACTGCGGCGCCTGCTCGTTGGCGCTGAGATGTTTGCCCGGCTCTGCTTCTGCCCCAGCCAGAGCCTGGAAAGCAGGCAGGAAGAAGCTGAAGGTGGAGCCCTGCCCGAGCGCCGACTTCACGGCCACACGGCCGTTGTGGTTCTCGATCATCCGCTTGACAATTGTCAGGCCCAGTCCGGTGCCCTTGATCGTGTGAACCTTCTTCTCGACCCGATAGAAGCGCTCGAAGATCTGCGGCAGGCAGTCCTCAGGAATACCGATGCCGTTGTCTGTGACGTCCACCCTCACCTCATCGGAATCGGGCTGGTGGTGGACCCCGATCTGAATGCGCCCGCCAACCGGGGTGTACTTGATGGCGTTGGTCATCAGGTTGATCACGCAACGCTCGATCGACTCCTGGTTCATGTTAACCAGCGGTAGCTCCTGGTCGCAATTCAGGTCGACCTCGATCTTCCTGTCCCTGGCCATTAAATTGACGGCACGAATTGCGTAATCTACGGCCTGACGTACGTCCTGTGGAGCCATCTCCAGGTCCAGATCACCCTCCTCCAACCGGCTCAACTCGAGGACCTCGTTAACCAGGTACATCAGCCGGTCAGCCTCATTGTCGATAATTTGCAGGAACTCCCGATTGGCGTCCGGCTCCAGCCTCTCCCCGTGGTTGCAGAGCGTATCCACATAGCTCTTGATCGAGGTGATCGGGGTCCTGAGCTCATGGCTGACGTTGCTGATGAACTCGTTCTTCATGCGCTCGAGCTCTGCCTGGCGAGTAATGTCTTGCATGATCATCACTGATCCCAGCGGCTCCTTGCCCAGAATCAGCGGGGCGATGTGCAAGCGGGCGGTGCGCCCGCCCAGGTGGATCTGCTGAACAACCGACTCGGTGCTCCCCGGGGCGACCGTGTCGGTAAAGGCCTGGATAACCTGGCAGATCTGCGGCCGATCCGGCCCTTCCGTGCAAAAGACCAGCGGTTTGCCGAGCATCTCTGCAGCGTCCTTGTCAAATAACTGCGCGGCAGCGGCGTTGATGATCTGGACTTTGTTGTCGTGGTCACAAACCACGACCCCGTCGGCGATGGACATGAGCACCATCTCCAGCTTGTTGCGTTCGGAGATGAACTTGTTGCGCTCGGCCATCAGGCTGTCCACGTTCTGCTTATCGTACTGCTGCAGGCGCCGGGACATGTAATTGAAGGCGTTCACCACCTGGTCGATCTCCCGGCCGGCCTTTTGTGGGGAGATTTCATGCCCGAAGCGCCCGGCGGCAATGTGGCTGGCTCCCTCGGAGAGAGCCTTGAGCGGCCGGTTAATCAGAGCGTAATTGACAGCCAGGCAGAGAGCCCCGAGAAACCAGACAAGCGAAAATATGGAGACCAGAAAGTAAAGCGTCTCTCTGGGCGTGCCTAGAATGGTGAGCGCGTAGTTGTCCAGGCCGACCCAGCAGATGCCCAGGTCCTGATTGTTGCGGCGCATCGGCACAGCGATATTGGTGATCGAGCGGTAGCCGTTCGGGCTCTGGTAGACGCCCGGGATGGCAAATTTGTCACGCGGCTGGCGGTAAATAGGAAAGATCCGGGTGGACTCGCCTTTACGGTTGGGCAGCGCCTGACTGTCCAGAAGTATGCGACCTTTGTTGTCCGAGAAGACCACATAGTCGATAGCCGGGGTCTGGCCCATCTCGGTCAGCACATAGTACTTAAGCCCCTCCACATTGCCGGTGTGGGACATGGCCTCGGCACCACCGCGGGCCAGCGCCTGAGCCAGCGCCATGCCAAACTGCTCAACGGAGTGGTTGATCACCGCCTGCGTCCGGTCCACGACCATCCAGGCGGTAAAGGTGACCAGAGCCGAGATCGAGACCAGCCCGAGCAGAAGGAGCTGTTTCTGGGTGGAGATCCTTCCCCAAAGCTGTCTTATCTGTGCCAGCGGTGTGCCCTGTGTTCGTTGCATGGAGATGCTGCCAAACCTTCCGACTGCTTAAATGTGACTAATCTGGCGAAAGCGCTGAGCTCAGAAACTGCCTCTACGATTCATTCTAACTTTTCTTGACAATTGTATAAACTTCTTAAGTGAGTTTGGCAAGACGGTTTTCCCGGTTTAAGTCGCCAGGACCGGGGGAATATGGAAGCTTGGCGCATTGTGGGGCGGACGGTGTCAAGGAAGCAACGGTGGCAAGAATAAGGCTAGCTGACAAAAGAGAAAACTCACCCGAAACAAATCAACTGGTCAAGCGGTATATGCCGCTCGTCAATCAAATCGCCGGACGCTACAGCCGGTTTCGCCCGGATTTGATTGAGGATCTGATTCAGGTTGGCTCCATCGGGCTTTTGAAGTCGATTCAGTATTACGATCCCGGTCGAGCCCGCACAGCCAGCTTTAAAACCGTGGCCTCCTGCTACATCAGGGGCGAGATCCGGCATTATCTCCGAGATCATGCCTCGATCGTCCAGGTGCCGCGCAAATATAGCGAAATTAACGCCCAGGTGTCGCAGGTTGAAGAGTCCTTGGCCCGGGAGCTGGACCACACTCCGACCGTTCAGGAGCTGTCCCAGCGTTCCGGCTATTCTGTACAGGAGATTTGTGACGCGCAACGCTCCTGGGACGCCTGCGTCCATTACGAGTCTTTTGAGACCCAGGATGACATGGACGACCGGGATGACGGTCGCTCGCTTTCCGAACGCTTTGCCGATAAGAAGTACCAGGACTTTGTGCTGGCTTCAGAGGACAGGGAGCTTATCGTCTGGGCTCTCAAGCAGCTCGGGGACAAGACCAGGCAGATTATTGAGTTCGTTTATTTTGAGGACCTGACCCAGAAAGAGACAGCCAAGAAACTGGGAATATCGGAGATGGGGGTGTCCCGGGCAATCAAGAGTGCGCTCAAGAAGCTCAAGGACATCCTGAGCACAGAGATACTCTAAGTTTTGGCGTGGCATGTCGATGTCAGAAAAAACCTTGCCGGTCTCGATGGGGGAGATCCTGGATCTAGCCCTCGAATTTAAGGCTTCCGATATTCATTTCAAAGCCAATATGGCTCCGGTCTTTCGCATTGATGGCCGGATTCGTTCGGTTGCCGGGCTGCCGGCTTTTGATGCGGAGACGGTGAGGAGCATGCTGATTGGCTGCCTGAACCGACGGCAGCAGCAGCTTTTCGAGGAGAACGGCGAGCTCGACACAGCCATTCAGTTTGCCGATAAGGCGCGAGTGCGCATGAACCTTTATGCTGACCTGGATTCCGTGGGTTGCGCCATGCGCATCGTGCCGCTCGAGGTGCCGACCATCGGCCAGCTGGGATTGCCGCCGGTAATCGAAAAGCTCACCCATTCGCGCTCCGGCTTGATCCTGGTCACCGGGGTGACCGGGGCCGGCAAGTCGACAACTCTGGCTGCCATGATTGACGCGATCAACAGCCGAGAGCCGTTGCACATATACACAATGGAGGATCCGATTGAGTTCGTGCACAGGCCCAAGCGCTCGGTGATCACCCAGAGGGAGATCGGCTACCACACCAAGAGCTTCTCCACAGCCTTGAGGTCAGCTTTGCGCGCCGATCCGAATGTGTTGCTGGTCGGAGAGATGCGCGACGCCGATACGATGCTGGCCGCGATAAAGGCAGCAGAAACAGGGCATCTGGTTCTCTCCACCTTGCATACATCCTCGGCTCCTAAGACCATCCAGCGTATCCTGGGCGTCTTCGGCCCTGCCGAGCAAGAGGTAGTGCGCATCCAGCTTGCCTATACCCTGAATGCGGTTGTTGCCCAGCAGCTCCTGCCGCTAATTGAGGGCGGCAGGATGTCCGTGCACGAGATTATGGTTAACACGCTTACCATTCAGGAAGCGATTCTTGCCGGTGAGATTGACAGCATCACGGAATTTATCAGGAACGGCTCTTTTGACGGCATGCAGGCCATGGATGTGGCTATTTACGAGGCGTATCGGCAGGGCTTTGTCGATGCGGACACGGCCCGGAATTACTCCCTCAATCCCGGTGAAATGGAGCGCATCTTGCGCGGGGCCAGCATCATCTAGAAGCGCCCAGATTAACTTTGGGCGGAAGCCGGTTGTCATGATTGACTGATTATTAATCCCTGGTAAGATTTGGAACGTTTTGTACAGGCTGGCGCTGGGACTTGAGCTCCCGCCTGGGAAAGATGCAGGTTGTAGCCTGTCTCAGATTGTAATCAGTCGGGTATGCGCGAGGTTCCAATGTCGGTGAAAGCAAAGGAGTCCACGGTTTCGCTTGATCATCTGGACGATCATTTGAAAGCCATTTTGAAGCTCAAGATCCGGGAGTTTGTCCATTTGAGCCCCTGGTTTCGCAACATCCCTTCCATCGATACCACCTATTATCCGAAACCGCTTGAGTCGGCCCCGAACCTGACGCCAAGAGCCGGTACCTGCCCGAACCGCCAGCATCGCCCGCTCCTGCGCAGACGCACGAAGCGTCCGCTAATGGTTTAAACACCGGTATTGCCGGTAGTGTTATTTGTAAGCGCTCCGCCGCCGGCGGGCCCCGATCTTCAGAGGCTGCCGGCGGCGCGCACTGAGAGCGCCCGATTAGGCTCATCGAAGGCCTATTCGTGGGCCAAAAACAAAGCCAGACTTGCGTCTGGCTCGGCTTCCTGTTGTGGTCGGGACGAGAGGATTCGAACCTCCGGCCTCACCCACCCCAAAGGTGCGCGCTACCCCTGCGCCACGTCCCGTGCTGACGCCATTATATAAGATACCGGCCCGACGGGCGATGCCTTTCCGGCGAGAGCGCTCCGTTAGCGCTTGCTTCAGCATCCAGCTGCCTGGCCCGGATTGGCCACCCGCAACAGCCGGCTGCGCTGATATCATGGACCTTAGGATTTCCCTCTGGGTCTCTGGCCTTTTCACTGCCGCTTTGCAAATCGATCTCAACCATCTTTTTGGGTTCAAACTAGATCAATTCCAACTTGACGCTATTGGCCACCTGGACGAGGGCAGAAGTGTGGTTGTTTGCGCCCCCACCGGCTCAGGCAAGACCGTCATTGCCGAGTATGCCGTGGAGATGGCCCTCTCCTGCAACAAACGCTGTTATTACACGACACCGCTCAAGGCTCTGTCCAATCAGAAGTTTTTCGACTTCCGTCAGAAGTACGGGGAGGACAGGGTCGGCCTTTTGACCGGCGATCTGTCGATTAATCGTGAAGCGGCCATTGTTGTAATGACAACCGAGGTCTTTCGCAACATGCTTTATGGCACCATCCTTGGTGACGTCCGGCGCAACCTGCATGATGTCTCTTTCGTGGTGCTCGATGAGTGTCACTACATGAATGATGCCGAGCGCGGCACGGTATGGGAAGAGTCAATTATCTATGCGCCCAAGGACATTCAGCTCATAGCGCTCTCTGCTACAATCGCCAATGCCGAAGAGCTCACCACATGGATTGATGAAACTCATGGCCCGACCGGGCTGGTTGTCTCGACATTTCGACCGGTCCCGCTTCGCTTCTATTATTTTGGCGACCGGCACATCTATCCGCTCTTGAGTCCGGGGCGGGGCGTGAACACTCAGTTGAAGAGCCGATTCGGCAAAAGGCGCCGCTTTGTGAGGGAGAAGCGGCGCAGCGCCGTTGGCGCGCTCTCGCCCTCTCCGGTAGATGTGCTGGGCGTTCTCTCCAGCCGCAATATGTTGCCGGCTATCTACTTCTTGTTCTCTCGCCGGGGCTGCGAGGAGGCCATGCAGCGCGCCCGGGGAATCCCGCTTGTCAGTCCGGAGGAGGAAGCGGAGCTAAGGGTGCGGATCGAGGCTTTCGTCAGGGACAACCCGAACCTGCGTAACCATCCCCACCTGCCGTTCCTTTTTGAGGGCATGTCGGTTCACCACGCGGGCATGCTGCCCAGCTGGAAGTCGATGGTGGAGAAGCTGTTCCAGGCCGGTTTGCTGAAGGTGGTGTTCGCCACGGAGACGCTCGCTGCCGGGATCAACATGCCGGCGCGCACGACGGTTATCTCATCCCTGACCAAACGCGGCGATGAGGGACACCGCGAACTGACAGCCAGCGAGTTTCTTCAGATGTCCGGCCGGGCCGGACGCCGGGGCATGGACGAGGTTGGCAACGTGGTGGTTCTGCATCATCCGTTCGAGTCGGTCGATGACGCTGCCCGCTTAGCGACGGCACCAGCCGATCCGCTGTCCAGTCGTTTCACCCCATCCTACGGCATGGTGCTCAACCTGTTGCAGCGCCACAGCGTTGAGGAGGCGCGGGATCTGATTGAGCGCAGCTTCGGGCAGTTCCTTGTCAGTCAGCAGCTGGAGCCGCTGTTTGTCCAGAAAATGTCCTGGGAGCATGAGCTCGAGCGCCTATCACACCCGCTCTGCCCGGGCGAAATTGGCGACCTGCCGCTTTACAGTCGGCGCCTGGAGGCCGTGCGCACCAAGGGCAAGCAGCTGAAAATGATTGAGAAGGGTTTGCGCCCGGAAGGGGGAAGCTCGCAAGCGGCTCGCCCTGGCCTGGCGGCTATGCAAGCTCTTCGCCAGGAGATGAAGGCGGCTCTGGATGAGGCCTACGCCATGCCGTGCCATGGCTGCCCGGTGCAAAAACCGTGCAGCAAGCAGACGGAGCGCCTGCGCCATCTCGAGGTGCGGACACGCGAGCTGTCCAAGCGCATAGAGCGGGAGACCGCCCGCTACTGGTGCACGTTCGAGGCTCTATCCAACATCCTGCGCCTGGAAGGTTACCTGGACGGCAATACGCCGACAGCTCTGGGGCGGACCGCTGCAGCCATCCGGGGCACCAATGAGCTGTTCCTGTGTGAGGTGGTCTTGAGCGGTTGTCTGGATGATCTACAGCCGCCTGAACTGGCAGCGGTGATGACCGTGATTGTCAGCGAGGACGGCAAATTGCCGGAGAACGTGCGGGCTAGAGTGAGCCCGCAGGTGGACATGGTTCTGGACAAGATCCTGCGTGTGGGCCGGAGAATCTGGCGCCTGCAACAGGATTTTGATGTGGAGATCCCGGTCGAATGCAGCCCGGTCCTGGCCGGGCTGACGGAGATGTGGGCGCAGGGAGCAACCTGGGATGACATCCGCATGGCTACCACCTATGACGAGGGCGACGTGGTCAGGTCACTTAGACGCACCGTGGATCTCTGTCGCCAGTTCATCAGGGCCCCGGAGCTTCCCGAGCACCTGGTCAAGCTGTGCTCGGCAGCTGAGGCCTTAATCGCGCGTGACGAGGTGCGCGAGGACATTTGACGCGCGGAGGCAACGAGGAGGAAGTCGCCGGACCTTCAGTAGCGAAGTCGAGGGAAGCAACGACGGCGAGGAGCCGTCGGCCGCTGAGCGAGCTTGACGCGCGGAGGCGACGAGGAGCGAGTCGCCGGAGCGCTTAAAACTGACGCTTGCAGAGGCTAAGAATCCGATTAACCACGGCCTCGATGCCCAGGTTGTCTGTGTTGAGCGGGATGGCGTCCTGCGCTTGCCGAAGCGGGGCGATCGCCCGGGTCGAGTCCTGATGATCTCGCTCCTTGATCTCGCGCAGAACCGTGTCGAAGGCCGGGCTCTCTCCCCGCTCCTCCAGATCTTTCAGTCTGCGTCGAGCTCGCACCTCCGGGCTGGCGGTGAGAAAGATCTTGATGTCGGCATTTGGCAAGACCACTGTGCCGATGTCGCGGCCGTCCATTACCACTCCGCCCCGGAAAGCGAGCTTCTGCTGCTCGGCCACCAGGTGCTGCCTGAGACCCGGAATTGCCGAGAGCGGGCTCACCAACCGAGTTACCTCCTGGGAGCGGATCTCATCGGTCACCTCCTGCCCGTTAACGAAAACCCTGACCGGCCCGCCTGCTGCCCGCTCGTTTAGCCTCAGCTCGATGTTTGCCTGACAGACAAGTTTGACTATCGACTCAAAGTCCTGGGTGTTGACGTTCTGGTTAAGAACAAGCCAGGTGGCCGCCCGGTACATGGCCCCGCTGTCGATATACAGATAGCCCAGCTCACCGGCCACGTGCCGGGCTACCGTTGATTTGCCGGCTCCGGCTGGTCCGTCAATTGCGATCACAAGGGATTTCATCGGCTTGTTGTTTTCTCACGGTGAGCTGTGCGCGTCCGGTTGCCACCGGCGTCCCTAGTTTTCTTGGCGAGCGGCCGCTAGGGCAAGCGATGATAGAGCTTAGCGGCCCCTTGTGAGGCTGGTGGATCCTGCTTTTCAGCGTTGTAGCGGCTGATCAGCTTTGGACCGAGGATGATAAGGAGAGCGATCAAGAGCGCTGCCACCGCCACCCACAAGAGCGTCCGTGGACGGGACAGGCGATTGATGGGCAGGGCACGCAGCCGGTCGAAGGTGATCTTGCCGGCTTCGGCTATGGACTGGGTTGGGCGACCACCGGCTCCCAGAATCGGCGCCCTCTTTGTCTCGGCTGCGGGAGTTTCGCCCAGGAGCGGGCTGAGAGCGCTCCAGGACGCTGGTGGCTGCGGCCTGCTTGCTTCCGGGGTCAGAGCCGGCTTCACCTCCGCGACCGCTTCAATTGGTCGGGGCGGGGTGACGCCACCGCCACCAAACACCTCATCAAGCAGCGACTTCTCATCGAACAGCTCGACCGGGCTGTCAGGCAGATTGGGCAGGAGGTCCAGCAGACGCTCAATGCTGACGTAGAGCGACTGGTTCACGTCGGCGGGGTGCTCCCCACCGGCATCCAGGAAGGCGAAGTTGCCCTCCTGGACCATCAGGAGCCTCTTGACTGCGGCATAACCAGATTCATTACTGTCGGACACGCAGGCGCCCACTATATAGCGTCCCCGAGCAAGCGCCAGTCTGCCGTTGAGGTTTTTGCCCGGGCAGGCTATGCGCAGGATACCCCGCTCGACAGCCGCCTGGCGGGTAATGTCGCGCAGGACCTCCCTGATGCTGTGTTTTCCGGAGAGCTGACCTTCAATGATTACTTCCACATCGGCTCCTGCGAGCTGGTTAGCTGGATCGCACCGGCCCGCTCAGTCCAGCCTCTGCTGCTTGAGTGCACAATCAGCAGGCTTTCTTCAGGTCAGGGGCGCCGTTCTCGTAGGCCAGAAGCTGCCAGCCTACAGCAACATTGTCCGCCGAACCGGCCGCCGGAGCAAGCAGCTTTACCCGGTTCTCAAGATAAGGGCGCTGGCAGCTGGCTGCCGTGACCGCTCTAATTGCCCGCAGGACGCCGCTTCAAAAAGTGCTGCAACCAGTCCAAGAAGGAGGGCGGCTGCGGAGCGCCGGCAGCGGCCCTAGCCTGGGCTTCGTCGAGAGCGAGCCCCGACTCCAGTCCGCTCACTATGTCGAGAATCTCTCCTGGCGCCGGAAAACGGCCCAGCGCCTTCTTGGAGAAGATGAGCTGCCCGTCACGGGACACTTCAAAGACGCCGCCCGATGATTGGAGCAATTCGGCGGAGGCTTGAAGCCTGGTTTCCAGTTCGGCTGCCAACCTGACAGCTTGCTGGCGGTACCCTCAGGCACCGCAATAAACTATTGTAAAAGAGCCGCTGGATGACACCTGCAAAGCCTCAATCAGCCGGGACCATCTCCCAGTGTAATACAAAACGCGCTACCGCTCGATTTCTGTGCCTGGGCCGGCAGCGGAGCGCTTTCTATCCTCGACTGGCGCTGCCAGACTCAGGGCTGGCGTTTGAACACCCGCTTCCACCAGGGCAGGCTCAGGAACCGCAGGTAGTCCTGCTTGAGTATCTGCATCTCCTGCTGGGCGGCTCTCAGCTCCTCCTTGAGCTTGGCCGTCTCATTCTCCCTCACCTCCAGAAGCCGCATGGAGCCCTGCATCTGGTTGATCAAGCGCAGGTCTTCCATGCGCAGACGCCTCTCCTCGGAAAGTGATTTTTGGGCCTGGAGAAGGTCACGCAATAGGCGCTCCACCTCCTCGCTGCGGTCGATCACTATGGTGGGGCTGTCAATCGTCTGAGACTCCGGTCTCCAGGGCAATCTTGGCCGATCAGCCGATCTGATCAGGCCAGCCAGCGGTAGCTCACCCTCATCCAGATACTGTCGCTCGTCCTCCTGTCCCCCTTCTACCGCTGTGGCTGTCACCTGGCGGAGCCTGAACCCGGCCGGTGGAATAATCCGCCACTCAGAGCCCTCTTCGCCTTTCACTTTGCGAGCAGACCAGCCGTCCGGCAGTTTGTTACCCCACTTGCCAAGCACGCTTCGCTCAAGCGAACGGAGCGACTTGCCCAGAATTGCCGCGGCCTGCCTCAGGGTGAGCGCCGGTCGCGGTATGTCAAAAGACTGCGCTTCGCTCTCCTGGCTCAACTGGGATTCCACTCTGGCAGCCAGCCCTTCGGCCTTGGCAGCGAGCGCTTCCGCTTTGGCAGCCAGCGCTTCGGCAGCAGATTCAAGGCCGTTGTTGGGGCCACCTGGTTGCTCTGTACCAGTCTCGGAGGACACCGTTTGAGTTACTGTTTCTGCCACCATTTCCCTGCTTTCTCCTGGAATATGAGGACGATTGTCCTCGCGCAGGCGAGGACAAGGCCGCTATCGGGGCGCGCCTGATTGTGCTCAGTTTAATCAGAAATGGCCACTCGACAACCTAAAGGAATTTCATAATCGTTAAGGCAGCGATAGAAAAAGCGCGGCAGGCCCGCTGGACGGGCCTGCCTGGTGCTGACCTGGATTGGCTTGCCGGCGTAACCTTACTTGATTAAGCGGCTTTCGACAGCAGCCCAGTCAATGTTGCTCATGAACGCCTCAATGTACTTGGGACGATCGGCCGGTTTGTAGTCGAGGAGCCAGGCATGCTCCCAGACATCCATCACCAAGAGCGGGACGAAGCCAGCCACGTTGCCCTCTTCGTGCAGGGTAATCCAGTGATTGGAAAGCGTCTTGGTCATTGGATCCTGGAACAGAATCGCCCAGCCCACTCCGCGAAGCGCTCCCAGCTTGGCAAAGTCATTCTTCCACACATCAAGGCTGGAATACGTGCCAACGATGGCCTTACCAGTGGCGCTGCCCTCCTTCAACTCGGAACCGCCCGCCTTCATGTTGCCAAAGTAATACTCGTGCAAACGCATGCCGTTGTACTCGAAGCCGTAACGGCGCTTCAGCTCAGCATATTCCGGGCTGCCGGACTTGCCGGTTTCGGTCAACTCAATCACCTTCTCATTGAGGATGTTTGTGTTCTTGACATAGCCGGAGTAAAGTCCCAGGTGGATCTCCAGGGTCTTGTCGGAGATGCCGTTCAGCCCTTTCAAGTGAGTGAAGTCCTTCTCCACATAGGGCTTGTATTGAATCTTGGTCTGAAGCATAACCTTCTCCTATGCGACGCAGTAACAATCTGAGTCTTGTCGTGAGAGATCATTAATAGCACAGATTAATTTTCAAGCAGGGATTTAGGAGATTAAACCGTCAAGAAAGCGCTTTCACTGGGCCATGAGCGTGCATCTTGCCGGCGGAAGCGATTGCTGCTCTGCACCATATTTGGTGGCATCCTCGGCTGGGCCGATCTGGCAACCTTGAACTGGGAAAGGCCAGGCGCTCATGGAGCAGCCTGGCCATCTCATTTTTGGTGACCCAGTAACGTTAGGTCCCACCGCCTAATTAGGCACTCCCCGTACGGGGTCGGTCGTCTATTAACTCATGCAAGGATGCTTCTATAC
>Ga0066388_100002274_pt1 | contig 11606 bp, 9 predicted proteins | sample PanSoiMetaGPlot6_FD_64539 | JGI IMG/M metagenome (GOLD analysis project Ga0066388, IMG submission 64539) | Tropical forest soil microbial communities from Panama analyzed to predict greenhouse gas emissions - Panama Soil - Plot 6 (Hybrid Assembly) | ecosystem: Environmental > Terrestrial > Soil... | reverse complement strand
AGCCAGAGGTGATCTTCCGTGAACTTGAGGACGTCAGCCATGGTGGCTCCCTCGCAGACGGGAAGGCGGGCTTTCCTGGGCCGGCTGCGGCCCTTATAGAGGCCACTCCCCCCCTGTCAAGGGGAATATCTGCGTGAAGCCACATCCGCGGGGCGCCGCCGCGGGCGCCCCGCGTCCGCACGAGAACGGACCGCCACCCCTCCGCCACGGGAGGCCTACCGCATCACCACCCTGCCACCGCCTCCCAATTCGCTGGCGTTTCTCACCACCTCACGAGCACCCACTGGTCGCACCGCAGTTGAGGCACTTGTAGCAACTGCCGTTGCGCACCATGAGCTCACCGCAGTCGGGACAGCTCGGCGCGTCCGCCTGCGGGCTGAACGCGATGCCAGGACGACTCTGGAGCGGGGTCGTGTCGACTGCCGGGGGAAGTCCGCGCGGAGGTTCCTCGCGCTCGACGAGCCCGACGGCCGTCCGCGCCTCGCCCGAGAGGAACCGGGCGCCGAGGAAGCGGAAGATGTAGTCGATCAGCGACTTCGCCATCGGGATGTCGGGGTTCTTGGTGAAACCCGACGGCTCGAAGCGCACGTGGCTGAACTTCGAGACCAGGACCTCGAGCGGCACCCCGTACTGGATCGCCATCGAGGTGAGCACCCCGATCGTGTCCATGAGACCCGAGATCGTGCTCCCTTCCTTGGCCATCTTGATGAAGATCTCGCCCGGTGTGCCGTCCTCGTAGAACCCGACGTGGATGTAGCCCTCGTGCCCGGCGATCTCGAACTTGTGGCAGAGAGCCTGCCGGTCGGTTGGAAGCCTCCGCCTGATCGGCTCCGGCTTCTCCACCCCCCCCACTATCGCGGCTTCCGTCGTGGCCTTGGCGCCGGGCTTCACCGTGTTGAGCGGCTGGGTCTTCTTGCAGCCGTCGCGGTAGATGGCGACGGCCTTGAGGCCGAGCCGCCAGGCCTCGACGTACGCCTCCTCGATGTCCTCGACCGTCGCCTGCTCGGGCATGTTGATCGTCTTCGAGATCGCGCCCGAGATGAAGGGCTGCACCGCGCCCATCATGCGCAGGTGGCCGAGGTAGTGGATGGCGCGCGTCCCGCGGGCGGGGCGGAACGCACAGTCGAAGACCGCAAGGTCATCGGACCTCAGCGCCGGCGCCCCCTCGATCGTCTCGTGCTCGTCGAGGTACTCGACGATGTCCTGCACCTCGCGTGAATCGTAACCCAGCCGGCGCAGCGCGCGGGGAACCGTGTTGTTGACGATCTTGAGCACGCCGCCGCCGACGAGCTTCTTGTACTTGACGAGCGCGATGTCCGGTTCCACGCCGGTGGTGTCGCAGTCCATCATGAAGGCGATCGTGCCGGTCGGAGCGAGGACGGTGACCTGCGAATTCCGCACTCCCTGGCGCCGGGTGGCAGCGAGCGCGCCGTCCCACGCGTCCCGCGCAGCGGCGAGCAGGTCGAGGGGTACGAGCGCGGAATCGAGCTTGTGCGCCTGCGCCCGGTGCTTCTCGATCACGCGGAGCTGGGGTTCCCGGTTGCTGGCGTAGCCCGCATAGGGACCGAGTGCCACTGCCACCGCGGCCGACTGGAGGTAGGCCTCCCCGCACATGAGCGCGGTGATGGCCGCCGCGTACTCCCGGCCCGCAGCGGAGTCGTAGGGCAGGCCGAGTGACATCAGGTGAGCGCCCAGGTTGGCGTAGCCGAGCCCGAGCTCCCGGTAGGCGTGCGCGTTCGCCGTAATCTCCGGCGTGGGGTAGCTCGAGCGGTCGACGATGATGTCCTGCGCCGTGATCACGATGTCGACCGCGTGGCGGAACGCCGCGACGTCGAAGACACCGTTCGCGTCGGCAAACTGCATCAGGTTCAGGCTCGCGAGGTTGCAGGCGCTGTCGTCGAGGTGCATGTACTCCGAACAGGGGTTCGACGCGTTGATCCGCCCGCTATTCGGGCAGGTGTGCCAATCGTTGATCGTGCTGTCGAACTGCATGCCGGGATCGCCGCACTGGTGCGTGGCGTCGGCGATCATGCGCAGGAGGTCCCGTGCCGGCAGGGTTTCGCACACCTCGCCGTTGGTCACGAAGCGGGTCCGCCAGGGACCGCCTGCCACCGCGGTCTGCATGAACTCGTCGCTCACCCGGACCGAGTTGTTGGCGTTCTGGAAGAAGATCGAGCCGTAGGCGGGGCCGTCGAGCGAGGCGTCGTAGCCCGCGCCGATCAGCGCCCACGCCTTCCGCTCCTCCTCGGCCTTGCAGCGGATGAAGTCGACGATGTCGGGGTGGTCGGCATTGAGCACCACCATCTTCGCCGCCCGTCGTGTCTTGCCGCCCGACTTGATCACCCCCGCAGAGGCGTCCGCAGCCCGCATGAACGACACCGGGCCGGAGGCGGTTCCGCCCCCTCCCAATCGCTCCTTCGACGAGCGCAGCCGGGACAGATTCACGCCCGAGCCCGAGCCGCCTTTGAAAATGACCCCCTCCTTGCGGTACCAGTCGAGGATCGAGTCCATCGTGTCGTCGACCGAGAGAATGAAGCAGGCCGAGCACTGCGGCTTGGGCTCGACGCCCATGTTGAACCAGACGGGACTGTTGAAGGAGGCTTTCTGGTGGAGGAGGAGATGCGTCAGCTCGTCGGTGAAGGCCTGTCGATCCTCCGGGGTCGCGAAGTAGCCCTGCCCCTCGCCCCACTCGCCGAGCGTGCTCACGACCCGGCCGATCAGCTGGCGCACGCTGCGCTCGCGCTGCGGGGTGCCGAGCGGGCCGCGGAAGTACTTGGAGACGACGACGTTGGTCGCGAGCTGCGACCACGTCCGCGGGACCTCGACGTCGCGCTGCTCGAAGACCACCTCGCCCGTCTCGCCGGCGATGACCGCCGTGCGGATCTCCCACTCGACGGTGTCGTACGGGTTCGTTCCCGCGGCCACGAAGCGCCGGGCCACGGTGAGACCCTGGCGGGCCGACCCGCTCATCCCGGCTCGCTCCGCGACCTTCTCTTCCGGCTCGACGGCCATCGTCACGCTCCCCTCCCCCCCTGGGACCCGCCGGCGCGCGAATCAGCCAGCGACGGTGCCCGTCCGGACATCCAGGATCTTGCGGTGACGGGGGCCATACACCACTACATCTTGTGCTGTCAAGCGATTTTGGTCAACAAGGCGCGACGCGGTGAAAAAAAATGAGCCGCCCCCGCTCCGATCGCCCGTCGCGCCTCGGTGAGGTGCTGCGCGCGGCCCTCGATCGTCTGCCGGTCGGGCGCGAGCTCGCCGATCATGCGCTCTGGGTCCACTGGGAATCCGTCGTCGGCGCGACGCTCGTCCCCCACGTGCGACCGCTGCGGCTGCGCCGCGGCGTGCTCTTCGTCGCCGCCGACGGTCCGACGTGGATGCAGGAGATGCAATTCTTGAAGCGCGAGCTTCGCGACCGTCTCAATGCACGCCTCGGGCGAGCGGTCGTGCGCGACATCTTCGTCGTCCTCGAGTCGGACCGCTAGCTGACCTCCAAGTTGATGCCTCGCATGAGCGGGTGATGGGGACGGGGGCACCCCGTCCCCATCACCCTGGCGATAACAACTTGGAACACGGTCACGGGTCCGACCGCTCACGCGCCCTGCTCGACCGCGTCTCCCTCGGCGACGCGCGGCGGGAAGTGCTCCTCCACGCGCTCTGCTCGCGCGACCGCCTGCGCGACGAGCGCCGCCACGTCGAAGCGCGCCTCCGCTTCCTCGACGGCCGCCGGGTCGGCGCGGGTCGCCGGGTGGCGCGGGACGAACAGCTGACAGCAGTCCCGATCGGGAATGATGGAGGTCTCGAAGGTCCCGATGCGGCCCGCCTCGTCCGCGATCTCGCCCTTGTCCATGCCGACGAGGGGCTGGAGGATCGGCAGACCGGAGGCAGCGCCGATGACGGCGAGGTTCCCGAGCGTCTGGGAGGCGACCTGTCCGAGGCTCTCCCCGGTCACGAGCGCTTCGGCGCCGTGCCGGCGGGCCAGCACCTCCGCGATGCGGATCATCATGCGCCGGTAGAGAACCACGCGGAGGGGGCGCTGGACCGCCGCCACGATCTGGCGCTGCACCTCGCCGAACGGCACCAGGAAGAGATCGGCATCGAGCTCCCACGCGCTGAGGAGCCGGACGAGCTCGCGGGCCTTCTCCTGGCTCGTCCGGTCGAGGAAGGGGACGCTGTGGAAGTGCACGAAGTCGACGTGACATCCCCGGCGCATCATCCGCCAGGCGGCCACCGGCGAGTCGATGCCGCCCGAGAGGAGCGCCAGGACACGCCCGCTCGTGCCGACCGGCAGGCCGCCCGCGCCGCGCACCTTCTCGAGCGAGACGAAGGCGCGGCCGGGCAGGATGTCGAGGCCGACGGTCAGCACTGCACCGTTGAGATCGACGGGCGCGGCGGTCGCGGCCTGGATACGGGCTCCGAGCACCCGATTCACCTCGGGCGAGGTGAGCGGGAAGCGCTTGTCGCTGCGCTTGGTGGCGACGCGGAAGCTCGGCACGTGCCGCCCAGCGAGATGGGCGAGCACGATGTCGCCCACCCGCGTCAGCGACTCCCCGGCGTCGGCCGCGAGTCGCACCTCGTGTGCGAGCGTGAAGTTGGCGAGCCCGAAGACGCGTCCGAGCCGCTGCCGGGCGATCGGCCACGCCGCCGGATCGCGCAGGGGCAGGAGGAGTCGCGCCGAGGCACGCGCCACCGGCCCCACCGGCAGGTCGGCACACAGGCGCGCCACGTGCTCGACCAGACGACGGACGAAGAACGGCCGGTTGCGCCCCTTGAGCGCGATCTCGTGGTAGCGGAGCACGATGACGTCCTGCGCGGCAGGCATGCGGCCCCCATAGCACAGCACCGAGAGCCCGGCACCGGGCCCGCGCCTTTCCGCACGCGGCGCGCGATGCTAGGCTTCGTCCGATGACGGAGCGGCTCCTGGCGGGGCTCACCCGCGCGCTCGCGACGCGCGAGCGTCAGGTGCTCGATCCGGGCGACAAGACCCAGGCCGCCGTCCTCGTCCCGCTCGCACCGGTCGACGGCGAGCTGCACCTTCTGCTGACGCGCCGGTCTCACCTCCTGCCGCATCATCGCGGGCAGGTCGCCTTCCCCGGCGGTCGTCATCATGCCGAGGAGGACCGCGACCTGCGGGCGACCGCGCTGCGCGAGGCGTACGAGGAGATCGGGCTCGAGCCGGCCGACGCCCGGGTGCTCGGAATGCTCGACGACATCGAGACGGTCGCCACCCGCTTCGTCATCACGCCCTTCGTGGGCGTCGTCCCGCATCCCTACTGCTGGCGGCCGAGCGAGGCGGAGGTGGCGGCCATCTTCACCGTCCCCCTGCGGGTGCTCCAGGCCCCCGAGAACTCACGGCAGGAGCTCTGGGATTTCGGCGGCGAGCGCATCCCCATCGATACCTTTCCCGTCGAGGGCCACGTGATCTGGGGCGCGACGCAGCGGATCACGCGCAACCTGCTCGACGTCATCGCGACGCTCGCGTGAGCCCGTCTCCCTCTGCCAGCCCGTCTCCCGCCAGCGTCCGTCGCGCCATGGCACGGCGGCACGGCGGCTTTCCCTGGTGGATCGTACTCGTTGCGATTGCGTTTCTCGGGATCGTGCTGCTCGCGTTCCGCGCCGAGCCGTTCGCGCCGACCGCGACTCTGGAGACACCGATCGACACGGTCGGTCACACCACGGCGCTCCGCGTGGCAGCCCATGACCGGGGCAGCGGCCTCGCGCGAATCGAGGTGCGAATCGTCCCCGGAGGCGGTGGCAACCCCGCGGTCGTGGCGAGCGCGGTCTACCCGGCCATCCACTGGGGATGGTCCCGCAGCGGCGTGCACGACACCGTCGTCACCGCCACCATCGACGCCGCGGCCGCGGGCCTTCCCGAAGGCCCCGCGACGCTCCAGGTCTTCGCCTCGGACCATTCCTGGCTGGCCGGCTTCCGCCACGGGCCGCTGCTCACGCGTCCCGTCACCATCGACCTGACGCCGCCCACGCTCGAGCTGGTGCCCGGACCGCACGTGGCCCGCATCGGCGGCTCGGAGTGCCTCGTCTACCGGGTGAGCGCCGATGCCGCCGAGAGCGGAGTCGAGGTGGGCGGCGAGGTCTTCCCGGGTGACAGCGGCGTCTTCAAGGATCCTGGACTCCGCGCCGTGCTCTTCGCGGTGCCCCAGGACATGACCCAGGCTCGCACGGTGGTGATCGCGAGCGATGCGGCCGGCAACCGGCGACGGGCCGAGGTCGACGTCACGGTCAAACCGCGCACCTTCGCCGAGAAGACGCTGCCGCTGAACGAGGAGTTCCTGCGCCGCAAGGTGCCGGAGCTGCTCGAGGCGAACGGCCTGCCGGCCACTAGCGACCTGGTCGCGGGCTACCTCCGCATCAATCGCGAGGTGCGCGCGACGAGCGAGAAGAAGATCCGCGAGGTCTGCCGCCAGAGCGCGCCGGTGCCGCTCTGGGAAGGGGCCTTCCTGCGCATGCCCCACTCCGACCCGCTCTCCGGCTTCGCGGACCGCCGAACCTACCTCTACGAGGGCCAGCCGATCGACCACCAGACCCATCTCGGCTTCGACCTGGCGTCGCTGCGGGGCAGCATCGTGCCGGCCGGGAACACGGGCAAGGTCGTGTTCACCGGGCCGCTCGGCATCTACGGGAACACCGTGATCCTCGATCACGGGCTCGGCCTCTTCTCGCTCTACGGTCACCTGAGCGAGATCACGGTCACGACCGGCGCCCGCGTCGCGCGCGGAGATCCCATCGGCAAGACGGGCGACACGGGGCTCGCCGGCGGCGACCACCTCCACTTCAGCATCATGATCCACGGCGTGCACGTCGACCCCGTCGAGTGGTGGGACGCGCACTGGATCCACGATCACGTCGAGGCGCGGCTCGACGCCTTCCCGCGCGCGGAGGGCGGCCCGTGAGCGACCGCCGCGCGCGCGCCGCGGCGACGCTCGCGCGGCTCGGCCTCGATGCCGAGGCCATCGCCGCGGGACGGGTCATCGAGTCCGAGATCCGCGAGCGCGTGGCGGGCGCGGACGGGGCGGCGCTCGTCGCGGCGCTGGGCGAGTTGCCGAGCCCCGCCGTCGCCGCGCTCCTGGTGGGGCTCGAGGAAACCGCGGACCGGAAGCTCCGGAAGGAGATCCGTCGGGCGCGCTACCGCCTGCGACAGCAGGGGGTGCCCATGCCCGAGCCCCTCCCCGAGCAGCCGGCCCAGCTCGCGCACAAGATCGATGCGGAAGGCTTCGTCACCCCCTTCAGCGGCGGTGGGGACAGGGTCCTCTGGCTGGACCGGCGCCTGCCCGAAGGCGGGTCTCTCCTCGTCTACGCGCACATCCACGAGCCACGCGGCATGCTGGCGCTCTCGGTTGGTGACGTGAGCCAGAAGCGGCTCCGCACCCTCCGGCAGCGCATGGCGAGCGACCTGGCCGTGCGGCTCGTCCGCACCGAATGGCGCATCGTCGACGCCCTGCTCGTCGAGGCGAGCGCACGCGCCGGAGGGACCGATCCGAAGCGGGACTATGGCCGCGTCCGAGCGCGGGTCACGGGCGACCCCCCGCAAGAACCGCGCGAGCCGCGCTCCGCACGCGTCACGTTTCCGGACCCGGATGAGAGCGAGGCGCTGGTCGCCACCTCGGCTGCGCTCCTCGAGCAACCCGAGTTCGCCAACTGGGGACCCGACGCGGAGGAAGCCGCACCCTTCGTCAGCGAGATCGCCGGCGTCCGCGACAGCCCGCTCGTCCTCAGCCCACATCAGCAGGAGGAGCGGGTGGCCGAGGTGCTGCGCCGCGCCACGCACAGCCTCGCTGCCCCGCTTCCCATGGCCCGGCGGCTCGAGGGCACGGCCTACGTGCTCGCGGAGACCGGCCGCACGCCGGTGGCCCGGCAGGCGCTGGCCATCGCGACGACGCTGCGGGAGCATCCCGCGCAGGCGCCGACGGTGCCGTTCGTGGCCGGGTTCGTCCGGCGTGCGCTGCACGGGCTCGTCGCCGCCCAGACCACGCGCACGCAGGAGGAGCGACGGGGCTCGCTGGTGATGACCCCGGGCGAGTTCGTCAGAGATCGAGAATCATCCCATCGCGGGCGCACTCGAGGCTGAGCTCCTCGAGATGCCGGAGCGGCTCGCAGCCCAGGTGGGTCAGGACGAGCCGGCGGCAGCCGAGGTCGCGCGCCCGCGCGGCGATCTCCGGGTACGAGATGTGGATCGACAGGCGCGTCTCGTAGGTCGAGCACTCGCAGAGGAAGAGATCCGCGCCGCGCGCCTGGGTGAGGAATTCATCGCTCCAGGATGCGTCGCCTGAGTAGACGAGCGTGCGGCCTCCCGCCTCGATGCGATAGCCGAGACAGACCAGGTCGGAGACGTGGGCGACCGCGAAGGGCACCACGCGCACTCCGCTCACCTCGACGGGTTTGCCGGGCGCCATCTCCTGGTAGCGAAGCGCGAAGGGAAGCGGTTCGCGCGCGGTGTGCTCGTAGAGCGCGGCCCACAGGGCGCGCACCCGCCTTTCGGTGTCCGGAGGGCCGAAGATCGCGAACGGTCGCGTGCGCGGGTTCTCGTAGCGATACTCCAGGAAGAGAAACGGCAGGCCGCCGAAGTGATCGCCGTGGAGATGGGAGAGAAGCGCGAAGTCGATCGCCGTCGAGTCGTGCCCGGTTCGCTTGAGGGTCTGCAGCACGCTCGGACCACAGTCGAGCAGGAAGGTGCAGCCAGGCGCCTCGACCAGGTACGCGCTGTGCGCGCGGCCTCCGGATCCATAGGCGTCTCCCGAACCGAGCACGGTCACCCGCATCGCCTGGTCTCCTCGGTGCACACCTCTGAACGGTGCCGGCAGGCGCGTGTCGAGCCCTCTCGCCCCGCCACCTGCCCCGCTCCGAGCGCGCCTGGCATGCCCGTTGCTCCCTTCCTTAATAATTCAGGCCGCCGCCGATCACCAGAGGCGCGCACCGGTGTGACATGTACGCATCCGCGGCACCCGCCGGGCTGACTTCCGACCTCTTCGGGCAGGCGTGGGGCTTCGTGCAGCTCGCGGCCGTCGTCTCGTTCACGGGGCTTGCCGCCGACTGGCTGGTGGACAGTGGTCTCTCCCTGCGTGGCACCCCGATCGTGACCGGTGCCGTCGGCCTCTACGCCGGCACGTGGTTCTGGAGCCTCGGGGGCTGGGACGCCGGCCCCACGGTCGGTGGGTACCCGCTCCTGCCCGCCCTGCTGGGCGCCCTGGCCGTGACGGCGGTACTGAAGCTGATCGGTCTCGCCGTCGCCGGCCCACGCTGGTAGGCCTCAGCCGGCGGGTCGCTCGCCGCCCGGGTGGGCCTGCTCGAGCTGCTGCTCGAGCTCATGGAAGCGCTTCTCGAGCGCCCCGAACGACGCCTCCATACGGCCCGCCCGCCCGACGACGTCCTCCAGCTGGCGGCCGAGCGCGTCGCGTTGCTGCTCGACGTCACGCAGCCGCCGCTCGAGATCCTGGACGGCTTCGGTCCGGCGGATCACGAGATCCCCCGCGCCCGAGTGGATCAGGTAGACGGTGGCCCCGACGCCGATGATGAAGCCGAGCAGCAGCACGAAGAGAAACCGCACCACGATCATGCCGTGTCCTCCGCCAAGCGCCGGATCTCGCGCACGACCACCTGGAGCGCGGCCAGCGTCGTGCGAGGCGCCGTCCGCAGGTCGCGGATCGCGTCCTGCACGGCACGGAGAGGCCGCTCGGGCAGCGTGCCCGCGGCGCGCAGGCACCATCCCGTGAGTCGACGCCGCGCGGCACGCAGGTCGGCCCCGAGCCCCTCGACGGCGCGTCGGTGCCAGCGGTCCTCGGAGCTCACCTCGGCCAGCCGGTCCTCGAGCCACGCGAACCCGAGGCGCTCCTCGAGCGCATAGTACTGCTTCCCTGCCGCTTCGAGATCGACGCCGAAGTCGCCCGCGGCCGTCACCACGTCGAGCGCGCCGGTGAGCCACTCGGCGTCGGTGAGGTCGCGTGCCAGGCTCGCCGGGAGGCCCGCGATCTCCAGCTCGGACACGAGCTTCTGGAACGCCTCGGCCTCGGCGCCTGCCACCCAGGTGGCGAGGCGGGGGCGAATCCGCCCGACCGCCGCGCCGAGCTCGGCGGCCACCGCGGCGGCCGGCCGGGTGGCGTGGGCGTTGGCCAGTATCCACTTCGTGAGCCGCTCCGCCGCCCGCTCGAGCAGGAGGAAGACCCGCGTCTCGAGCTCGCCGCCCTGCACGCTCGCGCTGATCCCCCGGGTGAGCTCGGCACCTCCGAGGAGCGTCCAGGCGATGGTCGACGCGCGCAGCGCCTCGGTGGTGGCGGCGCCCGTGTCCCGCGTGATGCGGTAGATGAACGTCGTCCCGAGCTGATCGACGAGAGTATTCGCCAGCTCCGTCGAGATGATCTCGCGTCGGAGCGGATGGCGCGCCACGGCCTCGGGGCTCCGCTCGGTCACGAGCGGGGGGAAGTAGCCGAGCAGATACGACTCGACGAGCGGATCGTCGGGCAGGGTCGATGCGAGCAGCTCCCGCTGGAGGGCGATCTTCGTGTAGCCCATCAGGACGGCCAGCTCGGGACGGGAAAGGCCGAGGAAGGTGCCGCGGCGGGCACGTAGGTGATCGCGTTCGGGCAACACCTCGAACGCCCGGTCGAGGCCCGCGGCGCGCTCGAGGTCGGCGATCAGCTCGCGGAAGTCCTCGAGCCGGGTGCGGCTCCGCGTCTGGTCCAGTCCGAGGACCCGGCTCTGGCGACGGTTGTGATCGAGGACGCGCGCCACCACATCGTCGGTCACCGCCGCGAGGAGCGCGTTCCGCTCCGCAGGCCCGAGCGTGCCCCGCTCGACCAGCGGCTGGAGGCAGATCTTCAGGTTCACCTCGTGGTCGGACAGGTCGACACCGGCCGAGTTGTCGACGGCATCGGTATTGATGCGTCCCCCGTTGACCGCGTACTCGACGCGGCCGCGCTGCGTGACCCCGAGGTTGCCCCCCTCGGCGATCGCGCGGACGCGAAGCGCCGACGCCTTCACGCGGACCGCGTCGTTGTGCGGGTCGGCGATCTCGGCGTCGCTCTCCCCGGTGGCCGCGACGTACGTGCCGATGCCACCGTTCCAGAGGAGGTCGGCGTCGAGCGCTAGGATGGCCTGCACGAGGCGCTCGCCGCTCACCGGCTCGGGCGGGAGGCCGAGGAGGGCCTGCACCTCGGGCGAGAGCGGGACCCGCTTCGCCGCGCGCGGGACGATCGCGGCGCCGGGCGACAGCACGCTCGGATCGTAGGCATCCCAGCCCTTCCCCGCCCGGAACAGGCGGTCCCGTTCGGCGAAGCTGCGCGCCGGATCCGGATCGGGATCGACGAAGACGTGGAGGTGGTTGAAGGCCGCCAGGAGGCGCACCTGCCGGGAGCGCAAGAGGCCGTTGCCGAAGACGTCGCCACTCATGTCGCCGATGCCGGCCACGGTGAGGGGCGCCGTGTCGGCGTCGACGCCGAGTTCGCGGAAGTGCGTCCGCACGCACTCCCAGGCGCCGCGGGCCGTGATGCCGAGGCCCTTGTGGTCGTAGCCGTGCGATCCACCGGAGGCGAACGCATCCCCCAGCCAGTAGCCGTACTCGGCCGCGATGCCGTTGGCGACGTCCGAGAACG